>Ga0137409_10004296_pt1 | contig 14979 bp, 13 predicted proteins | sample CZODoug1_16funga_FD_122059 | JGI IMG/M metagenome (GOLD analysis project Ga0137409, IMG submission 122059) | Vadose zone soil fungal communities from Angelo Coast Range Reserve, California, USA - CZODoug1_16fungal (Hybrid Assembly) | ecosystem: Environmental > Terrestrial > Soil > Vadose zone... | reverse complement strand
GTCAACTGGAGATCCACACACAACCCTTGCCGGTTATCCATGAGCGCGTGGGCGCCAAAGCAGAGCTTGGCCGGCTGACCCCAGCCACGGCGCATGAGCTTGGCCTCGGGGTCGGTGGTGCTGACATGCGTGTCGTTGGTGCGCCGCTCGCCTCGAAAATCCACCATCCCGGTGCCGTCGCCGCCCGAGCGTGGCGGGGGTCCGCCCTTCTTCTTCAGGCTCTTCAGACTCGCCCACGACTCGATCAAGGTCGAGTCCACGGTGAAGTGCTCGGCCGAGAGCAACTGCTGGCGGCGCGCCAGGCGAATCACCTGCTCGAAAAACCGGCGCCCCACATCGCTGCTCGCCAGACGCTCTCGCAGACGCGAGAAGTTCGACTGATCGAGCCCGGCATCGTCCAGCGCCATGTCGAGAAACCAGCGGAACAGCAGGTTGTAGTCGAGCTGCTCGCAGAACGCTCGATCCGAGCGCACCGAGTACAGCGCGATCAGGAGCTGCCCTTTCAACAGCCGCTCCGGCGCGATCGAGGGGCGGCCCGTGCTCGCGTACAGTTCCTCGAGCTGCGCGGAAATCCCGCGCAGCGCTTCATCGGCATAGCGCTTGATCGTGCGCAGCGGATGATCGCTCGGCACGCGCTGCTCGGGCGAGACGTAACTAAAGAGTCCGGCTTGCGGTTCGACTTCCCCTCGCATCGCGTTCACTCCGTTCCAGCGATGTCCGCCATTATCTCGCGCGCGACACGACAGCGCCCGCGTTTTGCATCACCCTGTTAGACCACATTGCGGACATTTGTCTATCCTGCAATCACTCCCAGACAACCCCGCACATTCCCGGACGTTCGACGCGACGGTGATGGCCCGCATCCGCGCAACGCATCTGCAAGCGATGATCGCGATGTACGGGAATGTACGGGAGTGTCCGGCGTAGCCTGCGACTCGACACGCGCAACGACGACCGTTAAAAGTCGCCCTCAACGCCGAAGCCCGGCACTGAGTTCACGGTCGCGACAATGAATCCCACCGAACAATCCGAATCGCTCCACGAACAAAGCACGCCGGGCTACAGCGGCCGATCGTTACTCCCCCGCCTCATCCGCCTCCGCGACGCCCCCTACTTCTTCGGCATGGACAAGAACCGGTTCAACCGCGAGGTCCGACCCTTCCTCACGGAGATCCAGATCGGGACCCAGGGCCGCGCCTTCGACCGTCTTGAAATGGAAGCAGCGGCCGAGGACTATAAGACCCGCAACGGGCGTCCCGCGGCTCAATCCAACAGGAGACAGCCATGGGAAACCAAAGAACGTCAGGCCTCACCAAGCGCGGCGGGGTCTGGCACATCGACAAAGTGTTTAGAGGAACTCGCATTCGCGAGAGCACTGAAACGGGCGACGTCGCCAAAGCTCAAGAACAACTTGCCCGGCGGATAGATCAGATCCGCACGGCAACGCTCTACGGGCTTCGGCTGGATCACACGTTTCGGGCGGCGGCAACGAAGTTCCTGGAGGAGAACCAGCACAAGCGGAGCATCGGTGACGACGCCATGCTTTTGAGGCAGCTCGATCCGTTCATTGGGGATCTGCTGCTGAAGCAAGTGCACATCGGAAGCCTTCAGCGTTTCATTGCCAAACGGCGAAGCGACGGGGTGAAGACGCGCTCGATCAACAACGCGCTTGCCCTCGTGCGGCATATCCTGAATCTCGCGGCCTCCGAGTGGCGCGACGACCAGGGAATGACGTGGCTGGAGTACGCGCCGAAGATCAAGCTGCTGCCGGTCAAGGATGGACGTCAACCGTACCCGCTTGCGCGCGAGGAACAGGCGATGCTCTTCCAGGAGCTGCCCGATCATCTCGCGCGCATGGCACTCTTCAAAGTGAATACGGGGTGCCGTGAGCAGGAGGTGTGCGGCCTCAAGTGGGAATATGAGGTTAACGTACCGGAGCTTGAAACATCGGTGTTCATCGTGCCGGGCGAGAAAGTAAAGAACGGCCAGGATCGATTAGTCGTTCTCAATCGCATCGCCCGATCGGTGGTGGACAGTCAGCGAGGTCGGCACTCCGAATTTGTGTTCGTGTATGCGCCAAAGCCGCGAAAGGCAAAGGTGGCAGAATCGGCGAATGTGTCGGAGTTGAGACCGTTGGCAGCGATGAACAGTACGGCGTGGAAAAGTGCGCGAATTCGTGCGGCGGACAAGTGGGAACAGCAAACGGGAGTAACGGCACCGGAGGGCTTTCGGAAAGTGCGCGTGCACGATCTGAAGCACACCTTCGGGCGGAGGCTACGGGCGGCTGGCGTGTCGTTCGAGGATCGTCAGGATCTGCTCGGTCACAAGAGCGGGCGGATCACGACGCACTACTCCGCTGCGGAGCTGGAGAACCTGATTGCGGCTGCGGACCGGGTATGTGACGAAAAGTCCCACAAATCCCCCACAGCCACCGGTTTAAGACGGATCGTGAGCTAACGAATGACCGCTAACTTTCTGAATCCGTTTTTGAATTTGGTGCCGGCTGAGAGATTTGAACTCCCGACCAACGGTTTACAAAACCGCTGCTCTACCACTGAGCTAAGCCGGCGTTGATTGGCGCGCTAGCCGCGCTGCGCATTCGGGTCCGCGGCATCGGCTGTGGGGCAGGCTGTCACGCGAATGATGCGTCCCGATTCGCTCTGCAGGCTCGCGGGATCGATGAACCCGTCGGTCGCCTTGAGCGTGATGTCCATCCAGTAGAGCGTGCCGCGCTGGGTCCGGTCCGACACGACGGGTTTCATACCGAGTTCGCGGACCTGGCCCGCAACCCGGTTCGCCCGCGCCTCATCCGAGAATAGCCCGACCGACAGCACGACGTTTTCCCCGGGCATGATCATCGCTTCCGGCAAGCCGCGCGCGACGAGTTCCCGCTTCGCCTCGAGCGCCTCCTTGCGATTGCGGAACTCGTCGAGATAAACCCAGTAGCCCTTGACCTGGTCGCCCTGCTCGACGCGCTCGCGCGGTTCATAGCCGGCTTCGCGCATCGCTGCGGATACATGAGCGAGCTCCGCGAGTTGCTGGAACGGGCCAAGGCTCACGCAACGCGCCGCATTCGCCGGCGTTGCCGCAGCCACCTGCGGAGCATCCGGCTGGGCAGGGAGCGGTGACGACCCGGACGTATCCGTTGCCGGCGTGGCTTCCTTGCCCGGAGTTTCGGCCTTGGCTTCGGCCGCGAGCACGAGCTGCGGCACGGGGTCAGCAGCCGTCGGGGCCGCATTCGCCACATTCGGCGACAGCCAGTTGGCCCAGGCGTAGAACGCCAGGTTCGCGAGCAGCAGCGAGAAGAAAGCGGTTCGCATCGCCCTATTGTATCAGCGGGCCCAGGCCGCGAGACCCTGGAGCACGAGGTCCGGAACGACCTCGTGCGCGCGCAGCAGGCAGGGTGCGACCCGTGTCGCATTCCCGCCGGTGACGTAGATGACCGGCGTACCGGCGCTGCGGCGCTCGAGTTCCGTTGCGGCGCGCTCCGTCAGGGCCGCGGTTGCGAACGCGGCGCCATTGCGTACAGCCGCTGCGGTGTTGTCCGCGAACAGCGTCGCTTGCGCGCGGGCTGCGACGCCGATCACCCTCGAAATGTCGCTGGTGCGCTTGAGGAGCGCGTCCTCCATCAGATCGAGGCCGGGCAGGATGACGCCGCCCAGATGCAAGCCATCGCCATCGACCGCATCGACGGTGGTCGCCGTTCCGCAATCGAGGACGCACACCGCCCGTTTGGCGCGGGTCCAGGCACCGATGACGGCGAGCCAGCGATCGACTCCAAGTTGTGACGGATCGCGATACGCACAGGTGACGCCGGCCGCGGCGGCGGCCACCGCCGCGAAATCGGGACTCACGCTGAAAGCCTCCCGCGACAACCGCACCAGGGTCTCGGCCATGCGCGCGCCGGCCACATTCGAAACGAGGATTCGCTCGGGCCGCAGGCCGGCGGACGTTGCGAGCTTGAGCCATTCGCCGCCGACCTCGCCGCCGTGCGCGAGCGAGATCTGGTCGGTCGCAACGCGGCCGGCGTCCGACCAGGCCCACTTGATCCGCGAGTTGCCGATGTCGATGAGGAGATTCATGCGTGCGTGAGCCGCAGGGAAACCTCGCCGGACACGATCTTGATCACGCGGCCGCGGTATTCGATGAGCAGCGCGCCCTCCTCGTCGATGCCGCGGGCGATGCCGCCTTGCAGCTCGCTGCCCTTCATCGCCGTCACGGTGCGGCCGGACAGTGCGTCCGCCTCGCGCCACTCCTTGTGGAAGGGCGCAAATCCGTGTCGCTCGAATTCACCGAGCGCCGCCACGATCTCATCGATGACGGTGCCGGCCAGCTCGTTGCGGCCGGGTGCCGCATCCCCGAACAGCTCGCCGATCTCGGCGGACTCGAGCCCGAGCGCGGCAATTTCCTTGCGGCTAGCTGCCGGCAAGCGGTAGTTGAGACCGAGCCCGACCACGACGAAAGCGGGCCCGTCGGCTTCGGCCTGCAGCTCGAGCAATATGCCGCCGAGTTTGCGGCCCTCGTGCCAGATGTCATTCGGCCATTTCAGCGTGACGGCCGCCCCCTTCAGGCGGCGCACGGCGCGCAACACGGCGACGCCGATGGCGAGCCCAAGGGCGCTCAGCTGGCGCGGCGTTTCGGCAAACGTCCAGCCGACCGACAGGCACAAGCCGGCGCCGAACGGCATGACCCATCGCTTGCCGCGCCGGCCGCGGCCGGCCGTCTGATATTCGGCCAGACACACTTGCGCCTTGCCCGCGGCGCTGGTGGACGCTGCGAGCAGCAAGGTGTTCGTCGACTCGATGCTGTGGTGAACCTTCAGATCCCCGACCCGCCGCGCGCTGTCCTTCGCGACATGCGCGCGAATGGCGCGCTCGTCCAGAAGCTCGAGCGGCCGCGGCAAACGATAGCCCTTGCGCGTGACGGCATGCACTTCGAGGCCGAGTTCGCGGACCGTGCGCAGGGACTTCCAGATTGCGCTGCGGCTGACGCCGAGCGACTTCGCCATGTTCTCGCCGGAATGGAATCGTCCGTCGGCGAGCCGCTCGATCACCCGATGCGCGAGCGGCGCCGTCATCGCCCGAACAGCCACAAGCGCCGGGCGCGGCTTTCGGTGCCGGCGAGCATGCGCCGGACGTTATCGCGATGCGCGTAGCCAATGAGGAGAGCTGTTGCGACGTAGAGCGCCGTAAACGGCGTCGACGGGGGATCGAGCAGCCAGGCCGCCGCTACCGCAAGCGCGACCGCCGCGCAGATCGTGCTGAACCCGACGAAGCCCGTCAGCATGGCGACGACCAGCCAGACCGCGAGCGCCGGCAGGAGGAGCTTCGGTTCGACGCCGAGCGTCGCGCCGACGAGCGTCGCGCCCCCCTTGCCGCCCCGAAATTCGTACCACACCGGATAGATGTGTCCGAGCACAACGGCGACCGCGCAGGCGGCGGTCAGCCATGTTCGATCGAGCGCCGGATCGATGGGCACACCGGGAAGCACCGCCTGCGGCAAGAATCGCGTTGCAATCCAGCCCTTGCCGACGTCGATGGCGATGACGCCCAGCGCGAAGAAGATGCCCTGCGTGCGCAGCGCATTGGTGCCCCCCGCATTGCCGCTGCCGAGCTTGCGGATGTCGACGCCGCCGCGCAGCCAGCCGACGATGAGGCTGCCGAGGAACGCCCCGAGGAGATAAGCGAGCAGCGATTTTGCAGCGAGTTCCAGCATGGCCGTGCGAGAATTCTAGCACTCGACCCCACTCGGGGACCTGCACGGGAGCGCCGGCCATGATCGATCACCTGAGCACGTACACCACGGACTTTCCAGCATCACAGCGCGTCTACGATGCGGCCCTGAAGGCGCTCGGATTCGAGCGCGTGGTGAACATGGTGGCGACCTGGGATGCGGCTTTTCCCACGCGGCGCATGTGCGCGTACGGCCCGCCCGGCAAACCGGTGCTGTGGGTCGGCGAGGTGCAGGCCAAGGACAAAGCGACGCCGCGGCACCTGGCATTCGTCGCATCGTCCCGAGCGGCCGTGGATGCGTTTCATCGCGCGGCGCTTGCTGCCGGCGCCATGGATAACGGCGCTCCCGGCCCGCGGCCGGTCTACCACGAGAACTATTACGGCGCGTTCGTGCTCGACCCCGACGGCAACAACATCGAGGCGGTCTGTCACGCTCCCTGAACACATCGGAGTCAGCCATGGGACGGAAGAAGAAAGAGTTCGACGACTATCGCGCGCGCATGAACGAGCGCATCCTCGCGGAGGACCATCGCGTCATCAAGCGCGTCTATTCGGTCGATTCGCTCACCTACGACCAGGAGAGCGCGCTGCCGCGCAAGACCAAGGAACTCCTCGGTCTCGTCGCATCGCTGGTCCTGCGTTGCGACGACTGCGTGAAGTACCACGTCGCCGAAGCGAAGAACGCCGGCAATAGCCGCAAGGAGATCGTCGACGCCATGAGCGTGGGGCTCGTGGTCGGCGGCACGATCGTCGTGCCCCACCTGCGGCGCGCGGTTGAATTCCTGGACGACCTCGAAACCGGCTGACGCCCCGCCCGTCACTCCCCCGGCGAGCGTCGAGCCACGATTGCCGTCGCGCCGAGATCCGCCGTGACGTTGCCGAGCGTGCGGAAGATGTCGGGGATCACTTCGACCGCGATGAGAATCGACAGCATTTCCGTCGGCACGCCCATGGCGAAGGAAATCGGCACGGTCGAGGTGAAGAACGTGATCTGACTCGGCAGGCTCACGAGGCCGAGGCTCGTGACCACCGCCACGATCATTCCGGCAGCGAGTTGCGTGACTCCGAGATGCACGCCATAGACGTGCGCGATGAAAATGACGATCGCGAGATTCACCGGCGGACTCGTCATGCGAAAGAGGGAAACGGCCAGCGGCAGGGCGATGCCCGCAACCCGCCGCGAGATGCCGAGTTCGGACTGGGCGCTCGTCAGCATCGCCGGAAGCGACGCCAGCGACGACTGCGTGCTGATGGCAACCACCTGTGCCGGGGCGGCGGCGCGCGCGAACCTCACGAGCGAGACTCGCCCGAGCAGCATCGTGACGGGATACATGACGATCATCACGCCGGCGCCGACCGCGCTCATCAGCACCAGGTAATAGCCGACGGCACCCGCCGCACCCGCGCCGCTCCGGAACCCGACGCCGAGTGCCAGCGCAAAAACGCCGACCGGCGCAACCCAGAGCACCCAGCCAATGAGCACCAGCATCGTTTCGACGACGGCCTGAAAGAAGCCGAGCAACGGCGCGCGCACCTTCATCTCGATGCGCGTCGCCGCGAAACCGAATAGCAGGGCGAATACGACGAGCGGCAGCATCGCGCCTTCCGCCGCGGCGCCGATCGGATTGGTCGGGATGATGCGCGTCACCCATTCGCCGAGCGGCACGGGCGGCGGAATTGCCGTGGCGGCATGGCTCAATCCAGCGCGCACGGCAGCCGCGGCTTCCGGTCGCACGGGCCATAGGCTGAGCACGGCCGGAACCAGGATGATCGCGGCGAGCGCCGCCAGGACCAGGAAAGCGGCAAAGACGACCAGCGCACGGGCGGCAATCCGGCCCGTCGCCGCCGTTTCCGCCGCCGATGCGATCCCGGTGATGAGGAGCGCGATGACGAGCGGCACGACGGTCATGCGCAGCGCATTGATCCAGAGCGTACCGACCGGGTCCGTGTACGAGATGACTGCGCTCAGCGCCGGCTGGTTGAGGAAGGCGAGGAAGGCGCCGGCACCGAGGCCCACCACGAGCCCGAGAACGATGCGGGTGCTTGATGACATCCCGCTACTTTAGCGCGGCGGCTGACGGAAGGAAGATCTCACCGAGCATGCAGCGAAGGCTCCCGCCGCCGTAGCGCTCGATCGTCGGAATATCGACGACGACGACCTGATCGACGCCGGGCGGTGGGGCTTCGTCGAGCCGCACCGCGCGCGCGGCGGTCGAAGACATGAGCACCGCCCGCTCGTCACCCGCGGTGCTCACTTCGAGCAGATTGCAGGCAAAGAGGCCCATCTGTGCGCGCGAGACTTCGATGATGGAGGCGCGGGTCGCACGCAGACTCGAGAGTACGCGGGCGCGCGACGCATCCTCGATGCATTCGCTGCAAACGATGGCGAACTCCGTGCCGATGCTCAACATCACGTTGGTGTGATAGATGGCGAGGCCGTTGTTGTCGGTAGCGCGGAAAGCGATGACCTCGCAGCCCGTCTGCACGGAAAATTCACCGAGGACGTCGCGATCGGTCCGCGGCGAGAGGCAGGCGTACACGATGCGGTTGACCCGGTCGAGCACGAGGCTGCCCGTCCCTTCGAGAAACTTGCCCTGGGCCTCGAAGCTCGACAGGTCGACAACCCGCGAAATGACGAGCTGCCGTTCCTTCGCGATCGCCTCGAGCAACTCGGGCCGGCGCTCCGGCCGGCGGCTGGGCGCCATCATGGGATAGAGCACGACCGTGCCGTCCGCATGCGTGCTGAACCAGTTGTTCGGAAAGACGGCGTCCGGTTTCACCGGCGTCGGCGTGTCGTCCGCAGCGATGGCGTCGATACCCGCGCCCTGCAGGCGCCGCGTGAGACCGGCGAATTCTTCGAGCGCCGCGCGGTTCACCAGGTGACGCGTCGCCACGGGTTCAGGCGCCTGAAAGCTGTTCGAGGCCGCGGTCTCGGGATTTGCGCCAAACGCGGCTGGGCGGATGACGAGCACCTTGTCGGCGCACTGTGCTTCGGCGGAAGGCATGCCAGCCAGAATAGCGGCTGGTGTGCGATAACTCACGCCGCTTCGCGGCCGGCAACGCGGTCGTCAGTGGCTGCGTGCCGCTGCCGTGCGCTTCATGTCGGGATCGGCCGTGCTCTCGGATGCCGCGAGCGCGGAACATGATGCGCGAGAAAGCAGCGCCGCGAGCGCTTCGCAGGCACTGATCGTGTCGACGGGCCCGGCATCGCTCGGCACCGCCGTCGACGTCTTCGACAGCAACTGATCGAGCGTCGCAGCCGCGATGTGCGGCTGCCGGGCAATCAAGAGCGCAAGAGCGCCGCTCACGTGTGCCGCCGCGAGCGAGCTGCCCGATGCGAAGTCGTAGTGGCCGCCTGGAGTCAACGTGAGCACGTTGTTGCCGGGCGCGTAGAGCACGGATGCGGGCCGTGCTGCCGGCGCCGAGGAATCGGCCGCGATCACTCCCGCGATGCCGACCGGAAAGCCATCGCGGCGTCCCCCTGGCGGAACGCTGCCGACATAGATCATGCCGCGCGCGATGCCGCGCTCGACGAGCTCGCTCAACAGCGGGTCCGATGGACCGGCCAGGCTCAGGTTGACGATGTCCGCGCGGCTATCGACTGCGGCGACGAGCGCCTGGGCCAGCGTAAACGAATTGCAGACCGCGCCGCCGGATACCGGACTGTGCCAGCAGGCCTTGAGCGCGAGGATGTCGGCTCGCGGCGCGATACCGACGATGCCCTCGCCATTGTTCGCCACGGCCGCGATGATGCCGGCGACCTGCGTTCCATGCAGGTCGCCTTCGAACCCCGCCATGTCGCCGTCGACGAAATTGCGGCGCTCGACGACGCGGCCGCGCAGGTCCGGATGACTGGAATTCACGCCGGTGTCGATTACCGCGATGCGCACGCCCGCCCCCATCGACCAGCGGTGCGCCTCCGCTATGCCCAGTGCATCGAGGCTCGTCTGCAACTTCGCGTACGGATCGTTGAATGCGGCGGTGGCTGTCTGGAAGGTATTCAGCGGCTGCGCGAGCGCGACGCGCGGGTCATGAGCCAGCCGTTCCAGGAGTTCAGCGCGGTCGCCCTCCAGCGGCCGGCGAAACACCACGCAGTGCACGTGCAGGGCGTCGATCGGCCAGCCCGCGACTTCGTGCAGGCCGTAGTCGTGCGCAATCGACTCGATGAGGGCGAGCGCGGCGCTCGAAGTGGAATACGAGGCGGCGCCGTCGTAGCCGCGTGGCGTGGAGCCCGCCCGGCTCGCCACCGGCAAGGACTCATTGCGCACGGCGACGACGACGTAGCTGTCCGGATTCGCCTGGACATCGCCCGGCAACGCCGCAGGACGCGTCGCATTCAGCCCGGACGCGCAGCCCGCGAGTCCGAGCACGAGCGCCATGAGGATCGCGGATTTCACGGCGCCGCCGGTGCGCTCGATACGGGTTCGGCGAACACCACGCGGTCGTCGGTGCGCAGCAGCTTGAGAGTCGCGTCGAATCGCGGCGAGTGCTCGAGGTACGGAAGCCTGAGAGTCCAGACGTTGGCGTTCGTCGGTCCCGCGACGACCCGTGCGCCGACCGATTCGAGCAGCGACTGGAACTGCGCGACGGTAACCGAGGGTGCCAGGACGATCCGCAGATTGCCGTGCACGGCCTCGCCAGGCTCGGAAGAAGTGAGCGTCTGGTACCTCGGCGAGAGCAGCCGGTCGAACGCCTGCCAGCCAATGAGCACGGCGAGCGTAATCACCAGGGCCGCCTGCGTGGCAAGTGTCGCCATCAGCCAGCGCGGAAAGCGGATGCCCGGCAGCGGAGCGGCCCGCTCCGTTTCACGAGCGGCGGGCCCGCTCTCCGTGCGCTCGATCTCCTCGATGCGCGACATCAGTTTCTGGTACGACGCCTGCGGCGCGTATTCCACGCGCGCGTCCGCTGCCAGCCCGGACTTTAGCTCCGTCTGAACCTGCAGCTCGCGGGTGCATTCCTCGCATTCCGCGAGATGAAGCGTAAGCCAGTCGTGGTCGTTGCCTTCGAGCCTGCTGTTGACGAGCCACGGCAGCAGTTCCCAGGCGCGGTCGTGCAACTCCGCGGACGGCGTGCGCGCGTTCATCGCTCCGTCCTCGGGACCGGGCCGGCCAGCTTCGGCAGCATGACCCTGAGCTTCTGGCGCGCATGAAACATGCGCGTCTTAACAGTGTTCACGGGACAGTCCATGATCGTGGAGATTTCCTCGCAGGAATGGCCGAGGAGGTACGTCAGCTCGAGAACGACGCGCTGCTCGACCGGCAGGCGCTCGAGGGCCACCGCCAGCCAGTCACTCAACTCGTCACTGCGCAATGGCTCGTCGGTCGTGAGTTCCGGCAACGTGTCGGTCGGGTTCTCGTGTGCTGTGACGGCGCTCACACGCTGAAGAGTTTTCAATGCGCGCCGGTACGCGATGCCCATGATCCACGTTGAAACGCGCGAGGCCCCGCGAAAATCCGCTGCCTTGCGCCACACGACCCACATCGTGTCGTTGATGACCTCTTCGGCAATGTCGTAGCGGCGCACGAGCCGCGTCAGGAAACGCGCAAGCCGGCGGTGATAGAGAAAATAGAGCTCCTGGAACGCGGCGTTGTCCTGATGCGCAACGCGCTCGAGCAAATGCAGCTCGCGCTCCGCCGCGGACTCCGTTCCCGCCCGCCCCCGCTCATTCGATCGCCGCAATACGCTCACCTGCAAACCTCATTCCCTGCCGCCTATTGCCCGTGAGTTCCTTGCAGTGCAGCGGACGTTCAATCGGCAGGCACTTCTTAATGTTCAGAACTTCCAGGTCACGGTCAACGCCCAGTCGGCGGATTCGGCCCCGTTGTAGAGGAAGGCCCAGTCCGGGGCATCGAGCCCGAAATAGGACAGGTCCACCTGGTAGTGCGAGCGGCCAAAGCCAAGGCCGGCATTCCAGAACCAGTAGCCGCCCTCGCCGAAGCTCGAGAGATCGTAATACCCCGCGCCGCCGGACAGGTACCAGCCACGTCCGACTGGCTGACGACCGGTCATCTCGTATGATGTTGCTGCGCGACGTGCTGGGCCGTCCGCCACCGAGTAGCGCCAGGTGTTCGGCGCCCAGGCTACGGAGGCCGTCAGCCGATCCCGGAGAGTGACCGAGCCGACGAGCTCGTCGTAATCCTTCGGGCCCTGCCATGGCGTGTCGAGGTACTCGTAGTGAACGGCGGTCAGCCGGGCGCGCCAGTCGTCGGACAGCAGCCAGGAATGGCCCAGGTAAAGGTCGAATTCGAGCGTGGAATCCGTGCCGTCAGCGGGGTGCACGTTCGACACCCAGGTGCCGAGATACGTGCCGCCGGCGGCTTCGTAATGCAGGTCGCCCTGCAGCGCCGGGTGGCCGTGGGTCTGCGATACGCCGCGGTAGACGTAGTCGGTCGTAGCGGCGATGAATCCGCTCCAGCGGCCGGCGGCCGGCGCGGCGCCCGCGGCCAGCAAAGCCGCGAAACCGATGACCGTTATCCCTGTTGCGCGCACGCGATCCTGGTTCCGTCCGTCCCGGCGTAGTTCATACCACGCCGGGCGGGGAAAAAGAAAAAGCCCCTGGCGCTCATCGCACCAGGGGCTCCTTCAGATCAAAAGCCTGGCAGTGACCTACTCTTGCATGGCTTGCGGCCACACTATCATCGGCGCAGAGCGTTTTCACTTCCGAGTTCGGAAAGGGATCGGGTGGTTCCCGCCCGCTATGTCCGCCAGGCAAACTTTTGAGCGATCGATTAAAGGACTAACCCTGACCTTCGATCCACCGCCCCAATCCGGAAATTTGTTCAGACGTTTGTCGCACTCACGAGTACGCATCAAATCGTCATCAGCACACCCAGTCACCTTGGGTGTTATATGGTCAAGCCTCACGGGCAATTAGTACCGGTTAGCTGAGCGCATTGCTGCGCGTACACACCCGGCCTATCAACGTCGTAGTCTTCGACGGCCCTTCAGGGGAATCAAGTTCCCAGGGAGATCTAGTCTTGGGGGGGGCTTCCCGCTTAGATGCTTTCAGCGGTTATCCCGTCCGTATATAGCTACCCGGCAGTGCCACTGGCGTGACAACCGGAACACCAGAGATACGTCCACTCCGGTCCTCTCGTACTAGGAGCAGCTCACCCTCAAATCTCCAACGGCTACGGCAGATAGGGACCGAACTGTCTCACGACGTTCTGAACCCAGCTCGCGTACCACTTTAATTGGCGAACAGCCAAACCCTTGGGACCTGCTACAGCCCCAGGATGTGATGAGCCGACATCGAGGTGCCAAACTCCTCCGTCGATGTGGACTCTTGGGAGGAATAAGCCTGTTATCCCCGGAGTACCTTTTATCCGTTGAGCGATGGCCCTTCCATACAGAACCACCGGATCACTATGACCTGCTTTCGCACCTGCTCGACTTGTCAGTCTCGCAGTCAAGCACCCTTATGCCATTGCACTCTAATGCGCGATGACCGACCGCGCTGAGGGTACCTTTGCACTCCTCCGTTACTCTTTAGGAGGAGACCGCCCCAGTCAAACTACCCACCATACAGTGTTCCCGGTCCGGATAACGGACCAAGGTTAGAACTCCGACATTATCAGGGTGGTATTTCAAGGTTGCCTCCACAAGAGCTAGCGCCCCTGCTTCAAAGGCTCCCACCTATCCTACACAGACAAGGTCAAAGTTCAGTGTAAAGCTGTAGTAAAGGTTCACGGGGTCTTTCCGTCTTTCCGCAGCTACGCCGCATCTTCACAGCGATTTCAACTTCACTGAGTCTCGGGTCGAGACAGTGGGGCCAGCGTTACGCCTTTCGTGCAGGTCGGAACTTCATGTACTTCCACGGTTTCCCGTGGCACAGACTATACGTTCACCTGATCGGAGCGAGTTGAGTATCCCGCTACCGAAGTACTTCCGTTTACCCGATGGATTCATCTCCATCGCAAGCCGAACGATCTGCTCAAAACCCTCTAGTTCCAGATGCACACCCTTGCTTACCAGCTCGCAGATTCTTGCGAATCTCTCGAAGTCGGTTTGCTTGGAGGACATCAGAGGATACGTCCTGAAATGCGGCAGCACTTGCGCCACCAGATTTCCAACGTTTCTCACTTCGAACTTTAGCGTCTTGTCAGACCGATCCGGCCGGATAAATCCGCATCCCCATTTATCCTGGATTAGGTAGAGCAGTTCAGCTCTCTCTGCGTTCTGGCTCACCGAGAAACTCGGCCGAACCTCCCAGCCAAGGCGATGACGATCGCTCGGTTGGAATGAAACGCAAAAACAGCCTTCGCCGTCTATGAAACCCGAGATGTAGGAATTCAAATCCATCGGCAAAGATCAGGGCCGGCGTGTTATGGGATCTTTCGATCTCATCCAAGGGCTCTCAACCCTTGAGTCGTTACGGGGATTCGAATCGCCTCGAATCTTACCCTCGGTATTGCCCGTGATATCCCTGCAGACATCGTGTGGGTTCCACCGATTTGAGCCGGTTAATGGAACGGTGTTGCCACCGCCCCGGGCAATGTTACTTACCCGACAAGGAATTTCGCTCTGGCAGTCTTTTCTATGTAAATCAATCACATAGAAGAACAATGTGCCTTTCACATCGTTCCTGCATGTCGCCATGCAGATGGGACTATATCTTCACCGACTAACGAGCCGGTGTTTGGCGTGTAGTCTCTGAGGATTCTGATCGCGAGCAACCTTGTTAGGGTTCCAATCTTGATCAGTCTTTCCTGCTGATTGTCCGCATCCGACGGTTTTTCACTGCTCGACTCGCAAACACTGTCAGATGTCTGATTGCCGAACGAGTACCGCGGAATACACGGATATTCCAGCATATAGCCAAATTTTACTAAGGCAGCGCTTTCCACCTTAGGACCGTTCTGGTCGTTACATCAACACGCATATCTGCCGTGTTAATGAAGTAATGCATTGCGCACTACTTCTGCATGTCGCCATGCAGTTCGGACTATCTCATCTCTTCATGATGAAGAGCCCGGCGTATAGTCTCTGAGGATTCCGATCGGGTTTGATCGGTCTTTCCTGCTGATTGTCCGCACCCCTCAGATTGTCACTGCCGTTTGCAACGGCGAGTACTGGAGGATTCACGGAGTTTCCAGCATATAGCCAGGTTTATTAACGTAACTACAACGTTTGGTCCTGGACACTCTGCTTTTCGAGGTTGCTTTCACTTCTATAGTTACGGCCGCCGTTTACCGGGGCTTCGATCAAGAGCTTCGCCTTGCGGCTGACCCCATCAATTAACCTTCCG
>Ga0137409_10004295_pt1 | contig 14983 bp, 16 predicted proteins | sample CZODoug1_16funga_FD_122059 | JGI IMG/M metagenome (GOLD analysis project Ga0137409, IMG submission 122059) | Vadose zone soil fungal communities from Angelo Coast Range Reserve, California, USA - CZODoug1_16fungal (Hybrid Assembly) | ecosystem: Environmental > Terrestrial > Soil > Vadose zone... | reverse complement strand
TGCGCGATGAAGCGGGCCTGGAGGTTGGCGGCGCCATCGGCGCCGAGCACCGGCGCGAGCCGCGTTTTGGCAAGGCCGGGCAGGGGCGCCTTGGCGAGGATGGCGATCGCCACACCTTCAGGATTGCCGCGGGACATAGCCGTAGGATCGCGCCAGCCAGGTGGGGTTTGCGCCGAGAAAATACGCCAGCCGCAGCCACCACATGAGGAGAATCGTTCGCATCACGCCGTGCTTTTCCCAGCGGCGCCCCGAGGTGACGGCCGGCGCCGCGATGCACAGCGGCGGACCGCTGCGCTTGAGGCGTTTCGTCATGGCGATGTCCTCCATCAGCGCAATATCGGGAAAGCCCGGCCCGAACGCCGCCCGCGACATGAAGATCGCCTGATCGCCGGTCGCGATGCCGGTTATCCGCGAACGCAGGTTCATGGCGGCGGCGATGATGGAAAAGAGCGGGTGCGCGCCGGCAATGCGGATGTCGAATCGTCCCCAGAATCGTCCCGACCTGCAGCCGGACCGGGCAAAGCCATCGCGGATGAGGGCGTCGGCCTGCGGCGGAAGGCGCGTGTCCGCATGGAGAAACAACAGCACTTCGCCGCCTGACGCCGCGGCACCCGCATTCATTTGTATGCCGCGCCCGCGCGGCGCCGCAATGACGATATCGGCGAGCGGACGCGCGAGCGCGACGGTCGCATCGCTGCTGCCGCCATCGGCCACCACAACCTCGACGCCGCGCCTGCGCAACGGCCCCAGCGCGCGGAGGGCGTCCTCGATGCTGCCTGCCTCGTTGAGCACCGGCATGACGATGGAGAGCTTCATCACGCCGCCGACGCGAGCGCCTGCGCGACGGTGTAGGCGGGGCCTTCAAGTATGCGCCGCGCATAAGACAAATGGGCGGGTGTACCGGCAGGCCAACGGGCGAGGAAGCGATCGAGAAACTGCCCATACTCGTAGCCGACCGCAAGCGCGTCGATATATACGCCATCGCGCTTGAGACCATATACGGCCTCGTGAGGCGAGGGCGTTGTTGCGATCCGCGAGATGAGGCCGTGGCGAGCGCCCTTAAAATTCGGCATCCCGGCGGCGCCGTTGTTGATCACCGTGAGGCGCCCGTTCGGCACCGCGGCGTCGTGCAGCAGGGCAAGGCAGGTGTGGGTCGATGCAAATACATCGATGTGCGACCGAGCGCGCAGATCGGCGAGCATGGCCGGCGGCGCAGAGCTAAGAATCTCGCGCGTGAAGCCCCAGCCCGCGAGTGAGGTCGCGTCGCCATGCACCACGCCGACGCGCAGGCCGCCGACTTCGGCAACGAGGTGCATCGGTAGGCCTGAAACCCGCGCCCGTGCAGCCGGTGCGCGGGCGGCGACGCCGCGCAATTCGCTCAGGATAAGGTTCGAGCGCATCACCACGTCGTCAGCGACGGCGCTCGGATAGGCGCAGCCGCATCCGGCGCCGATATCTGACGTACGGGCGATCTCGGTTTCGACGTTGCCGCGCAGCGCGCGGTGGGGCGTCACGGCGCGTTCGACGGCATCGAACCAGTCATCCTCGGCATCGAACCAATGGAAGTCGCCGCTATAGACGATCGCGACATTGCCGTGCTCCGCCGCCGCAAGCTGCTCGATCGCGTGGGCCGCCGCGAGGTTTCCGTAGAGGCCGCCGGCGACATAGAGGATATCGGCGGCAAAATCCGCGCGTCTCGCGAACACCGCCGGATCGTAGAAATAGTCCAGCGGGCACATGCGGCCTTCACCTCTCCCCGCTTGCGGTTCTCCCCGCAAGCGGGGAGAGGGAGAAGAAGCACCCTCCGTTCGCAGGCCCGCATTCATTCCGCCGCTTCCTTCAACGCCCCGCCGCAACTCGATCCCTGTCCGGCGGTGCAGCCATAGCAGTGGCCGGCGACTTGGATCGGATTGCGGTCGAGATCGTCCGTCAGCAGGTCCTCGAGCCGGCGTCGTGCGCCGTCCGCTCCGGTCAGCGGCAGGTCGAGCATCTGGTTGAAGTCGCAGTCATAGAGATAGCCGCGCCAATCGACCGAGACGAGGTCGCGGCACATGACGCTGTCGAGATTGTCGTCGCGATGAGCCTGCCGCAGCAGCCCCATGTAGCGATCGAATTCGCCTTTGGCGATGAGGGTCGATCCAAACCGCTGAATTGGCATGTTGGCAAGCGTGAACAGGCGATTGAATACGATGCCGAATTTGTCTCCGAGTTCGCGCCGGTAGTCGGCTTCGAGCGCTTCTTGGGGCGGCGGCAACGAGGGACCCTGGGGATTGTAGACGAGATTGAGAATGAGGCCCGTTTCCTCGCGTCCATAACCCAGCGCATTGAGGCGCCGCAGAGCTCTGATCGAGCTTTCGAAAACGCCCTTACCGCGCTGCCTGTCCACATTGTCGGCGAGATAGCACGGCAGCGACGCAACGATCTCGACCTGCTCAAGCTTCAGGAACTCGGCGAGGTCCTCCTGGCCAGCCATCTCCAGAATGGTGAGGTTGCAGCGGTCGATGACACGCACGCCGAGATCGCGGGCGGCGCGAACCAGCCGGCGGAAGTGCGGATTGAGTTCCGGCGCTCCTCCGGTGATGTCGAGTGTCGAGATATGCCGGTGCGCCAGCACCGCAACCACGAGGTCGACGGTTTCGCCTGCCATCTCCTCGGTGCGCTGCGGGCTCGCACCCACGTGGCAGTGCACGCAGGACTGATTGCAGCGGTAGCCGACATTGACCTGCAAGGTGTCTATGCGTCGGCGGGCGAGCAGAGGAAATTCGATCCTCGCAAGAAGCGGCCACGTATCGCGCATCGGGTATCCCGTGATTGATTTTGATCCTGCTGGCACGGCGGGGCGGCGTGCGTCGTCGGGTCAGAAGTTCGCACAGACGCCGGCCATGGTCACCTGCCGGAAATGATTCAATATGCCTCAACGGTGGGTTTCCCCGCCTTGATTACACGTACGCCAACGAGGCGGTCACCCGAAAACTCCCGGACGATCTCATCCTGGTCGGCGACTTCGCCGAGCGCGAATTCGCGTTCCGGCGCCACGATGATGAGATTCCTTCCCGAGTTGACGGAAATCAATCCATTGTGGCGGACCGCGATGGCGGCGAGACTCCTGATCTGGCCGTAGTAGGGTTCCTTGCGCCATGCTTCCGGAAAGCCCGGATCGCATTGAAAATCGAGTCCGTTGCCGTCGCGGCCGACCGTGATGACGATCTTCGATCGATCGGGCTTCCATTCCGGGCCAAACCTCGGATTGGTGAGCCATCCGCACAGAAAGGCGCGGCATCCGCTCGGACGATCCACGTATATGCCGCATCCCCTGCCGCGCTCGCAGTGCGGACACCATGCGCCCCGTGGCTTGTCGATTTCCGCGACACCCATGATTTTGCAGCACAAGGTGCAGCCGCCGCACGATCTCCCAGGCAGCGGTTCGGTCGGAGCGCGAATCCTGTCCATCAACGTGCCTGATCCTGCGGGTCGGCGACTGCCGGACGCGGCGCCGCCCGGTCAAGGTCGATGCGGCCGAAGGCCGGGATTTTCAGCGCCGGATGCTCAGCATCGAGTCCAGCCACAAGGCCGAGCAGGTTGACTTCGATGCCCTCGACCATGCCGACCTTTAATCCCAGCAGCCCATAGAGGCTCGCCTCGACGCCGGTGCGGCTGGCGGTGCGGCCGAGCATTGCGCCGTCAATGCGGTAGTCCTTGCCGATCGCCTCCGGCGGCATGGCGATTTCAAGTTCGGGTGCGGCGCGCAGGACAGTCGCCACGAAGGTGTTGCTGTTGGGGCCGGGCCACATGCGATAGTCGCCGTATTCGGTATACGGATACGCCATGATGGCGACCTCGATCTTGGGGATGGCGGTGGCCGCAAGGGCGCCGCGAATATCGGCGACGATCCGGGGCCGGTCGCCCAGCCAGTAGCCGTCCGGCGGCCGGCCGTTGATCCGCAGCGGCCGGCCGAAGCCGGTCACCTCGTAGCGGGTGTACGCATCGGCGCCGGCTCCCTTCACCACGATCCAGGTATGAACCGCCAAAATACCCCGCCAGCCGGCAGTGCGCGCCGCGAACACTACGATGCGCGCCTCTCGGTCGCTCGCGGCGTCCGGCAGCATCCCGGCGCTCGACCATCGCGCGGTCTGCCAATGCCGCGGCTCCTCGAACGACCACAGCACGGCTTTGGTCGCCACCGGCGCCAGGAAAACCACAGACAACGTCAGGCTGATCTTGCGGCCGAAGTTTCCCATCGGTTCAGCGCGCCTTTGGTTGGCCAGGAGTCGATATTGTCCCGCACACCGCTACGATATCGCGGATGCCGCGGCGCGCAAATAGCGTCGATCCTGTAGCCCGCCGGGCCACCCACCGCTTCCGGAGCTGGTGACGTTCGGATATCCTGTGCCACAAACGATTGAGCCGCATTCCAATCGAAATCGGCCCAACGCCGGCGCCACAGCGAGGAACGCTCTATGCTGAAAATCGCCTCAACGGACCATCTCAATCGCGTCGCATTAATGATGGTGCCCCGCATCATCGCCGTCGTCTTCGGGACTCTCGCGGTGACGAGCATTCAGGCGATGGCCGAGACGCCGGCAACAGGCCCGATCCCGGCGCTCGCCGGCAAGGGCCTCGGCTGGATCAGCGCCGGCGGCTTTCTCGATCCGCCGCCCGGGACCGGGCACGGTCCGATCAAGCAGCATCCCGCCCACCCGTTTCACGGCAACCTCGATGGTCCCGGGCAAGTGACGCCGACCATCGGCAACATCGATGATCCGGTCCTCAAGCCCTGGGCCGCCGCGCAGATGCAGGCCTCGAACGAGGAAGTGCTCAGCGGCCAGCGGGGCCTGCCGTTCTCGGCCCAGGGGAGATGTTATCCGGGCGGCGTTCCCGGGCAGCTGCTCTATCCGATCGAGCCAATGTACTTCATCCAGACGCTGAAAGAGGTGTGGATGATCTGGCAGCGCGATCACATGGTGCGCCGCATCTACCTGATCGACCAACATTCGGAGATCGTTAAGCCGTCGTGGTTTGGGGAATCGATCGGCAGGTATGAAAACGGCGAACTCGTCGTCGACACCATCGGCCTGTCCACCCGTTTCAGCTTCATCGACAATTTCCGTACGCCGCACTCGGAGAAAGAGCACGTGGTCGAGCGCTACAAGATCTCCGCCGACGGCGCCATGCTGGAGGCGAGCGTGACGGTCGAGGACCCGGACGCCTTCAACGCGCCGCTCCACATGATCAAGCGCTGGCGCAAGGCGGCCAATCCGGGACTGGAGACGGTCTGCGCGGAGAACAACGGGGATCATTTCAGCAAGAACCTGTTCCCGATTCCGGAGGCCAAGACACCCGATTTTTAGCCACGGCCCGCCTTCCTAACACAGCGCGAGCTCCGTGCGGCGCTGATCAAAGCACCAATGGTTCGGGCACTTTACCCGAGCTGGCGGACGAGCGGGGAGTACCGTTCCTTGACGGGAGGCATGGAAGGATATAATATCTCTTCCTGATATGATATGGAAAAGTCGTCAGAATATGGACTTGAGTTCCTGTTAGCATTTGATGGACGCATCCATCATCTCGAAGAGGGCTATTGGATCAAGTTCGAGATCAAGCGCGTCGGGGCGACCAAGAAACGGCCACACGGACTGTCCTATGCGTTCACGCTGCATGCGCCGGACGGGACGCGACTGGTCGGCTTCGACAACGCGCACGGCGTTCCGGCGAGAGGTTCCCGTTTCAAGGTACGACCGGAGGCGAGCGACCACTGGCACCGGACGGAGACCGATCCAGGAAGGCCCTACGCATTTAAAGACGCCGATACTTTGCTCCAGGACTTCTTCCGGGAGGTCCGGAGGATTTTAGCCGATCGCGGCATTCCCGAGACCATTGTTGAGGTCCAGGACGAAAGGAAGTGAGATATGAAGCGATACAAGATCCAGGACCTGGGCTCGCTTGAACGAGAGATGCGGGCTGTGGCGCGTGGCGAACGGCCGGCGCAGGCCGATGCAGCCAAACCGAGCTTCAATTCCGTCGAAGCCATTGTGCGCCTGTTGACGCCGGAGAACCGGCAGCTTCTTGCCATCATCCGCGATCGCAAGCCCCAATCGGTGGCGGAGCTGGGCGAGCTGAGCGGACGGGCGCAGCCGAACCTCACGCGCACGTTGGCTAAGATGGAAGCGGCCGGCTTCATCAGAATGAAAGCAGTTGGTCGCCGCCGCAAGGCGCCGAGCGTTACCATCAAAAGGATTGTGGTTGAGATTGATCCTTACTCGGATCGCGACCGCCTCAGCGTCGCATAGGACCGGGTGGCGATGCAAAGCAGAAATTTTTCGACCGCCGCTCGCGTCCCCGAATTTGTCGGGGCCACAACGTGCTTACTCGATGGCCCGCACTCGCAGGACACGACAATGAAGCTGAATGAACCCGTTGGATTCACGACGCTAGTGCAGCCTGGCCGCCAGCGAAATCATCGCAAGGACGATCGCTTCGCCCGCGCGCACGAGATCGTTGAGGCCGGGCACGCGGGGCTTCCGCTTTCGCCGCCTGTCGGGACGTTTCTTCGAAAGTCTCTTCAAAGGCCTCTTGAAGAGCTTCTTTGGCTGCTCCTTGAGTCCGACCGGCGGCACGTGGACGAAGACCACAAGGCCCGGACCATCCGGCCCGCCAGCGGCCTCAAGGGCGCGCCAATAGACATAGTTGCACAGATAGGCGCCGGCGTTGCGCGACGGCGACGCGGCGACGCCGGCCGTGCGCGCCGCTTTAACGAGGCGCGTGACCGGGAGGGGATTGCGCTGCGCGTCCCGGTGGGGCGCGATGGTGCGCGTCGCCGGACGATGGCCGCTGGCATCCGGAAACAGCGCGATGCGATTGCGCGCACGCTGCTCGACCCGCACCCGGTGCGAGCGGGTGGCGACGCCGAACATCACAACGATATCGGGCTTCTCCCACTTGAGCAGCGCCGGCAGCTCGCGGTCGACGGCGTCATAGCGGGTTGCGAACACATGGGCGATGCGCCGCGTCGCGGCGAACGCGGGGCGGCGCCGCCGCACCAGGCGCGTCGCCATCAGGCCGCTCGGATTGACAGGCGCGCCGGGAAAGCGGCCGAAGCCGGTGATGAGGATGGTGCGCAAGGGCTTAAAATCCCAAAGTTGCCACGATATCCTCGACCGCGAGCGCGGGCGACAGCGTTCCTTCGGCGACCGCGCGCTCCAACTGCGGCAGCCTGGCCTTGAGCTTGGGGTCGGTGGCGAGGCGGGAGCGCAGCCTCTCCTCCAGAAGCGCCCACATCCACTTGACCTGTTGCTCGCGCCGCCGCGCCGCGAACGCGCCGGTTGCGGAGAGGCGGCGATAGTGGTCGAGCACGTGTTCCCATAGCTGCGCGACGCCTGCGCCCGTCGCGGCCGAATAGGTGATGACCGGCGGGTTCCATTCGGCAACCCGCGGGGTGAGGATGTGGAGCGCCGCGCGATATTCAGCAGCCGCCGCCTTGGCGCGAGCGAGGTTGTCGCCGTCCGCCTTGTTGATGGCGATCATGTCGGCGAGCTCAACGAGCCCCTTCTTGAGGCCCTGAAACTCGTCTCCGGCGCCCGGCAGCATCAGGGCGAGGAAGAAATCCGTCATGTCGGCGACAGCGGTTTCCGATTGGCCGGTGCCGACGGTTTCGACCAGGATGACGTCATAGCCCGCCGCCTCGCAGAGCAGCATGGTCTCGCGGGTCTTTGCCGCAACGCCGCCGAGCGTGCCAGCGGTCGGCGACGGCCGGATAAAGGCGCGGGCGTCGGCCGCGAGCTGCGCCATGCGGGTCTTGTCGGCAAGGATCGAGCCGCCGGTGCGGGCGGAGGACGGATCGACCGCCAGGACCGCGACCTTGTGGCCAAGCCCGGTGAGATGGCTGCCCAGTACGTCGATGGTGGTCGATTTGCCGACCCCCGGCGCCCCGGTGATACCGACGCGCCGCGCGGTTCCGGTGTGCGGCAGGAGGCTTTGCACCAGCTGGTGCGCCGACCGCTGGTGGTCGGGGCGCTTTGACTCGACGAGCGTGATGGCGCGCGCCAGCACGGCGCGCTCGCCGGCCCGCAGGCCGCAGATCAGGGGCGCGATATCGGCAGGCGGCGGGGCGGGGGCACGAGTCATAAGCATAACGTATAAGCTTGAGGGACTCTCGTCGGTGTCTTTTCCGATTACGCGCTGTGGGGCGACGGGGCTATGCACACAAAGGTTAATTATCGCAAACTCATCTGAAGCTGTGGAAGCCAAGAGAGGACGCTTTTTTTGCGATGGCTCCTTTTGCTGCAATGATGCCTCTTGACATGCGTAGGGATAGTCCTATAGTCTTATAAAGACCGGGGCGCGTCCCGCCTGCCAATTTTTGGTTCGGTGCCGCAGGCATTCCGGCTGGTTGACATGCGGGGCGCCAACGGCGCATTGAAAGTTTCGTAAACGCCCTGCCTAACCAATCAGCAACCAAATCAGCGGAATTTCTCGATCCGGCCGATAGATTCCCTGTTTGGAAAAGCAATTTCCCTGTTTTCTGGAAAACAGGGAATTAGCTGCAAGCACTTGAATCCGTTAGGCAACCGGCTCCCAAACACAACGCCGAGAGGTCGGAATCAGGCAAAGTTTCCAAAAATTCCCTGTTCATTTCCCTGTTCTCAGTTCGCCACCGGGCTTTGCCGGACCTGCAGGGGCATGAAAGTGGGTAACAACGCACCGCCAACGGTATGTGATAACCTACTTTCTTCCTAGGGAATTCGTCGCGTAAGGGGGGCCCCATGTTCGACAGCGTCCGCGCCGCGCGCGGCGTGATCCGGTCGCTGCGCATCTATTACGGCGACAGGCAGCGGCGCAACGCGCTCGACCGGCACTACGCCCGCTTTGTTGCCAAGGGCGATCTGGTGTTCGACATCGGCAGCCACGTGGGCGACCGGGTTGCGGCATTCCGGCGGCTGGGAGCGCGGGTGATCGCGGTCGAGCCCCAGCCCGCGCTGGCGACGACGCTGCGGCTCATCTATGGCCGCGACAAGCTTGTGACCTTGGTGGAGAGCGCGGTCGGCCGTGAGCCCGGCAGGGTCGCCTTGAAACTCAATCTCGACAATCCGACGGTTTCGACCGCGTCCGAGGCCTTCATCACGGCCGCCCACGATGCGCCGGGCTGGGAGGGGCAGCATTGGACCAGGACCGTCGAGGTGCCGGTCACGACCCTCGATGCGCTGATCGCGCGCCACGGCGCACCGCGCTTCATCAAGATCGATGTGGAGGGCTTTGAGGCTGAGGTCCTGGCCGGGCTGTCGACGCCGGTGCCGGCGCTGTCGTTCGAATTCACCACCATCCAGCGCGATATCGCGTGCGCGTGCGTGGCGGGTTGCGCCGCCATCGGCTATGGGGCATTCGAAGCCTCGCTTGGCGAGAGCCTCGCTTTCGTCCACGGGCGCAAGCTTGATGCCGGTGAAATCACCGACTGGCTGACGGCGTTGCCGGGGCGCGCCAATTCGGGGGACATCTATGCGACGTTGGGGTAATCGGGTTTGTGTTGGCACTGTACTCGCCGTCCTGTCGGCGCCTGCCCGCTCACTTGCGGCCGGCCCTGTCCCGGTGACCGTCGAGAACGCCAGCATGCCGACACTGTGTGCCGAGACCGACAACGTCTACCTCAAGCTCTCTTCAGCCGCCGTGCGCCGGTTCACCATCGAGGCAATCCACCCGGCCTATGCCGGCACCATCGTGGCTGACCGCACCGCCCCGGACTTCCGCAACTGCGACATGTCGGCCGATCCGGTGCACCGCGCCGAGCCGCGCCGGGTCACGATTTACGAGACCGGCGACCTGCAGCTGATCGGCCACACGTTCACCTCCTTCTGGCGGCCCAACACGGTCCCGGTCCGGGTCGGAGCGCGCGTCGAGACCGGCCTGCACCTTTTGCAGCTGTTCACGAAATTCAAGGAGCGCACCGAGGAGGTGCTGGTGCTCTATCCCGCCGACGGCTACTGGCGCGCGCGCCCGCTGCCGCCGGAGCATTTGTCCTACAGCGCTTATGGATCGTCGTTCCTGATCGGGCCGGTGGAGACAGCGGGACGGCCGTTCGTGGACATCCGCGACATCGCGTTCGATCCGGCGACACAGAGCTTCCGTCTCGCCTTTGCGCGCGGCGGCGAGGCGACGCTGCGGCTCGACGCCGTCGACCGCGAACACATCGCGCTCGACGTGAAATTCGATCGCGCCATCGCGGCGCGTCCGTTCGCGGCGCTGCGCTCGATGTTCGTGACCGAAACCAATGCGGACGTTGCCCAGGTCGCCTGGCGCACGGGAGGCGGCAAAGCCTACGAAGTCGCGCCGATCATGTCGTTTGGCCGCGCCGACGCCCTCGAATTGTGGGCCGGACGGCGCCTGCCGTCGCGCCATAACACCAGCGCGCCCGACATGATTTTGCGGTCGTTCATGGGCGGCGACTAACGAGGTTCGCTCCATCGGGGCTACCATGGTACGACGCGGGAACACGCATATCGCGGAGGTTCGAGACAAATGAGGCATCGATTGACAAAGGCAAAGGCAACGGCACTGGCGTTCGCAGCGCTTGCCGCGACCGCAACGCTTAGCCGCGCACAGCAAGACTATCCGACCAAGCCGATCCATTTCATTGCCACGGAGGTGGTGGGATCGGCCACGGACATCCAGGCGCGCATCATCGCCAAAGGCATGGCTCCGCTACTTGGCCAGCCGATCGAGATCGAGAACATTTTCGGCGAGCCGGGGCTCCAGAAGGCGATCAAGTCCGCGCCCGACGGCTACACCGTGGTTTACGGCGGCGCCGGCACGCTGGCGATCCTGCCGCACATCAAGAAGGTGTCGTTCGATCCGTTGCGGGACCTCACGCCAGTCGGCCGTTTTGTCATCAGCCCGACGCTGCTCGCGGTCAATCCGATGCTGCCTGCCAACAATGTCCAAGAGCTGGTTGCCCTGATGAAGGCCAATCCCGGGACACTCAAAATGTCAACGGCCGGGGCCGGAACGGCCGGCCACTTCGCGGGCGAGATGTTCATCGCCATGGCCGGCGTCAAGCCGATCGTGGTCCACTATCCGGGCGGCGGCCCGGCGATCGATGCGGTGGTCAACAACGACTCGCAATGGACCATGGCGCCGATCGCAGGCCGCCTTCCGCACGTGCGCAGCGGAAAGCTTCGCGCGCTCGCCACCGGAGGAACATCCCGCCTGCCGGCGCTGGCGGACGTGCCAACGATTGCGGAATCCGGCTACCCGGCCTACAGCTCGGTCGGCTGGGCCGGCATCTACGTGCCCAACGGCACGCCGCAGCCGATCATCGACAAGCTCAACGCTGCTATCGCCAAGGCCGTCACCCTGCCGGAGGTCAGACAAGAATTCGCCGCGCAGGGCGTCGAGGGCGCGAGCAGCACCCAGGCCGAAGTCGCCAGGATGTTGCAGGATGACTACGCGCATCTCGGCGAATTGGCGCGAAGCATGGGGATTCGGGTGGAGTGAGGGGTGCAGCCTGCGCCCTACCCCGCCGTCGATCGCTCCACATTTGCGATCCGGCTCGGCACGCCGAATTCACGGCGGCAGACATCGGCCAGCACCGCGATGCCCTCGCGGATCTCCGCATGAGATGGATGGCCGAAACACAGCCGCAGCCGGCTCTTGCCGTAGGGCTTGTCCGGCGACCACTCGAAGCCCGGATTGATGGAGACCCCGGCCGCAAGTGCAGCCTGGGCGAGCTTTTGGGTGTCGACGACGTCGGGCAGCTTGACCCACAGGAAAATGCCGCCCTTCGGATCATCGAACTCGGCCGCGGTGCCGAACTGCTCGGCGAGCGAATCCATCATGGTTTCGAGCTTTGCCCGCAACGCCCGCGTCAGTTCCGGCACGTGGGCGGCAAAATGCGGCGCGCAATATTCGGCGAGCACCATCTGCTCAAGGGCGCCAGAGCCGGCGTCGGTCTTGAGCGGCAGCATGCGCGACAGTACCGACCAGTCCGCCACCACATACCCGATCCGCAGCGCCGGCGCGATCGATTTGGAAAATGAGCCGATGTGGATGACGTTGCGGCTCTTGCTCAGTGCGTAGATCGCCGGCGGCCGTTTGCCGTCCCAGATCAGGTCGGCGTAGCAGTCGTCCTCGAAGATCGGCACGTTGTGGGTTTCGGCAAGGCGGATGAGCCCCAGCCGTCGCTCTTGCCCCATGATGGCGCCGGTCGGGTTTTGCACGGTCGGGATGGTGTAGATGTACTTCGGGTGGATGCCGCGTCCCTTGAGGTCGTCGAGCGCGGCGGACAGCGCATCGAGGCGCAGCCCCTCGTGGTCGAGCGGCACCCCGATGGCATTGACGCCGAGGCGGGCCAAGCGGCTGAGCGCGCCGAAATAGGTGACCTGCTCGACCAGCACGGTGTCGCCGCGCGAAAGCAGAACGCCGTTGACGAGCTCGATGCCCTGCAGCGATCCGGAGGTGATGAGAATCTCGTCGGCCGCACAGGAAATCCCCGCGTCGCGCTTGAGCTTTTCGACCAGGAATTGACGCAGCCGCCGATAGCCGAGGGGGCCGCTTTCGAGCCCATAGGTCGCAAGCGTCCTGCCCTCGCGCTTGAGCACCGCAGTCGCGGCCGCGATCAGTTCCTCGACCGGCACCTGCGCGGCATCGTTGTGGCCGCCGGTGAAGTTGTACTTGGGAAAGCCATTCCACTTGATCGCCGGCGCCGGCAAACCGGCCGGCAGCAGCGGCGCGAAGTCGAACGGTCCCGTGGCGGTGGTGGATGCAGCTTGCGTCATGATTTCTCCCGGTGCTCCAGAGCGGGATGACTTTTCTTCGAATCGTCATCCCGCTCAAGCTTATTGTTGGAGCATGATCTTTTCCGAAAAACCCGGTTCCACTTTTCGGGATCATGCTCTAAGGCGTAAGCGTCCTGGCGACCCGGAAACCCACGTAATGGACACGGTCGTCCGGGTCGGCCCAGATGCGGACGGCGGCACGGAGGTTCTTCGGGAAGTTGTACCATGAACCGCCGCGGACGGGGCGGAGACCGCAAACGGGTCCCGATCCCCCCACCGCAATCATCATTCGTCCAAACCGTGCTCCCGGGGTCCAAGCCGAACCGTCGGACGGTGCGCCCGCATAGCCGTCATGATAGCAGTCCGCGGTCCACTGCGAGGCGTTGCCGAGCATGTCGTACAAGCCGAATGGATTCGCAGCGAAACTCCCCACCGGCGACGTATAGGCGTAACCGTCGCTGCACGGCGCCGCCGTCCAAGCCTTGGCTCCCGCGATGGTGCTCTTTGCAGTCTGATCCGCGCCATTGCCATACCGGCACAGGTCAGTTTCCTCATTGCCGAACCAAAACCGCGGATATGAGCCCTGCTGCGTTCGCGCCCGCGCCGCGAGGAAGCGCGTTATCAATTCGGCGCTTGCGCCGGGCATCGCAAGAAGAACCTCCAAGGGCGCCGTCGCAGGATTGACCCGCGGGCTCTGCGAATAAATCGTAACGAAGGGCAACATCCGCTTGTAGAGAGTCGGCGTCATGCCGAGGACGAGACGGAGCTCTTCCACGGCCTCGAATGGGCCATTGCGCGGCACCCAGGCGAGCCCGGCCCGCTTGTAGTCGTCTCTCTCCGCTCCGTTGACGCGCGGAAGATCGTCGTCGTCCTTCCAATCCGCGATCGCGTCGACGAGCCGAGCCGCCGCATCCGAGCCGACACCCAAGACGCCAAAGAGACCGGCGAGGAGCTCATCTGGGTCCTCGCCCACTCGATCGACTGGATCGGCAACAACAAGGTGCTGGTGAAGCAGGAGCAGGGCGACATGCTCCTCCTCCTCTGCCCCGACTTCGCGCACAAGATCGCGCGCGACGGCATCGACGTGCCCCGCATGCAGCAGATGCTCCTCGAGTGGACGCGCGCGCCGATCGAGCGCTGGCACCGCGCGCACTGGCCGAAGCTCGAGCAGCGGGGCTACGTCGAGGGCAACACCGTGCCGCTCGCGCGTCATCCCGAGCAGTTCCTGATCGCCGTCGCGGGCGGCGAGTCCGGCCACCACGCGCTCTACTTCTGCACCTTCGGGCTCACCTGGTCGGTGAGCAAGCGCTTCGCGCTCGACGCGGCGTATTCCGGCGGCGAGTCCTGCGAGCTGCCCGAGCGATGAGCGGACGCGTCCCTCGGCGGTCGCGCGGCTGCGATCATGCCACCCGTGCGGAGCCGCCAGGCCTATGACTTGACTCGACTTTGACCTTGACTTAGGACTCGTTCGGTGCGAACTCGCCGAGAACGCTGGAGGGAGCTTCGCGCAGACTACGTCAGGTCTCTGCGCGCGCGGGGGGTCAACCTCACGCTCCGGGACCGCATATGGGCAATGACCGAGGACAGGCGCTGGGTTGCCCTACCGGCCACCACGGCGACCCAGAATCCCGATCATTGGTGGCTCGCCTTCAGCCGCGACGAGTTCCAGAAGCGAGACGCGCTCGGAGCCATCCTGCTGTGCGCGAGCAGCGACGGGCCTCTGCTCGAGTTCGGTCTTCCCGCCAGACCGATCCAAGATCGGATCGTCAACTGTCTAGACTTGACGGATGAGTCGATCCGTTCAATGGAGCGTGTCATTGCCAAGCTGGAATGCTTGAAGTCCATTGACCTTCAGGGCTTTACGGGGAGCGGTTCTTCGTGGCCTATGAGCCGGTTAGCAGACGTGGCGTCCATTAGTGGCGGAGTAACTTTGGGTCGGAGTGTTTCTGGGCCAGGAGTTGTCGAGCTGCCATATCTGCGGGTAGCAAATGTTAAGGACGGCTACATTGACACAAGAGACCTGAAGACTGTTCGCGTATTCGAATCCGAACTGGATCGATATGGGCTGCTTGCTGGGGATGTTCTCATGACCGAAGGTGGGGACTTTGATAAGTTGGGACGTGGAGCAGTATGGGACAGCCGAGTAGATCCCTGCTTGCATCAGAATCACATATTCCGAGTGCGCTGTGATCTTCGGAAGATTCTGCCCGAATTCCTTTCTG
>Ga0137409_10004294_pt1 | contig 14984 bp, 8 predicted proteins | sample CZODoug1_16funga_FD_122059 | JGI IMG/M metagenome (GOLD analysis project Ga0137409, IMG submission 122059) | Vadose zone soil fungal communities from Angelo Coast Range Reserve, California, USA - CZODoug1_16fungal (Hybrid Assembly) | ecosystem: Environmental > Terrestrial > Soil > Vadose zone... | reverse complement strand
GCCGCGCCAGACCTTGAAGTTCCGCACTCCAGCAGAGAAGCTTACCGACACCGTTGCAACGACCGGTTGAGACGGCAGCCTTCTTGTCTCGCATTTCGCGCCAGTCGAGTGGCTCGCCAATGGCTTTCTCGATCGCATCCTTCTGTTCATAGAGCTCGTGGAAGATTTCCTTGGCGTCCTCCGCGTTCATCGTGAGCTCGACAGCAATATTTCTGTCGCGAGTGATTAGCAGGGCAGCCGTATGAGCTTTGCTCGTGCCTATGCCAAAACTGTACCAATGATCTCGCGATGGTTTTTGCGGACGCAACGAGCTGTGGTGGTCGCGAAGGTAATCGCGGAATGCCGTCCAATAGCGGATTCTGAGTTTCTGAGACCGATTCCCTTCCTCTGTACCGATTGCGTCTTTGGCATCGTCAACAGTTGCTTCCCACTCATTCGGCTTGCACACGAGATTGAACCGCGGTGCGGCCGCCGAGTCCCCTATCTTCCACAGCTCGATCTCGATTCCGAAAAATCGCACAGAGCGATTGGCGATCCGATTGAGCCAGTCTATGGCGGCGCGATGCTCCTCGCTGATCTGCGAGGAAATCCAGACGATTGTCTTGGCGTGCAGTCCCGAGGCGTAAGTCAGAAGTTGTCCGAGGTGCTTATGGTCGGTCTTTTCAATCTGGTTCTCGATGACTACCCAGCTGTCTTCCTCCGCAGTGTTCTTACACAACAAATCAGCTCGAAACGGTCCGACGTCCTTTTCCTGCGCCTCGAGCTGGAGGTCGATCCCTAACGCCTCGCCTAGAAGTTCGAGGTTCTCTGCCTGCGCTAGCCATGGGGTGAAGTGCTTGTCCTCACTTGTCCAGATATCCCGCAGGTCTACCGAGCTTATGCGCCCTAGCTGATGTATCCCGCTCTTCTTATCAGTTTCCGCGGACATTGAAGGGGGCTCTACTCCCGTTCCGGACTAAACTCAGGTGTCAGGTCGTTGCAATCGAATTCGCTTTCGTTTGGCCGGATGGCCGAGATCTGCGCCGATCGAGAGCCTACGCCGTCGCCCACTCCTGCGAAAGCGCCTCCGCCTGCTCCAACACCGTCTGCGTCGCCTTCTGTTCCATGTCCGGTGGATACCCATACTTGCGCAGGATCCGCTTCACCAGCACTCGCAACTGCGCCCGCACATTCTCGCGCACGGTCCAGTCGATAGTCACATTCGCGCGGACAGTCTTCACCAGCTCTCGCGCAATCATTCGAAGGTTGTCGTCGCCGAGCACCTTCACCGCGCTGTCGTTCGCTTCGAGCGCGTCGTAAAACGCAATTTCGTCCTCGCTCAGCCCGAGCTTCTCGCCGCGCTCATTGGCAGAGCGCATGTCCTTCGCGAGCTGGATCAACTCTTCGATCACCTTCGCGGTTTCGATCGCGCGATTCTGGTACTTGCGCAATGACTGCTCGAGCAGGTCAGCGAAGGATCGACCTTGGACGACGTTGCGCTTCATGCGAGTGCGAATCTCGCCTTTCAGCAGCTTCTGCAGCAGCTCCACGGCGAGGTTTCGTTGCGGCATGTCGCGCACCTCGGCGAGGAACTCGTCTGAGAGGATCGAGATGTCCGGCTTCTTGAGGCCGGCAGCGGCGAAGATGTCGACGACCTCCCCGGAGACGACTGCCTTGGAGATAATCTGGCGGATGGCGTGATCGAGATCCTCGTCGGTCTTGCGATCGCCGGGCGTGCTCTTGGCGAGCACCGCGCGGACGGCTTGGAAGAATCCGACATCGTCGCGGATCGCGAGTGCATCGTCGTGCGGCACGGCGAGCGCGAATGCCTGGGAGAGCTCCGTCACGGCGCGCAACAGTCGGTCCTTGCCGTCCTTCTGCGCGAGAATATGTTCTTGCGCCGCAGGCAGCAGGGACAGTCGCTGTTGCGGTGTGCCGGTCGTCCAGTGTGACCAATCGAATCGGTGGAAGAGGGCGCGGCAGATCTCGTACTTCTCCTGCATCAGCGCGACGGCTTCGGCCTGATCCAGCGCTGTCTTTCCGGTGCCGCCCGCCTCGGTGTAGGTCGCGAGCGCTTGTTTCAGCTCGTCTGCCAAGCCGAGATAGTCCACGACCAAGCCGCCCGGCTTGTCCTTGAACACGCGGTTGACGCGCGCGATGGCCTGCATCAGCCCGTGCCCGCGCATCGGCTTGTCGATGTACATCGTGTGCAGGCTCGGCGCATCGAAGCCGGTGAGCCACATATCGCGCACCAGGACGAGCTTGAACGGGTCCCTGGGACTGCGGAAGCGATTGGCGAGCGCCTCGCGCCTTGGCTTGTTACGAATATGCGGCTGCCAGTCGAGCGGATCGGAGGCCGAGCCGGTCATCACCACCTTCATCGCGCCTCGCTCGTCGTCGCCGCCGTCCCACGCGGGCCGCAGCTTTACGATCTCACGATACAGCTCGACGCAGATGCGTCGGCTCATGCAGACGATCATCGCCTTGCCGTCCATCGCATCGAGCCGCTTCTCAAAATGCTCGACGATGTCTTTCGCGATCAACTCCAGTCGCTTCTTCGAGCCGACCACGGCCTCGAGCTGCGCCCACTTGGTCTTGAGCTTCTCCTTGCGCTCGACTTCTTCGCCCTCGGTGGCCTCCTCGAACTCCGGGTCGATCTTCGGTCGCGCGGACTCGTCGAGCGCGAGCTTTGCCAGCCGGCTCTCGTAGTAGATCGGTACCGTGGCGCCGTCCTGCACGGCGCGCTGGATGTCGTAGACGCTAATGTAGTCGCCGAATACCGCGCGCGTGTTGGCGTCGGCCTGCTCGATCGGCGTGCCGGTGAAGCCGATGAACGAGGCGTGCGGGAGCGCGTCGCGCATATGGCGCGCGTAGCCGTCGATGAAGTCGTACTGGCTGCGGTGCGCCTCGTCAGCGATCACGACGATGTTGCGCCGTTCAGAGAGCGTCGGGTGACGGTCGCCCTTTTCCTCGGGGAAGAACTTGTGGAGCGTCGTGAACACCACGCCGCCCGCCGCCACGCTCAGCAGCTCGCGCAGGTGCGCGCGGCTTTCGGCCTGGACCGGCGGCTGACGCAGGAGGTCCTCGCAGCGCGAGAAAGTGCCGAAGAGCTGGTCGTCGAGGTCGTTGCGGTCGGTGAGCATGACGATGGTCGGGTTCTCCATTGCCGGCTCGCGGATGATGCGGCCCGCGTAGAAGGCCATCGTCAGGCTCTTGCCCGAACCCTGCGTGTGCCACACGACGCCCACACGGCGGTCGCCAGGTTTGCCTCCCGGTTTGCGGCCCGCTTCGTAGCGGCCTTCGGGTTCTGCCACGCGGTGTAGCTCCGCCGCGCGCAGCGTCTCGCCCACTGCCACCTGCACTGCGTGGAACTGGTGGTAACCCGCCATCTTCTTCACCAGACGGCCGCCTCCGTCGTCCTCGTAGACGATGAAGTCGCGCACCAGATCGAGGAAGCGTTGCGGGGAACAGAGTCCCTCGATCACTACCTGCAGCTCCGGCAAGTGCGGATCGGCCAGCCCTTCGCCCGCGATCGTGCGCCAGGGCTTGAACCATTCGCGCCCGGCCGTGAGCGTGCCCACTCGCGCCTCCACCCCGTCGGAGATGGCGAGCAGGGCGTTGGTGGCGAACAGCGACGCGATCTCCGCCTTGTAGGTCTGCAGCTGCTGCCAGGCGCTCCAAATGGTTGCGCCCTCATCGGCCGCGTTCTTGAGCTCGACGACCGCGAGCGGAAGGCCGTTCACGAACAGCACCACATCCGGCCGGCGCGCGTGCTTGTTCTCGTTTACGCTGAATTGGTTTACCGCCAGCCAGTCGTTCGCCGACGGCGTGTCGAAGTCGATCACCCGCGCCTGTGCACCGCGGATCTCGCCGTCGGCCGCGCGGTACTCAACAGTCACGCCATTCACCAGCAACCGATGCAGCGCGCGACTGCGTGCCACCAGCTCCGTGCCTTCGAGGCGCGTTAGTTTGCGGAAAGCGTCGTCCAGCGCCTCCGCGGGCAGCAGCGGATTGAGCCGCGCGAGCGCATCGCGCAGCCGCTGTGCAAGCACGACCTGGCCGTAGTCATCTCGCTCGGCGGCGGGTTCGCCGGGCGCGATGTCAGCGCCGTTCCGGACCGACCAGCCGGTGCTTTCTAACCAGGCCAAGGCGGCCTGTTCAACGACGGATTCGGAGAAGGTGCCGCTCATGCTTCGCCTTCAATGATTGACCAGACGCGGTGATAACTCTCGCCTCGGTCGCCCAGCGCAGTTCTCCACGTGTTCACGTTCGCCGCCCGAAGTTTGGCTCGCACCTCGTTCAGGGGTTCAGACGCGCGCACCCTCAACGACTTGGCTAACGGCGCGGCGGCCGTGCGCGGTACACCAAGAAGCCGCAGGGCAACGGCCTCGTCCGAATTCACACCGTAGTAGACGCGCGCGGGCAGATTGCGAAGTACGCGCTGGTCGTCAGCGGACATGGCGTCGAAGGAGTCGCCGAGTGTGAGCGATTGCAGGGCGGACAAGCCCCACGAGGCCGTTTGCGTGAGCCGACCGAAGACACTCCTGCAGCAGCGGGTCATCGCCGCGACCGGATCTTCGTGGCCTGTGCTGTCCTCGTCTTCACCCGAACTCTTAGAAAAGTACGTTGTCGCCATTTCGGTGAGCGGGCGCCCCTGCACCCAGTCGCAGATGATCCGTGCGAGCATGTCGCCATCCGGATGCTCGCCGCCCGTAACCTCCTTGAGTGGCTCCCGCAGTTCGGGAACCTGGAGCAAGACTCCCATCATGCGCCGGAGGTCCTCGCGGCGAGTGCCAAACAACTCCGGTGACCACACCTCACTTGTCAGGTTCGCCTCATTCACGCGGACAAGGGTGTTGCTGACGGATTCCCATGAGAAACCGGTCGCATCGACGAGCTTCAGTGGCTTGCCCTGGATGCGCTCGGCGTAGTTGTAGACGCCCTGCACCAAGCTGTCGGCCCAGCCCTTGTGGCTCTTGCGCAGCGCCTGAAAACCAAGAGTTCCGCGAAGGACCTGTTCGACCTCCGCGGCGAAGCGCTCGTGGTTGCCAATCTGCCGATACGTGTGCGAGAGGTACTGCACAAACGACGACCAGCCCGGCTGGTACGAAAGCGTCTCGAGTTGGAGCAGCTTTCCTTCAGCATCGGCGCGCTGAACCATCTCAATCAGCGTCGAGTTCAGAGCGCCGACAGACCGGCCGATGAACTCCTTCAGCTTCTCCGCCTTGGCTTCACTTTGGCCGACGAGCGCAACGATGCCGAGGTCGCCCTGGTCGACGCGCCCGGCACGCCCGGCGATGTTCCAGAAATCCTCGGGCGGCATGTCTTGTCCATAGGGATACTGGTGGCTCGCGAAGACGACGCCGGAGACCGGAAAGTTCACGCCCTGCGCAATTGTCGTGGTCGCGACGAGCACGCGTAATTTCGATTGCTCCGTCAGCCACTCGACAAGCGTTCTTGTGTCTTCGGAGAGCCCGGAATGGTGAACACCAACCCCGTACTCGAACAGCGATGCGAGTGGGAAATTCGGCCCCATCTCATCGACAAGGAATCGCTGAATGTGCGTGAGGTCGGCGCCGCTAACGTCGGCGCGGTCTCCCGCAATCTTGAACGTCTCGGCAACTCCCCAGCTGTTCCTGGGCTTATCGACAAGAACGATCACGGTTCCCCGCCGCTGCAGGATTTGCGCGGTCGCCGCCGCCAGCTTTCCCGGTGAGGCTGAAACTTCAGACCACGACAGCCCCAGCGGGCGCCGATCCCCAAGGTCCAGCGCCTCTGGCACGTCGATCGTGTTACGCGTCGTGTGCTGAGTTACAAGTCGCACCCCGAAGTCACCGCGCTTCTGGCCCTTCTGGGGCCGAGCGATTGCGATCACGCGATCGTTTGGACTCCAGTCGACGCCGAGTTCGATGCTGTTGTTGCTGTCGGGGGACAGCCACCGCGCAATCTCAGCCGCGTTTTGGATGAACGGCGTGAGCATCAGGAATTGCGCGTGTCGGCACTCCCGGTTGATCGTGGCAAGCAGGAGCTCCAACTTTAGTCCGCGCGCTTGGGATGCGAGTCCGTGTGCCTCGTCAACGACCACAAGGGTCAACGGCCGACCTATCTTTTCCTCCCAGCCACCGCGAAGCATGAGGTCGAGCTTCTCGGGCGTCGTAACGAGGATGCGAAATTGCCGTCCGGCATCCGTGTCGATCAACATTCCGGCTTCGAGCCCATCAATTTCCAGCGCTGGGCTTACCTTCTCTACGATGTTGCCGAGGGTGGCCAAGTCCCGTCGAAGGCGAAGTGTGAGTTGGTTGACGAGTGCGCGGGTCGGCGCGAGGTATGCCACCCAACCGCGCTCCTGGTCGAACTGATTGAGCGCCTGGAGAATGCGGAACTCTGCGATGAACGTCTTTCCGCTCGACGTCGGAAGGCTCACGACGACTGAGCGGTGAGCCGACCCCAGCAGGCCCTTTTCGCGCAAAGTGCGACGTTGCGGGGGGAGCATTTCGAAGATCGGCTGCTTCCGATCGCGCGAAGTCAACGACTCCACGAATCGCGTTACACGGCTATTCACCGCCCGGGTCACAGTCCAGATGCTGTTATCGACGAGGATCCGAGCGGTTCGAGCGAGCAGACGAGCCAGGGATTCGCGCTCCATAAGTTGACCACGCCTGGCAGCGCCGATAGCGCGGTCAAACTGCGCCTCAAGCTGTTCACGAACGTCGTAGTGACCGTCCACCGAGCCTTGAGTGAGATAAGCGCCGAGAATCTCGGCAGCCTTCGCGAGGTGGTACTCGGCGACGAGCTCCCACGCGGGTCGCGCATCCTTTCGCGCTTCAGCCTGTGCGAGGAAATCTGGCTCGTGCTTGTGCTGGTCGGTACGAAGTGCAGCCACGCGCTGCTGCACCAAGTCCAGATCCCCCCAACCGTGCTTTCGGAAGAGGCGCAACCAGATGTCGAGGATGCAAACCCAGACGCGGATGCCCCAGTCTTCCGAGTCCAGCGGGAGTTGAGGCAGGTCCTCTTCGATGAGAAGACGCCGAACATCGGCCCCACGATCACCCAGTACAGCGAGGGCACCGAGGCGCACGAGCCATTCCGCGGCCTCAATGGGCGCGTCGGGGCACGGCAGCGAGCGTGCAACTTGGAACGCATCAGTAGCAGCCGTTTGAAGGACTTCGGCGTTGTCTCCGTCGAGCAGCTCGAAGATGCGCAGTTCAAGGCCATTTGCTACGAAGCGAAGCTGGTCGTCCGGAAACTCCTGAGCACCCTCGACCCCGAGCGCGCGGTGAAGACGCCGCCGGCCGGCCTCTTCGACGGCCCTACGGATCTTCTCGGCTCCGAGGGACTGAATGATCCAGGAGTCGGCGGTCACGATGCCTGCTCCTTCAAGAGCTTCGGCCAGTCCGCAATCGGGACCGGCAGATACCAGGCGATCAGCTCAATGCGCGTCGACGTGCTGAGCTTTTTCGACAGCGCGTGGCCGCGGCTCTTCAGATCGAGCTCACTTGGCGCCGTGTCGCGTATCAGGATGCCAACGAGCAGCAGATCCTTCCCCTCAGACTTGAGGTACCGGGCCACCGCCTTCTCGTACAGTTCGCGGTTCGGCGACGACGGGCAGCGCGCGTGGAGCCACTTCAGGAGAGCGTGCTGAATGTCGAGGCGCGTCGCGCTTTGCTCGAGCTGCCATGCCATCCCACTCCCGCCGTTCATCACGTTGGGGGGAGTACCCGCGTCGGACGACGTCTTCACCTCGCCGAACAGGAGCAAGACGGAATCGCCGTCTCGGTAGAAGCCGACCAGGTCGCTGCCCGGAAGGCTAGCTCTCGGCGTACGTCGGTCCCGGACCGTGTTCCAGGGCCAGTGAACCTCGCGACCCGAGTCCCGCTGGAGCGCGCATTCCGCGAGCGCTTCGCCGATGTCCCAGTCTTCGGGCTCAGGCACCGCCTTCAACAGGTGCTCGACGAACTCCGTCGCCATGCCGGTCGTTGCAAGTCCGCGGAGGTCGGACTCGAACGATGAGGCAACATCGGAAACACGCGGGCGCACCACCTCGCGCACGAAACGCTTGAACCGCTCCGCATCTGGAACGTGGCGCCCTTCCCAGCTTGACGACTTGACGTGCCCCGAGTAGCAGACAGCCGAGCCGAGTGTTGCAGTACCCGTCATGCCACGCCCTCGGGAACGAACCTATCGGCGTCTTTCACCCGCATCTCGCCCGAGATGAGCTTTGGCAGAAGCACCTCGCGCAGCCCGGCGAGGGCGCGGCTTTGGCGAACGGATGCGCTGGCGCGAGCGAATTTTGGTTTGACGGCCTGACCGAACAATTCCGCAATCGGCCTCGGAGGCACCGCTACTCGAAAGTGCGCGAGTGAATCCACCGGCACACGCTGGCGACCACTAGTGCCAGTCATGCTCTGAATTGCGAACTCCCGAAACTCCGCACTGCGGGCGAGGCAATACGCGTACTCCTCCGGCAGCGGCGGCTTGGGGCGCAAGACGATGTACTCGGTCGATCCCCAGCCGACTTGACCCGCCTGAAGGAAATCGACGAACGCGGTCTTTCCGTTCTCAAGGCAAGGCGTGATCCGGGCAACGAGCGTATCGCCGTTAATGAAGCGCATCCCCGACCCGAATGCGCGGTCGACCACATCGTCGGCCGAGTGCCCGTGCGTTGGCATGTTCGCCATGTCGAGATACGGTGCTTCGACACCCTTGCGAAGGGCGCGCGTCGGATTGACATCAACGACTCCAGGCAACGACGCAACCTCCCATCCCTCCGGAATCTCGCCGAGTTCGGAGTCGACGAGGCGGTCGGGGAAGAGGTCGGCGAGGGGCTTGGGCAGGCCGGGGTCGCGGCCCTCGGCCTTGGCGCGGACGGGGTCGAAGTTCACGAACCACGACTTGAAGAGCGCGCGCGCCATCGCCTCCAGTGTGTCGTTCATCCGCCGGTTCAGCTCGATCTTGTCGTCCAGCGTGCCGAGGACGTGGGCAATGGCGCGCTGTTCTAGGAGGGGCGGAAGGGGAACCGGCGTTGCGCGCAGGATTCCGAGATTGGTATGCGGCACGCCAGTTTGGATAGCGTTTTGCCGAATGTAGGCCTGCTGCTCCGCCGTCGAGAACACGTAGTAAATGAATAGTGGATCTGCGATTTCGCGATTCACCGTCAGTTTCATCTGACTTTGCGATACGAGGTAGCGATCGAACTTTGCCGACGGCACGGCGCTCACTTGCCCGAGTGTCCCGCGCTGCGTGAACACAATGTCATCTGGCCGCGCAAGATTCGCTTCAAGGGAGTCCGCCTTCGCGTCAGTGACATAGGCGAACTCGCCAGCAATCCAGCGACCAGCCATGTTCTGGCCGCGAATAACCGGTACCCCTGCGGCTACATAGTCGCGCGAAACGAGGTTCGATCCGAACGGACCTCCGACAAGCGCGTTGCGCACTGGCGCCGCAATCTCGCCGACAGTCGCCTTACGCCAATCATCCGCCATATCCGAGCTCCTTCAGGTTGGCGGCGATGGCAGTATCGAGCTTCGCGGCCTCGGCCTGCTGCTCGCGCAAGGTCGCGGTAAGGCGCTTCATCCTCTCTTCGAACGGCTCGCCGTCGTCCTCCACCGTCTCGGCGCCGACATATCGGCCGGGTGTGAGCACGTGGCCGTGCTTGTGCACTTCCTCCAGCAGCGCGCTCTTGCAGTAGCCGGCGATGTCGGCGTACGCGCCCGCGTCCTTCTCTCCGCGCCAGGCGTGATAGGTCTTGGCGATGCGAGCGATGTCGTCGTCGGTCAGCTCCTTGTGCGTGCGATCTGCCATGCGGCCGAGCTCGCGCGCGTCAACGAAGAGCATCTGGCCGCGGCGGTCGCGGAATTTGCCGTTCTTCCTGTCGCGCGCGAGGAACCACAGGCATGCGGGGATCTGAGTCGAGTAGAAGAGCTGGCCCGGCAGCGCGACCATGCAGTCCACGAGATCCGCCTCGATCAGATACTTGCGGATCTCGCCCTCGCCCGACTGGTTGGATGACATCGAACCGTTGGCGAGCACGAAGCCGGCCACGCCCGCGGGCGCGAGGTGATGCACGATGTGCTGTACCCAGGCGAAGTTGGCGTTGCCCGCCGGTGGCGCGCCGTACTGCCAGCGCTTGTCGTCGCGCAGGCGCTCGCCGCCCCAGTCGGAGATGTTGAAGGGCGGGTTCGCGAGAATGAAATCGGCCTTGAGGTCGGGGTGGCGGTCGTTGTGGAACGTGTCGCCCTGCGCGATCTGACCAGAGTCAATGCCACGGATGGCGAGGTTCATGCGCGCGAGGCGCCACGTGGTGTAGTTCGATTCCTGGCCGTAGATCGAGATATCAGCTTTCGTCTTGCCGCCGTTTCCGTTTCCCTTGGCGTGTGCCTTGATGAATTCCACCGACTGCACAAACATCCCCGACGAGCCGCAGCACGGGTCGTACACCCGGCCGCGGTAGGGCTCGAGCATCTCGACCAGGAGCTTCACCACGCAGCGCGGCGTGTAGAACTCGCCGCCCTTCTTTCCCTCCGCGCTGGCGAACTGCGAGAGGAAGTATTCGTAGACGCGGCCGAGCACGTCCTTGGCGCGGCTCGCTTCGTCGCCGACCTTGATGTTGCTGATCATGTCGATCAACTGACCGAGGCGCTGCTTGTCGAGCGCGGGGCGAGCGTAGTCCTTGGGCAGCACGCCTTTGAGCGCCGGGTTGTCGCGCTCGATGCCCGCCATCGCGTCGTCAACGAGCTGGCCGACCGTGGCTTGGCGCGCCCGCGCCTTCAAGTGCGGCCAGCGCGCCTCGGGCGGAACCCAGAAAATATTTTGAGCGCGGTACTCGTCAGGATCTTCCGCGTCGGCGCCTAATGCCTTCTCGGCAACGAGTGCTCCGTGTTTTTCCTCGAAGGCATCCGAGATGTACTTGAGAAAGAGGAGTCCGAGGCAGACGTGCTTGTACTCGGCGGCGTCCATGCTGCCGCGGAGCGCGTCGGCCATCTGCCAGAGCTGGGCTTCGTAGCCGACGGTCGCGCCGGATGTGTTGGCGGAATCTGCTTTGCGTCGCTTGGCTTTGGCCATTCAATTTCTCTGTGGGCTAGATGCGGCGAGCTGTCCGCTGCGTGGCAAATCTGCGCATAGACAGCAGATTGTCGCCTGCACCGTGGCTGGCCTTAAGCGGAAACTCGCGGATGGAAACGCCGCGCGCGGCATGGATGTTGGCGGCTTTGTAATCGCAGACGTGCCAACCAGCTTGTGCCAGCAGCCCGTCAATCTCTTTTCGTGCTTGCTGCTCAGGCGTCACGCGCCTTGAGCCTCCCTGTCCAGGTGCTGGGCGGTGATCCTAGCACAGGCAAATCTCTATGGGCCGCAGCGAGTTACGTAGCGATGGAATTCCGTTGGAGCGACCGAAAAGCGATCGCAAACCTGCGAAAGCATGGCATCGCATTCGAGGATGCCGTCACGGCCTTTCACGACCCGCTGTCGCGCACAATCGAGGATCCTGATCCCTTGCATGGAGAGCAGCGCTTTCTGTTGATCGGTCAGTCCTTAAGCGGTAGGTTGCTGGTCGTCGCACACGCCGATTTCGGCGGGATCATCCGGATCATCAGTGCAAGACTCGCGACTCGGCGCGAACAACGGGATTATGAGGAAGCCTAGGCGGAACGAAATGCGCACGGAATACGATTTCTCCAAAGGCGTTCGCGGAAAATATCTTTCCCGCTTGGGCCGCGGCTGCAACGTCGTCGTACTCGATGCCGATGTGGCTGCGATTTACCGCGATTCGAAGTCCGTGAACGTAGCCCTGCGCAGGCTTGCCGGGCTACCGCGGTCGACGCGGCGCGCCGCTGATGTTCGGCAAAAGAAAAGCCGCGCTGCGGTACGAAAATGATCGGCTCGATCGGAATATGATGTAGCGCTCCGGCTGCCGCTCGTCATGATGATGGCGTCAAAGTGGACGGGCCCGTCCTTGTTTCGATCGGCTGTGTTTCTGGATAACTGGGGCACAAAGTCCGTTCGCGATCGGCGATGGAGCAGTGCTAGCATCAATCCTCGAAGCCGTCGAGGAAGCGAATCGGGGAACGGCTGTCGACGCATCGCAGGTGCTGGGACAAGTTCGCCCGGCGTGACCGGCCCGCTCCCGGTTCGCATTGTCAGCAGTGCCGCGCGACCCGAGATAGGTGCCACTGCAAGAAATCCACTGCTGGCCGGTATTCGGCGAATCTACCTCGCCCGTGGCCGCTACCACGTCTACTACCGCGTCGTCACAACCCCGACCCCGGTGGTCGAGTTGCTTGCGGTCTGGCATTCGAGTCGCGAGTCGGAACCGATGATCCGCTGAGCGAGATCAGCGTCAGTTGAACGAGGCCGCCGCGATGCTGCGATATTCGCGCGACACCTCAAGAATCGCATCGCGATTCGGATCGTCGTCAGGCACGGCAATTGTGTAAGGAATTCGGACGTCGTCTCCGCGGCCGCCATCCCAGATCTTGTCCCAGGGCCCGCGCTCTGCGTGAGTGACGTTGATCAGCGGCGCCGTCGTGTCGTCTCGGAATCGCGCCGCGAGCTCGGCCATCAAGCGCAGCTCCCGCTTCGTGAAATGGCTGTCGTCGAAGGGTACCTTTGGCGCGACCCGTTCGCGCTGATAGTCGATGACGCGCTCCGGCACGACATCGATGGCCGCTGCGAGATCGGGCTGAATTCGGTCCCACTCTCTATATAGGTTGAACGGCACAGGACCCAGCTCCCAGGCTCGATAGTCGAGGCCCGTCACGCTGCGCCCGGTTTCGCGAAAATGCCCGAAGTCGAGGAGGTATAGCAGCTTGAAGAGCTTCACCTTGCCGCAGTAATGCGTGTTCGTCGCGAAGTAGACGATCGCGTTGATGAGCTTCTCGCGTTCGCGGGAAATGAGCATGACAGGTGGAGGCGGCGGCACGGATCCTTGTGCGCATACCTTATTACCGACGGCGCTTGGGATCAACGCGGGTATCACCAATAATGTGACGCATCGCCGGTCGCGGTGCGATCGACTGGTTGGAGACGACGTGCAGTCCAGTCGTGGAGAGATGAAAATGCGAGCGTTCAGGGGCCTTCTAATTGCTCTGACCGTCGCCATCGGGAGCACGCCGTCCACGGCGTTGGATAAAGCGAGCTACGCCGCTCTCCGCGCCGTCAGCCAACCCACCCAATCCCCAACCGGCCGCTCAGTCGCCTACCGCGTCCGATACATCGATCTTCAAGCCAACCGCCTCATTGAACAGATCCGCGTGCAGGCAACGCGCGGCGGCGAAGCGCGAACGCTCGGAGAGGGAAGGGCGCCGCAGTGGTCCGCCGATGAGCAATGGCTCGCGTACTGCCGTGGAGATTACCCCTGCGGGCAGGTCGTGATCGTGGAGGTCGCGACGGGCCATGAGCACGTCTTCTCGCCGCCCGAGCAATCCCTCCGCGCGCTGCATTGGATGAATCAGCGCTCAACGCTCGGCGTGCTGGTGACGCCGGCGAGCGGGCAGGGCACGCATCTCGCGCTGCTCGATCCCCAGGCGACCATCCAGAAAGACCTGCCCGGCTTCGACGGCACGCGCGATTACCGCTTCTCGCCCGACGATCGCGAGATCGCCGTGACCTTGCCGCAGTCGATCGAGCTCCGAACGCTCGAGACGACGGCCAAGCGCGAAATAGCCAAGGGTCCCTCGCGACGCTCCGCCGCACTCTTCAGCCCGAACGGCAAGCAGCTCCTCTATTTCGAGAACGAAGGCACACTCGGCACGCCGATGCGACCCGTCGTCGTCGATCGCGCGACGGGCACGGCCACGCGCCTCGGCCAGGCGTTTCAGTACTGGCTCCTCAACTATCCGCCGCAGTACTTCGAGTGGAGCGCCGACGGACGAGCGATCCTCTTCGGCGTGCCGGAACGCTTAGGCTTCCGCCTCTATCGCCTCGACGTCAAGACGAACCAGGCGACTGCGTTGAGCCCGCCGCGGGCGGCGCCCTTCTGGGTGACGACCGATCGCAAGCAAAAGACGATGCTGTTCTCGCTCTCGACCTCGGACAGCGCACCGGAGGTGTACGCAACGGCGATGGGGAAGTACGCGCCGCGCGCCGTGACGCACGAGAACCCGAAACCATATGACTTCGCGTCGGCGACGCCGATGACCTGGAGGTCGCGCGACGGGAAGGAGATCGAGGGGCTCTATATGCGCCCGCACTCAGCTCCGACCGGCCGCGTGCCGCTGGTCGTGTTGATGGAAGGCACGTTCGGCACCTTCGACACCACCTTCTCGGGGCGCGAGGTCGCCGACGATGGCGCGCTCTTTCCGATGTCGCAGCAGCTCTTCGCGAACGAAGGCTGGGCGGTGCTCATGCCGAACGTGCGCGGCAGCTGGGGCTACGGCATTGCCTTCGCGCATTCGATCGACGGGCATTACGGCATCGAGCCGGCGGACGACGTGCTCACGGGTATTGCGGCTTTGGATGCTGCCGGTGAGATTGACGCCGATCGCGTCGCGATTGTCGGCCTTTGGCTCGACGGCTATCGCGCGGCGCTCGCCTCGGCGCGCGAGCCTCGCATTCGCGCGGTGGTCGTGATGAATTCGATGCTGGACCTGAGCGCGTGGTATCCGGTCGACGAGTGGCTCGGCCCCGAGCGCCTCAAGAAAATGATCGGCGGCGATCCGTGGGCGAATCCCGATCTCTTCGCGAGCCTCTCACCCTTCGCGCAGCTCGGGCACGTGAAGGCGGGCACGCTTTGTATCGCGACCGAGCCCGCGCCGGGCTGGCTCGCGGTGCAGGCCGAGCAGTACTGCAGCGGCTTGAAGGCACTCGGCGTGGATTCCCGATACGTGGCGCCGCCGCCGGGAGGAATCGAGGCGTTGAAGCCGCGGGAATATCTCGGGCTGCAGCGAACGATGAACGAGTGGATCAAGAAGCAGTTCAAGTAAATGGGGACGGGGTGATCTCAATCGGTCGATGCAACACCATTGCGAGGAAGGAGGGTGGGGCATATGGCGATCGTGGGTTGGAGTTTG
>Ga0137409_10004293_pt1 | contig 14986 bp, 16 predicted proteins | sample CZODoug1_16funga_FD_122059 | JGI IMG/M metagenome (GOLD analysis project Ga0137409, IMG submission 122059) | Vadose zone soil fungal communities from Angelo Coast Range Reserve, California, USA - CZODoug1_16fungal (Hybrid Assembly) | ecosystem: Environmental > Terrestrial > Soil > Vadose zone... | reverse complement strand
GCACCTCCGTCGTGCGCAAACCTCCATAGCGCTCGGCGCTCGCGGCGCCACCGCCTGCCATTTCCCGCGGGTTCCTTCATTGAAGGCTTTCGGACGCCGGCCACCGTGCAAACCGCATCGCTGCGATCGGCCGGCATCCGAAACCCTCAACAATAACCGACATCAGTCTGGGCGAGCATCTCATCTGATCTGTTGCTGGATTTCGAGCGATGTTGCAAGAGCGATCACTCCGGCGTTTGGTTGGTCACGGCTGCTCCAAGACATGCGCTGAGTCAGGCAGTCACCGAAAGTTTAATAAGCATCCTTCGGAGCCAAACAGGCAGACGGATTGACCCGGCGGGCCCGCGTCGCGGGATTCGGAATTTAGCAGACCTTGCTTGGAAATCGCCTTCACATCATAAGAAGGAGCAAGGCCTTCCAACAAGCATCGGCGTCTCAGCGTGCCGCGAGGATGTTACGAATCACGTAACGGCTTACGTGCTGGCCGAGATACAGTGCATCTTCATCTGAGAAACGGAAATGGGCCCCACAAAGCATTCGACCCTCAACGCATTCCCGAGATGCGTCATCAAAGCTGCTGAAATTGCGACTGTGTCCAGCAGGTAACAAGGTGGTGCCGGTCGCGGCAAACGTCGTGCTGCGGCCGAATGCACTCTCAAGCATGATTTGAGCGCTCCCGCAGGCAGCGGAGTGGCCCGATGGATATTCCGGGAAGGGTGGCGTGGGCAATAGCGGCAGCCAGGAGCCAGAGGTGGTCTTCTCGTTGCCATCAGCCCAGCGGATCGCCATGGTTGGGCGCCAGAACTGATAGTGGTACTTTGCATCGAAGACAGCGACGTAGCTGTCAGCCATGGCGACATTCAATAGTGCTAGGGTGCGATTGCTTTCCCACAGATCATCGTTTCTCGCAGAGATGAGATTGCGAGCGATTTCGTTGAAGGTCCTAAACAATGAAGTTTCACCCCAGAGCATTGCGATCATGGTTTGGTCGGGCGTTCGCACAGTCGAGGCTTTTCCCCCAAGGGTCCTGACCTCTTCGAGTTCACGCGAATATTTGCCAGAGCTAAGGTTCAAAGGACCCGGGAGCAGATTTCGAAATTGCGAAGGGCTCTTCAGTGCCAGAGGAGTAACAAGGCTTGCGCGTGGAAAATTGGCATTCTGATGCGGTGAATCCGGCGCTGGACGCCAAGCGCCAGGTCCGGAGCCATAGGGGCCCTTCCCGCTCACAAATGGCTCTGGGGTCGCATAATCGAAGTGGTCATCCGCGCGGAGCGCAACAATCTTTGCAGCAATTTCGTCGCCTAGCACGAGCCCTTCATTCTTGCCGGGCTCATCGGGAATGGTCAGAAGCATCTTGCTGTAGAGGTTGTCCAACGAGGATGCCTGGTCCGGGTAGAGCCGGACCGCTACGCCATGGCCCGCAGCCATGACTGCCGCCCGGGGATTTGCGTCCGGCGAGGAACGATGAACGCCATAAGAATCGTGGCGTCGGCTGATTGAATTGAGGGTGTCATGCATCGCAAGATGCATCAGTGAAACATTGCGGCCCGAAAGGATGACGCCTGGTTTGACGCTAGACGCTATGGCTGTCTGCTCGATGATGACACTCCAGTCGGTCACCTCATTCGCGGCGGCGCTTCCGATTGGGAGCCACAAGGCGAAAAGGAGACAACAGCTAAGAAGCGAACCCGGGCTGGGCCCGAAGGCCGCGCGCATTGCTAGTGCTACTGTGGGTATCATGACGTCCCTCCCTGACAATTTTACAATCAATCAGCCGGGCGCGCCTACGCGCACCCGCGTTGGAATGCGGATGCTGAAGGACCGGCGAAAAAGGAAGTCGGTTATTTGAGTGCAATGCTTGCCGATGGCACGACTGCTGTCCGTTCAGTCCCGCGAGGATTCGGCATTTCCCGCCTGCGACGACAGCTATTCAAAGAGTACACGATCTCGTGCGTCCTGGAAAGACGTCTGATCTTTGGTTCCGCTTTGCCCCGCTGAACCGACATAGTCAGCTGAGAGCTTACGTCCGAAAAGTGCCATGTAAAAGCATCATGCTCTAGAGCAAATTCCTCAAAAAGTGAGTCGGAAGGGATTCTCTTGAGGAGCGAATGCTGATTCCATCTTTTCGGCTGAGTCGGGAGGATGGGGATGGGCAAACCGTACAGCGTGGATTTGCGCCAACGGGTGGTTGCAGCGATCGAAGGTGGGTTATCGACGCGTCAGGCGGCGGCGCGGTTTGCGATTGGGATCGCGACGGCCGGGACATGGGCGCGGCTGAAGCGGGCGACGGGGGCGGTTCGGCCTGCCAAACAGGGCAAGCCGAAGGGCGCCGTGCTTGATGCGCATGCGGATTTCATCCTGGGTGCACTTGCAGAGGCGCCTGATACGACGCTTGACGAGATGGTAGAGCGGTTACGGGAGGAACGCGGCGTCACGGTTGTGAGAACCGCGGTGTGGAAGCTTCTCGACCGGCACGGTCAGACGTACAAAAAAAGACTGCCCATGCCAGCGAGCAAGCGCGCGCCGATGTGAAGGCCGCGCGCGAGAATTGGCTGGACGGCCAAGACGATCTTGATCCCGAACGCCTGATTTTTATCGATGAGAGCGGCCTGTCGACGAAGATGGCGCGGCTTCGTGGCTGGGCTCCCAAAGGCGAGCGTTGCCGCGCCGCAATTCCGCACGGTCATTGGAAGACCACCACTTTTGTCAGCGGCTTCACGCTTGCAGGCTTCGTTGCGCCGATGCTTCTCGACGGACCGATGGACGGAGAGTCCTTTCTGCCTGGGTCGAGCAGATGTTGGCGCCAACGTTGCGCCCCGACGACATCGTCGTCATGGACAATCTGGCCGCCCACAAAGTCGCAGGTGTCAGGCAAGCTATTGAAGCCTGCGGCGCCGAACTCCGCTATCTGCCGCCCTACAGTCCCGACTTCAATCCGATCGAAAACGCCTTCGCAAAGTTTAAGGCGCATGTGCGCAAGTCCGCTGCGCGAACCCTCGATGCACTCGAACGAGCCGCCGCCAATGCGTTGCAACAGTTCAAACCCGACGAATGCGCCAATTTCTTCGCTCACGCCGGATACGGCTTGGATTAAGAGGAATCTGCTCTAGTCTTCGTCCGGCTCGCGCACGACCGGCGGTTCGTCGCCGCGGTCCTCTTCCTCTTCGTCCTCTTCGTCCTCTTCGTCCTCTTCAGGATCTCGGGGCGGCATCGTGTTGCCCATGATCACGAAGGGACTCCAGTCGATCAACCTGGTGGAAACTTCCTTGGGGATGTGTGGGGCCATGTTGTTGTTCCTCGGATGTGGACCCTAGGGGATTTTACCCCTTCTGCTCCGATTTCAGCATGAGGGTTAGCGCCTCACCGTTTTTCGGGGCATGCCAGTGGTGGTCAGGTGCGGCGGCTCGTCAACACGACCGGACCAATCGCGACCATGTCCATGCTGCGGATAGTTTCCCGGATCTCGGGCTCGTTGAACGCATCATCGAGGCAGTCGCGCCGTGTTAGCAGCGGCCTCAGTCAACATTGCTTTCAACTGCGACTTGGTGAATTCCACAGGTTGCCTCACTCCTGGCTTGCGCGACACCTTCTTTGCCACCGGGCGGGCACAGGTGGCCAACAACGCCGGTCTTCGCTTCGGCATCGGCCTTATCTTGGGTTTTGCTGTTGGCGGCTTGTGACCACGCTTCATACCCAAACGAGTTAGCTTGGCGCAGACCGCGTCACGGCTACACCCGAGACGGTGCGCGATCTGCGCCGCGCTCTGTCCTTCGGCCCATAGTTTTTTGAGCAGTGCTACGTCTTTCGCATCCCAACTCATGGGAGATACTATACGCCGACTGCCAACGACAGGCTAGTCGCTTCCCGGATTGCCATGAGGCATCACAGCGCGGGCGCGCCTGCGTTGCTCACGCCGCTGCAGCGAGCCGATAATCTCTTCGTCAACACAAGGTGTCGGACATCGATTCCGAGCGCATGCTGCTGCGCATCGAGCAGGGCAAGGGGCGCAAGGATCGCTTTGCAATGCTTTCCCCGCGGCTATTGGGCGATTGGTATCGCATCGCCTGGCCCGCGGTCTGAACAGCCACTCGCTTTAGCACCGCGTCCGCAACCGTTAGGTGCTGGAGGATGATCCGAATATCATTGATATGCCGCATGAACGTCCGCGTAATCGACGCCAAAAAGTCCTGGTCTTCTTTGGGATACTGGAAGATCGGCTCTAGCAATGCATAACAAGCAATTTCCAGGCTTCTGCGCTAGTATCTGGCAACCGAGCCTCAACTCGGTCAACGCAATTGCACCCGAGCCTAAGGAGTTCGACATGAGCAGTACTCAGGCGCGCAGCGAAATGAGCCGACTCGATATGATCCGCCTTTTAGCCGTCAGCATGTTGTTGCTTCTCCCTGCGACTGCCAAGGCGCAGCAGAGCCCACCGATTGCCGAACAGATTGCCAAAGCCTACGGCCTTGATTCGTTTGGGCAAATCGAGGCAATCCGCTACACTTGGAATGCGGAGTTTCCCGGTGGCAAAGTTTCTCGCACATGGGAATGGAGCCCGAAGACCGACACCGTCTCCTACGAGGGGAAGGACAAGGAAGGCCAACCCGTCAAGGCGAGCTATCAGCGCTCGCAGCTCTCTAGCCAAAGCGATGCCATCAAGAAGGACATCGATCCCGCGTTCGCCAACGATCAGTATTGGTTGCTGCTCCCGTTCCACCTCGTATGGGACGGCGCGGCTGTGACCGATGATGGCATGCAAAAGCTCCCCCTGGGTGACGCTTCCGCTCAACGGGTCGTGATGAAATACCCCTCGGAGGGTGGTTACCAGCCAGGCGACACTTGGGAACTCTATATTGGCACCGACAAACGGGTCCAGGAGATGGTCTACCGCCGGGGCTCTCCCAACCCGCCCCACCTCGTGATGGCGACCTATGCGGACTACAAGAAGGCCGGCCCGCTCCTGATCTCGACGGATCACCGCGGCACCGTGGACGGAAAGCCCCTTCATCTTTCCCTTTCGGATGTGTCGGTTAAACTGACGGGATCGGACAACTGGATCAACGCGCAATGACACTCGGAAGGGTTCGTTCGGGCTGCCGATGAGGAAGGCTATGGCGCATCGCTCGATCGCCCGCGTGGCGGTGCGCCTTGTCAGTTAACCGATGCGCAGAGTAACGATTCAATCGACCGATACGTAGGGTAGCTTTTCAATACTCTGGAGCACGCTCACATGCCCAAGAATCCCTTCACCGATGTCTGGCAGTTCCTGACCGCAACGACGGGTGATTATCTCCATCAGGGAAACTGGCGCTATCTGATCCTGGCGCTGTTCTGGGCACTGCTGCTCGCCAGCATCGCAGTTGCCTTTCGGAGCTGGCAGGAGGATTCGGCGCAACGTTCCGGCCGACATCTTGGAATCTGGCTGGTCCGAGTCCTCATCGGCTGCCTGTGGTTCCAGGGAATGTTGTGGAAACTGCCGCTACCGGTGTCCGACGGTCTGCAGTACTGGACCGAACAGGAAACGACCAGCGCCGCTTTCGAATTTCACCGCGCATTCATCAAGGATGTCGTGTTGCCTCACATGACGATCTTTGGGCCAATTGTCTTTCTTGCCGAGCTGGCGTTCGCGGTATCGATGATCCTCGGACTTGCGGTGCGCTTGGTGGGCGTGCTGGCCATCGCCTATGTGCTGCAACTCTGGCTCGGCCTCTATGGCAATCCGTCCGAGTGGCCGTGGACGTACATGTTCCTGGCCATGCTGATGTTCCTGTTTGTGATCGAGGCTGCCGGCCGCAGTCTCGGATTGGATGCCTGGTTGCGCCACAAAGTCCCCGCCGTGCGCGACGGGACGGGCCTTATCGGTTGGTTCTTCAACATCGCGGGCTAGTCATCATCTTTTTGTGTAAGAGACGAGCACATGATGGCACTGGCCCGCACGGTGACGCTTCTTGTGGCGGTGGGCACAGCTTGCGCACGAGCCGCTGACATTGGTTATCTGGCTCCGCCAGGAGTCCCTGCAAAGGAGTTTCCCTCACCTCGGCGCCCGGTAGCGTCGATCGTCAGTCCGAGCCGCTCCGCCGAGGAGCACCGCGATTCGCTGAATGAGGCCGGCGAGATCGCCCGTCTTCTTGCACTGAAGCCTGGCATGACGGTCGGCGACGTTGGCGCCGGCAGTGGCTACCACACAGTTCGTCTCTCGCGCCTCCTCGGCCCCCACGGGGTCCGTCGTCGCCCACGACGTCACGCGGGATTACCTCGTCGAGCTCGCCAGGCGAGCGGAACGCTTGAAGCTGACAAACGCCATGTTCGCGCTGGGCGAACCGCACGACCCGCGCCTGCCCGCTTCCTCGCTGGATGCCGCAATCCTCGTGCACATGTATCACGAGGTAGCCCAACCCTATGCATTCCTCTACAATCTCGCGCCCGCCTTGAAGCCGGGCGCGCGCGTCGGAATAGTCGACCTCGAGCGTCCGACCTCGCAGCATGGCACGCCAATTGCGCTCTTGCATTGCGAGCTGACCGCCGTCGGCTATCGCGAGATCGCCACATATCAGCTCGCCGGCCCTGGCGGATACCTGGCGGTGTTTTCTGCACCGGAGCAAGCGGGTCGAAAATCGCCCCGGGATATGGTGCCGGCACTCGCTGATCACCGCTCCCGACAGCTATTGTCTGTGAGAAGTTCGTAGCTCAAACGCGAGACGAACAAACGTTACCGAAATAGACCAGGCCGCCTTGACGCCGGCGATGAGATTGCCGGAGACCTTCGATACCCCGCCGATTCGGCGTCGCTGCCCGACAGCGATCTCCAGTGCCGGCAAGCGGGCGGCGGCGACCCGCATCAGCATTTCCAGGTTCCAGCCAAATGTCTCCTCCTTCATGCCGAGACGTCGGAGTTCATCCCGCCGGATGGCGCGAAACGGCGACAGGTCGGTGAAGCTTGCGCCATAGACGAGGCGCAGCAGAAGCCCGCCGACATGGGCCGCGACGAGCTGCTGGGGCGCCAGGCTGCCGGGCTCGCGCGAACCGCGAACGCGCGAGCCGAGAACGAAAACAGCCTGCCCGGCGATGATCGGCGACACCAGGGCAGGAATGAATTCGGCAGGATCGCTGCCGTCGCCGTCAAGGAAGACCAGAATGTCGGCATCATCGCGCACCGCGGCGATGCCGGCCTGGATGGCACGACCATAGCCACGTCGTGGCTCGACAATCACGCGAGCCCCGGCGGCTCCTGCCCGCTCGGCCGTACGATCCCGCGAGGCGCTGTCGACAACGATGACTTCGCTCACATTCTGCGCCAGCACCGTGGTCACGACCTTACCGATCGACGTCTCCTCGTCGAGGCACGGAATAATCGCCGAGACGACGGGCACCTCGTTCACAGGCTCCAGCGCAAGCCGCAATTGGCGCAGCTCTTGGGCGGCTTGTCCGAAAGCAGCGCCGCACGAAAGTCCCGATAAGCGGGTCCGTTCCAGATGTCCCCCACGGCTTGCTGCGTCGCATGACCGAGCGTGTAATTGTCATAGCCATGTTGCGAAAACGGCGCGATACAGCACGGCAAGGCCCGGCCATTCGCTGTGAAATACATCAACGACCACGGCCGCCGGCAGAGCGACCACGGCGAACCGTCTCCACTACCCTTGAGACTCAACCCCGGCTCGGTCGCTGCGCCCGACGCGCTGAAGGTCACGCCAAGGGAATGCGCCAGATCCTCGGCCTGTTTCAGATAGACGGCTTCTTCCTGCGTCAGGCGTTCGAACAGCGCCTGATCCGGCTGTGCCTTGCCGATGGTGGATTCGGCGAAAAACACGAGCCGCTGCAGGTAAACCTCCTTGACACCGATCTCGGCTGCAACTTTCACGAATGCCGGAAGTTCCTCGACGGTCTCTCTCAGGCCAGTAAGCCAAACCGAAACCTGCGGCCTGGTGTGTCCCTCCCGCTGCTGCAGCTCGCGAAACGCGCGCACGTTGCGGATGATGCGGCCGAAATAATCCCTGCCACGAACCGCCTTGAAGCTCTCGCGGTTTGACGCGTCGAGCGACACACGCAGCTCATCAAGCCCGGCGTCGATCAGCGCGCGACCGTTGCGCTCGCTGAGCACCGTTCCATTGGTGTTGAACAGGACGTAGACGCCGCGATCCTTCAGATATCTCACCATCCGCGGCAGGCCCGCGACCAACATCGGTTCGCCGACGCCATGCAGAACCGCCCGCGCGAGATCGGGAACCTGGTCGACAATCGACGCGAACAGGTCCCAGCTCATGTCTGCCGGCGGCTCAAGCTCCTCGTAGGTACGAGGACAAGTCGTGCACAGCAGATTGCAGCGGTTGGTCACTTCCAGATAAAGGCAGACTGGCGGACGGTGGGCGACCTCGGTGCGCTCGCCCGCAACCGACTCGTGATAGCGGCGCGGATCGAAGGGCGCGTGAGTGACTGGCATTTCCCCGGAAGGGCTCATTGCGATGCCCCCGTGTCTGCTGTCCGCTGCATGCGGGTGCTCCAGGTGACCAAGGCCGAAGCCAGCAAAAGACCTCCGAACAGAAATGATTTGGTCACCATTCTCGGAATGTAGAAATCCCAGTCGAGTTGTTCGGACAGCAAGAGCGCTCCGATCGAAATGACCCACGTTGGTGCGGAGCCACATAGGGCGACAAACGGCATGACGATGAGAAAGTACCAAGGGTAGTTGGGCGACAACAACAAGAGAGCGATGAGTAACAGCATGTTGATGTCGGCAAGACTTGAGGCGATGGTGCGATGAGAGCTGCGGGCCACGGAGAGCCCCTTGAACATGAAGACCAGCGCGGCCAGCACGACATAAGCGACAACATCTCCGTGATGCTCGCCAAACACCAGCCGCCAGAGCGACAACAGCCAGAGATCGTTGCCGGCACTGATCCCCTCTTCCGTCAGATAGCCTGTGGTCAGGAATCCGAGAACGCCCCAACCGACCGACATATAGGGAATATAACAGAGCGCGACGGTGGCGATCACAACCAGCGGCATTTTGAGATCCCATGGGCGGCAGATCCCGGCCAGCACCGTTGCTGCATAGGGTTTGACCAGCACCGAAAACGCGATGAAGACGGCTCCGCGCAGAGCACGGCCGGTCAGCGCAATCCACAGGCCCAGCATCATCAGTGCAACCATCAGCGCGTCGATATGGCCGCTATTGGCAATCTCCCACAGGGGTAGCGGATGCCAGAGATAGGCGATCACGCGCGTCACCGGGCGGTTCATACGCCGCAACAGGAGCACGATAACTGTAACGGTGACGGACTCGCACCCCAGCAGTGCGAGACGCATCATGGTCACGCTTTCATCGATCCGCGTGACAATGAGGAAGAAAAATTGCGCCACCGGAGGATAGATGGTGACCGCAGTATCGGCCCGGTTGATGTGGGGAAAGATCGTCCCGTCGCGCAGAAACGCTAGTGTCTCGTCGGCCGGAATGTAGCGGTAAGGGTTGAAGCCGGCGGCCTGAACCCTTCCATCCCAGACATAGCGATAAATGTCACTGGACAGAAGCGGATCGAATAGCAGCACACAGGCTCTCAGCACGATCCCAAGGCCGAAGATGAGCCAGAGAGCGCGGTATGTCGGTGTACGCGCGGCCAGGCGGGTCGCGACGATCGTCAGTAGACCCGCTGACATGGTCAGTGCCATGAAGGCATTGTCACCGAGAGCCTCGAAGGCAAAGGGGGTCGCCAGGGTCAGAGCGACCAGAACGAAACCGATGCTGGCCAACAGATGAAGTGGAGGCACGTTGTTGACCGTGCTCACCAATCGACCGACCTTACTTACGATAGCCCCAGGCATCGGCTTCATGGATTTGTCTGCCACGCGGCCTTGAGGAAGGCTCGGCTCGCCTTGGCAAGGCCACCGCCGCGAAAGCGGGTCGAATGGCCGGCCAGTTCGTCCTTGAGCCAACCCAGCGTTTCCACGTCGTCAATATCGTACCATTCGGGAAGCAGCGTCGTAGCAAGCCCGATTTCAGCAGCACGCTCGCATGTGCTGCGAGCCACGGTTTCGGTTCCCCAGGCAATCCGCGTGAACAGCTGCCTGTGCGGCTGTTTCAAGCCGATGAGATAGTAGCCGCCATCGCTCGCCGGTCCGAGCACCATCCGATCGCCCGGCTCGCGCAGGGCTTCAATAGCCTGCACCAGGAAACGCGTCGGCAGGGTTGGGCTGTCGCCATTGACGAGCAAGACGCAGTCATGTCCGTCGAGCAGGAAATCGCGCGCAGCGCCCAACAGTACATCGCCGAGATCGTCGCCAACCTGCAGCTGAAGCCCGAACGTTGCCGGAAGCAGCTCCCGCATGATGTGCTCGACTCCCGCCGGCGCATAGACGCCATACCCGCGCCCGCCGAGGGTCTCCGGGACCGCATCGATGGCTGCGGCGACGTCACGCAGAAAGCAGGCCGAGAGCTCCGAGGCGGCAACCGCGCCAATGGCCGTCGCAAGCCGCGTCTTTGCGCGGCCGGGCTGCGGCGCCTTGCATATGATCCCGATCGCCGCGACGCTCACAGCAGGAGCCGGCACCGCAGGCGATCGGCGGCGATCGCGATCAATTGCAGCGCGTCATGACTTCCGTCCGCTTCGCCCTTCTCAAAATCGCCGTCGACCCGCCCCATTTGATTTGTCACATGGGCAAAACACAGGACGGACTTTTGTCGGACTTGTGCGAAAGCGTAGAGCGCCGCGGCTTCCATTTCGACTGCCATCAGGTTCCTTTCGACCATTGCGTCGATCCCCGGCTGGGTTTCACGGAACGGCGCGTCGGTTGTCCAGGTCGCGCCCGCAAGGACCGGCACGGCAAATTTCTCGAATGCGCCGTCGAGTGCCGAGATCAATCCGGTATCAGCATGCGCATAGTCGGACGCCGCGATGTAGTGATAGCTGGTGCCTTCGTCACGCAGCGCGCGTTCGATGAGAATGAAATAAGGCGGCGGGCGTATTGGCACGATCTGTCCGGAGGACGTGACGCTGATCAGCAGTTTGCAGCCTGACGCGAACATTTCCTCGGCGATCAGCACCGCGAACGAGGCGCCGACGGCGCACCCGACGATTCCGAACTTAATCCCGCCGCTGCTGAAAGAGTGGAGCTGGGTATGATAGCAGGCCCATCCCGATTCAAGCCGGGCCTCGCCACGGGCGAGCAGGCTGTGCAGAATGTCGCCGTCGGGGTCGAGGACGCAGATGTCCGGGATATTCGAGCTCGTAATCCGCTTTTGCCTGCGCGCTTCGCGCAGCAAATTTTCCGGCGTAAATGCGGACGGCCGCGTGTAATGTTTTTGCGCGAGGATGGGCGGGAGCCCGCCGTCATTGACCGCCATCACCAGACAAACCTCGTTTGTGCCGTTGCCGGTCATTGGTAGCGTCCTCCTCGACAGCGAGCAAGCGCCGCAAGCCCGCTGCGGCTTTACGGGTCGTAGCCGGAAGAGGGCAAGGTGTCCGACGTCATCAAGAAAATAGACTTGGTGTGACGTAACGTGATGGCTTTGAATTTCGTAATGGCTACGGAAATCGCCGGCTTCTGATACGGCGAAAGCTTGCGATTCCTGAGGCTGGTCGTGTTGATCCGATCGTGCTGATCGCGTAGCATCATATCCGACCGCCGCAACGCTTGGTGTGGAGGACCATTATGAATCACGAGACCGTAGTTTCGAATGCCAAGGAGATCGCCGATCGCATCCTTGCGCCGGCGGCCAGACAAAACGACAAGGAAGGTCGTTTTTCGTCCGAGGCCATCGCGGCCCTTGGTCCGGCCGGATTGCTCGGGATCATGCTGCCCTCCGAGGTGGGCGGCTCGGCCCTGGGACCACGAACCCTGGCTGCCGTCATCGCGACGCTCGCGGAAGCGGACGCGTCCGCCGCGATGGTTTACTTGATGCACGTGAGCGCTACCGCGACCATCGCGGCGGCCCGTCCGGATGCCGGGGTCGCGCAGACGCTCAAAGACATTTCGGCCGGAAAACACCTGACCACCCTGGCCTTCAGCGAAGCCGGATCGCGCAGCCACTTCTGGGCGCCCGTCTCGCGCGCGAAGCGCAACGCTGTCAACGTGCACCTCACCGCCAAAAAATCATGGGTGACGAGCGCCGGTCATGCGCAAAGCTATGTTGTCTCGGCGCTGGCGCCTGAAGGCAAGAGTCCAACGGACTCGACGCTTTATCTTGTCGCCGGCGGTACGCCCGGACTCTCCGTCGCGGGCCCATGGGATGGTCTCGGGATGCGTGCCAACGCTTCCGCGCCGATGATCCTCGAGGATTGCGAGGTCGCACCCAGTCTCCAGCTGACCGACGACGGCGCCGGCTTCAAGGCGATGCTGGAGGTCGTGCTCCCATTGTTCAACCTCGGAACATCGGCGGTCGCGCTAGGTCTTTGCCGGGCGGCGGTGGCAGGGACTGCAGTTCATCTCAAGAGCGCTCGTTTCGAGCATTTGGGCCAGACCCTCGGAGAGAGCCTGCCGACGCTTCGCGCGCAGCTTGCGACGATGCAGATCGACACTGACGGGCTTGCGGCGCGCATCGACGATCTCGTCGATCACCTTGAGCGCCCCCGAGAAACCACTATGCTGCGCGTGCTTGAGAGCAAGGCGGCGGCGGGTGATATCGCTATCGCCGTCACCTCGGCGGCGATGCGCGTGTGCGGAGGCGCCGCGTTTTCCAAGCATATGGCCATCGAGCGATTGTTCCGCGACGCTCATGCAGGCGCTGTGATGGCCCCGACGGGCGATGTTCTGCGCGAATTCATCGGCAAAGCCATTTTGGGAATGCCGCTGTTCTAGTGCTCCGATCCCAACATTCACATCCCGATCGGATCGCGATCGGTCGCAGTTGAATATTTAGGCTTGATAGGCGAGATGCAATCATGAGCCGGACGATTTGGGTAGGTGCTGTCGCATATGATCCGAAGGTGGTCAGCATCTGGGAGGGCATGCGACGATACTTTCACGAGGAAGCGCGTCTGCCCGTCGAGGTGGTGCTGTTTCAAAGCTACGAGGCGCAGGTCGCCGCCCTCCTGGCCCTGCCCGGCGAGCCGCTGCCGCGCATCGACATCGGATGGAATACGAATCTCGCTTTTATCCAGGCCGATGCCTGGAGCGACCACCGTTGCCGACCTATCGCGATGCGCGATACCGACGTGGGCTGGACGACCGGGATCGTTGCGGTCACCGGCGGGCCGGTCGCCACGCTTGCCGATCTTAAGAGCCGCACCCTGGCCCTTGGCAGCCGCGACAGCGGCCACGCGGCGATCCTTCCGGTCTATTTCCTCGAGCGCGAAGGACTGGTCGAGGGCAAGGACTACCAGACGCTTCGCTTCAACACCGATCTCGGCAAGCATGGCGATACCGGGACCAGCGAGTCCGATGTCGTTCGCGCGGTCCTCGACGGCCGCGCCGATGCCGGCGCAATCGGCAGCCCGTTCTGGAACGCCGTGCGTGCGGAGCGTCTGGTGCCGGAAGGTGCGCTAACCGAGATCTGGACCTCGCGGCCCTATAATCACTGCATGTTCACGGCGCGCTCCGATCTGGATCCCTCGTTGGAGCAACAGTTTGCCAAAGCACTATTCGGGATGAGCTACGACAACCCGACGCATCGCGCTGTGCTCGAGGCGGAAGGGCTGCGCCAATGGTTGGCGCCGCAGCTTGAAGCTTATGCCGAGTTGCGGGAAGCGTCGGCGCAACAGGGTTTTTTGAAGCGGCCTTAAGCCCACGCCCCGCGCTTATCAGGCGCAATTGAAAATCTTCGCCAGCCGGCGCTCATGCTCATATTCGCGGTCGAAGGCGCGACGCACGGCTGCGAAGGATTCGGCGAGTGGAAAGATATCCCGGCTGACCAGCAGGTCATTATCCTCGGCTCCGACCGGATGCCAGAACACGCCTTCCGCCGTAATCGTCACCTCAGGAAACAGATCTGCCCTTGCCAAAGCAATGCCCTGGATTGCCGAGCCTCGCAGGGCAATTCGCCTGATCACCCGGTTCTCCTCACTAAAGTGATGGGCGTCAAGGAAGGTGCGGAACTCCTCGGCCTCCGCATCAGTCGACACTGTCGCCGCCAATCGCACCCGGAATCCTTCGGCACGGGCCAACTCGATCCCCTTCCGGGCGCGTGCCCATGTCCCCTTTCCACGATGGCTGTCGTGGCGCTCAGGTGTCGGACTGTCGAGGCTGATTTGCAAGGTCACGCGTTCGCGCTGCAACGCGCGCAGCGTTTTGAGCCGACTTCCGGCAAACAGCATGCCGTTGGTGAGGACCGTGGTCGGTGCCGACACAGCGCACGCGGCAAGGATCTCGCCGATATCTGGCAGCATGAATGGCTCGCCGCCGGTGACAAAGATTTCACTTACGCCGAGCTTCGCCGCCTCGATCGCGATCCGTCGCACCCGCTCGATGCCGAGAGCCCGCCGCGGAGCTTTGGGTGACGAGCGCACGCAGCAATAATCGCAGCTCAGGTTGCAGTCGAAGTTGGCGTAAAGCCACAGACGAGAGCCGACGGGCCGATCTTCTCCGACATTCTCACCAGCCTCTCCATAGCGGAGCACCCAACGGGCGCGACCTTCTTCGACTGCCACGTCGACGAGGCTGTTGCGGGTGAAGCGACACCATGCCTCGAGCTCGGGGCCGATACCTGGATCGCCGCTGATCACGGCCACGAGGTCGCCCTTACGGCTGCGGCGCAGCGCAGCTATCAAATCCGGCAGTAGGCCCGAGGCAAATGTCTTGGTGCCGGCGTCGAGTTCAACGTTCGCGTTGGTTCTCATGCAGTCACTATAGTTTTTGCCTCAAGAAATCCAAGACGAACTGGATTGGTCCTTCAGACCCTCCAAGTTTACCGCACCAGTTTCGCACCGGAAACGATCTCACCAGAACGCAACGAACACAATCAGCCTCCAAGGAAAACGCAGCAAAATCAACGATCGCGTCCTTTATCCTCCCGCTCATAACGGTCTGGTTGCAGGTTCGAGTCCTGCCGGGCCCACCA
>Ga0137409_10004292_pt1 | contig 14987 bp, 8 predicted proteins | sample CZODoug1_16funga_FD_122059 | JGI IMG/M metagenome (GOLD analysis project Ga0137409, IMG submission 122059) | Vadose zone soil fungal communities from Angelo Coast Range Reserve, California, USA - CZODoug1_16fungal (Hybrid Assembly) | ecosystem: Environmental > Terrestrial > Soil > Vadose zone... | reverse complement strand
CAATCCGCGGCGGTCAGCGCGTCAACCAAAGCGCTTAGCGACGATGAATTGTTGACCATGCTTCAGGAAGAATGCTTCCGCTACTACTGGGAAGGTGCGCACCCTAATTCCGGCACGACCCTCGAAAACATTCCTGGAGACGACCGCATCGTGGCCACCGGCGCGAGCGGATTTGGCATCATGGCCGTGATAGTCGGCGCCGAGCGCGGGTTCATCACCCGCGAGCAAGGTCTCGAGCGGCTCACCAAGATCACAACTTTTTTGAAGAGAGCCCCTCGTTATCACGGGGTGTGGTCGCACTTTATGGACGGGGCCAGCGGGAAAAGCCTGCCGGTCTTCGATATGTTCGATAACGCGGGTGATCTAGTCGAAACAGCGTTTCTTGTGGAAGGTTTGTTAGCGGCCAGACAATACTTTCGCGGCTCCAGCCCGCGTGAGAAAGAGTTATACGAAAATATTTCGTACCTGTGGAACACCGTCGAGTGGGATTGGTATCGGCGCTCTCCGCAAAGCGAAGCACTCTACTGGCACTGGTCGCCGGATTTTGCCTGGCACATCAACCATCGCATCACCGGCTTCAATGAAGCGATGATCATTTATTTGCTGGCGATTGCTTCGCCCACACACGCGGTGCCTGCCGAACTTTATTACACCGGATGGGCGGGAGAATCGAAGGCGGCGATCGACTATCGCAAGGATTGGTCGAACACGGAGGAAGGAGATCGCTACACGAACGGCCACAGTTATGAAGGGATTAAGTTGGATGTAGGCGTCGGCAGCGGCGGCCCTCTATTTTTCGCGCACTACTCTTATATGGGGTTCGATCCGCGTTTCCGCGATCGCTATACCGATTATTTCGAGAATAATCGCAACATGGCCCTGATTAATCTCAAGTACTGCATCAGGAATCCCAAGCATTACAAAGGATATGGCGCAAATTGCTGGGGGCTTACCGCTAGCGACGGCTCGTCTGGTTACGGTGCACACGCTCCCAATCCGCAGGACGATGACGGCACGATGACGCCCACCGGTGCGCTCGCATCTTTCCCCTACACCCCAGAAGCCTCGATGGCAGCCCTGAAACATTTTTATCGCGATCTGGGCGACCCGCTCTGGGACGTCTATGGTCCGCGCGACGCTTTCAACCTGAACACCAATTGGTATTCGCCGATCTTCATGGGCCTGAATCAGGCCCCCATCGCGGTCATGATCGAAAATTATCGTTCGGGATTGATTTGGAAGTTGTTCATGTCCAACCCGGAAATCAGTGGGATGCTCGATCGCGTTGGCTTCAAGCCTGCGCCGCACTGAAACCGTGGTGCAAGAAGCTAGTCAACGGTCGCGAATTATTTTGATTCGCTCCAGCTGTTACATTTCTTGGCAAATTAGCGGGCTTTTTATTGCTCCACTCAGTTTCTTATGGGAGACTACCCGCACAGAAAGTCACAAGTCATGCCAAGACCAAAGTCGTCAGTTGAGAATCAACGCTTGCGCAGCGGGTCTGCGACGCCCGCCGTAAGTTTGAAGATACTCGCCGAGCACCTTGGGCTGTCCAAGGCCGCTGTGTCATTGGTTATCAATCGTTCTCCGTCCGCAAAGTCGATTCCGCGGCACACTCAGGAGAGGATTCGCGCAGCGGCGCGCGAACTCAACTATCGCCCCAATTTCATGGCCCGCTCGCTGCGACGCCAACGCAGTTTCACGGTTGGAGTCGTTGTTCCGGAGATCAGTGAAGGGTACGCCGCGCTGGTTCTTTCCGGCATTGAAGATCACCTGCTGGATGAAGGATATTTTTATTTGGTAGTGAGCCACCGGCACCGGAAGGATCTGTTGGAAAAGTATCCGCTGCTGCTCCAGCAACGCTCCGTTGAGGGCTTGATTGCAGTTGACACGGCATGTGATTGGGGCTTGGACGTGCCGATTGTGGCGGTTTCCGGGCACCAGGACATTCCCGGCGTCACTAATATCATTCTGAATCATTCCTGTGCGGCAAAATTAGCTCTCGAGCATCTGACCAAGCTTGGCCACTCTCGAATTGCTTTCATTAAAGGGCAGGAGTTCAGCTCCGACACGGAAGTACGATGGGGCGCGGTGCTTGCCTCGGCGAAGAAATTGGGATTGGAAGTCAACCGAAGCCTGACAGGTCAGCTGGAGGGCGAATCGTCGTCACCGCAACTTGGCTACGAAGTGACCAGAAAGATTCTTGCCAGCGGCCAAGGATTTACAGCGCTCTTCGCGTTCAATGATATTTCCGCAATAGGTGCGATTCAGGCGCTTCGCGAAGCGGGCCGGCGTGTGCCCGAAGACGTATCGGTGGTGGGCTTCGACGACATACAGAGTGCGGCGTTTCAAAATCCGGCGCTGACGACAGTGCGACAGCCGCTGCGCGACATGGGCGTAACCGCGGCAAAGACTCTTTTGCAGCGGATCAACGCTCCTACAAAAATGCCGTATCCGAAAGCAATCACGATTGAACCAGAATTCATCGTGCGAGCCACAACAGGGCGGCCTTGTTGAGCCCCTCACTCGTCTGAGCGCTAGCATTTGTCGAATTTCTGAGGTACCGCGGATGTGGAGCTTTCGAAAACAGAACGTAAAGGGTCCACGCGAGAACCAACTCGATAACGATAGGAATCGCCAGTAGCAAGAGCAGTTTTTGGCTGTTGACCGCTTTCACGTGCATGGCATTCCCCGGCGTGATCAACTCTTGCCGAAGCGGAAGACTATTCCGCCTGTGATCTGAATATCGTTGAGCGTTCGGCTGGCTCTGACAATTCCTCCCGGAACGCCGGCAACATTGCTGAAGGTTCCCTTAAAATTGCCGACCTGATCGCGCAGGTCGAAGCGAAGAGCAAACCTCTTTGTGAAGAAATATTTCAAGCCGCCGCCAAAGTTGCCGGTGAAGACGGTTTGGCTGTGGTCCGGACCTGTTTCCATCAAATTAGAATTAAGTTGGGCGGGTTGACTGTTGTCATCGAGTGCGATCTCGCGTCGAGCGCCGCCAACGCCAGCCGTCGCATACGGCACAAATTTGCCGTGGAAAGAAGAAAAATTGTAGACATAGTTTGCCGATACAGAGAGGGGGTTCGCGATGCTGAACTCGACGGCATGATGATCGCTAAAGTTATAGAGCACGCGGCCGCCAATGGGAGTGCCTGTTTTGATCTCCAATCCGAAACCATTGCTTTCTTTGCCGACGGGAGTCGAAATGCCGGCAAACAGATTGAGTTCCGTTTTACCAGCGCCCGCACCGTCATCCGTAGGCGGAGTTGCCGCGGGGAGCGCATTTCCCGCGAAGCTCTGCATCAACAGACTCACCGCAAAGAATGCGGACTTTGGGAATTTGCCTCGCATGATCTGTTCTTTCTCCTGGGCATTCTGTTTTGAATTGCCCGCTATGCCGTTTTGTCCAGCAATTGTGGAATGCATTCGGTCCCGGCGTTTCGCGAAGATTGCTTGCCTTCACGTTAATTTATGCAATAGAGAAACCACATCCGTCGGTCGTTAAGTCTTTGTGCTGCAATGCGATACGCTCGGATTCGCGACTATCAAGGGACACTGTGCCGCCATAGGCGAAAGGCAACGCGGCAATCTGCCTCTCGGGCCGCCGAGCACCGAAGGAAGCAGCGATATCGCTGTGATTCAGAACGTGAAAAGGATCTGGAAGTCGAAAGAGCGGTTGTTGCCTGCTTGGCGGTCCAGACCGGAGCTGTACGCGATCGAATTCGACAGTCCGAATAGAGGTGAGGTGAGGTTTCCAATGGGCAGGCCGGGGTTGGAAGTGTTGAGCAGGTTTCGCGCGGATACGGATAAACGTAGTTTGTAGGGCCGCTCCGCTTTCCCAGGAATCAGCATCCGGCCAAGGCTGAACTCGCGGGAGACGCGCAGGCTCAACGTGAAGTAGGGCGACCCGCTTCCGAAATTTCGAGGAAGTATACGCTGTCCCGGAGACGGATTTGGATCAAAAGCGCCGAATCGAGTGACAATAACTCCAGGTTTAGAAAGGTCAGTCGCCAGGGCGGGGCGGTCGGTGAATAGCGAGTCACCATTTGAGTCCCGGCCTGTAGTGATATTAAAGGGAAGGCCGGAACGCAAAATGATGAACGGGCTCACTTCAAGACCAAGAGGAGCCTTCGCCGTTCCACTAAAGAAGAACCGATGCCTCACGTCCGTAGCAGATCGTCCGTATTCGGAGCTGAGGCCATACTGATTCGCGGGAAACCAGCCGGGCCCATTGGTGTTATCAAACGCTCGGCCGTAAGTGTATTGCGCGAAGATAGAAAAATCTGGACTGAAATGGCTCTCAATCTTAGCGAGAAACTGATGTTCGTTCAGAATGCCGGCGGATTCATAGGTGAACGTGTTTATATTTCCGATGGGTCGCGCAGTTTCCGCGTTAGCGGATTGCGCAGCGGGAAGCGGCGCGGTTGTATTTCTCGACCGCAGCAAGTGAATGCCACGCGTGGTTCGATAGGTTAAGGAAACAACACTCTTGCCAGGCAGTTGGAATTCTATTCCCGCCGAGCCCTCGAAGATGCGCGGCGCACGCAGGCGGGCGTCGGCCTGGTGGATGGTTTCGGTGGGCTGCAGTGAAACTAGTGCGGACAGCGCTGGAACATTTGGAAAAAAACTTGGATTGTTAATAAGAAACTGTTGTTGGGTAGTCCCGTTGAAGCGCGTAGTTTGCAAGACGAGATTTTCACCGAAACGGTCGTAAAAGAGGCCTGCACCGAGGCGTAATACGGCCTTTCGTTTTTTCGCCGAGCCACCCGGAAGGCCCCAAGCGAGAGACATACGCGGCGCGAGATCGGTCCAGTCCGATAGGTGATTCTGCACTTCATAGCGGAGACCAAAGCCGAGAGTTAGGTTTGGGCGTAGCCGCCAGGTGTCTTCGACGAAAAGTCCGACGTCCGCTTGCGCCAGGCTGGCTGCCGGATTTCCGCTCGATAGCAAGAATTGAGAAGCACCTCCGCCGAGTTGGCGGATTGCCGAATCTGAGAAGCCTTGCTGTGAAAAGAGCAGGGTTCGGCGGTAGCGCTCGAGCGAATTGATCGCGATCAAGTTGGGTTGACCCGAAGCATTTCCAATAATGTGATTCTGGGCATCGAGCTGAGGAGCTAGACCGCCTGAATAAATAAAGTTCCCGTTGAAGTTTTGTGACGACGTATCGCTAAGGAGAGTGGCACGGACCCTTGCTCCAAAGCGTATGACGTGAGCGCGCTTGGAAAGGGAAGTGTAGTTTAGAATTTCGAAACGATTCTGTCTGGTGTGGGTCGGCCCGATGCTTGCTCCGCCGCCCACAAAGGAATCAAGAACGGATACTGTCGGACCAAGATTTCCCGCGGCAAACGTAGTGGTGTATTTCGAACTTTGCGCCCTGAACTCATTCACGGCCCGCGGGCTAAGAACGGATGTATTCGAGACCTGAAACACATGTTCGCCGATACGAGAAGAATAGGCGCTTGAGGGAAGGGAGATTTTGCCAATGCCGGCGTTGTCTTGCTGCGAGTCAAACCATGAATATCGAGCAGTCAGGGAATTCTTGGCGCTCCATTGATCGTCCAACCGCAAGCTGAATGAGGTGCGTTGGCTCGGAGCCAGCACAGAGACGCGGAAGGGAACCGGACTGAGCGCCGAATCCAAGACCGTTGCATGGATTACGGCGGCATCACTGATTTGGCGCCGCTCGAAATCTACGGAATAGGCAAGTTTTTGGCTGATCGGACCGGTGAGATTTCCCCCATAACGGAGCGTTTGAGCACCGGGTTTGTTGTCGGCGTAGGGATTACGCGAGTTTAGCGCGGAGTCGTCAATATTGAGGAACGCCTGACCGTGAAGTTTGCTGGAAGCTGGATTAGTGAAGACCTCGATTCGGCTGGAACCCAAGCGATCATGCTCGGCGGAAAAAGGATCTTGGTTGATGCGAACTTCTCTGATGGAGTGTTTGGGCGGTAAGCGCGATTTTGTAAATCCGTCCACGATGATTTGCGGTCCATCCGGGCCGATCGCAGGGCCGGCTAACGCGAGAAGATCTGCTTGCAAGTCGTCGGGATCATCTGGCAGTGCGTCCAATTGTTTTCCGGATATAGCAATCTGGTCGGCATTTTCCGTTCGCTCTATGCTTAGTGCCTCAGGTTGATCGGAGTTTACTTCGACGCGCTCCTCGATCGGTTTAACGGCGAGCGTAAAGTTCAGGAGCTTAGAATCGGCGGTTGCAACATCCACGGGCGAGCTGTCGACGGGTGCAAAGCCCTGTGCCTCGACATGGATGCGGTAACGGCCGGCGGCGAGGCCGGTCAAACTATATTTGCCGTCCCTGTTTGTGAGCGTGGTTTGGATGGTGCGCTCTGCTCGGATGAGCGTCACATTCGCATGGCCGATTGACGCGCCGGACTGATCACGAATCTGCCCGGTCAGGGCAGCAGATGTCTGAGCACCCGCGAACCCGGTTTCCGAATGGAGCATCGCGGCGCAAAGAATCAGCGAGCACACAAAAATGTTAGATAGATTTTTCATGAGAGAAGGGCGAGGGCTGGAGCGACCGGACGAAGACCCAACTTCAGGAGACTGCGTTTGGTGCCTTCGCACCGGTCAGGGACAGCAAGGCACTACTTTGACTACGCTACTCCCGGCCCGCCTTCTTGGTCCGTGCCGTCCGGTCCACCGTCCGGTCCGCCCGGACCATCCGGATCGCCGGCTGGATCGGGCGTGGTCGACTCGTCGTCAGCGGCCTGGAGTACCGATCCAGTATTGCTGCTGTTTGAGGCGACGACGCTATGGGCGACGATCCGCCCTCCCGCTAGCATCAGCGCCGCAATTGCGAACAATGTAAGAGTCATTTTCTTCATGGTTCGGCAGCTCCTTAAACTGCCGAACGTGGAAGCGTGCAGTTGGGCCACCATGTCCGAAACAAACTTTTTCATTAAGTTGTTGAAAGCAAACCTAGGAATTTTTTTCACTCGAGACCACCCGAAAATTCTGCGGCGATCTGCCACCCTCGACTATGAAAGCTGCTGAATTTCGCCACTTGGCCTGGGGGCAACGTGGTGCAGGCGTAGGAACCAGTCGAAGGTCAAAGGGGACGTGGGCCAAGTGGGAAGAAATCAGACGACAATTCGTTGATTAGCGGTCGCGCTTGTGGAAGGTGTATCTGAGCAGAAACACGTGGCTCGGACTTGTCTTGCCGTAGTCAGTCGAAAAAACGTATTCAGCGAGAAAATTGTCGTTGAAGCGCCAACCCACGCCAAACTCAGAATAGTAAGACATCGAGCCATTGTTGGTGTATCCATTCGGAGCAAACGTTCCATCGGAGGTCAACAATCGCCCAAATCTGTCTGGATAGAGAGTAAGATTTTGGTAGAAATTCTGGCGCGTAGTCAAAAGTGAACCAGTAACGAACAAATTCTTCCAGACATCTGCCTGGATAGCCGTATGCGCCGAGAAGAAGGGGCTGGTTCGGTGATCGCGCTCCAGGGAATTTCCCGTCGCGTCCTCTGCCCGCACGCCGGTAGCGTTTGAAAAGCCGCCAGCAAGATCGAGGGTGAATGCTATGCGAGGGTTGAGGACATAACCGAGTCCGACCGCGAAGCTTGATCCTGTAGTTCGATTGTGTTGGTGAGAATTCACGATCGCAGAGAGTCTCAACTGCTCATCCATGGAGAGCAAAAACCAGGAGGCCTGCAATCCGTAGAACAGTTTTCGCGTCAGCACTCCGCGAAATCGGATGCCCGCCTCGGAAAACCGCCCCGTGCTCTGTGTCATATCCAGGCTTTGCGGCTGTGCGTTCAGTGTGTGAGAAATGTTATGGAAGTCGGCGGAAACGAATCCATAGTTGTAATAAACCCCGATTTTTCGCTGCCCGGAAAAATCGTGTGAGAGTCCAACCTTAATCCGGGTCTCGGCCAGATTGGACCTTGAGTCGACCCTTTCACTCGAGATATTGCCGATCGCATCTTGCTGGCTTACGAAGTTAAGAATAGACCCTATGCCTTTCACATGATCCACGCCGACACCAAGGCTGGTTTTCTTGTCTTCCCCAAAGGCATGAGCGGCAGCGAGGGAGCCCGAAACGAACGTATTGCCGGTGGTGTATGACGATGCTCGCGTTCCGGTGGTGTCTGCGGCGAAAAGCGAGCCAGAAAGGTTCGCGCCATCATCCACCGTGAACGATTGATTGCCGCTCCGAAAGGCCGAAACGCCGCCACCGATTGAGGTGCGGCCGTCGGGGAGCGGTGTAAAAAAAGAAGCTTGAGGAGAGAGGCTGTAGTCGACAGATGTTCCCGGACTGGCAGAGAAAATGGACTGAGTGCTATTGACAGTCTGGTTGCCGCGAAACGATGGCACCAGGAACAAACGCCCGGCTGGAGCTGAAAACTCCGTTGCGTAGGCGGGATTCTCCAGGCTATCCAGAAAGGAATCCGGGTACGCTGTAAAGCGCTGGTAAAGAGGTCCTTGCCGGGCGGCAATTACGTTCTCGACGAAACGGTCGTATATGCCGGCAGAGCTTCGCGGGGAAATCGCATTTTCCGACTGTTGGATATCACTACCGGTGTTAGAGCCCTGATCTTTATTGTTGTCTCCAGCCTCCTGACTTCCGCGCAGACCGCTGATTTCTTCATCAGGGGTATAAGCAAAGATGTGGATATCCTGATTGGGGCGTACGATGACGCCTTGGCCGGGATGCAAGAGCACTTTGTTCGCGGGATTGGAAAGGTTAGTTATCTCAACAAGCCCCTCGTAAACCTTAACCTCCGTATCGCCGACACCGTTAACGGCGACATTGAATTCGGTTCCGCGAACGGCTATCGAAGCAGTGGGGCTGTTGATGCGGTACGGGTTTGGTTTGCCGCCAAAATGATTAATTTTTACGCGCACTTGTCCGAGCAGAATATCGAATAGTTCGCGAATAGAGTGTGCTGCTCGAAAATCTTTGAGCACAATGCGGGAGCCCGGTCGTACGACGATCAGGCTGCCATCGGTCAGCTCGATGGTGGCACGACCGCCCCCCCGTGTGTCGATTTCTTCGCCCGGATTTAACACGTCGCCACGCTTTGCCGGCGCCGGCGCTTGCGGGCCATTCGACAGCAGCACAGTTCCGGTGATGCTCGCAATGCGGGCCTCGACCTGTGCCACTTGTGCTCGAGAGGTCTGAGTCGTACAAGCCAGTGTTAGCGCAACGAGAAACAGGGCGCAGCGTGCCGGACTTAAAATTTTTGTCGTTCGCGGTGCACCAATCACGAATCCCCGCCGTGCATATTTTCTGACGTTTCTATATCGGCGTCTTCGATTTCATCCTCAGAAGCGGAAGGCAGGCGATACTTGGCCACTAACCGCTGAACCGTGCGTCGATCAAGCCCAAGGATGGCCGCTGCGCGCCTTTTCTTTCCCTGATTTTCGTCGAGCACCAACTGCAAATAGCGGCGCTGCAGCTCGTCTACGGTCGGGCGATCAGAAATGATAGTTCGCTCGTCGCGATAAGCGTCCTTTTCCTTGTGATTTCCTGCCACCGCTACGATTTCAGGTGGAAGGCAATCCAGCGTAATCACCTCGTTAGGGCAAAGCGCCAAAGCGCGCCGAATCGCGTTCTCCAATTCGCGGACATTACCAGGAAAGGAATAAGAGCGCAGGGCCGCAGCCACTTCGCGAGTTAAACGGAAGGCAGGATTCCCGTCCGCTGCAGCAGACCGCAGGAAGTGAGCCACGAGCACGTCGATGTCACCTCCGCGTTCGCGCAAGGGAGGGAGCTCCAAGGCGATAACGCTGAGCCGATAGAACAGGTCCGGCCGGAACTGTCCCGCTGCGGCCATCTCACGCAAGGACGCATTGCTCGCTCCGATCACGCGAACATCCACTCGTCTGGTCTGGGTGGACCCGACCCTTCTCACTTCTCCAGACTGCAGAACCCGCAGCAAACTTGCTTGAAAGCCCGCGCTGGTAGAAGCAAGTTCGTCCAAAAAAATCGTGCCTCCATCCGCGGATTCGAAAAGTCCAGACCGCTCGCCGATCGCTCCAGTGAAAGCTCCCTTGGTATGCCCAAACAACTCCGATTCGAGCAATGTATCCGTCAGGCCGGAACAGTTCACCGCGACAAAGGGTTTCCTTTCGCGCGGGCTGAAGTTGTGAATCGCTCGCGCTACCAATTCTTTACCCGTGCCAGACTCGCCCATGACCAGTACTGGCGCATCACTGCGCGCGGCGCGAGCGATCAGCCGGTACACACCGACCATCGCAGGGCTTTTACCCGCCAGGCCGGAACGCGAGATACCTGCTACAAGTGTCGAGATGTCGCTGCTGGCGTCAGCCGCCTCTGATGCCGCTGAAAGGTAGCGCCTCAACAATGCTGCCACCGCGCTCACTTCAAATGGTTTGGCTATGAAGTCCGTCGCGCCCTCTTCCACGGCACGGACTGCTAATTCGACTGAGCCTTGAGCAGTCATCAAAATGATTGGCAAGGAAGGCAGGACCGCGCGGAGTTTCTGAACCATTTCGAGTCCGTCGCCATCCGGCATGTAAATATCGCTAATCACAGCGTCGAACTTTCCAGAGCTGGCGGCAGCCAGCGCCTCTGTTCCATTGCGTGCGCAGCTTACGTTGAAACCATTCAGTGACAATCCGGATTCCAGCATGAGGCGAATGGAGTGCTGGTCATCTACAACAAGAATATGAAATGGGTTCCTCATTTCTGATACTCAGCTTTCCGTGTCTTGCTTCGGTTCTAGCGGTAGTCGTAACAAAAATGTTGAGCCTCGGCCGAGTTCGCTTTGCACTGTTACTCGGCCCCCGTGTGACTCCATGATTTCCCGAACAAACGTCAGCCCCAGGCCCGTGCCTGGTTCCTCGGCGCTTTCCGCGCGTGGCACACGATAGAATTTGTCGAAAATGCGTTTGACATCCTCGGCTGCGATCCCGTATCCCCTATCTGCCACCTCGACCAGAACATCCGTCGTGTCCATTCGGACCGTAACGCTCACCTCCGTGGAGCGTGGACTGTACTTAATAGCATTGCCCAAGACATTGGTGACCGCTTGAGCCAACAGATCCGGGTCAGCCTTAATGACTGGTAACCCTTCTTCGAACTCGCACAGGATCTGAATACCGCGATTCGCTCCAATCGGGTTGAGCAGCAGAGCCACACGCTCGACAATTGCATCCACTCTGACCGGCACTTTCCTGAGCGCGCGTGCTCCCGCTTCCAATCGCGTGATATTCAAGTAGTCGTCGATCATGCGCGCCAATCGTTTCGCCTCTTCATGAATGGCCGCGTGCATCTCGCGCTGTCGAGCGGGATCAACATCGAACTGCGTGAGCACTTCGCTCATTCCCTGGATCGCCGTGAGCGGTGTCCGCAACTCGTGTGTCACCAAGGTCATTATTTCCGTCTTCATCTGTTGTAGTTCTCGTTGTTTGGTTATGTCGGAAAGGGAGGCGACAATGCCAACGACCGCGCCGCGCTCGCTACTGTTTTCGCAGACAGGGGATAAACGCACGATAAAATGCTTCGGTGACGATTTTCCCAGAGTGACCTCGCGCTCGACTGTCGCCCGATCCACCACAACCTCTTCCAGCGTTTCCGCTAGAGTCTTCTCAGGCTGATCTAAACGTTGAAAAAGGTCGCTACCCAGCAGCGAGCGCTCCTTCATGCCAAGAATTTCTGTGGACCTTCTATTCACAAATACGATCTGGCCGCCGACTCCTGCGACCAGCAAGCCATCGCCGACAGACCGCAGCGACTGATCGACGAATCGCGAGTCCGACAAAATCCGCTTATTTAGTGATCCCAATTCCCGAGTTTTCCACGTTAAACCGTGAGGCAGCAGACGCAGGAGACTCCGCCTCGGCGATCGCACCGCTTCCGCGGGTGAGTGGTCCCTTCCCAGAGATACCAGGAACCCCCCGGAGAGTTCCACGCCGATACGGATCATTTCAAGCGGCATGCGCTGATCCATCTTATGAAGAAGGATGAGGATTCCGCCCGGGGCGTTGCCGTTGCCGAGCGCACATTTCAGCGTCTCCATCAATTGCGCCTGGGGGTCCTGCTCCTCATAGAAGAAGTGCACGATCTCAGCTTTTCCGGTGAATAGACTTTGCGTTTCCATTTGTCCGCCTGGTGGCAGGCTATCAATGGTTAGACCCTGGCTTTCGGTAACCCACCCCAGCAGTGGCATTCCGGAACTAGCGACTACGCGGTATCGATTTGGCGAAGTAGATTGCAGAATCGCAACTCCGCTCGCCGTTGTGAGGCGCTCGATCAGCGCCGCAGGATTCGCATGAGCTTCATGGGCCGAAGGCCACAACCAACTCTCCGCCTGAACTAGTTGCCGAATTTGCGAGTCTAGCTCCCGGCTCGCGCCTAGCGACCTGTGCAATAAAACTAATGGGATGGCGAAAATCAGTGAAACGGCGCTAGGCACAATCGGGGGATAAATGAGCCATCGCGTGAATGCAAGATAGCTAAGCCCAAGGATTAGAGCGCCTATCAGAATGATCGCGGCAAGTTGCTTGAGGCTCTCCCACTTGCCTTGCGCCACGGACAGACCACCTAGGGTGAGCAAAGCGACTAGCGCTCCGCACAGCGCTGCTAGCCAATCCGGCGTTTCGGAATAGGATCGCCCTCGCAATACCGTATTGAGCGCGTTGGCGAGGACCTCAACGCCTGATAGAAATTCCCCATATTGTTGGCCGTCGGCTCCTTCGGTATGCACGAACGGCGACGTAAATCGGTCCCCGAGAGAAGCCGCCGTCGCTCCTACGATTACGTATTTCCCTTGGAACGCACTAGATGCTACCTTGCCCTCCAAAACGTCGGCAAAGCTGAAGGTGCGGGAAGCAAAAGAGCTGGTCGGCCCGACATATTCGATGGGAATCCAGCTTGCCTGCAGGCGTTGCGTGCTTCGCGGACGTCCCGATTGAATCTCAATCGCACGGGTTTCCGACCGCACAGGAAAAGTGCGGCCACGGACGATGACCGCTCCCGGTACCTCTTGAATGGACTGGGTATTCGCGCCTTCACCTACTCGTATCGTTTCCAGAGCCATCGCCCATTCGGCTTGTCCGAGGTCATCCGCTTGGCGTACCAGAAATGATCCGGCCACTCCGTCAACTTCGGTGGAAACATGTGCGTGCCCAATTCCCGCGGCCGCTCTCTCAACTGCTGCTATCGGCCGGAGCCAGACGACGCTGCCCGATTCCGTGCGCGCGAGCTGTGCCGCCGCAACCACATTGCCCGCACTTGCGACTGCGGCGCCCAGTGCGGAATCATCGGTATTGTTCGTCTGCTCGGTGAACAGCACATCCAATGCAACGGCTTTGGGCCGTGACTTGCTGAGCTGCGCAAGCATTTGAGCTGTGAGTGCACGACGCCAGGGGAAGCGGCCGAGCCGCGTCATACTCGCTTCGTCAATCGCTACGATCGCAATGTCATCTGGCAGGGGTAGAGGCCCGCGCGCCCGGACTAACCAATGCTGCGCATACAACTCCAGTCCGGGCATATGCCACGACACTAAGACTCCCACCGCGGTACAAACAAACAGGAGACTCGCGACCCACAGAATCTGATTGCGCATTTGGCTCGCTTCCGAATCGTTTGAGCGGCGCATTTCTAATTACCGCAGTAATTGGTCGAGTGAATCGGCACGAGCGACAAGATCGACACTGGACTGGTGGAGTGCCTTGCGCGAGCATGTCTTGAATTCCGCTCCATCGTGTAACCACAGCATTTTACCGAACGGAACTAAATGCAAGATGACCGCCAGGCAGCTCTCTTAGCGGGTGCGCGTAAATAATTGAAGACAAAGCCTCTAACGGAAATGGGGAGGGTTTCCCTAAGTGGGGATGCGGCAAATTGCCGCATCCCGCGCTCGCTCGAGAGACATTGCGGTCGGTGGCAGCGGCGCGCGCATGTATCCGCGATTGCTAGCGATCAAGTCAATAAGACTCCTCGCGGACTACATCAAAGACGCTCCCGAAGTCACAGCGAACGAAATGGTGCGGGTTGAAGAGCCATTAAGAGCTCCATGTTACAGGGCAGCCGAGTAGAAGGTTGTTTCAGACTGTGGTAAAGAACTGCAGATCATTCACCCCAATTGAGGGAGCCTCTCTAACCACAAAGTTACTTCGCATTTAGTGGCGGAGGAGGAGGGATTTGAACCCCCGAGACCCTTTCGGGCCTAACGGTTTTCAAGACCGCCGCATTCAACCACTCTGCCACTCCTCCGCAGTGATTCTATTGCACTTGTGGAAACCAGCGTTGCACATTCTTCACTTGTTTTTTCACTTTCCTGGCACGAACGAAACAAACCGATGACACCTTAGAAAGGAGAAGCCAAATTGATTTTAGTTTCGTTTCAATCCGTTCGCAAGCGTTTGAGTCTACTGGCTTTGGCGTCGACTGTGCCGTTTAACTGCCCACCGTCCGAAAGCCTCCGGCACAGAAAGGGCAATCGCGATCAGATTGTGTTCCTCAAGCTGTACCTATTATATAGAGGAAGCACGAGAGGTTTCAGCTTCAGTATTTACGCTGATCTGTCCTGTTTGTTTCGACAAAAATCCAGTCAAAGGAAGAGCAGCGGATTTCAGCGGATCCAAATTCCGCTGCTCCCGCGGCCACCTGCCGCGTTGCGGCAGTTCTTGGAAAGGCCGTGGCTGTTAAAGGTGGGGGAGCCTCTTGAGTCGACATATTGAACTTATTGGTTAGTACTATTTAGAGTAATTTACTAACACCTCGCCGGAGCGAGGGCTCTCCGAGGAGGATCAGCAAGTTGTGACGAAACCCGAGAGTCAACTTCCCTCGTGTATTCACCTTTCATTCGCACTTTTTCGCCGGATTTTCACCACTAGCGTACAAGTATATTGACATCCGACGCCCCGGAAGAGAATGGAACGGTTGCACTCGCTGACCCTTGCGGTTTTCTTGGCGGCGGTTTGCTAATTCACCCTGACCTGTTCGTACTGATCGATTTTCGTTTGTTTTGTTAGCGTTGCAAGGCTCC
>Ga0137409_10004291_pt1 | contig 14987 bp, 11 predicted proteins | sample CZODoug1_16funga_FD_122059 | JGI IMG/M metagenome (GOLD analysis project Ga0137409, IMG submission 122059) | Vadose zone soil fungal communities from Angelo Coast Range Reserve, California, USA - CZODoug1_16fungal (Hybrid Assembly) | ecosystem: Environmental > Terrestrial > Soil > Vadose zone... | reverse complement strand
CGTGAGCCCAGCCAGCTGGAACTTTCAGCCCCGCAAGCCGTCCGCAATCGCCGTAAGCGAGTTTTTCAGCACTCTGTGAAGCCGCTGAGGTCCACGCAGCAGACTCTGCGACGCGATGCTGTCCTTTTCACTACAATGCTGAGTATGGGATCTCCCATTCAGCTCGACCCAAGGCTCGCCCGCCTGCATCAGATCCTTAGGGGGACGGGTCGCCTTCTCATCGCCTACTCCGGCGGAGTGGACTCGGCATTTCTCGCTTGGGCCGCTCATCAGACACTCGGTGCCCGGATGCTCGCTGTAATTGCCGACTCTCCGAGCCTGGCGCGAACTCATCTTAATGACGCGCTCGCCTTCGCTCGCGAAGCAGGCATTCCGGTCGAAGTGATCGAAACACGCGAGTTGGAAAATTCCGACTACGTCCGCAACGACGCCATGCGCTGCTTCCATTGCAAGGACGAGCTGTTCACCGTGATGGAGCAGTATCGCGTTGCGCATGGTTTCGATACCATCGCCTATGGTGTGAACACCGACGATCAGGGCGACTTCCGTCCGGGGCAGCGAGCCGCACGAGAGCATCACGTTTTGGCCCCGCTGCTCGAAGCCGAGCTCGGCAAGGTGGAGATTCGCGAACTCGCCCAACAGGCGGGTCTGCGCGTGTGGGATAAACCTGCGTCTGCCTGTCTGTCGTCGAGAATTGAATACGGACGACCTGTGACGCCCGAAGCGCTGCAAGTTGTCGAACAGGGCGAAGATGCAGTGCGCGCGCTCGGGTTCCGCCAGTTCCGCGTGCGGCATCATGGCGACATCGTGCGCATTGAAATCGCCCGCGAGGAACTTGCGCGCGCCATGTCGGTCGAGATGGCTGGCCAGTTCACAGCCATCTTCAGAAAACTGGGATTCAAGTTTGTGACGCTCGACCTGGAAGGTTTCCGTTCGGGATCGATGAACTCGTTGCTTCCGGTGGACGAACTCAATCGCAAGAGTGCTTGAACAACGCAGGCCGGGTGCTCAAGGTGGCGCATCTCCCCCATGAGATAATTCAGGCGATTCCTCATGATTAGGCGGTTTCTAGTGACTTGTGCCCGGCGCGCTTTTTTAGTTTTTTTACTGATCTGTCTCGGTTGTTCTGCCCAGCCCACTCCGTCTGCTCCACCGGACGTCGTGCGGCTGCTCGAGCGCCAGGTGCGCGCGACTTATTCAGTTCCGGCGGAAGTGAAAATCAACATCGGACCGCTCAAGCCGAGCGATTTTCCTGGCTACGAGTCGCTGACCATCACCTTCGACGATTCCGGCAAGAAGAAAGATTACGACTTCCTGCTCGCCAAGGATCACAAGACCCTGCTCCGCATGACGAAGATCGATCTGACGAAAGATCCGTATGCGGACGTGATGAAGAAAATTGACGTCACCGGTCGTCCGACGCGCGGCGCCAAAGACGCCAAAGTCGTTGCGGTCAACTACGACGACTTCCAGTGCCCGTTCTGTTCGCGCATGCACTCCGCGCTTTTCCCGACTCTGATGAAGGAATACGGCGACCGCGTTCTTTTTATATACAAGGACTATCCGCTCGACGAGATTCATCCCTGGGCGATTCATGCGGCCGTGAATGCGAACTGTTTGGCCGCACAGAATGCCGATGCCTACTGGGATTTTGCTGACTACGTGCACGGCAACCAAAAGGAAATCAACAATGCGAAGGGTCTGGAAAACCAGAATGCCGACCTCGACAAACTGGCGACGCTGCAAGGTCAGAGGCATAATCTGGACTCCGCCAAACTCCAGGCTTGTGTGAAAGCCCAGGACGACAAGGCGGTGCGCGCCTCGCAGAAGGAAGGCGACAAAGTCGGCGTGAGTGCGACGCCCGCCATGTTCGTCAATGGCCAGAAAATCGACGGAGCCGTGCCGATCGAAGACCTGCGATCCGTACTCGACAGCGCGCTGCGGGATGCCGGTGTGGCAGCTCCAGAGCACAAACCCGACGCCTCGGAAACGAAGAATGCGAAGTAAGCAGTCAGCAGTGAACCCGATTGCCTAAATGCCAAGTGCTATTTCCCGGAGGCAAACTTGAAATTACCTGGCCGCTTGAAAGATGCCGTCCTCGTCGTGTTGAGCGCATTCTTCCTGCTGCATCTGGCGGCTTGCAACCGCGACGGCAGCGGCGGCGATGTGATGGCTTCGGTCAACGGGCGGAAGATCTATCGCAGCGAGGTAGACAAATACTTTGCCAATCAGACGGCTGGCTCCGACCAGCAACCCACCGGCGAGCAGGCGGTCAGTCTCCGGTTGAGCATCCTCGACACTTTGATTGAAACGGAAATCCTCATGCGGCGCGCCGACAAACTCGGTCTGCTCGCGACTGACGAAGAAGTGGATCGCAAGCTAAACGAGATGAAGTCCCCGTTCACGGCAGAGCAATTCAACAAGCGCCTAGAGGAAAAGAAACTCACAGTCGACGATTTCAAGCGCGACCTGAAGCGCTCGCTTACACGCGACAAAGTGCTGAACAAAGAGATCACGTCGCGTATCAATATCACCGATCAGGATGTAGCCGACTACTACAACGCGCACAAGGCCGAGTTCAACTTCATCGAGACTCAGTACCACCTGGCCAAGATCATGGTTACCGGGATGCCCAATCCCCAGGTCCACAATCTTCAGAACAGCAAGGCGCAAAACGACGCCGACGCGCGCAAGAAAATTCAGATGATCGCCAACCGTCTCGATAGCGGCGACGACTTTGCCACCCTGGCCATGAATTATTCCGAGGATCCGGAAACCAGCAACAACGGCGGCGACCTTGGATTAGCGCCCGAGTCGGCGCTGAAGAACGCCGATCCCGTGACCCGCGATTCCGTATTGAAACTTAAGCCCGGTCAATACACGCCGGTGCTACCTCTGCTGAACCCCGCCAATCATCAGCCCTACGGATACATGATCGTGAAGCTCGTTTCGAAAGAAGCAGCCGGCCAGCGCGATCTGAGCAACCCCAGCGTCCAGCAGGCATTCCGCCAACAGTTACGAGACCGGCGTGAACAGCTGTTGAAAGCCGCGTACTATGAGACTCTGCGCGACGATGCCAAGATCACGAATTATTATGCGGAAGAAGTTCTGAAGAACGCAGGGACCGCCAAATAAGGCTGAGTAGAGACGCGGCCTGCCGCGTCTCCGCCGGCAGCGGCATGGCCGGCCGCAAAAGGAGACGGGGCAAGCCTCGTCTCTACTTGTCGGTCACGAGCTAGCCTTCCAACTTTTTCGTCACCGCTTCATTTACCAACTGCGGATTCGCCTGTCCCTTCGAAGCCTTCATCACTTGTCCAATGAAGAATCCCAGCATCGTCTTCTTGCCGGCGCGATACTGTTCCACCTGCTTGGGATTGGCTGCTATGACTTCGTCGGCAAGTTTCTCCAGCGCCGATGTGTCGCGCGACTGCTGCGGCCGTCCTTCTTCCTCATATACAGCAGGGAAGTCCTTGTTGCGCTCAAAGCTGAGGTCGTACAGGTCCTTGAGCATCTTGCCGGAGATTGCACCCGACTCGACTAAGTCCGCCGAGGCCGCGACGCCTGCCATCGAGACCGGCGACTGCTCCAGTTCCAGCCCCTTTGCGTTCAGCCTGCCGAGCAACTCACTCTGCACCAGGTTGGCGACGCGCTTGGGATTCTTCGCCGCCTGCGCCGCCGATTCAAACTGATCTGCCATCGCACGCGTGCGAGTCAGGGTCTGCGCGTCACCCGCAGTGATGCCATATTCCTTCTTCATGCGCTCACGGCGTGCTTCGGGAAGCTCCGGCAATCCAGCACGAATGTGCTGCTGCCATTTCTCGTCCACTACTAGGGGAAGCAGGTCGGGCTCAGGGAAATAGCGGTAATCGTGAGCCTGCTCTTTGGAACGCATGCCGTAGGTCCGGCCCTCGCTGGAGTTGTAGAGACGGGTTTCCTGCGTAATCTTGGCGCCCGACTCGATCACGCCGATGTGCCGCTCGATTTCATACTCCAGCGCGAGCTTGATGAAGCGGAATGAATTGACGTTCTTGACTTCGGTCTTGGTGCCGAATTCCTTCTGACCGCGCGGCCGCACGCTGATGTTGGCGTCGCAGCGCAGCGAACCTTCTTCCATGTTGCAGTCGCTCACGCCGGTGTACAGGATGATCTCTTTCAACCGCGTCAGGTATTCGTAAGCTTCATCGGGCGACCGCATATCGGGCTCGCTCACGATCTCGGCCAGCGGAACGCCCGTCCGGTTCAGATCAATCGCAGTCTTTTCAGCGGCATCGGGAAAACCCTCATGCAGGCTCTTGCCCGCGTCTTCTTCAAGATGCAGCCGGGTGATGCCGATTGTTTTTGTGCCTGTGGCGCCGGTTGGAATCTCGATCGTCCCAAATTCCGCCAGGGGCTTGTCATACTGAGAAATCTGGTAGCCCTTAGGCAGGTCGGGATAGAAGTAGTTCTTGCGCGCGAAAATTGAAGTCTCGTTGACGCGGCAGCCCAGCGCCATCGCGGCCAGAGTGGCAAACTCCACAGCCTTCCGGTTCAGGACAGGCAGCGCGCCCGGCATCCCGAGACAAACTGGGCAAACGTTCGTATTGGGAGGATCACCGAAGCGAGTCGAGCAGGAACAGAAAATTTTCGAGGCCGTCAACAACTGAACGTGGACCTCGAGCCCGATGACAGGCTCGTACTTCGCCAGAACCTCCTCGGAAATGGCCGCGCTGGTCGCCATAGAAAAGATTATAGACGCGCCGCCAGCAGCCCAATCTCTACCAGTGATTTCGTAGCCCTTGGAGCCGCACCTTCCCAAGAACTGACGCGCCCGAAAAAACCAGGGGAGAACGTGCGTCTCCCCTGTGTACTTCGCTCGTTCAGGAAATTGTGTTTACTTTGTGCTGTCGCCCATGCCGGCCTTCTCGGTCGCGCCGAGCGTGAGAGCATACTTCTTGCCGGCGAAACGGACTTCCGTCACGGTCGGCGTTGCGACACTGTGGTCCACGACAGTGGCGTCATTGTTGAACCCATCCTTCAACTCGATTACCTTGGCCGGGGCCTTGGTCACCAACTTCTTGCCCTGCAAGAAGCTGACTTCCACGTTGGCTCCGGTGTTTTCCCAGCGCAACTGGTAGTCGCCCGCTGGAACAGCCTGACCGTTGACCTGGGCGGCTTCGCTCAGGTGCATAGAACCCTTGTTGCTGGTGCCTGCGAACGCGCTTGTTGCCACTAGAACGGCCAGCGCCAGCACCACACTCTTTGCCAGATGGTTCCACTTCATAATCGACCCCTTCTGTCCGGCTTCCGGCCGGTATCAAGGGCGGCTGGTTTAGGGTTGAAACGTAGGACTTGTGTTTTCCGGAAAAAGTCCTACAATGCGCGTGTCAGGGTGACGCAAAAAAGCGCGGGCCGCGAACTCGTGCTCTTTGCCTGGACTCGGCTCACCTGGGCCGCCAAACCAAGCGTGAGTCAGTCCCGTCACCCTGCTCAAATTTTGTTTGAGTAAGTCGAGGACTTCCCCCAACTCACCCCTTGTAAGCTCATTTCAGGATACGAATCCCTGGTTTGAGAAGTTCCCATTTTATTGCGAACTTGATTCTTGGACGCGCCGCGATGGGGCGGGTTAGCGCCGCCATCTGACTTTCGGGCGGTCGCAACATCGAGGATTTGTTTTGTGTGCGAGCTTGCGGGATGAGTCCACCGGTCGCGTCCGCAGCTGGCGTTTCTTGCTTAGCCTGAGACGTACCTGTGGTCAGGACTGAGCGCGGCGTGTCCATGTGGTGGCGACGGATACGAGGAAGAAAACCGCAATCGACAAATTCGCTGAGCCTCCCACGAGAATAGACCCCAGCGGCGACGGGATTTTCACCGCCAGGGATGACAACAAAATCAGGACAGCGGGATTTGCGACAGCGGTCCACCGTGGATACCAGGTCTTGCCCGCAAGCACGAGCACCAGGAGAAGGACGGCCCCCAGATAACCAGGAATTGCGCCAAGATTGTAAGCAAGCGTCCAATATGCTTTTGTCGCGTCGAGTAAGTCCGAGCAGGGGGAACTTTGGCCGTAACAGTACTTGAGCGCGAGTCCCTTGGCAGTCCAAAGCGTATGCACCGCGCTCCCTGCCACCATGAGCACGAAAAAACACCCGAGCATTACTCGTCCGAGGATCGCGCTGGATGGCCGAACGTTCAAGAATACGTGCCAGAAGCCCACGATGCACAGGCAAGCCGCGACCGGCGCAACCAACCCGCCTGCGAACAGGCGCAACGTGGACGCTTGCATCACAGTGGCGCGCATCCCGTCGGCGAAACTGGCTCCGGAGCCGAAGTATCCATAGAAAAGCATGTCTCCGGCGAAAAAGAGCAGGGCGCCGGACAGTCCGCAAAGTCCGGCAATCCGTCGTGAACGGTCGGGCTGTTCGTGCGTCATATGGTTCAGTGCGGAACTGCGAGTGCATTGCTGACACTCGGGAGACAGGCTGTCTATAGATACGACAAGTTCTCGCAAATAGTTGCTAACTAATCTTCAGCACGATCTTGCCGTAATTCTTGCCTTCCTGCATCAGCATGTAGGCCGCGCGCGCCTCTTCAATGGGAAAAACCTTGCCAATGACCGGATGCAGTTTGCCTTCCCGCAACCACTGCGACAGTTGCTTCCACGCCATCTCCATCAGGGAATGGTTCTGGCTCAGGTAGCTTAGCCACAAGCCGTGGACGCTTGCGCCCTTGGCGTACAACAGCCGGGTGTCGAGTTGCGGAGGCTCTCCGGTCGCCGCGCCGTACACGATGACGCGTCCGAAATCGCGCACACACTTAACACTCTTGGCGACGTGCTGGCCGCCGAGCATTTCAAAAACGGCGTCCACACCTTCGCCGCACGTCAGGTCTTTGATCGCCTCCTGATAGTCCGTTTGTTTGTAATTGATACCGTGTTGCAATCCGAGTTCGCGCGCGCGCGCCAGTTTATCGTCCGAAGAAGAGGTGCCATACATCTCGACGCCCAGAATCTTTCCAATCTGCACGGCAGCGGTGCCGACTCCGCCCGCAACTGCATGAATGAGAACACGCGTCCCTGCGGGCTTATCGATCAGGCCCGCTTTCCAGAACGCAAAGTATGCGGTGAAAAAAGTCACCGGAAACGCCGCCGCCTGCTCCGCGCTCCATTCTTCTGGAACAGGCCATAGCAGGGCGCGATGTGCGGCGGTCTTTTCGGCAAACGCGCCCCATTGGATGTAACCCATAACGCGCCAGCCGCTGGCGACTTCAACTCCCGCAAACTCTCGACCTGCGACCAGCGGTGGCTTCGGGGCCCCGGCATATCCTCCCTGCGCGGTCATGAGGTCTGCAAAATTCAATCCCACCGCTTCGACTTTCACCAGGGTCTGTTCAGGTCCAGTCTGCGGATCCGGGACTTCCTGCAACTCCAGAACTTCCGGGCCGCCGAGACGAGTGATAACCAGTGCTTTCATGCGGCCAGTGTAGCAAGGTCGGTTGGGCGCTCGTCGTTAGCCGTCAGGGCCATTTGACGACCGAGCGCAGGTTTGCGGCGTCAGAGCGACCCCGAAAGTTTGTCCCTTTCGCTCCGCTCTCGGCATCTATAATCAAGTTGAGTTTCCGATTCCTCTCTGCCTGAGGGATCCTCTGGCAGCGAGGGCGAGAGTTCCACTGTGCTCCACGTCAGTGAGACTCGAGGGCGCCGGTGGAAACGCTTGCGCCTCCCGTGTTTGAAAGGAGACGCTCGCCAGGGCCGGTCCCTGCCCGCGCTTCTTAAAAATCAGCACATGGCAGTGAGTACTTGGCACTTAGCCAACCGCTTTCAGCTAAGTGCTAATCGCAAGTGCTAGATGCTACTCTCCGACAAATTCGGCCGTTCTATTCACGATCTCCGTATCTCGATCACGGATCGCTGTAACTACCGGTGTGTCTATTGCCGGACTGGAACGAGTGGCGCGGTTTATGCCGAGTTGCCGTTTGAAGACTACTTGCGGATGTCGCGCATCCTGGTGGGTCTGGGGATTACAAAAATCAGGCTAACCGGCGGAGAGCCGCTGCTGCGCAAAGGAATTGTGGAGTTCGTGCGTGAACTGTCCAAGCTGCGCACTGTAGCGGGTGACAAGCCCGACATCGCAATGACGACCAACGGCCACTTGCTGGCCGAGATTGCCCAGTCGTTGAAAGACGCCGGCCTCGATCGCGTAACGGTCAGCATGGATGCGGTCGATGCGGAGCGCTTCGCGCGCATCACTCGCGTGCCGAACGGATATGAGAGTGTCCTCGCCGGCGTTCGCGCCTCGCGCCGCGCCGGACTCGACCCGGTAAAAATCAATTGCGTTCTGCTACGTGGATTTAATGAAGACCAGATCATCCCGTTTGGGATGTTCGCTCGCGAAGAAAACGTAGTCGTCCGCTTCATCGAGTTCATGCCGCTGGAAGAGGATCGTGTCTGGACGCCGGAGATCGTCGTCCGACTCGAAGAGATTCTCGCCCGCATGTCGGAGTACAAACCGCTGGTCGAAATTTCTCATGAGCGCAGCGAGACCGCGCGCCGTTACATGTTCGACGACGGCATCGGTGAGATTGGAATCATCGCTCCTGTTTCGCACCCGTTCTGCGGCCATTGCAGCCGCATCCGCATTACATCGGATGGCAAGATCCGTACTTGTCTATTCTCGGTTTGGGATCATGACCTGCACGAGTTGATGCGGAGGGGCGCGTCCGACGAAAAGCTCGCGGACTTTATCGTGGGCGTTGTACAGAGGAAAGAAGAACGCCATCATATCGGCGAGCCCGGTTTTGTGCCGGCGTCACGAACGATGGTTCACATCGGCGGCTGACTCTCCGTTGCGAGCCGGACCAGCAGTGTTTTTCTGAGAGTTGAGAATCGGGAACTGAGAACTCAATAAAACACGTCGTACTTTGTAACCACCCACTGTCCGTCTTTGTTCTCTTCTGTTACCGAGAACAAATCTTTGTAGGTTGCTTCCTGGCTGGGGCTGGAGTAGCGCTCGCCTTTGTAGTGCAGGATGATGAGTGGTGGCGCGTCCTCCCACTCCACCAGGTTCCATGAGATCAAGGGATGCTGAGTTTCAGATTCGCAGATGAAGTCGGCGCGCTTTTTGCGGTAGTCTTTTTTCTTCTCCCACTGAGCGAGCACTTTTTGGCAGTTTCCGTCGCGCATTTCGCGCATGAAGGTGCCTGCAATCTTTTCGATGGTGCGGTCGCGAAACGGGTTCATGGTGATGGTGAGTGGCATGTGAGTGAGGGGATCGCGTTCTACTGAACGAGCCAGAACCGGCGGCTGGTTACTGAGCCACCAGAGATATCCGAGGAACACCAGCACCAGCAGACTAGCCGCGCCAATGGCGATCCCGAGATGAGTGCGCGAAACCTGCATTTCAAAATTTTCGGCTAAGCGCAATGACTCCGCAAGGTTACGAGGGGCACCACCGTAACCCCGCCATTCCAGGGGTGCGGGCAGACGGACGGGTGTTCATCCCCACACAAACCAGTCAACCCTCGGCGGGTTCCCGCCAAAAACGGTTTAGATACACTCGCTTCTGCGATACAATCGGGCAACTCCCCACCCTGGCCAGACTAGGCCTTCCGAGGTGTTCTGTGGGAAACCTCGTACGCTACAGGCTGGCCCTTTCTCTGTTCGTATTCGCGAGCTCCCAACTCTTTTCCCAGCACATCACCGTGGACATCACGCCTTCGCATACGGCGAACACGATCAGTCCTCTCCGAGCGTTGGGAGCTGGGATTGACCGCGATCCGTTACATTCGGTCGAAACGATCTTCGACCCGCCACATGTCGAAAAGATGCTGACCGCTGGATGGGGCGGCGTCAGCTACCGGCTGAACACTGAACTTAGTATTCAGGCCTGGCACTGGAATCCGGCGGGAACATGGAGCGACGCTGCCAACCAGCGGGGATATTTTGTCGGGGACTCCAATAGTCAAGGAACGATTCAACGCTCATTCGGCTACAACCTTCCCCATCGCGGAGTTACGAGTAACGATGGCTCTTCCGGTGGATATTCCCGGCTCGACGACGGCAATCTCAGCACTTATTGGAAGAGCAATCCGTATCTCAGCGAGCATTTCACCGGAACGGACTCGGCCCACCCGCAGTGGGTTCTCATTGATCTTGGTGGAACAAAGGGTGTGAACGCGATCACCATTGCGTGGGCGGATCCTTACGCGGTGAGTTATCGAGTGCAGTATTGGACTGGCGGCGACGCTATCTACGATCCTGCGCATGGCCGCTGGAAGGACTTCCCGGGCGGCGTGGTATCTTCCGGAACCGGCGGTACGTCCACTTCGAAGTTGGCGAAGAGTCCGATCCATGTCCATTTCGTGCGCGTCTGGATGATCGTTTCATCGGGTACATGCGATAGCCACGGGGCATCCGATATTCGGAACTGCGTGGGCTACGCAATCCGAGAAATTTATCTCGGGCACTTCAACTCGCACAATGAATTTGTCGATCTCATCCAGCACCAGAAAAACGGTGGGCAGACAGCCACTTATTGTTCATCGGTTGATCCGTGGCACGCGCCTTCGGGCGTTGCCAAAGACGATGGCGAGCAGCCCGGCTTCGATCTCGTTTATGGGAGCGGCATCACGCGCGGTCTTCCGATGACGGTGCCCGTGGCGATGCTTTACGATAATCCAGAGAACGCCGCGGCCGAGATCGCCTACCTGAACAGCCACAACTACGCCATCAACTATGTAGAACTAGGTGAGGAGCCCGATGGGCAGTTCATCCAACCGGAAGACGAAGCTGCGCTTTACATCCAGTGGGCAGACGCCATTCACGCGGTGGACCCGAATGTCCGGCTGGCTGGTCCAATCTTTGAAGGCGTCACCGACGACATTCCTGCGTGGCCGGACGCGCAGGGCAACACATCGTGGTTTACCCGTTTTCTGAATTACCTGAAGGACCATAGCCGCATCACCGACCTGAATGTGATGACCTACGAGCACTATCCGTTTGATCCGTGCAACATCAAGTGGAGCAGCCTGTATCAGGAACCGTACCTTGTGTCACATATCGTGAAGATGTGGCAGAAAGACGGGTTGCCGCCGGAAATCCCGCAGGAGATTACCGAATACAATCTGGCATTCGATCAGAGCTCCCGCTACATGCAGACTTACGCCGCGCTCTGGCACGCCGATTTTGTCGGCAGCTTTCTGACAGCCGGAGGCAAGGCCGCTTACTACTACCAGTACGAGCCGCTACCGATGTACGAAGGCTGCGGTGGCTGGGGAACATTCGGGATGTTCAACGTCGACGACAACTACAAGATCAAGCAGGACGTCGCGCAATTCTTCTCCTCTCAGATACTGACGCAGGAGTGGGCCGAGCCGGTGGACGCCATGCACAGTGTCTTTCCAGCGGCCTCTGATATTCGCGACGATCAGGGAAACGTGCTGGTGACGGCATACGCGTTGGAGCGTCCGGACGGACAGTGGGCGCTATTATTGGTGAACAAAGATCCGCACAACTCGCACGGGGTGTTGGTTAGATTTCACGATGCAGGAAGTGGCGCTCACTATTTTGGAAATACAGTCACGCAGATTAGCTTCGGCGACGAAGAATATTCATGGCATCCGAACGGAGCCAACGGCTTTGCCGATCCGGACGGACCGGCTTCAAGTTCGACCCAGGCGGGAGGACGGGGAACAGAGTACCTACTACCGAAGGCATCGGTGACAGTGCTGCGTGGGACGGTGCGGTAAAAACGATTCAATTCACCGTGATCGGCGCGGAGACACTGCCCACACGGCCACTCTGGTTGTCTCGAACAACGAAGCGAACTGAGTATTGTCCGGGTGCCAGTTCTAGCTTGTTGTTGTAGGCCATGCCGTGGCTTTTGAAGTTAGCCAGGTTTTCCGGTTTCAGGCTGGCTTTGATATCCTCGCCCACGTTGTCGGCGACCACCGTGCCTTCTTTCTTGCTTCCAGGCCGGGTCGCCATGGCGGCGACGGCAAGGTTGACCGCGTTGTGAGTGCCTTCCACGCTGATTCCGCTACCCGAAACATGGAGCGTAAACGACACCTGCTTCTTGCTGTTGCCGGGCAGAGTGGTGACGGCTCCCCATTCCATCAGCAGGGGGATGCTGGTCGCTTCAAAGGGGGCGGCCAGAGCGAAGTTCATATCGTTGACCCGGGTTGTGTCCGGATTCATGGTCGCGTTGGTTACGAAGAATCCCTTGCGAGCGCGGACTTCTGTGTCTTTCTTGTCTTGCTTCACTTTAAGCTCGCGCCAGCCCGGCTTAGTGTTTTTTGTGTCGAGGTAATAACCCAACATGTAGTAAGAAGAAGCGTCGTCCGTGGCGCGCTGGAAGGCGCCAGCCAAGTCATTGGTGTTGTAGAATGCGCGCCCGCCCGTCATCTCCGCGAAGTCCCTCAGCGTGTCTTGTTTGGAGTTCATCAGCCACGCACGGTTGCTGAACTGTCGCATCCCAGCGGCTCCACTGGGAACGCGGCTGATATTCGCTCCTGGCCCGTTGTAAACCAAACCCTGTGCGTCGACGGGATAGATGGAAACTTCCGAATCGTTGAGAGCCTGCATCGCCCGTTCATAGAGCAAGGAGAGGCGGCCGCCGGGAACGGCAGAAGGGGAATCCATCGTGAAAGGGAATCCGCCCGTGGCCCATAGCAAAGTCTTCCGTCCCGGTATGCCGGAGAGCGACCAGGCAATCCCGAGGAATGCCTGCATCGTGGTTTCGATGGCGGACTCCTGCTTGAATTGTGCGTAGTCAACGTCGCCCTGCGAGATGAATTCATCGACGGCTGCCGCGGTTGACGCCGCGCTCGCGGGCGAGAATAGATTGCTGGTATCCCCGGTGAAAGCGGCGACTTCAGCGTCTGTGCTCACACTCTCCAGGGCGGAGGTTTCCCCGCTGACCTTCTTCAGTGCCTGCTGCAGGCTGTCGACGGACGAGGTCAGACCCGACACCACCTTCAGCCCTTTGCCGGTGATCAAAACCAGAGCGAGAGTTTGGCCGGTATCCACGTTATTGGCGAGATACTTGATCAGTTCACGGCGAGCATAAGACTGATCGAGGAACGGAGTGTTGACGGTGTCGAGGGCGATGACAGTGATCGAGCGGGGCTGCTCACGGTCGAGGACAACATTGGTGAATTGGCCGGGCTTAAACTGCGCGATCACCACCGGCCGGTGGGTCGCAGTCACTTCTTCAAACGCCGTGACACTCTGTTCTTTGCCATTTTCAAAGAGTTTGAAATTGTCTTTCGTCAGGCCGTGAACATGATGACCCGACTTGTCGTTGACGACGACCGGTACCTGCACCAGGATCGTATCTGACCGGAATTCAACTTTGTCTTCGTCGTCGGCGTGTTTGCCAGGAAAGTAGCCGGGGAGATCGGGAGTGCTCATTCCCTTGCCCGGAGTCGTGCCATTCCGTGGCCCAAGTCCCACTCCCCCTGGGCGTCCTCCTCCCGGTCTCTGAGCAGGGGCTGGAAGGGATAATGCAGTGAACAAAAGCAGCAAAGCGAGCAGACGAAAATGGCGCATAAATCCTCCAGCGCTGGGCGCGATTATACCTCGCGCTTGTTTGTCTTTTCGCATTCGCAGGCGTATAGTTGTTAATGAAAACTGTTGTGTCGTAGTTCTTAGGAATTGTCGAAGCACACCAGTGGGCGCAAGCCCACTTTTTAGTTTGGGCAGGGTTTGGCGCGGCGATTCTCGCGTAATGTACTGAAAAGATGGCATTTGATGAACAAGCGGTTCGTAGCATTGCGGAGCGCGTGGCGGGTTCGAGTGGACTGGAAATCGCGGACATCGAATTCCACGGTGCGGGCAAGCATCGCATGTTGCGGGTCTTCATCGACCGTCCGGGAGCGGTGCCGTCGCACGACCATCCGGACGGTGTAACGCACGAGGACTGCGCGAATTTCAGCCGTGAGTTTGGAACCATCCTCGACGTGGAGGATGTGATGCCGGGCGGATCGTACCTACTGGAGGTTTCTTCTCCGGGCCTGGATCGCAAGTTGAGCAGGGCGGCGGATTTTGAGCGCTTCCGCGGGCAACGCGTAAAGCTGATGACGCGTGAGCCGGTGAATAACAACCGGCACTTTGAAGGCAATCTGGAAAGCTTCGAGAACGGTAAGCTGGTGCTCGACTTGAGTGTCGCCCGCCGCAAGTTGCGTCCGAAAGAAGGACAGGCCCCGAAAGTGGAAATTGAATTGGCCAACGTTGAGAAGGCCAATCTGGTGCCGGAAATCTAGGTGTCAGGTCGCAGGTGTCAGGTGTCAGGAAAACCAAAATCCTGAAGACTGATACCTGACACCTGACACCTGAGACCTAAATTATGGCAAGCGAGCTTTACAACATTATCGAAGGGGTTAGCCGCGAGAAGGGAATCGACCCGCAGATCGTGGTCAGCGCGGTCGAGGACGCCATTGTCGTCGCGACTCGTAAGTACTACAAGTCGCAGGAAAATCTGCGCGCGGTGCTCGATAAGGATACCGGCAAGATCAATGCCTATGCGGTGAAGGCGATTGTCGAGAATCCCGAGCAGATCGAAGATTCCAACTTGCAGGTGACGGTAGAGCAGGCTCGCAAGCTCGATCCCAAGGCGGAAACGGGAGGCGAGCTCCTGATTCCGAAAGTCACCGAAGGAATTCTCGGACGCATTGCCGCGCAGCTTGCCAAGCAGGTGATCTTCCAGAAGGTGCGGGAAGCTGAGCGCGATACGGTCTACAACGAGTACATCGGACGCGTCGGCGAAATCGTCAACGCCACCGTGAAACGCGTCGAAGGTCCGGATGTGATCTTTGACATCGGCAAGGCGGAAGCCCGTATGCCGCGCAAAGAGCAGTCGCGCCTTGAATCGTTCGCCATCGGCGAGCGTGTACGCGCGGTCATTGCCCGAGTTGAGCGAGCTTCGAAAGGACCCGGCGTTGTGGTGTCGCGCGCGGCCCCGGAGCTTGTCAAGCACTTGTTCCAGACAGAAGTTCCAGAAATCTACGACGGAACG
>Ga0137409_10004290_pt1 | contig 14989 bp, 10 predicted proteins | sample CZODoug1_16funga_FD_122059 | JGI IMG/M metagenome (GOLD analysis project Ga0137409, IMG submission 122059) | Vadose zone soil fungal communities from Angelo Coast Range Reserve, California, USA - CZODoug1_16fungal (Hybrid Assembly) | ecosystem: Environmental > Terrestrial > Soil > Vadose zone... | reverse complement strand
CGCGCGCTCGCTAGCGACCTGCGCCGCCGCCGTGCGCAGCAATCGGCCGCGTGATCCGTAGTGATAGAGGACCAGCCCTTTGACCACGCCTGCGCGGCGGGCCACCCCCTCGAGGGTGAACCCTTCGATCCCGCCGCGCTTCAGGATGTGCACGGCGGCAGCGAGAATGACGGAGCGGCTGGGCCCGGAGTCTTTGGGCACTGTGTTTGTCCTTGTGGTCAATAATGCGGTCCACGGAGCACGACGGCAACCGCAACCTTTTGGGCGAGTTGGGCGTCTCACCCTGACACGACCTTAACACGACCTCGTGGTGCGGCCTGAAACCTTGTGACGCGCGAATTTGTATTGAGGTGTAACTGATATATGATCGACAAACCCGCCGCGGCCGCGGCGCCCCCCGCCTTCTCTCCCCTCGCCCGGGCTGTAATCGATTCGGTCGGCGAAGGGATCGTCGTGTTCGACTCCCAGGGCCGAGTGCTCTTCGCCAATTCGGCGGCGCGCCGCGCCATCGACGGCCAGAACGGCGACGTCCGGAACCGCCTGCAAACGCTCGGTGCCCGCTTCGCCGCTCTGAAGAGCGGGGCGCAGCCGCTCGGTGAGGCGGCGATCCTCGCCTCGGGACCGCAAACGCTGGCCGACCGGGAGCGGCAGGCGATCCTCGAGACGCTCCAGGACACGAGCGGTAGGCTCGCCGAGACGGCGCGCCGGCTCGGCATCAGCCGCACCACCCTGTGGCGCCGGCTCAAGGCGTACGGCTTGGACGGCTTTCGCCCTACCCGCTAGGCTCCTACTTTCCCCGGGGCATGCCTTCCCCCGGGCCCTTCATCATCGAAGAGTATGTCCGCTGGTCCGACGTGGACTTCGCGGGCATCATCTTCTACGGCTCCTACGTGCGGTTCTTCGAGATCGCCGAGACGGAGATGTTCCGGAACTGCGGGCTCGCCTACGCCCAGATGTTCGACCGCTACGACGTGTTCCTGCCCCGTAAGGCAGTCCACAGCGAATTCTACTGGCCCGCGCGGCTCGACAACCGACTGCGCGTCGCGGCCTACGTGGGTCGGGTGGGGACCAAGTCCATGACGCTGAACTTCGACGTGCTGCGGGACGGACGCTCGAGCCTCGTGGCGGCGGGGTGGATGGTCCTTGTCTGCGTCGATCGCAAGAGCCTCAAGCCTCGACCTCTTCCCGCCGGCCTCATCACGGCCCTCGCCGCCCACACCCTCAGCCCCGAGGCGGCACGGGCAGCGCTCGGAGTAGCTGCGCCCTGAGACGCCTAGTGATCCTTGCCTTGGCTGCGGCCTGCGGCGGCGACCAGTCCCCGAGCCTCCGCGCCACCGTGGTGCGTCCACCGCACGACACCATCTACTTCGCGGTGCCGGCTGTGGCGCACCGCTGCAGCGACGGGGGCGGGGAGGGGGGGGGGCGGTCACTGTTGGTCCAGGGTGCCGACGAGGGCGGCAACGGCGCTCTCGTGCGACTGCGCTACGGGGATTCCCTCGCCTCCGGTCCCGTCCCGCTGATCGCCTTGGGCGACTCGATCACCCCGCGCGGAGCCAACGTCGCCGTTCGCTACATGAAGGGCGACGTCGCGCACGGCTTCTCGCTCGACAGCGGAGCCGTCGACCTGAGGGCGAGCGGCAGGAGGGGGGACGCCGCGCTCGCGGCCCGGGTGCGCGGGTCGGGGCTCGAGGGCGGCGTCCGGGTCGGGGCCGAGGTGACGTATGCCGGCGTGCCGCGCCCCAGCGCCACGGACTCGGTCCCCTGCCGGTTCCAGCCATGACCGTCCGCATCGGGTTCATCGGGTCGGGTTTTGCGCGCCGGGTCCAGCTGCCGGCGCTGCCATTCGTGCCGGAGACTCGGGCCACGGCGATTGCGAGCGGTCGTCGGGCCAACGCCGAGGCGGTGGCGCGGGAGTTCGGGCTACCGCACGTCTTCGACGACGGCGTCGAGCTGGCGCGCAGCGCCGATGTCGATCTGGTCGTGGTCTCGTCCACGCCGGACTCGCACGCGCGCTACGCGATTGCGGCGCTCGAGGCGGGGAAGCACGTGCTGTGCGAGAAGCCGATGGCGCTCGACGCGTACGAGGCGGCGCAGATGCTCGCGGCCGCGGAACGGCGTCCGGACCGGTTTGCCTGGGTCGATCACGAGCTGCGTTACGAACCGAATCGCCGCCGCGCCCGCGAGCTGATCCGGAGCGGCGCGATCGGCGACGTGCGGCACATCGAGCTGTCACTCAAGCCGTACTTGCGCGGTGACGGTCGCCCGCAGGCGTCGGACGCGCCCTGGACCTGGTGGTTCGACGCCGCGCGTGGCGGCGGCATCCTGGGCGCGGTGGGCTCCCACCTGATCGACCTGTGCCGCTATTGGACGGCGAGCGAGGTGAGGTACGTCGCCGGGCTGGTGGAGACGTTCGTGACGGAGCGGACCGACGAGAGCGGCGTCAAGCGGCCCGTCACCGCGGACGACTTCACGAGCAGCGTGCTGCGCATGGCGAGCGGAGCCGTCGCCACGATCACCTTGAGTACCGTGGCCCACCACGGCCAGGGTCATCTCGGGCAGGTGACCGGGAGCGAGGGCACGCTGCTGCTCACCGGCGAGACGACGCTCGAGCTGGGCAAGGCCGGCGGCCCCCTCGAGGCTGTCTCGGCGCCGGACGATCTGTGGGAGAAGACGAAGCCGAACAACATGTGGGCGCGGTCGTTCGTGCGCTTGCTCCGCGACATGGTGCGGGCGATCGGCGGCGCGGCGCCCGAAGGAGAACCGGCGGCGTTCCGCGACGGCTGGCAGGTGCAGCGCGTGCTCGATGCCATCCGCGGTGGGCGGGGCGTGCGGTTAGATTGAAACACACCGTGGAACAGACCTACTTCCGAAAAGGCTTTGGCCTGAAGGGCGCCATCGAAGGCGCCTTGACCGCCGACTATCACAGTCGGGTGGTGGACGCTATCCGCGGGGCGGGATACGCCCTGCGCGTGGGCGATCTGACCTTCCGCCTGGCGGGGGAGTTCGGGTTCTGCTACGGCGTGGACCGGGCGGTCGAGTATGCGTACGAGACCCGCACGAAATTCCCCGGCAAGCGCACGTTCCTCGTGGGCGAGATCATCCACAACCCTCACGTCAACCACAAGCTCGAGGCGATGGGTGTGCAGTTCCTGCACCGCCCCGACGGGGGGGGCGGGGGGGGCGGCGAGTTTGACTTCGGTACCGTCACGCCTGAGGACGTGGTGATTCTCCCCGCCTTCGGCGTGACGGTAAAGGACTTCGAGCGGTTGCGCACGATCGGCTGCGTGCTGGTGGACACGACCTGCGGCTCGGTGCTGAACGTGTGGAAGCGGGTGGATTCATACGCGCGGGACGGCTTCACGGCCGTCGTCCACGGCAAGAACTACCACGAGGAGACGAAGGCCACCTCGAGCCAGGTCACCAAGTACCCGGGCGGCAAGTACGTCGTGGTACGCGACATGACCGAGGCGCGTGTGGTGTGTGACTACATCGAAGGAGCTGGGAACAGGGAAAGGTTCGTCACCCAGTTCGCGGAGAAGATGTCGCCGGGATTCGATCCCGACCGCGATCTCGAGCGGGTGGGGGTCGCGAACCAGACCACAATGCTGTCCGGCGAATCACTCGCCATCGCCGCCGAGATCGGCAAGAGTATGGCGCGGCGCTGGGGAGAGCCGACGCTGGGCGAGCACTTCCGCACGTTCGACACGATCTGCTCGGCGACCCAGGAGCGGCAAGACGCGGTGCTCAAGCTGATCGCCGAGCCGCTCGACCTGATGGTCGTGATCGGCGGCTACAACTCGAGCAACACGACTCACCTGGCCGCGATCTGCCACCAGAAGGTGACAACCTATCACATCGCCGACGCGACCTGCATCGAGCCCGAGACGGGCGCCATCCGCCACCGGCCCGTGGGCGCGCACGACGAAACGCGGCAGGATCGGTGGCTTCCCGACGGGCCTCTGACGATCGGGGTCACGGCGGGCGCATCGACTCCGAACAACAAAATCGGGGAGACGATCGAGCGGATCGCTGCCTTGCGTGGGATTTCTCTGCAGGAGGCGCTCGGCTAAACTTCGGGGTATATTCGGTCTCATGGCTCTCACCGGTTTTCACCCATCCATTCGAGCGTGGTTCGGCGAACGCTTTGCCGAGCCCACCGAGCCGCAGCGTGAGGCCTGGCCCGTGATTCAACGCGGCGGCGACGTGCTGATCGCGGCGCCGACCGGGTCGGGCAAGACCTTCGCCGCTTTTCTCTCCGCGATCGACTCCCTTGTCCGACAGGGCCTGTCGGGTGAGCTGAAGGACGAGACGCAGGTTCTCTACGTCTCGCCCCTCAAAGCCCTTTCGAACGACGTCCAGAAAAACCTGGCCGAGCCATTGGCGGAGATCCGCGCGGGGCTCGAGGCTGCGGGCCTGCCGGATGTCGCGGTGCGTACACTGCTCCGCACAGGTGACACACCCCAGGCCGACCGTCAGGCAATGCTGAAGCAGCCGCCGCACATCCTCGTGACAACGCCGGAGTCACTGTACCTCATCCTCACGTCGGAACGGGCGCGCGACATGCTGCGCACGGTGCGCACGGTGATTGTCGACGAGATCCACGCCGTCGCCCGCGACAAGCGCGGCAGCCACTTGGCGCTATCACTCGCGCGGCTCGACGCCCTAACGGGCAAGCGTGCGCAACGCGTGGGCCTGTCGGCGACGCAGAAGCCCATCGAAGAAATCGCCCGCTTCCTGGTGGGGACGAGCGCCCCGCCTCCCGACATCATCGACTCGGGACACGCGCGCACCCTCGACCTGTCGATCGAGATCCCGTCCTCGCCGCTCGAGGCCGTGATGGCGGGGGAGGTATGGGAGGAAGTGAATACCCGCATCGCGGATTTGATCGCGGAGCACCGGACGACGCTGGTGTTCGTGAACACGCGCCGCCTGTGCGAACGGCTCGCGATGCAGCTCTCCGAGCGCCTCGGCGCAGAGCAGGTGACGAGCCACCACGGCAGCCTGTCGCGGGAAAAACGGCTCGAAGCCGAGGAGCGGCTCAAGCGGGGGGAGCTCAAGGCCCTCGTTGCGACCGCCTCTTTGGAGCTGGGGATCGATATCGGGACGGTGGACCTTGTGATCCAGGTCGGGTCCACGCGCTCGATCGCGACCCTGCTGCAGCGCGTGGGGCGCTCGGGCCACCGCTTGACGTCGGTACCCAAGGGACGGCTGTTCCCGCTGTCTCGTGACGAATTAATCGAGTGCGCGGCGCTGGTGCGCGCGACCCGCGAGGGGCGGCTCGACCGGCTGATCATTCCCGCCAAGCCGCTCGACATCCTGGCGCAGCAAATCGTCGCGGCGGCGGCGTGCGAAGAATGGAACGAGGACGCGCTCTTCGATCTCGTGCGATCGGCGTATCCGTACCGCGATCTGACGCGGCGCGAATTCGACGACGTCGTCCAGATGCTCGCCGAGGGGTTCACCACGCGGCGGGGGCGGCGCGCAGCGCACCTCCATTACGACGGCGTGAACCGTCGTGTGAAGGGCCGGCGCGGCGCACGGCTCGCGGCCATCACCTCGGGTGGCGCGATCCCCGACCTGGGGGACTATCGGGTAGTGCTCGAGCCCACGGAGACGTTCGTCGGCACGCTGAACGAGGACTTCGCGATCGAAAGCAACCCGGGCGACATCTTCCAGCTCGGTAACACGTCGTACCAGGTGCTAAAGGTCGAGTCGGGCCAGGTACGCGTGGCCGACGCCAAGGGGCAGCCTCCGACCCTCCCGTTCTGGCTCGGCGAGGCGCCGGGGCGGACGATCGAGCTCTCCGAAGAGGTCTCGCGACTACGCCAGGACGTGGACGACCGGCTGAGCGACCCGGCGGCGGCAATCGGCTGGCTGGTCGACACGATCGGTCTCACCGACGCGGCCGCCCGCCAGATCGTCGAGTACCTGGCCGCCACCAAGCAAATCCTCGGCGTCATCCCGACGCAGGCGTGCCTCGTGCTCGAGCGCTTCTTCGACGAGGCCGGCGGGATGCAGCTGGTGCTGCACGCGCCCTTCGGGAGTCGCATCAACCGCGCCTGGGGACTGGCGCTGCGGAAGCGGTTCTGCCGCAGCTTCAATTTCGAGCTGCAGGCGGCGGCCACGGAGGACGCGATCATCCTGTCGCTCGGCGCCCAACACAGCTTCCCGCTGGACGAGGTGTTTCAGTACCTGAAGCCCGCGACCGCTGAGACGCTCCTGGTCCAGGCGATGCTCGATGCTCCGGTGTTCGGCACGCGCTGGCGCTGGAACGCGACGCGCGCGCTCGCCGTGCTGCGGTTCCGGGGGGGACGCAAGGTTCCCACGCCGCTGCAGCGGATGGATGCCGAAGATCTGGTCGCGGCTGTCTTCCCGGACCAGCTCGCCTGCCCCGAGAACCTCGTGGGCGACCGCGAGATCCCCGACCATCCGCTCGTGAACCAGACGATCGCCGACTGCCTGCTCGAGGCCATGGACTTCCCGGGCCTGCGGCACGTGCTCGAGGGTATGGAGGCCGGCAAGTTCACGCTGGTCGCACGTGACACGCCGGAGCCGTCGCCGCTATGCCACGAGGTGCTCAACGCCCGGCCCTACGCGTTCCTGGACGATGCGCCGCTCGAGGAGCGCCGCACCCAGGCCGTGATCACGCGGCGCGGCCTCGACGTGAAGACTGCCGAGGAGTTCGGGACGCTCGACCCGGCCGCGATCGAGCGCGTGCGCGAGGAGGCGTGGCCCGAGGCTCAAGACAGTGACGAGCTGCACGACGCACTGCTCGTCATGGGCGCGGTGCCCGTTGCGAAGGACTGGCTGCCGTTGTTCGAGGGCCTCCGGGCCGCCGGGCGCGCAACGACGCTGGACGGGCGGCTGTGGGTAGCGGCAGAGCGGGTCCCGATGCTCGAGGCGGCGTTCCCCGGTGGCGGGTGCGAACCGGCCGTGGCGGTCCCCGAGCGTGACCGCGCCAAGGTGTGGACCCGGGAGGACGCGATCCGGGAGCTGGTGCGCGGCCGGCTCGAGGTGATTGGCCCGACGACCGCGGCGGAGATCGCGCACGTGCTTGGGCTTCCAACGGGAGACGTCGACTTCGCACTCGCGGCCCTGGAGCACGAGGGGTTCGCGTTGCGCGGCCGCTTCTCACCGGGCGTGCCGGGCACGGAGTGGTGCGAGCGCCGGCTGCTGGCGCGTATCCACCGCTACACCCTCGACCGGCTGCGGAGGGAAATCGAGCCGGTGACGGCGGCGGACTTCCTGCGCTTCTTGTTCAGGTGGCAGCGTGTGGCGCCCGACGCCCACGCCGAAGGGCCGGAGGGACTCGCGGCGGTGCTCGACCTGCTCGACGGCTACGAGCTGGCAGCGGGGGCGTGGGAATCGGAGGTCCTCCCCGCCCGTCTCGCCGACTACGATCCGCTCTGGCTCGACGGCCTGTGTCTCTCCGGTGAGATGGCCTGGGGGCGGCTGACGGCAATGCGGAATGCCCTAAAGGACTCCCTACCGGTCGCGGAAGTGGGAACGCGGAACAGAAAGGCGGGGCCGATTCGCACGACGCCGATCGCCCTGTTTCGCCGTGAGCGGGGAGCTGTGTGGCACGCCGCGACCCCGGACCTCGATGCGGCGTCCCTGCCTCTGTCGCACACGGCGCGCGCGCTGCTGACGACGCTCGACGAGCGCGGTGCGTCGTTCTTTGGCGATCTCGTAAACGCGACCGGGCTGCTGCGCACCGAAGTCGAAAAGGGACTCGGCGAGATCGTCGCTTGGGGGCTGGTGTCGTCGGACAGTTTCGCCGGGCTCAGGGCGCTGCTCGTGCCGTCCGCTCGACGGAAGCCGCTCAGTCATACAGGGGGATATCGGCGCCGCGGCAGGGTCGCGGCATTCGGCGTCGAGACGGCGGGGCGGTGGTCGCGCGTGCGGCATCGCTCAGCGCTGCCCGACGAGCAGATCGCCGAAGCGATCGCCTGGCAACTGCTGCGGCGCTATGGCGTTGTGTTCCGGCGGCTGGTGCAGCGGGAGAGTTTGCTGGCGCCCTGGCGCGACGTCCTGCGCGTCTTCCGGCGCCTCGAGGCGCGGGGCGAAGTGCGCGGCGGCCGGTTCGTCGGCGGATTCTCCGGCGAGCAATACGCCCTACCGGAAGCGATCGGCTTGCTGCGCTCGGTGCGGCGCGAACCCGGAGGCGGCGAGCTGGTCGCCGTCAGCGGCGCCGATCCGCTCAACCTCGTCGGGATCCTCACGCCTGGCTACGCGGTGCCGGCCGTCGCGGCGAACCGGATCCTCTATCGCGACGGCGTGCCGGTGGCCGTCAAAGAGGGAGAAGGGCGAGGGGAGAAGGTGCTCGTGGACGCGACGCCCGAGGAGCGGGAGCTACTGCGCACGGCGCTGGTGCGGCGCCGGGTGGCGCCGCTCGTGCGCGCGTACCTGGGGAAAAGCCGCGCGGGCTAGGGCGCCGTCAGGTCCACCTTGACGATGGGCAGGTCCCAGTGCGCCAGGAGGATCTCGAAGCGCCGCTGCTCCTCGCGCTTGAAGGTGTCCTGGTCGGGGAAGAGACGCCGCAGCGCGCTGTCGGGAAACGCTTCGTGCGGCGCGGCTGCGTTCTTCCACACGAGCGTGATCCGGTAGTCCCAACGCCGGTCCTCTGTGCCGTGGAAGCGCGGGGCCTCGGCCCTGATCTCGAGGATGTTCCCCAGCTCCTTCTGCCGCTGCAAGACCGGATAGTGATTCTTCTTGAACAACCGGATGAACTCGTCGGCGAAGCCCCACCGAGCCGTGTAGTAGTACTCGACGACGAACGGGGTGCTGGAGCCGGCGGGCGGCGCTCCCTGCGCCATCGCCGACGTGGCCGCCCCGACCAGCAGGAACGCCAGAGCCTTCATCGATGCCTCCGTGTCAGGCCTTCAGCTTCTCGAAGTACGTGCTCCGCAGCTTCGCCACCTTGGGTGCGATCACTGCCCGGCAGTACGGCTGGTTACCGTTGCGCGCGTAGTAGTCCTGATGGTAGCCCTCCGCCGGATAGAACTGCTCCAGCGGCACCACCTCCGTGACGATCGGATCATCCCACACCTTCTCCGCCTCGAGCTGCTTGATGGCCCGCTCGGCCTCGGCTCTCTGTTCCGGCGAGTGGTAAAAGATGCCCGAGCGGTACTGCGTGCCCTCGTCGCCACCCTGCCGGTTGAGCGTGGTGGGGTCGTGGATCGTGAAGAAAACGTCGAGCAGGTCCCGATACGAGATCACCGCCGGATCGAACGTGATCTGCGTGACCTCCGCGTGGCCGGTGGCACCGGTGCAGACCGCCTGGTAGGACGGATTGGGCACACTCCCGCCCGTGTATCCCGACACGACTTTGGTAACGCCACGCAGCTGCTGAAACACCGCTTCGAGACACCAGAAGCAGCCGCCGGCGAGCGTGGCAAGCTCGGTCGCCATTAGAGATCCACCCCGAATTCCTGAGCGACGATGTCCGTCAGGGCAACCTCGACCATTCCCTGCTCCTTGCTGAAGATTGCGCGATCGAACACATCGCCTTCCGGTACTCGCAATTCCTGGCCCTGCTCGAGGCCCGGCACATCGCGCGGCTTGGTTTCAAGGGTGCCGACCAACACTCCGTGCGGCGTCCATTCGCCCACCTTGATCCAGACGTACTCGCGGCCGCCCCGCGTCGTCGTGAGGCCCAGTTTGATCAACAGCGTGTGATCGCCGGGGAGTCCGCTCCGGAATCGCACGCGGAATCCGCCGAGTGTCGCCCTTGCCTTGCGGCTCGCCGCCTGCATTTGGGCTTCCAGCGCGGCCGGCCCGAGGGGCGCCGGCGCGTCCTGACCGAGACGGCGGCACGTCGCACGCAGCCATTCGTCCTTGTTGCCCTGGTAGTCGGCGGGCGGGAGCAGATGTAAGAGCTCCGGATCCGAACCGCCCAACATCGAGAACAATCCAGGGTTCCCCCCGAAGGCCTCGAGAACAAGGCGGACCCGAGCCGGGTCGGCGCGCTCCACTGCCACTTCGGGATACCGTCCGAGTGCGACGAACTCGTTGGGTAGCGCCACGTCGGCGTGAGTGAGTGCCAGCTCGAGGCCCACTGGAAGGGGCCGCTCCGGCACGTCGCGCCCGAGTTTGCAGGCGACGACGCCCATGAGGAACCGTGCTGCACGACAATGATTGCCGGCCACGGCTTTCATTTGTAGCTCCGGGAGCCCGTGCGTCATCAGGCCCGCGGTCGTGACGTGGCTGCGGCCGCTGTCGTCTCGTGATGCCAGGAACATCAGCCGGACCGGCTTTGGCGTCTCCCCCGTCCACCACTCGGGGTGCGCGTGGATCGCTTGAACCAGGGGCTCGCCCTCTTCGTCGTAACGATCCCCCAGCTTCTTCCGCATCATCGGCTCGAACAGCGCGAGCCCCTGCTGCTCGCGGAAACTGGCGCTCGCCGCTTCGTCGTCGGCGTAGCCGGCAAGCAGGTCCTCTAATCCCCGCAACAGCCGGGGCAGGGCACCCGCCGCCCTGACTCGGCTGCGGTGCCGGCGCACCACGTCCCGGACTGCGGTCTCAAGTCCGACTCGCTCGGTCGCGACTGCGGGGCGATTCGGCACGGCGGTCTCGGTCTCGGCGCGAACCGTCACCAGTTCACGGCCATCCTCGAGCCACGACTGGAACGCGACGGACGACGCGGCGCCCAGCTTGAACCAGATCGCCCCGATCGTCCCGTCGTCGGATAGCCCAAGACGCACGAACGCATCTTTGTCCGGGTGCCGCCGGCTGAAAGCGGCGTCCTCGAAGTCCCCCAGCGGGCGAACTCCCTCCGCCGCCAATTCCTTCTCGGCGCCGTCGTAAAAGGCGGCGTCGCGGTCGGGGTAATCGGCGGCACGGACGGGCCGGTACTCCGATCGGTGGTCGACCAGAGTCCGGACGCTCTTCACAATCGCGCGCGCCGACTCGTCGATCTGCTTCTGGAGCTCCATCAGCTCCTTCAGCGGGGGGGGCATGGCTCAGTGCGTCGCGAGGTAGCGGAGTACCACCTGATTGTAGTACGCCGGATTGCTCGACTGCATGGCGTGCCCCGCATTCGGAATCGTGACGGTCGAGTCGTTCTGCAAACAGCGCGCGAGCTCGGCGTTGATGGCGTGAAACACCGGCGCGCTGCGATCGCCGCTGACGAGTAGCACGCCCGTATGGAGAGCGCCGAGGTCGCGACACGTGAGGGGCGCCATGTACTGCTCGCGGTTGGCGAGCATCTCGTGGCGTAGCTCGAACGCATAGGTGAGCAGGTTTGCGCCGGCCGGCGCGGCGAGGCCCTCCCCCCTGAGGAAGGCTCGCAGGCCGCCAGCTGAGTCCCGGCGAGCGAACGCGGCCCGGGCCGGATCGAGCACGTTCGCGAAGTAAGCGCGGCGTAGGGCGTCGTCTTCGGGCGTATGGTTCAGCAACGGCATGATCGGCGGCTCGCCCAGCACCACGGAACGCACCAGCTCGGGATGCTCGAGCGCCAGGACCAGCGCCGTGTACGCTCCGTAGGAGGAGCCCACGATGTGAGCGGGGGCGAGGTCGAGCTGCAGCAACAGCGCCGCGAGATCCTCGGCGTGCAACATCGGCGAGTAGGTCTGGTCGTCGTTCTGCTGCGGGTTGGGTGGATGATAGCGCCGGCTGTACACCAGCACGCGATGGGTCGTGGCGAAGGCGGCGACCTGAGCGTCCCAGTCGCTGAAATCGCCGAGACTGCCGTGCACGAATACGACCGGTGTGCCCGAGTCGCCGATGAGCCGGTAGGCGAGCGTGGTGCCGTTGACGAGCGCCGAGCGCAGCGAGACAACCCTCGCGGAGGAATTCGCCGGCCGGCCGGTGGGCGCCGCGGCGGGCGTCGGCCGCGCAGGGGCACCGCCGCCGCAGGCCGCGGCGAGGCAGACGAAGGGGATTAGCCGCATGCTGAAGTCTAGCGTTTCATCCCCAATCCTTCGAGTCCGGCGCCACGCGGCGCATCGTCTTGAGAAAGGCTCCGCACTGCAGTCCCTCGACCTCCTCCGCGATCACGTTCACCGTCCCATCGTCCTTGGCGAGGGTGCCGTGCACCAGGAGGAACGGCTCTCCCCGCACCACCGCGCGGTAGCGGTCGTAGACGTCGGGCCGCACGATCACGTTCGACATCCCGGCCTCGTCTTCCAGCAGGACGAAGACGAACCCCTTCGCCGTCTCGGGGCGCTGGCGCGCCACGACGAGCCCCGCCACTTCGATCGATGCCCCGTGCTCCCGCGTCGCGAGCTTGTCGCTCGGTACGATCCCCGGCGGCAGGGCGTCGCGCACCAGGCTGAACGGATGCGCGCCCGCCGAGAAGCCGAGCGTGGCGTATTCGGCGAGCAGCCGCTCGTGGGCCGCGAGCCCGCCGAAACGCAGGTGTTCGTGGGGGTGGTCAAGCGCCAGCTCGAGCTGGCGGCGGCCGCGCCCGTCGCCGCTCTGCTCGGCTTTAGGGGGCAGCCACAGCCCCACCTGCCAGAGCAGCTCGCGGCGCGTGAGGCCGAAGCCGTCGCACCCGCCCACCCAGACGAGGGCTTCGATCGCCGTGCGCTTGAGGCCCGGTGGGGCGCGGCGCACGAAATCTCCTGCGCTTCGATACGGTCCGCGTTGCTCACGCTCGAGGACGGTAGCGGTCGCTGTTTCCTCGCTCCAGTGGCGGACGAAGCCCAGGCCCACGCGTAGCGCGCTGCCTTGGACAGTGCACCAGACGTCACTGGAGTTCAGGTCGGGAGGCCGGATCTCGACGCTGTTGCGTTGGGCGTCTCGGCTCAACACGTCGAGCGAGTAGAAGCCCATCGGCTGGTTGTTGAAGAGGCCCACGTAGTACTCGACGGGGTGATAGTGGCGTAGCCACGCCGACTGGTATGCGAGCAGGCCGAACGCCGCCGCGTGCGATTTGGGGAATCCAAACTCGCTGAATGCGATCACCTGCGTGAACACCTTTTCGGCGGTGACTTCGGGCACGCCGCGCGTCGCGGCGCCGGCGCGGAACTCCTCCCAGAACCCGCCCATCAGCTCGCGCGAGCGGCGCCGGCTCATGGCGCGCCGCAGCGCTTCCGCCTGGCCCGACGTGAATCCTGCGAGCGACTGACAGACCTGGAGCACTTGGTCCTGGTAGAGAATGACGCCCAGGGTCTCGCCGAGACATTCGCGCAGCAGCGGATGGTCGACCGGAGGCTCGTAGGGGCGGCCCGCCTCGCGCGCGTGGCGCTGGGCTTCGCGGCGCCGCACGTACGGATTCACCGCGCCACCGACGATGGGCCCGGGGCGCACGATCGCCACCTCGACGGCGAGGTCGCCCAGATCGCGCGGCCGGGTGCGGCGCAGCATCTGGATCTGCGCCCGGCTCTCGATCTGGAACAGGCCCACGGTATCGCCCGCGCAGATGCGGTCGTACACCGCGGCGTCGTTGAAATCGATGCGCGAGAGATCGGGAGGCCGGCCCTCTTTGCGTGCGATCAGCTCGACGCTCTCCTCCACGAGCGACAGCATCCCGAGCGCGAGGAAGTCGATCTTGATGAAGCGCGCGTCGTCGCACGAGTCTTTGTCCCAGTGGCAGACGACCCGGTCTTCCATGGCGGCGCGCTCCAGCGGTACGATCTCCACGAGCGGCCGGGAGGAGATCACCATCCCGCCGACGTGCTGGGAGACGTGCCGCGGCAGGCCCCGGATCTCCTCGGCGAGCTCGCACAGCTCCTTCCAGAGGGGCGCGTCTTTGCGCCCCGCGAAGCCGGGGAGCAGCTCCAGCTCTTCCGCCAGTCCGCCCGACCGCCGGTCCGCCAGTTTCGCCACCAGCTCGATCTCCCCGAGCGGCAGGTCGAGCGCTTTGCCGATCTCGCGCACCGCCGAGCGCAGCCGGTAGGTGGGGAAGGAGCAGACGAGGCCGACGTGCTCATCGCCGTACCGCTTGTAGACGCGGCGGATCAGCTCCTCGCGGATCTCGCGGGGGAAATCCAGGTCGATGTCGGGGACCGAGGCGAGGGTGTCGTTCAAAAAGCGGCCGAGGAAGAGGCGGTTCGCGATCGGATCGATGTGCGACAGACCGAGCAGGTAGCAGACGATCGACGACACCGACGAGCCGCGGCCCCGGCCCGGGAGGAGGTTGCCAGCAGCGCGGCGCGAGCCGAGGCGCACGTCGGCGGCCACCTCGCGCGCCAGCTCGAACAGGTCGTGATAAACCAGGAAGAACCCGCTGAGGTGATGGTGTTCGATGAGTGTCAGCTCTTCCGCCAGCCGCCGCTCGGCATCGGCGCGGTGGGCGGAGCCCTCCGGGTAGCGCTGGCCCAGCTGGGCGCGGCACAGCTCGGCGAGCGCCTGCGGCGCCGGTGCGCGATCGGCACCGCGGAAATCGGGGAAGGTGTATCCCAGATCGCGCGTCAGATCGAACGCCCGACAGCGCTGGGCGATGGCTAAACCATTGGCGACAGCATCGGGACAGTCTTTGAACAGCACGATGAGTTCTTCAGGCGGCCGCAGGTAAAACTCGCTGTTGGGGCGACGGGCGCGATGCGAGCCGTCGAGCGTCGTGCGGTGGCGGATCGCGACCAGCACGTCGTGCAAACGGTGCCGCTCGCGGCAGTGATAATGAACGTTTCCGGACGCCACGACGCCAAGCTGCAAGGACTCGGCCAGGTCCATCAGCGCCCGGGGCACCGCCAAGTCTCCCCGCACCCGGTTGCGCTGCAGCTCGACGAAGAACCGTTCCGGCCCGAACACCGCGCGGCAGCGCTCGGCGAGTGCCCGGGCCGCGCCACGCCCTTCGGCTGCGAGCGTGCGCGGCAGCAGGCCGTCTCGCCGGCATCCCGAGAGCACGATCAGCCCATCCTGGCGCGCCGCGAGCGAATCAAACTCGAGCCGCGGGTCGCGGCGGTCGGCGCGGGCGAGGTGCGCTGCGGTGAGGAGCCGGCACAGGTTCGCGTAGCCCTGCGGCGTCTCGGCGAGGAGCGTCACGTGTGCGCCGTCTGTAAGGGTCACTTCGGCGCCGGTGATCGCCTGGAGGCCGAGCGGCTTC
>Ga0137409_10004289_pt1 | contig 14991 bp, 11 predicted proteins | sample CZODoug1_16funga_FD_122059 | JGI IMG/M metagenome (GOLD analysis project Ga0137409, IMG submission 122059) | Vadose zone soil fungal communities from Angelo Coast Range Reserve, California, USA - CZODoug1_16fungal (Hybrid Assembly) | ecosystem: Environmental > Terrestrial > Soil > Vadose zone... | reverse complement strand
GGATCGTTCAACGGCGACACCGGCGGGAGGAACTTCGGCAACAGCTTCCTCAAGGTGAGCCCCGCCGGCACGCTGCTCGACTGGTTCACCCCGTTCAACTGGTCCTTCCTGAATGCGACCGACGAGGATCTCGGCATCCAGAACGCGCTCCTGATTCCGAACACGAACCTCATCGTCGGCGGCGGCAAGGAAGGCGTCATGTATCTGCTCGACGCCACCAACATGGGCCGCTTCCGCTCGGGGAACAACGGGCAGATCGTCCAGAGCTTCCAGGCGTCATCTGCCGCGCGGATGAACGGATCACCGGTCTACTGGAACAGCTCCGAGTACGGGCCCGCGATTTATGTCTGGCCCGCAGGCGATCCGCTGAAGGTGTTCCGCCTGGTGACGGGTGTCTTCCAGACGCCGGCAACGGCGCAAAGCACGACACTCGCGGCCGGCGGCATGCCAGGCGCCATGCTGTCGATCTCGTCAAACGGCGGCACGCAGGGTACCGGCATCGTGTGGGCGGCGATGTCGAACGCGGGTGATGCCAACCATGCGCCGCAGCCCGGCATCCTGCGGGCGTTCGACGCCGGCAACGTGACGCGCGAACTGTGGAACAGCCAGCAGATGGCGACAAGAGACGCGCTCGGCAACTTCTCGAAGTTCAGCCCGCCCACCGCCGCAAACGGAAAAGTGTTCGTGCCCACGCTGTCGAACAAGCTGGTAGTCTACGGGTTGATCGGCCCGTCCGCTGTGAACGCGGCGCCCGTCGTCGGTGCGGGCGTTGATCAGCATCTGGCGGCGCCGGGGCAAACGACGCTGTCCGGTACTGCGACCGACGACGGTAACCCGACGCCTCCAGGTCGGCTGACAACGACCTGGACGCTGGCGAGCGGACCGGCAGCCGTTGCGATCGGCACGCCGAACGCGCTGACGACGACCGTCGACTTCACGGTCGCCGGTGCGTATACGCTCCGGCTGAGCGCGTTCGACGGCGAGGCCACCACGAGCGACGACGTCCTCATCACCGTCGATCCGCCTGCGGGATCCGGCACGGGGCTGCTCGGTCAGTACTTCAACGACGCCGGCAGCGGCGTCTACTTCACGTCGCTCGCGTTGACGCGCACGGATCCGACCGTCGACTTCGATTGGGCAGCGGCCGCGCCCGACCCGGTCGTGCAGGCCGACAACTTCTCGGTACGATGGAGCGGTCAGCTCATGGCACCGGTGAGCGCGACCTACACGTTCAGGACGACGTCCGACGACGGCGTGCGGTTCTACGTCAACGGCCAGCCGCTGATCGATAACTGGACCGATCATCTTGCGACGCAGGACAGCGCCATCATCGCGCTGACCGGCGGCCAGAGATACGACGTCCGGATGGATTACTACGACCGTGCGACCACCGCGACCGCCAGGCTGGAGTGGGCGTATCCGGGCCAGGTGATGCAGGTCGTGCCGCAATGGGTGCTGTATCCGGCGCTTCCGATCAATCAGCCACCGGCGGTGAACGCCGGCGCGGATCAGGCGATATTTCTGCCGGCCGCCGCGTCGCTCACCGGCAGCGCGCGTGACGACGGGCTGCCGAGTCCCGGCGCGCTCACGACGACGTGGAGCAAGATCAGCGGGCGTGAAGATTCCGCCGGCGGCACCGTGGTGTTCGCGAACCCGAATTCGCCGGCGACAACCGCCACCTTCGGCGCCGATGGAATTTATGTGCTGCGCCTCACGGCGAGCGACGGCGCGGTCACGGTGAGCGACGACGTGACGATCACCGTGAATCCTGCGCCCGTCATCGGCACCGGGAGCGGTGTGCTCGGCGAGTATTTCAACGACCCGAACAACGGATCGCACTTCGTCACCTACGTCGGTGGCAGGATCGATGGAACGGTCAATTTTGACTGGGCGTCGAGCGCGCCTGCGGCCGGCGTGACATCGGACAACTTCAGCGTCAGATGGACCGGGCGCGTCCAGCCGCCGGTCAGTGGCAGCTACACCTTCACCACCATCGCGGACGACGGCGTTCGCTTGTGGGTGAACGGGCAACTGCTCATCGACAACTGGGTGGATCAAGCGGCGACGACCCGCTCCAGCGCGCCCGTGACGCTCGTTGGCGGCACGCTCTACGACCTGAAAATGGAGTACTACGAGCATGCGGGGCTTGCAACCGCCCGGTTGCAGTGGGCTTATCCGGGACAGACACAGGTGGCGATTCCGCAGGCGCAGCTTTACGCGCCGACGAACCGCGCGCCGGTGGTGAACGCCGGCGCCGACCGCACGATCACGCTGCCGGCAACCGTTTCGATGACCGGAACGGCGAGCGACGATGGTCAGCCGTCGCCGCCCGGTCAGGTGACGGTGGCCTGGAGCGCGGTCAGCGGCCCGGGCACGGTAACGTTCGGGAGTCCCAACGCGTTGAGCACGAGCGCATCGTTCTCCGCGGCCGGTGCCTACACGCTGCGTCTGTCGGCGTCTGACTCGGCGCTGACGTCAACCGACGACGTGATCGTGACCGTGAGCGCGCCGAGCCCAACCGGGCTGACGGCGCAGTACTTCAACGATCCGGGCAACGGGACGCACTTCGCCACGCTCGTGCTGACGCGCGTGGATTCGACCATCAACTTCAACTGGGGCACGGCGTCCCCGGCCGCGGGAGTGAAGGTAGACAACTTCTCCGTCCGGTGGACCGGGCGCGTCGAAGCACCGGTCACGGGCAACTATCAGTTCTCGACCGCGTCCGACGACGGCATCCGTGTCTGGGTGAACGGCCAGCTCGTGATCAACAACTGGACGGATCATGCGCCGACGACGAACACGAGCGCAGCGACCGCGCTGACCGCGGGCACGCGTTACACCATCAAAGTCGAATACTACGAGCACACCGGTGGAGCCACAGCGCGGCTGCAGTGGTCTTATCCAGGACAGGCGACGCAGATCGTCCCGCAGTCGCGGCTCTTCCAGTGATCGGAGGCAGGCAATGAACGCCATGACGAGACACACACTCGCGACCGCGATGGCCGTTGTCGCGATCTTTAGCCTGGGCGCGCGTCCCGCGGAGGCTCAGGACAACGACGAGCTGCCGACGATCACGGCGCGCGTGCACGGGACCTTCCAGGACAACGCCGGCGGCCTCGGCGTCGTCAGCGGCGACATGACGATCGCGCGCTTCGAGGTCCTCAACGGCTCGGTGACGGCCATCGGGCGCATTGCCGGCGCGATGGCCGATTCGGTCGGAAACGTGCTCGGGCAGGTGGACCAGGAGCTCGCGTTTGCCGTCGCGAACGTGGCCTCTACCTGCAATCAGCTTCGGATAGATCTCGCGGCGACCGACGCACAGGTGCTGCAGGTTCCCGTGCACTTCGACAGGGAAGTCGCCGGCTTCGACTCGCGCGAGGGAACGACGCCGAAGGCGCGGCCTGTCCTGTGCGCCGCCGGCAGCGTTCTTCGGGAACGGCCGAGCGGCGACGCGGTGATGCGCGCGCTCAACGATGTGGTGGCCGCGCTCGCATCGCGACGGGCGCCGTGACAGTACCGGCAATCTGACGATAGAAGCTCGAGCGGACGTGGCCCGCCGTAGCCTGCTCGATTCTGTTCATCGCAACTCGCAGATTCGAGCGTCGCCCCGCGCAGGTGAAAAGGCTCCGCCGCTGGCATCCGACGAGTTGGACACGTTGATGCCCGGGTGCTCGGCGAGAGGAGTAGACTGGAGCCGAGAGGGTTGCCATGAAGCACCGGATCACCGCGACGGCGATCGCGCTCCTCTTCGGCCTTTCGATGCCGTGCGCCGTTGCCGCGCAAGGACATGGCGGCGGGCACTCCGGCGGTGGGCACTCCGGCGGCGGGCACTCCGGCGGCGGGCACTCCGGCGGCGGACAGTCCGGCGGCGGACACGCCAGCGGTGGACAGTCCGGCGGCGGACATGCTGGCGGCAACCACGCTGGTGGCGGCCAGGCGAACGGTGGCCCCTCGCCCGCGCCGAAGGCTGGCGCGACGCCGATGGCTCCCGTCCCCACATCGCCCACACCAGGGTACTCACGTCCGCGCGACGGCCGGCCCGTCGTCGGCACCGCGATTCCGCGATCGTCGGGTCCGCGCGATATGTTCGTGGTCACCCCGTCGATCTACGCGCCACAGTTTTTTCGCCCGCACTTTACCGGCCTCGGCTTCGGGTTCGGTATCCGCCATCTCGGCTACGGATATGGGCCCGCCTATTACGGCCTCGGCTACGATCACCCGCTCTTGTGCGAGACGATGGTCGATTGCGGCCTCATCCCCGTGAGTGGCGCTGTCGACGTGCCGCAATACGAAGCGGCGCCGCCAGAGGACGGAAGCGGCAGCGTGCGGCTGGAGGTGCAACCGGCGTTCGCGCAGATCTTCGTGGACGGCGAGTACGTAGGGACCGTCGAGGATTTCCAGTCCGCGGCTGGCCTCATGATCGCGGCGGGCGTGCATCGCGTGGAGTTCCGGGCGCCCGGCTACGAGCCACTCGTCGTCGACGTCCGCATCGCGGCAGGCCGCCGGATCACCTATCGGGGTGTGCTGAAGCCGCCGGCGCCGTGAGTCGCGGGGACCGCCTCCGAGCCGTCACGATTGCACGTTTAGCCGACGTTTAGCCGGACAGCGCCTTTTCTCGCGCCCGAGGCAGAAATTCCGCTGTCCTCTCCATCCTCCACCGAATTCATCGACCAATCCGGCCACGGCGAGATGGAACCGTTGTTGCTCCGATACATGCTGGCATGCCATGCCTGCTAGCAGGTAAGCCGGTCGGCCCAGCGGTCCAGTGACGTCGGATTGAGAGGTTCAATGTGAAGCGCCTGTTGCTGATAGTGTTGGCGGTTCTCAGCGTCGCTGCGCAGGAAACGACCTTGCCGGAGAGCCACTACTGCATGAACCATGCGCCTCGGAAGAATGAAACGCGGGCGCATGAATGTCACTGCCAGTATTTCTGTCATCTCGACGAGAACGGCAACGCGATCGAAACCGAGTCACAGGACTGCAAGGTCTACTGCCATCGGGAACGCTGCACCTGTCATCCCGAGGAGCCGTGTCCGTCGAAAGGCTAAGCGCGTTTTGCACGCGCGCGTAGCGCGAAGCCCTTCAGGCGAGCGTCGTTCGCCCGGCCGACCAGCCTCCCCGAGGCTTCGGCGGTCCCGGAGCTTCAGCGAAGAGGGAAGCCCTTCGCGTTGCGGCGTCGCGCAAATCACCTGCGTGAGGCCATAGAGTTACACGCAGCGATTCGCCTTATTCGACCACTCCAGCTGGACTGTGTAAGGGCCGATCTTCTTGGTCTGCCAGGCGCAGATGTCGCCGATCTCGCCATTCGTATCGTCATACCAGCCCTGACCGGGTATCGGATCGGTGATCGCTTCGCAGAGTTCGTGCGAGCTGATCGATGTCACCGCATCGAATGGCTGAAGACCCGCAGTGCATCCTGCGCAACTCGCATATGGCATGACGGCATAAAACGTCCTCGTCCCGATCGAGCTGTGGTAGCCGCAGAACGCCTGGCATGACGCCGCCCCGCCCATGACGACGCGGACGCCGGGTGGCACGTAGAGGAAATAGAGGGTGTTCGCGGTGGTTTTCGGCAGCGCTCCGTTTTTGATCTGCTGGCGCAGAAACGTCTGGATGGCGGCGTCGGTGACCGACTTGCGCGGCGATGCTGTCGTGATCGTCGCCGATCCCGTGCGTCGGCCGTGAGCGATCGGGTAAGTCGCGACGCTGTACTCGCCGAGCTGATCGATGAGCGCGCTGGTCAACACGAAGTCGAAAAAACTGTTGACCTTGCCGATCATTGAGGCTTGTGGTGCTTTCTTCCAGAGGTCGCCCCAGAAAATCGTGAATACCTCAACGTTCGGAATCAGCGGACCCTGCCGATACGTGAGCTGCGCCGCTGGCGCCGCGGCTTCCGCCAGCATCGCAGGAGCATGCAGCGGCACGATTCGAATCGAATTGGGGTCGAAGGCGCCTTTCAATCGGGCTTTCGTTGGCATTGTCCAATTCTGATACGCCGAAGGGGCGCCATGTTATAACCTGCGGCGCCGATAGTGTCCATTTTCGCCGTGTGGACTTCCATCGCGAGATGAAACATCAAAGGAGTGCGTTCGCGCGTGCGCTCCTGTCCGTGTGGATCAAGAAGGTGGCAGAATAGGCGATGCTCTTGTGACCGACGCGTGAACACACGTCACGCCAGTCTCGAGCCATCAGTACGTCAGCCAGCGGTCGGACGGGACCAGACGGCGGGACGCTTCTCCAGGAACGCGTCGATGCCCTCCGCCGCATCTTCGATCAGCATGTTGCCCGCCATCGTCTCGCTGGCGATGTCGTACGCTTCGGCGAGCGGGCGATCGATCTGCGTGTAGAACGCCGCCTTGCCCATGCGGATCGTGGCGGCGCTGCGCGCGAGGATCAGGTCCGTGTAGCCGCGGATTGCCGCGTTGAGCTCGCCAGCGGGCACGACGCGGTTGACGAGTCCCCAGGCGAGCGCGGTCTTCGCGTCCACGAGCTGGCCGGTGAGCAGCATCTCCATGGCGCGCTTGCGGCCCACATTGCGCGCAACGCCGACGGCCGGCGTCGAGCAGAAGACGCCGATGTTGACGCCAGGCATCGCGAACGACGCGCTGTCGGACGCCACCGCGAGATCGCACATGGACACGAGCTGGCAGCCCGCGGCGGTGGCGATGCCGTGCACGCGCGCGATGACCGGCTGCGGGACTCGCGTGAGCCGCGTCATCATCCGGCTGCAGTCGTCGAACAGCCGGCGCTGCCATGCCTTGTCGCCCGCGTGGGCCCGCATCTCCTTCAGGTCGTGGCCCGCGCAGAACCCCCGCCCGTTGGCGGCCAGGACGATGGCGCGCACCGACGGGTCCGCGGCTGTGCCCTCGAGCACGGCGTCGATTGCGGCGATCATGTCGGACGACAGCGGGTTGAACCGATCGCCGCGGTTGAGCGTCAGCCAGGTCACGCCGTCCTCCTCGCCCACGAGGACCAGCGGCTCGCCATCATGCGCGCGTGCGTCACCACTCATCGAAGCTGCTCCTTTCGGCCAATCCGCGCGCTGTGCGCGCGTTATCGGTAACATACCTCGGTTCACGCATCCACGCGTCCGGTTCGCCCAAAATGGACGCGCGGGCGGCGCGGCGCCCTACATGCGCCGGCCGACCGTGAAGAATAGCCCGCCCTCGCGCCCGAGCGCACGCATCCAACCCAGTTGCGCCAGCCAGCCCTCGGGCCGCCAGTTGTCGGCCGCGCGGGCGAACAACTCTTCCGGTTCCTCGCCCAGTACTGCGCTCGGATATGCCCGCAGGTACTCGACGTGATTCTCGGCAAACCAGCCTTGCACCTCGGCGAGTGTATGACGGTGCTCTTCGGGATGTTGATACTGATCGCGGAGCCACGCCTCCCGCCGCGCCGGCTCATTGTGTCGATCTCGCAGCACCGGATCGAACGGGATCAGGCGGAACCCCGACAACCGGGCCACGAGACGCCGAAGCCGCAGCGGGACGCGTGCGAACGCGTTGTAGACCCCGACCACGATCGTCCCGCCCGGTCGCACGAGTTGCGCCAGACGCGCGAAGGACGCACGCGGGTTCGGCGTGTGGTGCAAGACGCCCGACGAGTAGACCACGTCAAACGAGCCCGCCCGTAAACCAGGCGACCGCAGATCGGTCTCCACGAATCGCACTCGATCGAGTCCGAACCGCCGTGCCGCCGCGGCGCCGAGCAGCAGCGCGGCGCGCGTCAGATCGGCGCCGATGACCATGCGATCCGCGCGGGCCAGGTACAGGCACATCTGGCCGGTCCCGCATCCGATCTCCGCGATCCGCGCATCGCCGGCGATCGCCTGATTGACGAGCCGCGCGAACAGGCTCCGCTCGGCGCGCGCGTGAAGCGCCTGCAGGCTATCGCGCGGCGGGTAGCCGGGGAACGGCGCGCGCTCGTAGAAGCGGCGCACGGCGTCGGTGCGCTCGTCGCCGGGAAGTCGAAGGTTGGGAATCGCGTCTGACGCGTCGAACCGCGCGCCGCAGCCGCCACACGACCAATCCGCCGCGAGTGGACCTCGACACGCCGGACAGGCGAGCAGCTCCCGGAAATCGTCCATCCGTCAGAAGATCGCGTAGATGAACGGAGCCAGCGCCTCGACGGTCGTCGCGAGGATCAGTATCAAACCAAACAAGCAGAGAAAGACTGCCAGCGGCACGAGCCAACGCTTGCCGGCGTCGCTTCGCCACAACCCCCGCGTGAGATCCGCGATCGACCCGCCCGCGCTCCCGAGCATGATCAGCCGGCGCCGCATCCTGCCACGTTTCTTGATCATGCGACTTCCTCCTTGAGCCGTCTTGCCGGCGCCGACGCGCGCTTCGTGACCAGGGTCGGCCCTGCGACGAGCGCATCGATTCCGCAGCGCCGGAACGTCGAATACCCCTCGAGCGCGCGATTGACGATGGGTTCTCCAGCCACATTGAACGACGTATTGAGCAGCACTGGAATTCCGGTCCGACGCCCGTAGGCCTCGAGCAGGGCATACAGCCGCGGCGCCATGCCGCGTTCGAGCGTCTGGAGCCGCGCCGTACCGTCCACGTGTGTGATCGCGGCGAGCCGGGTTCGCCACTCGGGCCGCACCGGAAAGACGCCCGACATGAAACGCGCCAGCCGCGCGCCGCCCGGGGGCAGCTCGAAGTAGCGGTCGGCCGCCTCGATGAGCGTCACCGGAGCGAACGGCCGGAATTCCTCGCGATACTTGATGTCGCGATTGAGCCGGTCGCGCATCTCGGAGGAATGCGGCGCTGCCAGAATGCTGCGATGGCCGAGGGCACGCGGGCCGAATTCGCAGGCGCCATCCATCCAGCCGACGACGCGGCCGGCGGCGAGTTGATCCGCGATCCGTTCGATCAGCGCCGTCTCGTCGAGCTCTTCGACCGCCTGGCCATCCTCGCGCGCCACGCGCGCCAGCTCCTCCGGGTCCACCGGCGGGCCCCAGAAGGGATGATCGGGTACGTCCCGGTCGGGGTTGCCCAGGTAGGTGCGGTCCGCATACAGCGCCGCACCCAGCGCGCAGCCCGCATCACCAGGAGCTGGCGGGACGAACACGCGCTCGAAGCCGGATTCTGCGAGAATCCGGGCGTTGGCGACGCCGTTGAGCGCCACACCACCGCCCAGGCACAGGTCCGTCAAACCGCTCTCCTGATGCAGCGCGCGCGCCATGTCCACCAGCGTGTCCTCGAGAACCCGCTGAACGCTGGCGGCGCAATCGGCGAACCGCTGGCCCTCTGTGGTCTCGAGGTCGATCGGCTCGTACGCGTTGCGCGGCGGGCCGAACAGCTCGACGAACCGCGGCGAATACGATCGCGTGGCCGTCGTGTGGTACTCGAAGTAATCCATGTCGAGCACGAACGCACCATCCGGCGTGCGCCGGATCAACTTACGGACCTGCGCGGCCATGTTTGGACGGCCGTAGGCGGCGAGCCCCATGACCTTGTACTCGTCCTCGTTGACCGCGAAGCCGAGATATGCGGTGAACGTCGAGTACAGCATCCCGAGCGAATGTGGGAATCTGATTTCGCGAAGGAGTGTGATCGCCGTGCCGCGGCGGTCCGGGCGCCGCTCGCCGTGGCCGACCGTGACCGTGGCCCACTCGCCCACGCCGTCCGCGGTCAAGATCGCGGCGCGCCGCGTCGGAGCAGTGAGGAAGGCGGCGGCCGCGTGCGACTGATGGTGCCCGGCGAACAAGATCTTGCGGCGCGGCACGCCGAGGTACGACGAGATGATTCCGCGGACCCAGACCTTTTCACCGAGCGAGTTCTTCATCGCGTTGGGAAAGGACCGCCAGGAGTGCGGGAACGACCGGAGCGCGCAGGTCAGGATCCGCTCGAACTTCAGCATGCTGCGTTCGTAGAAGACGACCGCGTCGAGATCCCCCGGATCGAGTGCGGCGTGATTCAGGCACCATTCAATCGCCCCTGTCGGAAAGGCGGCGTCGTTCTTGCGGCGCGACAGACGCTCCTCCTGCACGGCACAGACCGGCACGCCATCGACCACGAGCGCGGCCGCGGAATCGTGGTAGTGCGCGGAGATGCCGAGGACCTTCATGTCAATACTGGCTCGTCGGCGAATCGTGGTCCGCTGGTGCGATCGGAATCCAGCCGACCGGCTCGCGGTGTTCGGCGCGTCTGGCCAGCCACGCAAAGGGCGCGAGCACGACGAAATACATGATGGTGAGGATGGCGGTGCCCAGCACGCCCGCCACCGCTGCCGCCGCACGCAGATACCGCTTCCACAAACGACTCGCGCGCGCCTGCCACACCTGCCGGCGGTAAGACTTCGGCAGGACGCGCGCGAGCTGCGTGTACGTGTAGTTCATGTGGAACACTTCATCGCGGAGGATCTCTTCGAAGATCGCGCGCGTCGGCGGATCGTCGCCGACGACGTCGCGATAAATCGCGAAACGGCCGGCGGCGGCCTTTTCTGCCACATGCAGGAAGGCGAGCAGACGATGGTCGGGTTCTCCTTCGATGGACAGGTCGTCGAGCCCGTGGCCGCCGGGAAGGGGGCTCGTGCTGAAGAGCCCCCTGGAGCGCGTCGAGCGCAGCTGCAGGAGCGCAGCGCCGCGCCGACGGAACAGATCGGCATGGCGCAGCTCGTCGATCGCGTGTTCCAGGTACAGGCGCCGCAGGAGCGGATCCGAGGTGACTTCCGCGGCGCGCAGGATATCGCGTCCGCCGTCGCCTTCGACTTCGGCGAACGCGAGCAGCTTACGCACACGCCGATCGGAATCGGCCCACACCCAGCGGTGAACCCGCCGCAGCATCCGGTCCACGCGCGCGCCTTCTCGCACGGCCATCGCGACGACACCTTAACATATGCTCGTTAACATATCCTCAGGAGTGTTGAATCTGTCTGCGCCTCCAGTCTGTCCAGACGGCGGGTCCGATCGCCGGGCACGTGCAATTGCCGAGATCGCGGTCGTCTCGATCGGCGGCGCGCTCCTGGTCGGCGCCCTCGCCGCCAATCAGCGCTGGCTCGACACGCATTTCCTGCCGTCCTGGTTTCTGCCGCGTCATTGGTACGTGCTGATCGAGACGTGTGTCCGCCTCGTGATGGCCGCACTCGGAGCGTCGCTCGCGCTCTTCGCGCGGCCGCGTGTCGGACGCCTCGTCGCGCAAACGCCGGCGCTTGCGCTCCACGCCGTGATCGCGGCGGTTCTGGCGCTCGGTGCGAGCGAGCTTGTGCTCCGCCGCGTGCATCTGCGCGCGACGGAGTGGCTGGTGCACGACGAAGAACCCGGCCGCCGCCGCGATCCGCGGCTCGGCTGGACCTTCGTGCCAGCGCGCACCGGGCACGCCACCGTCGCCGGCCGCAAGGTCGACTACGCGTTCGACGCCGCGGGCTATCGCGTCCGCCGTGTCGATGAGCCCGTGGATCCCGGGCGTCCCACGATCCTGTTCACGGGTGAGTCGGTGATGTTCGGCGAGGGCCTGACGTGGGCGGAGAGCGTGCCGGCGCAGGTCGGCGCGCTGATGGGGATGCAGAGCGCGAACCTGGCCGTCCACGGCTTTGGCAGCGACCAGGCGTACCTGAGGCTCCAGATGGAGCTGCCCCGTTTTCGCCGGCCGGTGGCAGTGGTTTCGCTGTTCATGACGGCGCTCTTCGGCCGGAATCTCGACGACGATCGACCGCATCTCGGACCGGGGCTTGTCTGGCTGCCACCGGAACACGGCTCACGGCTGTCGTCGATCGCGCAGCTGATGGTGCCCTTCCGCAGCGATGAAGCCATCGAGCGCGGCATCACGGTCACGCGCGAGGTGCTGCGCGCCACTGTTGATCTGGCGCGCGCGCGTGGGGCGATGCCACTCATCCTGGTGCCGCACTTCGGCCCCGAGGCGCCGGCCGACCAGGCGTTGCGGCGCCGGATCCTCGACGAGACCGGGTTGCCTTACTTGCTGGTCGAGATCAACACCGCCTGGCGCCTGCCCTGGGACCGGCATCCGAACGCGCGCGCCGCTCACGCGATCGCCACTGATGTCGCGGCTCGGCTGCAAGGGCACCATTGACGCCGACGCGCTCGGGACGCAACTTGATTCGCAGCGGCGTCATCGGAGGTCAGCGATTCGCGTTTCCTTGCGGCCGCGCGCGCTGCGTGCTCTCACTTCTTCAGGCTCTGAACAGCGTCGCCTTTTCTGACGGCCTTTTCATCCTTCCCTGCGCCCGTCCGGATGAAATGCGTGACGGCACCCTGGGCATCCTTGACGAACTCGATAGCTACCTGGCTCACGCTTGACAGGAATGCGGTCTCCGAACGAGCCACGAAGAGACTGTCCAGAGGATTTGCGCGGTCCTGTATTGACAACTGATCGCCGGCGACTGTGACAACAGCCTCCCGTCCCGCCGCAAACACATAAGTCCCAGCGTACTTCGAGAGCACTTCCGGAGCTAACCTGACCCCGCCGGTCAGGTGTGTATTACTGCGCTCATTCTCGCAGACGTCCTCCAGCAGTTCGGTATCCGGCGCCAAGGGCTTATCGATGCGGAGAGTAAACGATCGTGTAAAGGTCTTCGGATCGTCGAAGGTCATTTCCAGTTCCAGGTGTCCGAAGTCACGGCGCCGGAAGCGTTCAGTAATCCGAAGGGTCTCGGTCTGAGGATGCCCGCCAACGTCGAGCCACCCACTGTCGTTGAAGCCTGCGGAATTGACCACCAGCGTGTCCTGTTCCCAGTGCCCAACCGAGTACCCCAACCAGGTGGGATTGGGATCCTTCGGAAGCTCCCGGCCATCGGTGAAGATGGTTCGATGCGGACTGTTGGGAGACTCATAGAGCATCACGATCAGTCCGGGCGTCTGCACGATCCTGGACAGACCGCGGAAATTGAGGAACGGGATGCTGACAGGCAGACAGCGCGCGAGCGGGCTGTCCTTCCTGAAGTCCTGTACGCGCTGCAGGCGCAAGGCTCTGGCCCAGGGCTGAACGTCCTCTGGCTTCAGGTTTTGGGCGACGTTGTAGTCGTACCCATACCCACCGGCCCGCCCACCACGCCAAATGCCGGACAGGTCTGGTTTGCCTTCCGGTGTCCGAGGTGTTGGCGCGGAAAGATTCGGCTTGCCGTCCGGCAAGCGGGGAATCCCCGGGGTCGGATAATCGATCCACTGTGCAGCGGCGGGCGCGGACAACATGCACAGCAGCGATGCCGCAGCGATCGGTAAAAGGCTGGCTCTCACCTCGACCCTCCGTTCGCGGCAATCATATGCCGATTCGACGAAACCAGCGGAGCAAGTGTGGATTTCCAGTTGAACCTGCTCGGTTGTAACTTATGCGGGCGAGAAGCTGAAAGGGTTAATTCTCCTGCCGCAGGGCTGCGGCAGGTTCGATGTGCGTGGCGCGCGCAACGGGAATTGCTATGGCCACGGCGGCCACGAGCGCCACGAATACAGCAGCGGCAGCGAGCGATCTCGGATCCGACGGCGCGACGCCGTAGAGCAGCGAGCGCATCCACTGAGCGGCCGCCGCCGCCGCGCCGAGCCCGAGCACCAGACCGCCGGCCACCATCGCGAGCGCCTGCCTTCCCACCAAGACTCCAATATCCACAGTCTGTGCGCCGAGGGCCATCCTTATGCCGATCTCGCGTCGCCGCTGCGCCACCACGTAGGCCAGCAGTCCATAGAGGCCCACGGCGGTGAGCAGCGCTGCGATGGTTCCGAAGATCGAGGCCAGCACCGCCGTGAGCCGTTCGCCCGCCGTGCTCGCGTCTACCTCCTCGGCCAGCGTGCTGATTTCGACAAACGGTACGGCCGGGTCGAGCGCGGTCAGCGCCTGCCGTACCGACTGGATGATCGATTCTGGTCGCCCGCGCGTTCGCACATGCAGGACAAACGACTCGAATTCGTGCGAAAACTGATACATCGTCGGCATCATTGGCTCGCGCATGGAGCGGTACTTGGCATCGCTCACCACACCAATGATTTCAAACATCGGGTCTACGACCCGCTGCGGTGGACCTGCGCCGAATCGTTGACCAAGAGGGTTGGCGTTCGGAGAGAAGCGCCGCACGAATGCCTGATTGACCACGACCTTCCCCGGCTTGGCCTTGGGATCGTCGGCGCTCGTGAAGTCGCGGCCGGCCACAAGACGCATGCCCATGGTGGCAAAATACTCGAGCGAGACGATGTTGAGGTTGGTATTCAAGAAATCGGCACTCGACGGGCTCTGGCCCGCCGGCGCCACGGTCATCCCGATTCCCCGTCCGCGCATTACGCCGAGGCCAGCAAGGGCGACGGTGACGACGCCCGGCATCTCGCGCACGCGTCCGGTCAGAGCAGAAAGAAGCGCCTGCTCCTGCGGGGCGGTGTAGCCGGAAAGAGAAGGGTCGGCGGTAAACGTCACCACGTGGTCGCGATCGAAGCCAGCGTCCAGGCTGTGCAACTGCTCGAAGGTTCGTACGAGGAGACCCGCACCAGTGAGCAGCAGCGTGCAGAGCGCGATTTGGAAGACGACGACCGCCTGCCGGCCGCGCCACCCGCCACTCGAGCGCGCGCCACGCAGAGCGCTGTCGACGCTCGTGCGCGAGACAGTGATTGCGAGTGCCGCGCCGGAAAGCAGGGCGGTCAGCGCCGAGACGGCAAGAGCAAACAGAAGGACGCGCCAGTCCGGCCCAACGTCAACGGCAAGTGCGAGGCGTCTCGCGGCGATATCCCGGAGCGGCGGCAACACACGTACCACCGAGCCGGTCAAGAGAAAGGCGAGCAGCACACCACCGGCGGCGCCGAGTCCCGTCAGGAGGAAACTTTCCGTGAGCATCTGCTTGACCAGCCGTCCTCTCGTGGCTCCCAGCGCCAGTCGAACTGCGATTTCCTCGCGTCGGCCCGCAACTCGTGTCAGCAAGAGCCCGGTCACGTTGGCACACACCATCAGCAGAAGCAGACCAACGGAGATGAGCAATAACTTCAGCGCGCCAGCGTAACGTTCACGCAGAATCGAGATGCCACGTTCGAGCGGATCGAGCTCCAGTCCGGAC
>Ga0137409_10004287_pt1 | contig 14992 bp, 14 predicted proteins | sample CZODoug1_16funga_FD_122059 | JGI IMG/M metagenome (GOLD analysis project Ga0137409, IMG submission 122059) | Vadose zone soil fungal communities from Angelo Coast Range Reserve, California, USA - CZODoug1_16fungal (Hybrid Assembly) | ecosystem: Environmental > Terrestrial > Soil > Vadose zone... | reverse complement strand
CCTTCTTCTGATGGCTTCGCCCTATCGGGCTTGCATTCGCAGCCGCTCATCCATTTGAGGCTGCGCGCTATCGCGCTTGCATTCGCAGCCGCTCATCAAGCGGGCTTCATCTTGCGGACCGCTGTTGTCGATCGCGCGGCCCTCACGAGATCCGCCATCCGCTTCGTCTCGGCCGCGAGCACTCGCCCGCCGAAGTCGGTGAGGCGATAATAGCGCCGCCTCGTGTCATCCATCTCCGGATCAGGACGCTCTTCGGACTCTTCAATGAGACCATCTTTCAGGAGCCGGTTAACCGCTCCGTACAGTGTTCCGGGACCCAGCCGCACCGCTCCCCGGCTTTTTTCGGCTACTTCCTGCATGATGGCGTATCCATGCGCTTCCCCATCACCGAGAGCAACCAGAATGTGGAACACGGCGGGCGTGAGCGGCAGGAAACTTTCGGGAGGCTTCAGAGCCACCCTGGTTTGTTTGCGTGTAATCATCGAATGTGTCCTCGGCCGATATAACGCCAGACGATATAGTGTGCGGTCGAGCTTGTCAAGCATTTTGGCGGGAACGCCGTTCGTGATGGATAATCGCTCGCCCATGAAAGCTGCCGTCATTTTCTTCTTCAGCGTGCTGTGGCTGATCGTATCGATCGTTCGGGTTCCGGAAAGTGCCGGACGGAATGCCGACATCGGGACGGATACTTCGTGGGTTGTGGGTTTGCCCGAGGCGCTCCATCAGGGAGACGTGAGTGGACGCGACTTCCACGGGACGTACGGACCGGTGGCCCAACTGTTCGCGTTCGCTGGAGCCTGGTTTCATGAATCGTGGTCGCCGCTGGATGCTCTTCCTCTGATCCTGCTCTCGTTTATCGCTGCGGCGATTGTGCTCGCCGCCATCGTCCTCTTTCTTCTGAAACCGCTCGGCTGGAAAGCCTGCGTATTCATTTACCTCTGCTGCGCCGGCTTGAATCTGTTTTCCGAACCTACAAGTTTCCGCGCGCTGGTTCTCCTCGTTTCCTCTGCCGTTGTCTATCGCGCCCTGGACAGCGAATCGGATGCCGGAATGTTCTTTTGGGCGGCACTTGCGGGCGTGATCTCGATCGTTTGCCAATTGACCACAGCAGAACTGGGGATCTATAGCATCGCGGCAGCAGTTTTGGCATTCGGACTACAGGCCACCGTCAACCCTGAACGCCGTCGCAGTTTTGCTCTCTCCGCGGCGGCGACGGTCGTGGTTTACATCGCCGCCAACGTTGTCGCGAGTGCACTTTTCATTTTCTCCTCCTCGTCATACGCGAATCTGTTCGACTACCAGCGATACGAACTCGAGATGATCCGCGGTTATAACTTCACAGCCGGCACGCCCTGGGATCTCTCGGCCTGGCCGACGCTGGGGCTGGCTGTCGTTGGGGCGTTCACTCTTGGAACCGGGATCTGGCTGACTGTAAGAGCCGGTTCCACCCTTGGTTCCCTGCTGCTTCCTTTGATCCTGACTTCGATGATTTCTTTAAAAAGCGGTGTTATCCGGAGTGACATTGGGCATATTACTCAGGCGTCGAGTCCATTGATTTTCACGTTGCTCGTCATCGGCGCGTTGTTTCTGGAGCGTCTGCGATCGCAAAGACGAATGGCCTCCTGGGCGTGCGTGTTCGTGGTCTTGTGGTTGAGTTGGCCGTGGGCAGGACCGTATGCAGCATACGACGTGTGGCGCGCCGCCACAAACTCGCCAATTCAGAAGCTCAGGAGACTGCGAACCGTTTCCAGCAGTGTCGAGGACGTGTTGCCGGCAGGGCTGACGAATGCCGCGATTTCATCCGAAGACCGCGTGCTCCCTTTCCCGCACGAACTTTATATCCCGGTGAAATTGCAGCGCAGGCTGTTTGCGCCCGTGTTCCAGTCGTTCAACGCAAGCACGAAGGCTTTGCAGGATTTTTACGTGGACCGCCTGAAGGCAGAGGGTCAGAACCTGACGGTTATTTATGGAATGGATCACGTTGCATCCCCGACGCTGGGATCCGTGCAGACCATTACCAGAGTGCCGTATATCTTCGACTACCTGTACAGGCATTTCCGCCTGGCGAAGAATGCAGGATTCGGTCAGGGCTTTTACCTGTTAAGAGACGACGGACGAACTCGTGAGTTCAGGAGCGTGGAAGTCGCCTTCGATTCGGTCCGCGCACAAGACGGTGCCTACGAATTTCGGCCTCGTCACCCGCAGCAATGCAGTCTTCTCCAACTCGTTCTGCAGATGCGTTACCCGCTTGCTCGATATCTCGGGCGGCCGGTGCCCGCCGAACTGACGGTTTTTCGAGAGGGACAATCAGTTCTGCAAACGGAAATCGTGTCGATCGAGCCGAATGCGTCTTTCTCGACCTACATCAGCCTGATTCCGGACAGTCAGTTCTACGAAGTCTTCGCCGGCGGTGCGCCTCCGGCCTTCGCGTGGGACAGGATGCGGATTGCGCCGGAGCAATCCGACTGGCTCGGCGTTCCGCCCAGCGAGATCCGGATTGAACGGATTTCATGCGTCGATATCCCACCGTTGGAAACCCAGGGGAAATTTTGAAATTGGACAAATCCTGCATCTCAAATCCGAAATCCGAAATCTCCAATTGGACCGGCAGTCCAATCTGATACTTCGGATTTCGGATTTGAGATGCAGGATTCGTCCAATTTCAAAATATATCGAGGGGTTCGTCCTTCGTGGGAGGCGGGAAAGCAGTGTCGATTAACTTGAGGTCCTCGTCGTCGAGTTTCCAGCCCGTTGCGCCGGCATTCTCGCGGACGTGCTCCGGACGGCTGGACTTCGGAATTGTGAAAAGACTTTTCCGGCGGGTCAGAAAGTTCAGGGCAACTTGCCGGGGTGTCTTTCCATGCCTGGAAGCGATCTTTTCGAGAGCTTTGCCCTGCTTGCTGTTCGCCGGCGGGAAATCTCCCTGGCCGAACGGAGAGTAACCGACGACGGCGATGTCCTGGGATTCGCAGTAAGGAACCAGGCCGTGCTCGATCCCGCGGGAGCGCAGATGATAGAGCAGTTGATTGCAAACGATGCGGCTGCGCGGTAGAGCCTTTTGCGCCTGCTTGAGTTGCGAAAGGTCCAGATTACTCACACCGATGTGCCGAGTCTTTCCGGCCGCCACCAGTTCTTCCATCGCTCGCATCGTTTCTGCAATGGGCTCAGAGCCACTCCACCAATGAAGCAGATAGACGTCGAGATAGTCCGTCTTCAATCGCTTGAGGCTCGCATCGCAGGCGCGAAGCGTGCCTTTATAAGAGGCGTTTGAGGGAAGCACTTTACTGACAAGAAAGATCTCGTTCCGCCTGCCGCGAATAGCCTCCGCCACCACTTCTTCGGAACCGGTGTACATCTCGGCCGTATCGATGTGACTTAACCCCAGTTCGATTCCCAGCCGCAATGCTTCAAGTCCATCGCGGCCCATATTCCACGTTCCCTGGCCGACAACCGGAACTTTGATGTCCGTCCAGCCGAAATGGCGTTTCATTACGGCAGAGGTATCGGTGTCCCCGTCACAAAGCCATCCCGGACGGAGTACTTCACGAATCGCGCGAACCGCCGGAGGACTGGAGAAGCAGTGGGAGTGAGGCTCAAGGGATTCCCGGCATCAATGACAGAAATAACATCGGATGCGCTCGAATCGGCAGCAGCAGCCAGTTTGACGTCCGCATTGATCGGCACATCGACGGAGGGGACTGGTGAAATGAGAGCGGTGCCGGCAATGCTCAGTGCCAGGAGGCGGCGGGTCGCCACGAAGGTTGGTCCATTCGCGTACATATTGGAGAATGCATAAACCGCTTGCCGGCCGGCGCCGAGGACCTGCAGATTTCCGTCAAAGTCGACAGGCTTCAGAGGTGTTCCAGTGTTCGTAATAACCGTGACATGTGTCTTCGCCGTTACGGTGATGCGTGGCAGCACGGACTGGGGCTCGGTTGTTATCACCGGGTCGCGAGAGTATGAGTAAGAGACATCGAAGATAAACAGGTTGGCAGCACTATCCAATACCGAAGTGCTGAGGCCAAATGGCTGAATCACCGGGATGCCGATGGAAGCTCCAGGCCCCCTGCTTATTCCTCCGAGGCTTCCCACCTGTGCCCAGCAGACCGCCACTGTGGACAAAATAACCAGCAAAACAACAATCGATTTCATAGCACCTCTTCTTATTGATGGCTGCGCGGTATCGCGCTTGCATTCTCAGCCGCTGATGTCGATTTTCCCCGGCATGTTAACGTGTGGACGTGCGGGACCGCAAACAATACCTCATCGACTTCCTTCTGATCACCGTGGTTACCGTCTGGGGATTCAATTTCGCGGTGATGAAGCTCGTTTACACGTGGTTTCATCCCATTGTATTCAACGCCATTCGGTTCGTAATCGCATCCGGCGTTATGGTTCTTCTCCTTAGACTCATGGGCATCTCCCTTCGCATAGACCGTCAGGATTTCCGAGGCGTTGTCTCGCTGGCATTCGTCTCGAATGCGCTGTATCCGTTCCTGTTTGTTCTCGGCCTGAGTCGAACGCGCGCCGGAAACGCTGCCCTTCTGATGGCGTTAACCCCAGTCTTTGCCTATTTGATAGGGGTTTTCAGAAAACGGGAGAGTTTCAATTTCGGTGTCCTGGTCGGAATCGTCATCTCGCTGGGAGGAGTTTTGGCGCTCGTCCTGTTCGGCTCGGGCGAAGTCTCCTGGGGAGATACGTGGATAGGCGATTCATTGATGATTTCTTCCGCTTTTTGTTGGGCCTGGTACAGTGCGGAGCAGACCCGTTTCCTTCCGAAATACGGAGCGATCCGGCTGACCGTTTTTATGATGCTCAGCGGGACGGTGATGATAATTCCCCTTTCGATTCCGTGGCTTATAAACCAGGACTGGTCTGGTATTGCGTCAGGGGCCTGGGTTGGCTTAGGATACTCTGCCTTGCTTTCCATCGTTTATTCCTACTTTGTTTGGGCATACGCGTTGAGCAGGATCGGAGTAGCCCATACATCGGTGTTCAATAACGTGACCCCAATCATCGCTCTAATTGCCGGCTGGCTCCTTTTGGGAGAGCAGCCATCGGGAGCACAACTCGTCGGAGTGATGCTGGTCCTGACAGGCGTTTTCATGGTCCGGTCACGAAAACCGACGGCTATTCCAGATGAATAATGTAGTCGCGGGCTTTAGCCCGCGTTTTTAAAATGAGCTGGAAAGATATTCGACTCCTCTATGTTCGCGAGATCCGATCCGCTTTGCGCGACCGGGCGATCGTTACGAACAGCATCATCCTGCCGATATTTCTGTATCCCGTGATGATGTGGCTCGCCTACACCGGAATTACCTTCGTCTCCGGCCAGAGCAACGACTTGAAGTCGCGCATCATGCTGAAGAACGTTCCGGCCCTTCACTCCTCATTGAAGAAGGATTTCGAGACCGACAAATCCATCGTGCTAACAGATTCCGCCGATCCGGCCTCCGATATTCGTGCCGGAAAGCTCGATGCGCTTGTGGAGTTCGTTGCGCCGAAAACAAGCGTTCCCATCACGAACAACTTCGACACGCGGATCACCTATGACGAATCTCGAGATCAGAGTAACCGCGCGAAAGGCCGTATCGACCAGAAGATTTCGCGCTATCGCGACAGCTATCTCGAGCATGAAGCCGGCAAACTCGGTCTGTCACGTGAGCAATTTCAGAATTTCTGGGTGGATGACGACAACGTCTCCGGCGATCGTCAGATGGGACAGTTCCTGATGGGGCTCGTGCTGCCCATCATTTTCATCATCATGCTCGCCGTCGGCGGCATGCATCCTGCCATCGATTCGACGGCAGGAGAACGCGAACACTCTACGTGGGAAACGGTCATGACCACGGCCACATCCCGGGCGAACATCCTGGTCGCGAAGTATCTCTACGTCGCGACGATGTCCTTCACGGCGGCGGTTCTCAATCTGGCCGCGATGATGTTTTCGATGGGAACCATCCTGGGGCCGCTCTTCCGGCGCAGGCAGATGGATGCATCTTTTCAGATCCCGTTTCAGTCCGTGCCGGTGATCCTTGTGGGCGCCGTGTTGCTGGCGCTCTTCATGTCCGCCGGAATGATGATTCTTGCGTCCTTTGCGAAGAACTACAAGGAAGGCCAGGCCATGGTCAGCCCCTTTTACCTGGCGCTCGTGCTGCCGATCATGTTCCTCCAGACGCCCGGAATCGAATTCACGACTCGACTCGCGCTGATTCCTGTCGCAAATGTCACGATGGTCATCCGCGAGGCGATCCAGGGGATTTACCACTGGCCCCAGATCGGTATCACGCTCGTGGTTGAAACGATCTGCGTGATCGTGGCGCTCCGCATCGCCATGCGTCTCATCCAGCATGAAGATTTTGTTATCGGCAGTTATGGTGGCAGCTTCGGAAAGTTTGCCAAAGAACGATTATTAAGGAGAACAACTTGAACGCACCTGTCCTTGTTCGCAATTTGAGCAAGACCTTCTACGACGAGGGGCGGGGCGAAGTTCGCGCGGTCGATTCCATCAGCTTTGAGTGCCGCGAAGGAGAGGTTTTTGGTCTGCTTGGCGCCAATGGTGCAGGCAAAACGACGACGCTTCGAATGCTCTCGACGATACTTGCGCCCAGTTCGGGAACCGCCAACATCCTCGGTCACGACGTGGTCACCGATTCCCAGGGCGTCCGGAAGAATCTGGGCTTCTATTCTTCGACTACCGCGCTTTACCCGCGCTTGACCGCGCGCGAAACCATCGACTTCTTTGCGCGAATCAATCAATATCCCGCGGACCGCGTGAAGGAACGCGTGGAATACCTCATCCAGAGATTTGGCCTCGCGAAGTACGCGGACGCCCGGGTGGAGAAACTGTCATCGGGTATGAAGCAAAAGGTCTCGATTGCGCGTACCGTCGCACATGATCCTTTGATCGTCATCTTCGACGAACCGACAGTGGGGCTCGACGTTCTGAACGCGCTCGAGGTTCAGGAAAGCATCAGCGAGTTACGTTCGGAAGGCAAAACCATCATTTTCTCGACGCACATCATGAGCGAAGCCGAACGCCTGTGCGATCGCATCGCGATCATTCACGGCGGACGCATTCTTGCATCCGACACTCTCGCCGGTCTGCGCGAATCCACGGGCCAACACTATCTCGAAGACATCTTCGTTCTCTATGTGAAAGCCGGCCAGGAAACGGTATGAACTGGAGCGTCCTCCGCCTCCTCTACATCCACGAGATAAAAATGCTCGTTCGCGCGAGAAGAACGGTTGTAATGGCACTCGTGATCCCGGCCGTGATCATGCCTGTGATGATCTATGCGCAAAAATTTGCCAATGACCGGCGCGAACGAACTCTGACCGCGACCACCTATCTGTACGCTGTAACGGGCCCGCTGGCCGATCGTGTGCGAAGCCTGATCGAGAATACACGGCAGGCTGTTGCCGAGAACAAAGACGAGGAATTCGACAATCTCCGCCAGTTCAAGTTTGATGAGATACGCCTTGCGAACCCCCGCGAGAGTCTCGACAACAACACCATCCAGTTTTATGTTCAGGCGATCAGCGGCGAGGAAGCCGACAAACTTCCCAGCACAAATGATGGTTCCGGCTCGCGGCCGTCCTCGGCTCCGCCGCCCTCGAAGCGTTTAACCGGTGTTCCGAGGGTCACCGTGATCTATCGCGCGGACCGGGATGGATCCGACAACGCGCACAACCGGATAATGGAACTGCTGCGCCTGGCGCGCGAGAAGGATTCCCAGCTGTTGCTCGTGGACCGCGGCTTTCCGGGCAGTCCCAAGGGGCTGTTCGCTGCCCAGGACTCCAACATCGCCACGAATGGACAGGTGACCGGTTCGCTCGTCGGCCGATTCATCACGCTTTTCCTGGTCATGATGATGTTTACGGGCGGCGCAGTTGCGTCGATGGACATCATCGCCGGCGAAAAGGAACGCGGGACGCTCGAAACACTGCTGACGACGGCGGTACGGCGCACGGAAATCGTCACCGCAAAACTGATGGCCATCACTTGCGTGGCGCTTGTGATCACGCTCATTCAGGGCGTGAACTTCTTTCTCTACATCCGCCTCAAGGTGATCGCGCTTCCGAAGGACTTCGATCTTCAGCTCCCGACCGGAATGGCCCTTACCCTTCTGGCGCTGTTCATACCGCTGGCGGCAACCATCGCCGCAGTGCTGTTGATGCTCTCGGCCTACGCGAAGAGCTACAAAGAAGCCCAGATGTACTTCTTCCCTGTATACATGGTGAGCATGATTCCGGCGCTTGCCTCCGTCATGCCAGGCCTTTCGCTGCGTTCCGCAATCGCGCTGGTGCCGCTCGCGAACGTCAGCGTCGCATCGCGGGAAATTCTCATGGGCCGGCCGGACCCGCTGATGATCATGGTGACATTTCTGGTCATGGCGCTCACGGCGGTCTTCCTTATAAGGATGTCGGCCAGGATGCTTGCGCGCGAGGACCTTGTTATTCCATCGCATTCCGAGCCCGCTGAATTCCTCGGAGGTCCGGCGCTGTTTCAGAAACGGGTGCTGCGCTGGTTTGCGCTGATGTGGGCCGTGACGTTCGCCGTCGCCGCAAACGTGCCTCAACTTGCGACTTTCCAAAGACAACTGGTGTTCAACGAAGTTGTCATCATGATCGGCGCAACGCTGCTGATGTTGAAGTTCTACAACCTCGACGTGACCGATGCTCTATCGCTGCGGCGGGTAAAGCCGGCGGTCTGGCTCGCCATTTTGTTCGCCATTCCATCCGGTTACCTTACGGCGCTGGCCATATTCCGCATTGTGAACAAGGTCATCCCCGCTCCCCAGCAACTGCTCGAACGATTCGCCGAAGACTTCATACCGGCCGGCATGCCCATGTGGCAGCTTTACCTCTACGTCGCGGTCCTGCCCGCAATTTGCGAAGAGATCGCTTTTCGGGGAATGTTGCTGAATGGTCTGCGGCGCCGGCTGCGGCCCGCAGCTCTCATGGTTTCCGTTGGTATCATCTTCGGCCTTTTTCACATGACTCTCTTTCGGATAGCGCCGACGGCTCTCCTCGGGATGATTCTCACGGGCATCGCTTTAATGACCGGATCGATCTTTCCGGGAATGCTGATGCATGCCGGGAACAACGCATTCGGCCTGTGGGCGGGAGGCGGCGGTCTCGGTCTGGAGACCCTGGACTGGCAGTATTACGCGGCGGCCGGATCGATCTTTGCGCTGGCGCTGTGGATCATTTACCGGAACAGAACTCCCTTGCCAACCCGATCCGTCTATCGCGGCGCGTAAACGCATTCTCCGCTTTTGACAATATCGCATCGCTGGGTCGATGAGCCTTGCCTGGGCTATACTCCCTTTCCAAAGGAGAACTCCAATGCGGCGATTTTACTTACTGGTTGCAGTGGCAATTGCGATGTTCGCGCCCATCGGGTTGGCTCAGCACGCCGGCCCGTACAAGGTGCTCAAGACAGCCAGGGTCGGCGGTGAAGGTGGCTGGGACTACATCTATGCCGACGTTGCCGGACGCCGGCTGTACATCCCGCGTCGCGGAACGCCCCCGAACGCGGTGCCGGCCGTTCAGACACGGTTGACGATCTTCAATCTCGACACACTCGAGCCGATCGGTGAGATTGCCGGTGTCGGAGGAAACGGCGCCGCGGTCGACCCGAAGTCGGGTCATGGCTTCACCAGCAGCAAGCCGGTCTCGATGTTTGACACGAAGACGATGACGCTCATCAAGACCATTGATGTGGGTGCCGCGCAGCCGGACGGCATCTACTTCGATCCCTTCAACGAGAGGGTCTACGTCTTCAGTCATCCGACGAAGGACGCGACGGTGATCGACGCCAAAGACGGCAATGTCCTCGGCACGATCGATCTCGGCGGCGTGCCGGAGCAGGGCGTGGGCGACGGCAAAGGCATGCTCTACGTCGTCATGCAGGACCCGGAGGGCAGCGTCACGGCCGTCGACGCCAGGACGATGAAGGCGATCGCGCACTACCCTTTCGGGGACAAGGGCAGGTGCAACGGGCTGGCCCTGGACCTGAAGAATCAGGTGCTCTTCGCGGCGTGCGCAAATTCGGGAAATCCGCCTGTACAGCCGGCACAACCCATGATGGTGATTTTGAGCGCCAGGGACGGCAAGATCATTACGAGTCTGCCGCTCGCCGGCGGGTCGGACGGCGCCGTGTTCAACCCTTCGACCATGGAAGCTTTCAGCACGCATGGCAACGGCACGTTGACCGTCGTCAAGGAGAAGAGCCCGACGAGTTTCGAGGTCGAGCAGAACCTGGATACGATGAACGGCGCCCGAACGATCACGTTCGACAGCAAGACGAACCACATCTTCGCGATGAGCCAGGAGCGTGGGCCGGCGCCGCCGCCACCGCCTGGCGGAGGTCGCGGGGCCCAGGGCACACCGGTTCCGGGCTCGTTCACGATTCTGATGATCGGCAAGTAGGTTCGCGCATTCCCTTTTGATTACCTCGGGATTCCATGCTCCCGAAGACAGACGTCGAACGCGGGCTAAAGCCCGCGACTACATTTAGAGCCGATAAGTTCCTATGTAGTCGTGGGCTTTAGCCCGCGTTCTGCGTCTGTGTCCGAATTACCCGTTCCTGTGGAAACAAGAGTGCAATATAAGGGCGACCCACAGGAGCGCTTATGTCGAAAGCTCGGCTTGAGGCGGCGGAGTCCCCGCTGACTATCGAATGGTTAACCAGCCCGGAACAGATGGAATCGATTTCCGACCAGTGGAGAACACTCGAACAGGAGGTTCAGAACCGAACGGCGCTGTCGACGTTCGACTTTCTGGCTACCTGGTATCGACATTACTCCGGCGAGTATGGTGGGGCGCCCCGCATTGGCCTGGCCTGGCGGGGATCGCGTCTGGTGGGTGTTGCTCCGCTGACGCTGCGTCGCGGCAGTATCGGAAAGATTCCGGTCACCCGGGTCGATTTCGCTCCGAACGATTCTCCGGTGGGCGCATTCCTGGTCGAGGACGATCATCCCAGGACCGTGACGGAGCTTCTGCAGTCCCTCGTTCACGCCGAGAAATTTGATGTCGTTTGTCTCAGCGGGTTTGATCCCGGCTCAGCTCATCTGACCCTGCTCGAGGAGGCGGCACCGCAACTGAGGCTGGCTGTCGGGCTGGAAGACGAGGCGTCTGCGGTAGCGGACCTGAGCGGTGGATATCAAGCGTACCGGGCTACTCTCAGCGGCCACTTTCGGCGCAATCTCAACCACCGGGCGCGAAAGATTGCCGCAGCAGGACGGACGGCGATCGAAGGCGTCGTTCTCAGCGACGGCGCCGAAACAACACAGACGAGCATCGATCGAATGATCGCGATCACGGAAGCGAGCTACAAGCTCAAGGGACAACGTCTCGGCGACAGCCATCGCGCCTATTTGTCCGAGCTGGGCAAACGTTTCGGTCCGCGCGGAATGATGAGTCTGACGATCCTGACTATCGACGGACAGGACGTGGCTTACCTGTTTGGTCTCGTCGAGCGCGGCTGCTTCTACGACATTAACCTCTCGTATGATGAACGCTTCGAAAAGCTGTCCCCTGGCACGTTCCTGACGCAGAGAACGATGGAGATTCTCGAGACCAAAGGGGTTCATACCGTCGTCTCTCACGGTGCCCATGACTACAAGAGATACTGGGCCACCGAATTCGTTCCCGAGAAACGAATGTTCCTGTTCGCGTCAAGCGTCCGAGGAACTGCGGCGCGTCTTGTGCGCTTCGGCCTGGCGCCGCTCTGGCGCAGAGCCTCGGAACGCCAGAATGGATACAATGAGAACCCTGCGGCATAAAAAGCCCATGAGTACCTGATTGCGGGGACACGTGGTCGTCAGCACCACAAACATTTCAAGTCAGGTCTCTCCTGCGGGCGGTCGCTTGAAGGACTAACCGTATGCGAAAAGGGTTTACGAGAAAACCGCAAGGAGACGAGCCCGCCGCGCGAGTCAAGAACTACATCACGCCGAGCGGCCTGCAGCGCCTCAAAGACGAGCACCGGTTTCTACTCACCAGGGAACGACCGGCAGTGACCAAGGTGGTGGCGTGGGCCGCGAGCAACGGCGATCGCAGTGAGAACGCCGATTATCAGTACGGCAAGCGGCGGCTGCGCCAGATCGATGGGCGGATTCGCTTTCTCACGAAGCGAATCGATGCCGCGGAAGTGGTGGACCCGGAAAGTCCGCGAGCGGGGCAGGCGGCGACGCGGGCATTCTTCGGAGCGACCGTGCGCTATTCCAATGCCGCAGGAACGGAGCGAGTGGTGAGCATCGTCGGCACCGACGAGGTCGATCTCGTCCGCGACCACATCAGTTGGGTGTCGCCCCTGGCGCGCGCGTTGATGAAGGCCGCAGCGGGCGACCGCGTGGTTCTGCACGCGCCGGGCGGCACGGAATACCTGATCGTCCTGGAGGTGTGTTACGAGCGCATTCCCGTGGAACCGTTCCGTGAACCACCTGGAGCCGAGGCCTCGGCAAAGGAGCTCCCCGCCGACGCCGATCGACCTGACGAAGGTTAAGCGATGCGGCACCTGAAAATTCCAAGCCACGCCGTCGCTTGCGTAAGTTGCGGACGTTGCTGCCGCCGGAGTCGGCGAGGTTGTTACCGCTGCGCCCTCATGGGAGCCCAGTAGACGTGACGCCAGTATTCCTCCGTGTCATCGAGCAGGTGTTTCGGCACGCCGCGATGTGTGAGCTCGAGCTCTGTGCCGCCGCCGGGGATCGGATCGAGCGTAATGGCCGCCATCGAATAGATGCCCTCGGGAAAATCCTTTCGACGCCACGCCTGCACCAGGCGACGTCCCGGCACGAGATCCACGTTCACACCAGTGACCTGCCCTGCGTCCGTCGAGAACTTGCCGCCGACCTTGTCGCTCATGACGGCCTTGCGGCCGGTGACTTCCGTGCGCTTGCGCGAATCGGCAAGCAGGTCGTAGATCGTCTCGGGTGAAGCCTTGAAGCGAACTTTGTGCTTGATGGTTTTACACATGAGTCACCGACTTTCTCATCAGCGCTTTCCTTTGAGGGTTTCGGCATCAGGAGATTGCCACAGATTCCGAGCTTCCTTTGCAGACAACCAATTTCCTGGGCGAACGCCAGGTTTTTTGACGCCTTTTACGCGTCGGATGCCGGCGGCGAGCTCGGGGCTGAGTAACCCGGCATCCGCAGCTTCGTGCGCCAACCGTCGGACAGCAGCCAACCTCACGTTAAGCGTGCCCGCAGCGAGATTCCGGAATCTCTCAATCGATTTATCTCACCGAATAGAAACATAAACTTCAACTTGCGCGTTATTGGGGTCTCTGCTCTCTTTTCCGTAAACCTCAAGGTCAGTTTGGTAGGCTCGCGCAGCGCCCTTGTAGTCCCAAATTTTCTTCCACACATCGATGATGACTCCCGGAATTGCGCCGCGCGCGGAGGTGAAGACGGCGTATTTTGCCGCAGGAATCTCACGACCAACCAGACCGGCTGGGATGTTTGCCAGGGAATCGACTTCGGAACCAATGATCAGCGAATAGGCTCCATTCACGTCACTCTCATAATCGGTGTAGGCTGCGAGGACAGCATCGCCGCGTTTGCCAGGGATTTTGGACAAAATGTTTTCAGAATAAAACTTCTGCCAGATCTCGCCGATTTTTCCTTTTCCGCTCATTTCATCTGGATTGCTGGTTCGAACCTCGATACCAATGATTTTGAATCCAGGTTTCGTGATGATTTTGGGTTGCATCTCTCCTCCTGCCCAGACGATTGGTGGCAGTAGCAAAATCAAAAGTCCCTGATAGAAACGCAGAGTTTACTCCTAAAAATCATTTTCTCAGGATCGATCACCGAGTTTGGCCCGTAGAGCTCGATGTTCGGTCGGTTATCAGCGAGGCAGCCGCTGTTGATCACAAACTCGCCGTAAACGCGGTCCCAGGAAGGATCGACATCGCTCGGTGTGCCGGCAAAGTCATACATGACGTAGCGGCCCCCGCGGAAACGGCTAGTGAGGGCATCATCAGGCTCAAGGTTTTGATCCACAATCAGGCAAGCGTCATATCGGCACTTTTCGGGCGCCGTGATGCTCGGATCATCGTGCAGGATTCCAATAAAACTCGAGTCTTTCATCAATAAACCGTTGGCATGTGCCCAATCGAAAAGTTCGCCCCACATCTGAGTGATCGCTGGATTTCCATAACGACCCACATATCGGCGATAAACAACCCGACATTCGGGCAAATCACGGATTTCGACCCGACCTGAGGACGTTTGCGCCTTACTTGTTCCCTGTAGAATTTGCCACGTCGCTGGATCGAGCACATTGCCGATCTTGCTATTTTGCGCACGGAGAGAGTTTTTTCGGCTGAGCTGCGACTCGGCCCATTCTTTTGCAGCCTTTTTACGCCAAGCGGATGGGGATGATCCGAAGTACTGACGGAAGGCCCTGAAAAATGAGGTTGGATTGTCGTAGCCGGCATTGAGGGCGACATCGATGACTTTATCCTTCGGGTTCAAATAAAGAGCCCGTGCCGCTGTTTCGAGGCGCCTCCGTTGGATAAACTCATTCAGGTTTTCGCCGATAAGGCTTCGGAATAACCGATGGAAATGGTACTCCGAAAAACAAGCCACCCGTGCAAGCTGTTCAAGCGACAGGTCCCCGCTGAGATTCGCATCGATATAGGCGATGACTTTGTTGATTCGGGCTTGATACTCCGAGTGCATCTCTGGCTCATAGCGTCTTAGCGCCATCCAAGCAAGATATCACTGAATTAACTGATACTTCCGGTCGGACCGAGAACCCTACCCATTCCCGTCTCAACTCCTGGTAAGTCGGCATCTCGCACTTATGGAATCGACGGCTGGCAACTCAGTCATGATTACGGGATTGCGGTTACACGTCCACTCGCGAAGAAGGGAACAATCTCTTCGCGGCGGCCTTGATAGTGATTTCCTAACGCGTCCTGCGCCGCGCGGACGGTGATATCCACCAGGAAATTGCCCCGAATCGCAGGTCTGCCCAG
>Ga0137409_10004285_pt1 | contig 14994 bp, 13 predicted proteins | sample CZODoug1_16funga_FD_122059 | JGI IMG/M metagenome (GOLD analysis project Ga0137409, IMG submission 122059) | Vadose zone soil fungal communities from Angelo Coast Range Reserve, California, USA - CZODoug1_16fungal (Hybrid Assembly) | ecosystem: Environmental > Terrestrial > Soil > Vadose zone... | reverse complement strand
CTCAGGCGCCCCCGCATATCCGGTCCGATATGCTCATATCCATATCGCCTGCCGTACGAGAGGAATAATTCATTTGTCTCTTGAACCACCTCTTTAACCATTCGCGCGCGCGCCAGATCGCTCAAAATGTGAACCGCATGCGCCATTTCATGCCCGAGCACTTCAGCGTAACGTTCCTCCCTGCTGAGTCCTTGAAAGGGAATGACCCCCTCCGGAGCGCCGGCGGCCGGTCCGATATAGGCTCGGTCAATGGTCTCCGGATAGAGACTGATGACCGCCACATGCCTTTGACCTTCGGGGTCGAATCGTTCGATATGAAAAAGGCCGGCGGTGTTGGAGATCGCGCGGCCCGTACCGCGCATCTCGATGTAGATGACATGGCCGCTGCGCTCGAGTCGATCCCATAAACCTCGCAACGTAGGATGCAATGGCTGGCCTTCGATGTCTTCCGCGAAGACGATGCGTTTGATCGTCTCCCAACGCCGCAAATCTTTGCCCGTAAGGCGATCTGTAATGATGTTCGTAGCGGACGCGATGTTCAGGCGCGGCGAATCTTGCGCCCTGGCGCCGCTTATGACGCCCCCCGCCAGACCGAACATCATCATCAACGCAATTATCCCGGCGACGCGCTCAATCCAAACCGGCAAGCCCTACTCTCCGAACCGGGGAGTACAGATCAGTAAATGACTTACTCTTGTTTTCGGGATCGCCGGAATGGGCAGCAAGGCTTATGCCCGCTAAAGGCGCGCCGTTTATAATCTCTTCGCCCGACCTGCCCTTAATGAGCGCATCGGCTAAACGCCTGCCCGAGCGCGATGATGTCGTTATTTATCAAAACTCTTTCACTCCGTAATCATACGTCCGAGCGTTTTGACCGGTCGGTACGCTAGGGCGCCCAATTAACTACAGGCCAACATAAAAGTTGAGGGTTGGGTCGGCGGCTCGCAGATTGCCTGATAGCCATCTCTAACTCTAGTAACCAATCGTGGGACAGACTTATGGTCTTTGAAAAAATAATGCAAACACCTTTTTCCCGGTCGCGGCAGCGACGAGGAGGTGTTGTTGCATTTATTTTTCAAAGACCATAAGTCTGGTCCCACTCTGTAATTTCGAGAGGCGGCAGTGATTAGGAAGCTTAAGTCAGGCAAGTATCGGCTCTACTCACGCAAGAAAGACTCGAAGACCGGCAAGCGCCGCAATCTGGGCACGTTCGACACGCGCGAGGAGGCCGAGAAACATGAGCGCGCAGTGCAATTTTTCAAGCGCCGCGGATAACCGATAATCGGCGATGGGGGGAATGAATGAACGGAGATCCTGAAATCACTCCACCAGAACCGGATTACCCGGTCCCGCAGCCTGAACCGCCTGTCCCGACTCCACCTGACTACCCTGTGCCGAAGCCGGGCGACCTGCCGGATTATCCAGTGCCGGAACCTGAAGAGCCTCCGCCAGGGCCTGACGAGCCCTGGCTTGAAGTGGGACAATTTGGCAAATTGTCCCACCATCAATCGGTGTAGATACAAAAAGGCGGCTCCGGACTTCCGAAACCGCCGATTCAGTCAAGGAGTGAAAGTGAATTTGAAGGCTTACAACTATGATTGCAATTCCTTGCCAGGTTTGAATCGAATGGTTTTGCCTTCAGGAATGGCCACCTGCGTGCCGGTGCGCGGATTGCGGCCTATGCCTCGTTTGCGCGGCTTAACCACGAAAACGCCGAATCCGCGAAGCTCGATGCGTTCGCCGCGTTTCATGGCCTCTTTCATGGCTTCAAAAAGAGCCTCGACGGCGACCTCGGCCTTCATTTTCGGGACGCCGGTTTTTTCGGCGACATTATTGATGATGTCAAGCTTGATCACAGATCCCCCCGCGCAGGAAGCGTCTATTCAATTTGATTCTGCGTCTAGTTATATTTGCCTGTTTGGATATTTGCAAGAAAGCAGGGCGCATTATAGGAACGGCCTTCATGAGTGTCAAGTTCCCGTAACATATGCGCAACTGAGTTGCCGGCTCATAGGATTGCGAATTGCGGAGATTAGCCACGGAGCCACAGAAACACAGAGTAAATCAACAGGAGGATGGCCTTTATCTTTTTGTGCTCTTCTCTGTGGCTAAGCAATGCCGCAATCCGCAATCAGGGAATAGTTTCGGTTGCGCTTTTCGCCTTAGGAGAGGGTTCCTCGGCGAAGAGCGGGTAAGAAGGATCAGTCGGAGCGGTTTCGCTCGCCGGAATTTTGACGCCGGCAAGGCGCGCGAGCAATTCTTCATACTGGTCCGTGATCTGTTCCCAGTTGTAGCGTTCGCGCACGCGCGTCATCGCGCGATGGCGGTATTCACTAATGATCGTGGGGTCATCGATGACGCGCTGCAAATATACGGTCAGCTCCTCGGCCGATTTATAGACGATGCCGGCGTCGCCGATGACTTCCATATTTTCAGGGGTGGCGAGCGTGAGCGCGCAATTGCCCGCGCCCATCGCCTCGATCAGCGCCGGGTGCGCGCCTCCGACCTCGGTGGCGTGGATGTAGCAATAGGCGTTCTGCTGCAGCGCCTGGTAGTCTTCGCCAAAGACAAACCCCAGAAATCTGACTCGAGGGTCTTTTGCGCTTTTCAACCGCGCGATGTAATCATCGGCGTAGGGAGCGCCGCCGACTATCACCAGAGGCATGTCGGCTTTCACCCGGCTGTACGCCTCGATCACCAGGTGCGCGTTGTTCTCAGGCTCCAGTCGGCTGACGTAAAGCGCGTACCGGTTCGGCTCCAAACCGAACTTCAGCAGCTTTTCAGGGCCGGCGCGGCGAACGGCCTCGGCGCCGTAAGCGATCATCTCCGACTCTTTCTTGTAGCGCGTCGCGTAGTAGTCCTGAATGACCCGCGCGTCGGTCACTATGGCCGTCGGCAGGAAAGTCGAAAGCCATTCGGAGATCAGGTAATACTGTCGCCCGACCCAATTCCACTTCTTGCGCTTGCGCTCCAGCCCGTCGACATTGACCAGCGTCGGCGTTCCGAACAGGCGCGGGATGAAAGAGAAGACGCTGTTCGCCGCGTTGCAGATCAGAATGGCGTCGTAGCGGCGCGGCGTGGCATGCAAAACGGAAAGAAGAGTATGAATAACAGTGTCGAAATATTTATGGCGGACGGTCGGAAGGACCACCAGATTTACGCCGTTGTGCGTGGTGGCGCTGCTGGTCGCGTAATGTTTGCGCCCGTAAACCGTTATCTCGTGTCCTCTGGCCGCCAGCCTTGTTCCAAGTTGTTCTGCAAATGTTTCAAAACCACCATAGTTCGCCGGAATTCCTCGAGTCCCCAAAATAGCTATTTTCATAAGAGTGATATTCGGTTTCGTATATCTATTTCGGGGCCGGGAATCGAAAATCGTGTGCGATGCGCCTGTAGCGGCGTAAAGTATACTTGCGCAAACTGGAATTGCCCATCCCAAATTCGCTGATTTTCAAGGTCTTCCGCAGTATTTGATATTTAATCCGATTACCACGCTACGACTTCAGAGGGCGTCACGCTGTCATACTTCGATAAATTCGACAAATATTGGAGAAGCCGGGTAATCGGTTACAGGCGCATCTGCGCGCCGATCCGAAGAAGAGCGGCGCCGTTAAGCCGTTAATGAAGATAAGCCGGCGGCCACGGGGCGTGAGCGTAAACGCCGGGCGCGCCCACGCCCGCGCCGGAACCGTTATTTAGATTGTGAAATGAAGCCCGGGGAATGAGCCTTTTTCTCCTGCGAATCCCAAACGATGATGATCTTTTCAATATTGACGTAAGCCGTCACGCCGTCTTTTTCCAGGTGAAGGACATTGCCTTCGACCTTGGTCGCTTTACCGGTGACCGTAATACCCTGGCAGCAGACCTCGACTTCCTTGCCCAGGCGGTTCTCAAGAAAATTCCTCACAGCAATTATTCCTCCGTAAATTGGGTTTCAACGTGGTTCAGATTCTACCTCATCGTTTTGCCGATGCGAAACTTGATGCCGGCTTGAGAATTGGGGCAAGATGGCGCCCGGCAAGATTTTCATATGTGGCAAAGACGCTCGACACAATGGATGTTCATTTTCGGCGCGTGGACGCTGCCCGGGCTCTATTTCGCCATTCAGGTCTACCTGCAACATGCCTATGAGGCTCGTCCGATCACTCTGACTCAGGCGTTGCTGCGCGGAGTCGTCTTCTGGCTCTTGTGGGTCGTCTCTTCTCCGTTGATTTTGTGGCTGGCCCGCACATTTCCGATCCCGCGCAGGGAATGGCTTGACGGGTTGCTCTTTCACGCGCCGGCCGGGTTCATCTTTTCATTCGCCCACCTGCTCCTTTACGTCGTCATTTCGTCACGGCTGAGCAGGGGCGCATGGCCGGATTCGGTCCCGGCGCTGCTGGCCGAATTTCAACCCGTCTTCCTCTCGAGCTTCGCATGGTGGAGCCTGATCTACTGGACGATCCTCCTCACAAGCTACGCTTTCGATTATTACAACCGCTACCAGGAAGGCCAACTCAGAACCTCGAAGTTGGAAACGGAATTGGCGCAATCGCAACTTGCGGCGCTGAAGATGCAACTGCAACCGCACTTCCTCTTCAACACGCTCCATTCGATCTCCGCGCTGATGCGCGAAGACGTGGAGGCCGCCGACCTGATGATCGCCCGCCTGGGAGAATTTCTCCGAATGACACTGCGAAATTCCGGCGAGCAGGAGACGACTTTGGAGCAGGAGTTGAAGTTTCTGGAATGCTACCTGGAGATCGAGAGACTGCGTTTTCAAGATCGCCTGACGACGCGGATAGAAGCCGAGCCGGACGCGATGGGCGCCCGCGTGCCGAACCTGTTTCTTCAACCGATAGTCGAAAACGCCATCCGCCACGGCGTCGCGCGGCAAACAAACGAAGGCGTCGTCGCGATCAGCGCGCGACGCGCGCCAGGCGAGCGCTTGCGCGTCGAAGTGCGCGACAACGGCCCCGGATTGACGCTGAAAAACGGCGCCGCTGACGGCGTCGGACTCGCCAACACCAGATCACGTCTGCGGCGGCTTTACGGCGACGACCATAATTTCGGAATGGCGAACGCGGCGGAAGGCGGATTGGTCGTGACCCTGGAAATTCCTTTTCACAATGAAAATCTCATCCACCAAGACACACGAAGAGACACTAAAGGTTGATTTCATCTTCGTCATCCTTCGTGTGTCTTGGTGGATGATTTTCTGAGGTGACACAATGACCGATTCCAAACCGATCCGAGTTCTGATCGTTGACGACGAGCCGTTGGCGCGCAAACGCCTGCGCGAGTTGCTGAAGGGCGATTCCGAAATCGCCCTCGTCGGCGAATGCGCGAACGGCGCCGAAACACTGTCGGCCACGCGCGAACTCGCGCCAGACCTGATCTTCCTCGACGTGCAGATGCCGGGGATGGACGGCCTGGATGTTTCCGAAGCGTTGAACGACAGGGGAAGTCCGCTGTTCGTTTTCGTCACAGCCTACGAACAATACGCCTTGCGGGCGTTCGACGTGCAGGCTGTTGATTACCTGCTCAAACCGTTCGACCGCGCGCGATTCACTCAAGCGCTGCGTCGGGCGAAAGACCGGCATCGAGAAAAGGACCGCGACGACTTGAACCGGCGAATCCTCGGCCTGCTCTCAGAAATCAAGGATAAGCAGCCGCCTTACCTCGACCGTCTGGTCATAAAAAACAATGACCGGGTCTTCGTGCTCAAGACTGACGAGGTCGATTGGATCGAGGCCGAGGGCAATTACGTCCGGATCCACTTCGGCAAACAATCGTCGCTGATGCGCGAAACTCTCACCCGTCTCGCCGCGCAGCTCGACCCGCGCAAGTTCCCGCGCATTCATCGCTCGCGGCTGGTCAACATCGATCGCATTCAGGAATTGCAGCCCTGGGGACGCCGCGACTGGCTGATCATTCTCCGCGGCGGCGCCGAACTGCGACTGAGCCGCAATTACCGCGACCGGCTACACCAACTCCTGGGCAAGTTGTAAGGGCGCAGGCCAAAAATCTGAGGCGCAATCGCTTTCCATATTTCATATGAAATATGGAATATTTCCTGTCTTCGCCTTAACTCGTTGCTGCTGAGCGGCGATAGGCGCCAGGCCCCTGGCCGTTCCACTTTTTAAACGCCTTACTGAACGCGGCCTCGCTTTCGTATCCGACGAGTGAGGCGATCTCGGCGGTCGTCAGCCTGCCTTCCCGGAGCATCTCGATGGCTTTGTGCATGCGCCAGCGCGACAGATATCGAAGCGGCGGTTCTCCGACGAGTTCAGAGAACCGGTTTGCGAACGCCGAGCGTGACATCCCCGAGAGGGTCGCCAATCGCTCGACAGTCCACTGGCTTTGCGGCGCCCGATGGATATTGGCGATCGCTTCGCTGATCTGCGGATCAGCGGCTGCGCTGAACCAGTTCGGCCGCTCGCTGGAGGCCGCGCCCGCATATGACCGAACCGCCTGAATGAAGAGAATGTCGGAGAGCCTGCTGACGATCGGCTCGGCGCCTGGTCTGCGCGAAGCCGTTTCGGTGATGATAAGGTCAAGGGTTGTTCTAAACCAGTCGGCCGCTTTGCCGTCTTTTCCGACCGTTTCCGGCGTCACGGAAAAATGCAGGAAGGGCGGCAAAACTTTCAGCAGCGGATGGCTTTCATGGTTATCGAAGAAAAACGTCCCGCCGATAAATTTCGTGATTTCGCCTTTACCATTGACCTTGTATGTTCCATCCGGTCCGGGAGGATTGCGCCGCAGCCATTCCTGAAGGTCTATAATTTCCGATTGTGGAGAATCCGAAACTTTACAGGCGCACTTTTTAGTGATGATGATGAAATCGCCCGCATTCAGGCGCCGGCGGATATTCAATTCTTCGATTACGAGATAAGCCGATCCTTTGGTCAGAATGAAAAACGGCGCGCCCATCTCTTCCGCAATATGAAGCCCCCACGGCGCGCTGATCTCAACCGGGCAATAGACCGTGCTCCGGACTCGAACGCTATTCAGGACTTCGGTTAAAGCATTCATTGGGAATTCACGTTGGACGATCTGACATAAAATCGAGCGAATCTCACATAGAAACGGCGCCTGCGCGATTATATTATTCCCTTCGTTGAACGACAAAACCTGAAAGGAGCAATGATTATGTCTATTGTGATTACAACGCCGACAGGAAATATCGGCAGACGCGCTTTGCAACAACTTCTGGAGGCCGGAGCAGACGTCTCCGTCATCGTTCGCCAACCTGAAAAACTCTCTGATTCCATACGCAGCCGAGTCAAAATCCATCAAGGATCGCTCACCGACGCGGGTTTAGTGACGAAAGCATTCCAGGGAGCAAAGGCCGCGCTCTGGTTAACACCGCCCAGTCTCACGCATCCCGACGTCGCCGCTTATCATAGCGAGATGGGCGCTGTGGCCGCAACGGCGATCAAGGAAAGCAAAATCCCCTACGTGGTCAATGTTTCGAGCGCGGGCGCGCATCTGGAAAACGCCGGCCCTATCTCAGGTCTCCGCGCCATTGAGCGCCGGTTGAAAGAGGCGGCGGAGAACATCGTGCATCTGCGACCTGGCTTTTTTATGGAAAATTTTCTTCAGCAGATAGAGCCGATCAAGAACGACGGCGCAATCTACCAACCCCTTCCAGGCGATAGGCCGTACCCCATCATTGCAACCCAGGACATCGGCGACGTCGCTGCGCAATTGTTACTCGAGAGGAACTGGAGAGGTCATCAGATTCGCGGCTTGCATGGACCGGTTGACCTGACTTTCGCGGAGGCGACGAAAATCCTGAGCGAGTCGATCGGCAAACCTGTAAAGTATGTTCAGATCACGCCGGATCAAGCCTATCAAGCGTTTCTAGGCATGGGAGCCAGCCCCGGATTCGCGAAGGCGCTTGTGGAAATGTATCAGGCTCTCTCAAGGCCGAACGCTATTGCGGAACCGCGGACGCCGGAGACGACGACAACGACGACAATGCGCGAGTGGAGCGACAAGGTTTTCCGCCCGCTGTTTACCGCTTAATTCGAAGGCGCCAAGATTGGTTGAGCTGACGCCATTCTCCAGTTTCAATTCCACATTTTCAATTCTTGGGCAGGAGAAAAACGCCTTTCTTCCTGCCCAAGAATTGAAACTGGAGAATGATGTTGATCGAGTATTGGAGACCCAAGATGACTAACAAATTGCTCTTCGCTTTGACCCTTTTCTCGGCGCTCGGCTGCGGGCTGATAGGCGGGGTCTTCTTCGCTTTTTCGTCCTTCGTAATGAATGCCCTTGCCCGCCTCCCGGCGGCGCAGGGCATAGCCGCCATGCAATCCATCAGCGTCGTGGTGATCAATCCATTGTTTATGACGGCGTTCCTCGGAACGGCTGCGGCTTGCGTTCTTCTGGCCGTCTCCGCGCTCTTGAGTCGCCATGAACCCGGAGCCGCCTACATTCTCGCCGGCAGCCTGCTCTATCTGGTCGGCGTCATCCTGGTGACGGGGCTGTTTAACGTTCCACGGAACGACGCGCTCGCAGCCGTCGCCCCGGCGAGCGCCGAAGGCGTCAGCCTCTGGACCGATTACCTCAGCAGTTGGACGGCATGGAACCACGTGCGGACGATCGCGTCCCTTGCGGCGGCGGCATTGTTGACCATTGCGCTAGTGTGTAAAAGACCTTAGCCTAAATCCACGGAGAAGAAGGCGCCGCTGCGACACGCCATCTGCCCAACTCATCACTCGATTTTTCCCTCTCATCACATAATTCTTCGCCGCTTCGCCCGTCCCGCCTAAGATCGCGCGCCTGATCACACGTCATCAACACGGGAGAAGAAAACCATGTCAAAGCTGCTCGCCACCAAGCCGCTCGATCAACTGCTCGCCGAATCGCGTTCGGAAAGCTCGCACGGCCTGGTTCGCTCGCTGGGGCCGTATAACCTGATTTCGTTGGGAATCGGGGCGGTCATCGGCGCGGGAATCTTCGTCTTCACGGGCACGGCGGCGGCGCAATTCGCCGGCCCCGCGATTACGCTCTCGTTTGTGCTCGCCGGGATTGGCTGCGCTTTCGCCGGGCTTTGTTACGCCGAATTCGCCGCGATGATTCCGATTGCTGGTTCGGCTTACACTTACGGTTACGCGACGCTCGGCGAAATCTTCGCCTGGATCATCGGGTGGGACCTCGTGCTGGAATACGCGTTCAGCTCGGCCACGGTGGCTTCGGGATGGAGTGGGACAATCGTCAGTTTGTTGCAGGATTTCGGCGTCAATTTACCCCCGCAAATAATTGGAACTCCCGGAAGCGAGCTTGTCTTCTTTCAAGGCCGCTGGACGCCGCCGGCGACGATTTTGCCCACGATCAATGCGGCGGGAATCAGTCTCGATAGCCTGCCGCATGCGACCGCTCTTTTCAATCTGCCCGCGTTCATCTCGATCCTGCTCGTTACAACCATTCTGGTCATCGGCGTCAAAGAGTCGGCGCGATTCAACACGGTCGCGGTCTTCATCAAAGTCGCCACGATCATCATCTTCATTGCCATCGCGGGCGCGTATCTTTGGAAAAACCCAGGCGTATTCAGGAACAACTGGCGCGAGTTTATACCTCAAAACAAAGGCGAATTCGGACGGTTCGGGTGGTCGGGCATAGCGCGCGGAGCCTCGGTGATCTTCTTCGCCTACATCGGCTTCGACGCGGTCACGACCGCCGCCCAGGAGGCCAGGAATCCGCAGCGCGACATGCCCATCGGTCTTCTGGGTTCGCTCGCTATCTGCACGATCCTCTTTCTGGCCGTGGCGACCACGTTGACCGGGGTCATGCACTATTCGCAATTGAACGTGGCCGCGCCGGTCGCCCTGGCGGTTGATGCGATTGGAGTGAAGTGGGGAAGCTTGCTGATCAAATTCGGATCGCTGGCAGGATTGAGCACTGTCATGCTGGTGACGTTGTTGGGGCAGTCGCGAATCTTCTACACAATGTCGCGCGACGGGTTGTTGCCGCCCTGGGTGAGCGCAATTCATCCGCGCTTCCGCACGCCCTGGATTTCATCAATCGTGGTCGGGCTTGTCGTTGCGATTTTCTCCGGACTGTTTCCGATCAGCGTGCTCGGCCAACTGGTTAGCATCGGCACGTTGCTGGCGTTCGTCATCGTCTGCGCGGGCGTGTGGAGGCTGCGGATCAAACGGCCCGACATAGACAGGCCGTTCAAAGCCCCCTGGGTTCCGTTCACGCCGCTGATGGGCATACTGGTTTCGCTGCTGCTGATGGCCAGCCTGCCGCTCGACACCTGGATTCGCCTGGTTGTGTGGTTATTGATCGGATTGGCGATCTATTTCGGCTACAGCCGCAAACACAGCCGCGTGCAGGCCGCCGAAAAAACTCCAGTCATTAAAACCGCCGCCTGAATCTTTATTTTACAACTTGTTGAAGACCTGATCATTTCGTTTCAGCGACAATTGCTTCCAATTCCCCGGCCCTCGAATCGTTTCTTCGTGATTGATTTACGAATTGTGGAGGCAGGTTATGCGAACCGCCATCCTATGTCACGCAAGGGAACGCCACTCTGTGACCTCCTCATGGCGTCTTTCATATTAAGGTTTGGACAATCTTTCTAACGGAGTCGCAGGCAATCCGCTCAAAGACATCAGCAGGCTCAAACGGGTCAAGTTCGTGATGAAGGGCGGTGAAGTGGTCAAAAACGAACTCCCAAAGTAGAATTCCACTTCTGTTCAAACCTTCATTTGCATAGGAGTCGTTCATTCGGCAGTGAGCGACGACCTGAAACAATGAAAATCGTCCCTGGGTACGCGTCGCTTCTAGCGCGCAGGCTTGGGTGGCAGGCATATTGGAGGCCCGCAGCGCGTTTGGAACCGGATGCGTAGGCTTACAAGCAATAATCGCTCAACGCAAGCAAAGGGACTTTGGGGACGGCTGACTTACAATCAATACGTCTTTCACCGAGCCTGCACGCTGGAAGCGATGCGTACCCAGGGGATTTCCGCAGGAGCGAAGAGATATGAAAGCGATCGTCGTTGAAAATTTCGGCGGGCCGGAGGCGTTGGTCTATCGCGACGCCGAAAAGCCCGCGCCCAAAGCGGGCGAGGCGTTGGTCAAGCTGGCAGCCGTTGGCCTTAACTACATTGACGTTTATCACCGCACCGGACTTTATCCGCTGCCGCGCCCGTTCATTCCCGGCATGGAGGCCGCAGGCGCTGTTGAAGCCGTCGGCCCCGATGTGACCGAGGTCGCGGCCGGCGACCGCGTGGCTTACGCGATGCAGCCCGGCGCCTACGCCGATTACGCCGTCGCGCCCGCGTGGAAGCTGGTCAAGGTCCCGGAAGGCGTGAGCGCCGAACAAGCCGCCGCCGCAATGCTGCAAGGCATGACCGCTCATTACCTGACGACTTCGGTCTATCCGCTGAAAGCCGGCGAAGCGGCATTGATTCACGCGGCGGCGGGTGGCGTTGGATTACTGCTCATTCAAATGGTCAAACGCATCGGCGCGCGAGCCATCGGCACGGTTTCGACTGAAGCCAAAGCGCAGCTCGCTCGCGAAGCCGGCGCTGACGAAGTCATTCTCTACACCCAGCAAGACTTCGAGCAGGAGACGCGACGGTTGACCGGCGGCAAAGGCGTTCAAGTGGTCTACGATTCGGTTGGGCGCGACACGTTTTTGAAGAGCCTGTCATCGCTCGCGCCTCGCGGGATGCTGGCGCTCTTCGGCCAATCGAGCGGCTCAGTCGCGGCCTTCGATCCGGCGCTGCTCGCGCAAAAAGGCTCGCTCTTTTTGACGCGACCGAGCCTGGCGCAATACGCGGCGACGAGAGAAGAGTTGCTCTGGCGCGCGAGCGATCTGTTCGACTGGATCAAATCGGGCGAATTGAAGCTGAGGATCGAAAAGACATTCCCGCTGCGTGACGCTGCCGAAGCGCACCGGCAGCTCGAAGGCAGAAAGACGACTGGCAAAGTGTTGTTGATTCCCGGTTAGGCATCCTTCGGTGGATTCTCGGCAAACCATTCCGCGATCGCCGGCATTTCACTTTCGAAACCGCCCGGGATCGAAAAGTTCAAGACGACAGCCGGGCCTGAACTTCGGTTCTCGAAATCGTGCGTCACTCCACCCGGCGCCAATACGAAGGAGCCTTTTTGGGCGTCAATCCAGAGATCGCCAATCAGAAAGCTCATCGTTCCTTCGATCACATAGAAAATGTCGTCTTCGGGGTGGGAGTGCGCCCCAGGGCCTTGCGTGTGCGGCTCCAGGCGCCACTCAGAGATGGAATACGCTCTTTGTGTTTCGTCTCCGTCCGCTTTGAAGATGGCGCTGATGCGTCCCATGGGGTACGAACGACCCTCCCCGGGAGGCAGAAAAATGCCGGCTCGTTTTGTAGAGTTGTCCTGGCTGCTCATAAAACATTCTCCTCCGGAGAAGTGAAGTGTGTCATTGTGTCAATTGGAGATTTTCATGCGGCGTCAATCTTGCACCGGCAGATAGGTGATCCGATTTACCCATTCCTCAGCCTCCATGACCAGCCAGACCAGAAATAACTCTTCGGCTATTTGGGCAATCGTCAGATGCGGAGGAATAACAATTACGCCTGAGCTCTCGTTGTTAGCGATGAAATCTGCGAAATGTCGAGGGAAAGTTGCTTTGTCTCTCGTGATGAGCAATCGTCCGTTTTGCGCCGCGACAGCCAGGACCTCAGGATCGCCCAAGCCCAACACGCCGACTTGCTGGGCAGTCGTGAATTCAATCGATGGCTCTAAACGCAAGACCGCCTGAATGAGCGCATGGCTCAAACTCTCGTCGGCCTGAAAACGAATTTTCACCGCTGGGTTAGCTCCTGCTGTTGCCTGGCTTCCTTCATCATCTCTTGAAGCCGCCGATGGAACTCCTCATCCTGGCTGATACTCATTTGCCGTCTGGACTCGTAATCGGCTCTCCGCTGCTGCAAGTAAGAATTTATCTCCGTTTGATGATCGAGATAAAACGCGATTGCGCCATAAATTTCGGCAAGTTTCAGTGTCGGGAACGATTGCTGAATCGTTTCGAGCGAACGCCCATCGAGAAATTCGGAGATGATCGCATCAAGCAGAACGCGGCTCCCGATGACGAAATAATCGCCTTCGATGAACTCAACGTATTGTCTTGTTGCTGTTTCCATAATGATCAATATTCTATCACTGATGTATAAAAGGCGCCATGATTAGGAGAATGGCGCTGCTCCGCAAAATAATGCGGGAGGAGAACGTGTCCCCTCCCGCCATTGAAAGTCCGTCACGAACGGCGGCGCGTCCCCGCGCCGGGCGCGCTAGAACTCAAGTCGCAGCCCCATCCGCATGTTGAACGGCAGGTAGAAGCCGCGCGTAAGATCGGTCAGCGCGATGCCCGGTTTGAGGAAGTCCGGGTTGATCTGGCCGGCCGTACTCTCGCGGAACATGTCCGGCAGCCGCAGTTGTTGGTTGTTGGTCACGTTGAAGAAGTCGCCGATCAGCGTAAACCGCCAGCGTTCGGTCAACGAGAACTTGTAATCAGAATGCAGGTCCAGCCGCGCGAAAAACGGCGTGCGGCCCAGCTTGCCGCGCCCGCCCACCGGGATTTCGCCGGGGCTGGAGTAGACCGGGTGCGCCAGGTATTCGCTGATCGGCACGCCCGACTCCATGTGAACGCCCGCGCCCAGGGTCAGCCCTTTCAAGCGGTTCGCGAAGCGCTGTTCGCCTAGCGCGTAGCTGCCGTAGATGTTGGCGATGTGCCTGCGGTCGGTGTTGAGCGGGCCGACGGCGAATTGGTCGCCGAGCAGATTGAACTCGCCGGCCGTGAAGTCGAACAGCGAGCTGATGGCCGGGTCGGTCTGGCCGTTGTCGTTGCGGAAGTGTCCCTCGAAATTGCCTGTGAGTTTGGCGATGCGCCAGTTCGAGAGCAATTGCCATCCCTTCGAGAAACGCTTGTTAAGCTCCATTTCGACCGCTCGGTACTTGCGGATCGCGTCCGGGAAACCGTCAGCCACGCCGTCCGCGCCGGGGTCGCCCGCCGGCGCGCCGTTCGCGCCGTTCGGCTGGTAGCAGACTCCAAGAGCGGCATTTACAAAATTCGGGTTGCACGCCACCGGCACATTTGTGACGTTGCCCTTTGCGTCAAGAACAGGCGTGAACCTGACGCTGATCGGGTTGACCGCCGCGTCGAGCTTCGAGGTAATGTTGCCGATGAAGTAGGTCTGGCCGAAGAAGTCGGCGCTCTCCGGCGCGACTACCGCGGCGTCCTCCACCACGCGCTTCACGCGGCGGTCCAGATAGCGCACCGACAAGGTAAAATTGCCGGGCAGTTGCTGCTCGAAGCCGATGATGTGCTCGTCCGAATAACCGAGCTTGGTTCCGGGAAGGATCGGGCTTGCCGGATTGGAGAGCGAGACTGAGACTGTCGCGCCGGTACCGCCCTCCGCGCCGGTCAGGAGATGCGCCGCGTCGAGCACTGGCGTGACTGTGCCGAGCGAGTTGATCTTAACGCGGGGCACGCCGCCGACCATCTGGAAATCGGGCGCAAAGCGGCCGTTACGGAAATCGGTCTCAGCCGACAGCGAGCGCTCGGCCAGGTCGAGCGGGATGGACTCGAAGAAGCGGCCGAAGTTGTAATAGAACTTTGTCCTGCCCTTGCCGAAGGGGTCAACCGTCGCGCCCAGCCGCGGCGCCCACGCGCCGGTGAAGCTGTAGCCGATGCGATTGCCGTCCGCGCCCGGATTGCCGATCAGTCGCTCCTGTTCGTGGCGCAGGCCCGCGAGCCCGGTGATGTATTTGTTGATTCGCCAGGTGTCTTGCACGTAGGCGCCGTGGTAGCTCGACTTGGTGTCAAATGTAGTGTTGCCATATTCGCCGCGAGTCTGGCGCAGATAGACGCGCTGTTCACCTACGCCAGGCACGTTCATGACAGGGCAGAGCGTACAGGTTGAATCGAGCGGCAAGGCAAACAAATCCCAGTTTGCGTTGACCTGCTGGCCAATGGCCGCCGCCGCCGCGCCCGAGAGTTCAGTCACGGATACGCCCGTG
>Ga0137409_10004284_pt1 | contig 14996 bp, 12 predicted proteins | sample CZODoug1_16funga_FD_122059 | JGI IMG/M metagenome (GOLD analysis project Ga0137409, IMG submission 122059) | Vadose zone soil fungal communities from Angelo Coast Range Reserve, California, USA - CZODoug1_16fungal (Hybrid Assembly) | ecosystem: Environmental > Terrestrial > Soil > Vadose zone... | reverse complement strand
TGGAAGAACCTGATGGACATGCAGGTCTATCTCGGCAACGCCAAGGGCAGCATTCCCTTCGATCAGATCATTGACAACACGTTCGCCGACAAGGCGGTCGCTAGCCTGAAATGATGGGAACCGGCGTCGGTCAAAACGCTGGGAATGCCGAGACAGTCACGGATGGTGCTCCAGTCCCGCCGCTCGTGGTGGAGCATGTTACGAAGAGTTATGAGGTCGGCGGCCGCATCGTGCCGGTCATTGGCGACCTCAGCCTGACGCTCCGGGAGGGAGAGATCGTCAGCATTGTCGGGCCCTCCGGCTGCGGCAAGACCACGTTGCTCAACACCTTGTGCGGATTGCTGACGCCGGATTCCGGGCGTATCCGCTGGCATGGCCGCGAGGTCTCCGGTCAGCCGCAGAATGTCGGCTACATGCTGCAGAAGGATTTGCTGTTGCCATGGCGGACGGCGCTCGGCAACGCCATGCTGGGGTTGGAGATCCGCGGCGTTGCGCCGGGCGAAGCCCAGGACCGCAGCCACGCCATGCTCGACCAGCTTGGACTCCACGGCTTCGCCGATCACTATCCCTCGACACTCTCGGGTGGAATGCGTCAGCGCGTGGCGCTGGCCCGCACACTTGTTCACGAGCCCGACGTGCTGTTGCTTGATGAGCCCTTTGCCGCGCTGGACTTCCAGAGCAAGCTATTGATCGAGAGCGACACGGCGGCGCTGGTGCGGCAAAGCAAACGTTCCCTGCTGCTCATCACCCATGATATCGAAGAGGCGGTATCGCTTGCCGATCGCGTCATCGTGCTGTCGAAGCGGCCGACCCGCGTCAAGGCCGTCTACGACATCGCACTTGGCGCCGAACGCACCGACATGATAGCCATGCGTCAGAGCCAGGACTTCAGCCAATACGTCCGGCGCATCTGGGCCGATCTCGACGTGGTCCTGCAATGACTGCCGATGTGGATACCGGAATGGTTCGTTCAACGGACAAGGCCGAGCCGGTTCTCGCGCCGGTCGCAGGGCGCCGCTGGAAGAAATTTCGTTCGAGCGCCATTGTGCTTGCAACCCAGATCGGCATCCTTGCTGCATTCCTCGGCTTTTGGGACTACATGACGTCGCAGAACCGCGCGGCGGCCTTCATGTTCGGGTCGCCATCGGCGATTGCGGGCTTTCTGCTTCAGATGGCGCGCGATGGCAGCCTGTGGCGTGATAGCTATGTGACGGGGTTGGAAACCCTGCTCGGATTCTTTGTCGGGAATCTGGTCGGGACGGTGATCGGTCTGTCGCTCTGGTATTCGCGGTTCGTGTCCCGCGTCGTCGAGCCTTTCGTGATCGCGATCGGTTCGATTCCCATTATCGCGCTGGCTCCGATCATCATCATCTGGTTCGGCACCGGTCTGATTTCGAAGGTCGCGATGTCGACCCTTTCGGTGGTCATCGTGGCTTTGGTCACATCTTACAAGGGCGCGGTCGGAGTCGACCCGGACCAGATCAACCTGATGCGGACGCTCGGGGCGTCGAAGTTCCAGATTTTCGGCAAGCTCGTGGTACCTGCCTCGCTCACCGACATCTTCGCCGGATTGAAGCTCACGGTCGGATTCGCGTTGATCGGCGCTATCGTCGGCGAGTTCATGTCGTCATCGGAAGGGCTCGGGCACGCCATCTTCAAGGCGGGCTCGCTCTACGTGATTCCGAAAGTATTCGCAGCACTGGTGGCCACCATCGCGCTCGCGCTGATTTTGACGTTCATCGTCGGCAAGATCGAACAGCTCCTCATGCCGTGGCGCCGTCACCTGTAAATCTTCGAACGCTCGTTCAATAGCTCCGGGAGTGAACATGTCCAAGCGCATCAGCAAGGTTGATAATATCAAATACGCGCTGTCCGGGAACGATCGCTACATTGCCAGCGTCGATCCAGGCGAGACCTTCGTGGTGGAATGCGCGATCAATGCCAACGATGGCACGATCCGCCATCTCGGGCAGCAACTGACCGAGGCCGATGTCACCTTTCCCTTTGTCAACGGCGCGACCGGACCGATCGAGGTCCGCGGGTCGAAAGCCGGCGACATGGTGAAGGTGGAGATCGTCAACATGGAACTGGACAAGCTCGGCTTCACCGCGTTGTGGCCCGGCATCGGCATGTTTCCCGATTGGGTCCGGCGCAAGGAATTCGGCATCCAGACCCGGGTGGTAGAGGTCAAGGACGGCCGGGTGCACTGGAACGACCACCTCAAGCTGCCGGTGAAGCCGATGATCGGTGTGCTCGGGGTGGCGCCGGTTCACGGCGCGGTGCTGACCGTCGACAACGGCCCGCACGGGGGCAATCTCGACGTCCAGGAAATCACCACCGGCAACACCGTCATGTTCCGCGTCAACAAGGACGGCACCCACCTGTTCATGGGCGATTGCCATGCCATCCAGGGCGACGGCGAATGCAACGGGATGGGCGCGATCGAGATCGCCGCGACCCTCACCGTGAAAGTGTCGCTTGAGAAAGCTCCGCGGCGCCTGAACCATCCACGCATCGAAACCGCGACACACATCTGCACGCTCGGCTGCGCGCGACCCCTTGAAGATGCCATGCGCATCGCATTCGAGGAAATGGTGTACTGGATGGAAGACGAGTGGAAGATTCCGACCGCTGAAGGGTACATGCTTCTGGGTCAGATTGCCGAGGCGCGATGCACCCAGGTGGTCAATCCGAAGTACACCTATATCTGCAAGGTCGATAAGGGCGTGCTCGCCAGCTACTTCGGATGAACCCCATTGCTGCCATCCGGCCGAACATCCGAACCCATTCTCTGACAGCCTTTGGGTCGCTCGAAGAAGTCTCCGGACAGCACAGCAACCTCGGTGCGATTCCTCGCCTTGAGCTTTCTCATGATATGGCGAAGATGAACTTTTACCGTATGCTCGCTCATATTGAGCTCGTAAGCGATCTGTTTGTTGGCCTTTCCAAGACGGATTTCCTCGACAACCTTCATTTGTCGTTCGGTCAACAGGACGCTCGTTTTCGGTGCCGGCTGTTTCTCGTGGTGATCGTGGACGAAGCTGCCGGCGGGTACAAAGGTTCCCCCGGCCTTCACCAGTCGCACGGCTTCGACGGCCACGTTGAAGGGCAGGCTGGTCGGAATGTAACCTCGCGCACCGCTCTTCAGCGCGCGCACGATGTGGTCGAAGTCATCGACATCGGACACGATCACGACCGGAATGGTCGCTGCGGCGGCTTCAAGGAATTCGAGATCGGCGACGCCGGATTCGTCGCCATCGTCGATGACGATGATGATGATGGCGGCGGCCAGCGCGTTCGGTTCCTTTGAACTGAACCAATCGGCGACATTCGCAAACGAGAAGATGTTGTGATCCCGGTAGGAAATTTCCAGACATCGAACGAAGCAATCTCGAAATACCGCGCGACGATGAATCACGACGATCCCGGGTTTTTTCAGCTTCAGCGCTCCGGAGTCCTTTCCGTTCACGCCATTGAGATGTTGAGGATTGGAGGGCCCGTTTTGAATATTGGTGTCGGCGCGATTGCGTTGATGTGCGGCCGCGTGAGTTTCGTTCGAGTTTGGCATCTCTTGGCTGAGCTGTGTTGCTTGCCTGTCGGCGCGACGCCGGATGCTCCCGGACGCGGCTCGGCGTGCTCCCTCAATTGGAGCCGATCCCAGTTCTGATTTGGATTGGGCTAAGGGATGACGGAGAATTTGCGTGTTGACGTTATCCGGACGCGACGTCACGGACGACCCTGGGGCTTGCCGTTCTATAATACTGGTTGAAGACATGCGGAAATTCTGGCGTGCTTCAACACGCGAGCCTGGATGCAATACGCGCATAAAAACCCCCGGCCTTAAATGATTCCGAGAAACTCCAAAACCTCGGTAGTTCGAGAATTCCTTCTAAATTTCAGCCCGTGCCGAGACCAATTTTACTGTATTTCAAGTGCCTAAGAATGTCCACATTTGCTTAAGGACTGGGCATTTAAGTTCGGTCGTCAACCCGACAATGCAGGCTCGGTGATACCCTCGCAGATATTTGAAACCATTGAAAAAATATGACGGATGTGCGCGGGTTTGCCCTCCCCGCGTCTCGGTGTCACAGGGCTGGCTGGCCTGAAGCGTCGTGAAGCGGATGCGTCGAAATATGCGCATCGAAAAATTGTACCCATACGACCGAGACGTCATCGCGTTGCGCGAACGGTTCGGTCAATTCGAGCTCCTGCAGATCGCGAGGGCGATCTTCCCGCGGCACGCCTGCGCCTTCCGAAAGGATTGGACTGCCGAACAGTATCGACCCCAGCGTCGCGGCATTGTGGCAACCCAGTTCGAAATCGCGATTGCGCGCGGTGCTTAGCAGGAGCAGTTCTTCGGCCATCATGTCGGACCTCATGCGGGTGATATCTTCCCAGGCCCTGCACTGAACAAGCGACATTGAATTCCCGGCGATCTTGCCGCTTTCGATTCTGGCGATGATGCTGATCAGCATGACCATGAAGCCGATCATATATGGATCGGACCACGTCACTTCGGATATCCCGCCGAGACGATGACGGCTCTTCTCCACGATGGGGGAGAGCACGGTCACCGCCGCCTTGCGGGCTTTGCGAACTCTGGACAACTCGAAAGCCCAGTGCCACATGCGGTCACTCCCTTCCGACAGCCGCAACGCGATAGGTTATAAATCCTGCTTCTCGTCTTGCTCGCTTGCTGGCCGGATCATATATTCGTTGTCACGTGTGCTCCAGAGCAGATGCTTTGCCATTGGGTGTCGGAACACGACGATGCAAGGCAGATCCAATTCCTACGCATCCGTGACGAGTCCGCAACCATGGTGTCCAGTCACCTTCCGCCAAAACCTGATTTTGAGGCGCTCGCGGCATCCGCGCCGACCACTGCCGATCGCCGCACGTTCATTCTGGCATTGATCGGAAATCTGGTTTCGAGCTGGTCGAACAACGAGAGCCTGTTCATTTATGTTCTCATGATCCTCCTGAAAACGGACCAGGCGTCAGCGGCCTTGACCTTTGCGACCCTCAACACGACGCGCGCCCGCCTTGATCTAATCCAGCGGCTGGCGAAGATCACCATCAGGGACAGGAACCTCGACAAGGCGCTTTCGAAGATAATCGAACGCTTCAACGAATCGACCCATGTTCGCAACGAATTCAATCACTGCATGTATATCGTCGACGCCAGCGGCCAGATAACCCATACGCAATCGATGCGAATTGTGCAGACCAAGAATAATCTTCAATTCGGCGACATGAAGCCGATGGACGATGCCCGGCTGAAGAGCATGGTCAAAACCACCAAGGATATGACGCGCATCAATCGCGACATCTGGGACTTCCTGCCGCGTCTTGAAAGCCATATCGGTTCAATCGATAGCCCGTCGCCCTGAAGGCGTTTCGTGCCCGACATGTTTCGGACGCGGGCGGCAAACGATTTTCAGTGGACAGATTGTGGAACAGTTGATCCGGTTGCGCGTTTCGACAATTCCAGGTGTAACCTGAGCGCAACAGCTGCCGCATTGCGCAGAGCGGATACCGTCATCCGTATGGGTACATCTTCCCGAGAGCTACCGCGTTTGAGGTATCGGACTAGCCGAAGGAGTTAGCGTCCCCGATCAAATGGTTTACGGGTCTTGGCAATTACGTCGAATGACTGTGTTCGGCTAATGCTTAAGACGACGAGCGATGCCCCGAATGAGCGGCTATTCCCTGACTTCTACATGAGCAACGCTGATGATGCGAAGTCTCGCAAATAATTGCGAGGGGATCGCGGTCGGAAAAATCCGACATTTACCGCATCGTAGCGCGTTGGCCATCGCAGACGTAGAAGATCAGCGATTTCCGAGGCGACGACGATGCTCCTTACCAAACAGGAGTTCGTCATGGGTTACCACAAGCCAAAGAAGAACGACCCCAGCCAGGAGCAGGAACAGGACCAGGATCAGAAGCAGGCCAATCTGCAGGCGCAGGCCCAGGGTCAGCTTCAGGGTCAAGCCCAGGGTCAGGCCCAGCTTGCTGTTCAGTCGCTTGATTCAAAGAGCGATAACGATAATAAGAACAGCAACGATAACAAGAACAGCAATGAGAACGATGTCGACAACAAGGTCGACAACAAGCTGGACAACAAGGTTGATAACAGTCTCGACAACAAGGTCGAGAACAAGGTCGAGAATACCGTCGATAACAAGGTCAATGTTGACGTCGACGTCAAGGTCGATCTCGACCTCAGCGCTGATGGCCTGAGCAGCCCGGTTATCGATCTCTCGAACCTTCATGACATCGAAGGCTCGGTGATCATACCGGACGTGGTGAACCAGAACCTGAACGGTGGAAACAGCAACGCCTTCAATATCGATCAGGTCAATAACCTGATTGACAATGACTACCTGAGAGATGCGAAGGTCTCGTACGACGGCGGCGACGGTGGCTTCCATATGGACGCGAAGGCCGAAGGCGGCGACGTCAAGATCGATTCGAAGATCGGCGACATCGCCGGTAACACCGCGAGCGGCGTAATTGCACATGCCGACGCGACCCTGACACAGGACGCTTTCAACCAGACCATTACACAGGGTGCGAACATCCAGTTCAACAGCATCACGATGAACGTGGCCGGTCATGATTTGAACGACAGCCATAATCTGGGTGATCTAGGTAGCTAGACGCGTACTGAAGCCCGCGCGGCATTAGCCGCGCGGGCTTCTCAAAATCCCCGGAATTTTTGTTGTCGTGATTAGCCCCGCGGGATCCTCAGATCCCCGAGCCTGACACAGGAGGCTCTCATGATGCCCGGTGGCGTGACGGAAGTAATTTGGCATTTCGCAGGCTATCTTCAAATTATAAATGACATTGCAAGAGACCGCATTGACTACGATCCAGCAGCGTTCCGGAACCTGCAAGAAGACTATGTCACCCCGCGACCGGCTTACGACGCCAAGCCGGATATCGACGACTTCGACAGCCGTGGGTCACCAGGGCCGGAGATGGCGCCATTGGATGAATTCCATGGCATCCGGCTTCTCCCGATAAAATCATTGAGTTCGCCGTCGCCGCATCCCAATCCGGATTTCGAGCCATCGGGTGGGCTTCCGCTTCTTCCGCGCGCTGGGGGAGGTGGTGGAGGGGGAGGATCGCATCACGAGATTACGGTCCACTATCAGCACGGCGGCGAGCAGAGCGAGGTCCAGATTATTCAGTATAATGTTTTGTCGGATAACGATGTCCTTGTTCAGGGAAACGGGGCTGACTTCACCCACGACACCGCGCTCGTTACGGCTGATGCCTCGGCGATCGTTCACCACATGGCAGACGATGCCAACCACCAGATTCCGAAGGAATGGTGGATCCAGCAAAACGGAACGGGCGCCACCGAGTTCCTCAAAGCTCACGATGAGGATGTCGCGTCCCGCGGCGGTGCGCCGGACGCCCATTCGGTTGAGCCCGGCTATTACCTGAATGGCGTACTCCAGACCCCCGCGCCGGAACCGCCCGATCAGACGCCGGCACCGCAACCCGCACCGGCGCCGGATTTAGGTCATGGTCTCGGACAGTGGGCCGAGGTCGGAAGCAACTTCAGCTTCAATGCGGCACTGATTGTGGATCTCAGCGAGTCCGGACGATCCATGATCGTGATGGGTGACTACTTCAAGACAAACGCAATCTTCCAGACCAACTCCCTGATGGATCACGATCATGTTGATGTTTCAGGAGGTAGTGCGCCTGCTTTGACCGCTGGCGACAACAAAACCGATAACATCGCCGACTTCGTCCAGCATCCGGGCATTTACGCCTCGCTCCCGGCGCATTTCGCCGGACCGCACTGGAACGTCGATGTGGTGGAAGGCAATTACTATAGCGTTCACACCCTCGTTCAGATGAACTATCTGATGGACAACGACATTGTCGTTCAGAAGAGCGCCGATAATCATTATGAAGTTCACTCCGGCGGCAATGAGCTGGGCAACCTGGCACAGGTGTTCGACGGGTCGATCCACTACGATCTGATCATCGTGGCAGGCGCATATCACGGCATGAACGTGATCTTTCAGAACAACATTCTGTTGAACAACGACGAGATCAAGCTGCTGACGGAGGGCGCAGGTTCGTCGCAGTCCGTTATCTCGGGCCAGAACCAACTCACCAATGCCGCAACGATTGAGAATTACGGAGACGACAATTTTAAGCCGATGAATGGCAATCTGGATAGTCTTGCCACGGCAGTCGGCAACGGCTCGACCTCCCTCGACCCCTCATACGGAAATTTCGTCGATGGATCCGGTGGTGTATTCAATGTGCTGTACGTCAAAGGCGATTATTACGACGTCAACGCGATCTGGCAGACCAACGTCACGTCCGACGTCAACCTGATCATTCAGCTTCTCGGTACGCCGTCAGCGAATGCTCTTTCTCTTCATCCTGACGACACCGGGACGCAGTCCGTAACGAGCGGCAAGGACGTTCTGACCAACGACGCGGCGATCATCGACGTGGGTGCGACCAACACCTATGTGAACGGTGAAATGTATGGCGACACGATCCTGGTGCAGGCAAATCTGCTGCCGTGCGACAAGGATCATATGCTTGCCAACGATACGCAGACGTTGGTTCCGGAACTCATCGCCTTTGTCAACGAGACGCAGGATCAGGCGCCGGCGGCGCAGCCTGCGACAAGTGGTTCGGTGCACGACGATCCTATTGCAAGCGTCATGCATTAGGCGGGTAGGACGAAGATTGAACAGCGAGTTGTCAACTGAGCCAGGTTGACGTGGAGGTCGGGCTGATGACGCGGGGCAGCGACAATGAGTTTGACGGAGGAGACGGCCGAGCTGCGCAACTGACCGATGAAGAAAGCGCAAAACTGCATACCGCAAAGGTTTTCCCGTTCCGGGCTCGGAACGATGCGCCGGAATCGCCTGGCATTGCATTGGGCGCTCCTCCGTCGCCCAGTAACCAAGCCGTTGAATCGGCAAGCCCGAAATCCGGCCTGAGCTCCGACGGCCAACATGGCGCACCGGCCGCGAATACCACGGCCAAACAGTTGGACGCCGCTCCATTGCCGGGGGTAGCGAAGACACCGCCACATCCGCAAGGCGACGCACGACCTCGGACGAACGGCGCGCCCGTTGCCAATGGCGCGTCGGTTCCGTCGCTGGCGAACGGAAGTGGAGGCGGCGGCGGCGCATCGAACGGCGGGGGCGGGGGCGGCGGGGGAGGCGGCGGTTCTACGCCTCTGCACAAGCGCTCCGGCGACAACGAGTTCCGCGACGTCCTGGGGAAAGGTCTCGCCTATACGCGGCGCAACCTGGTGACCGTCGGAATTTTCTCGATCATGGTCAATCTTCTGGTTCTGTCGATCCCGGTTTACCTTTTCAACATGTCGGATCGCGTGCTGACCAGCAGAAGCACCGATACGCTCGTGATGCTGACGATGATAGTCGTGTTTGCGATTGGTGCGCATGTCCTGATGGACATGATGCGCCGGATCATCCTCATGCGCGTTGCGGTCGAGACGGAGGCCCGGCTGGGCGGCCCCGTATTAAGCGCCGCGGCGAAGGCCGCGCAGAGCGGGTCGAGCCGCGAATTCCAGACGCTGGCAGATCTTCAGCATCTCCGCTCGTTCATTACCGGCCCCGTCCTGCTCACGATGTTCGATGCGCCGGTATCTCCGGTCTACTTCGCGGTCGTGTTCCTCATCCATCCCCATCTCGGTCTGATCGTTCTGTCATCGGGCGTAGCGCTGATGGGCGTCGCCATACTCAATCAGAAGGTCACTGCGATTCCATTTACCCGGGCAAACGCGTTCGGAACCCGGGCCAACCTCCAGGCCGAAGCGATGGCGCGCAACGCGCAAGTCATCAACGCCATGGGGATGATCCCCGAGGGCGTTCAGGTCTGGGGCCGCGAAACCGTGGAATCCCTGAAGGCGCAGGTCGCCGGGCAAGACCTCAATATCTTGATGACCGGCATCTCCAAATTCCTGCGCCTCTGCACGCAGATTGCGATCCTCGGTTGGGGCGCATGGCTGGCGCTGGAGAGCCAGTTGACCGGCGGCATGATCATAGCGGCTTCGATCGTGGCAAGTCGCGCTTTGGCTCCGCTTGAAGGCACAATCGAAGGCTGGCGCAATTTCGTTCAGGCCCGCTCGGCCTACGGGCGGGTAAAAACCCTGCTGCAAAATTCACCGTTGAATCTTGATCGGCTGCGTCTGCCGCGCCCACAGGGTCATCTCAGCGTCGAGCGCATCCTTTATGTCCCGCCGCCAAACAAGAAAGTGATTCTGAACGGCATCAGTTTCCATCTGGAGCCCGGAGAGTCGCTGGCGATCGTCGGGGATTCCGGAACCGGAAAAACCATGCTCGCGCGCATGCTTGTCGGCTCCATCATTCCCACCGCAGGCAGCGTGCGTCTCGACATGATGGATCTGCGCAACTGGGATGCGCGTCAGTTCGGCGAAAGCGTCGGCTATCTGCCTCAGGACGTTCAGCTCTTTCCCGCATCAATCAAGGCCAACATTGCGCGCATGCGTGAGGACGCACTCGACGAGGACATTTTCGATGCCGCGGAGACCGCCGACGTACACGAGATGATATCGAGCTTCGCGCAGGGATACGAAACCATCGTCGGCATGGACGGAAGTCCGTTGTCGGGCGGCCAGAGGCAACGGATCGGGCTGGCACGCGCCTTCTACGGCAACCCGCGTCTGATGGTTCTCGACGAGCCAAATTCCAATCTCGATGCGAACGGAGAACGAGCCCTCGCCAAGGCGCTCATCCGCGCCAAAGAAAAGCGGATTACCGTCGTCACCATTACGCAACGCGCCGCGCTTCTAAGAAGCGTCGACAAGATCATGATTCTTAACAACGGATCGGTGCAGGTCTTCGGCGATCGCGACGAGATCATCCCGCTGATTACCGGACGCAAACCGACTGGTCCCGGCGGTGGGCCACCGATGCTGAATTCGTGACGTGACTTTGCTGCTGGATGTTGAATGCGAGTTTGAAATTAACGCACTGGCCGTCGGGGTGCTGTGATGTTCGGCAAAAAACTCATCGTGCGAGAGCCGGTGGCGGTTGAGACGAATTGGTACGAATCGCTTCCGCGATCGACGCGGATTCCGACAATTGGCGGAGTTCTCATCATGGCCGTAGCGGTGATGGGCTTCGGTGTCTGGGGCAACATGGCGCCGATTGCCGGCGCCGTGGTCGCATCCGGGGTGTTCGTCGCAACCGGACAGAACAAGATCATTCAGCATCTGGAAGGCGGTGTCATCCGCGATATCTATGTGCGCGAAGGCGATGTTGTCGAGCAGGACCAGTTACTGGTCGTCCTCGATGAGACCGCGCCCCGCGCCGAACTGCGCCGCCTGTTCCTCCGCCGCGTACGATTGACGGCAATCGATGCCCGATTGCAGGCCGAAATGCGGGAACAGGATGAGATCATATTCCCGGAAGAACTCACGCAAGTCGCGGATCAGACCGAGGCGAGGGAAATCCTGGAGAGCCAAAGGCTCACCTTCACGGCTCGCAAGAACAACATGAACAGCGATATCGCGGGCATTGATGAGGGAATCAACGCGTTGAACGAGCGGATTCAGGGGTCTCACATTCAGCTGGACGCGGTCAGACGGCAGATCGTGCTGCTCAATGAAGAGATCGAGACCAAGCAGTACCTTCTGCAGACCGGCCTGGTTCGCAAACCGGAGTTGATGGTGCTGCAGCGCTCAAAGGCCAATCTGGAGGGCGAAGTCGGGCGCATCATGGGCGACATCGGAGATGCCAAGGAGCGTATCGCGCGCTCCTACGAGCAGATCAACGGCGTCAGGAAGACCGCGATCAAGACCGCGGTCGAACAGATGCATGAGGTGCGCGGAGAATTGGCCGATGTCCGTGAGCGAATGCTCGGCGCCAAGGGCGTACTTGATCGCATTCGTATTGCGGCCCCCGTCAGAGGCGTTGTGGTCAAGCTGCGTTATCACACGCAAGGTGGCGTGATCGAGGCCGGCAAGAACATCATGGAGATCCTGCCGCTCAAGGAAGAATTGATCATCGAAGCGCGGGTGCGTCCGCAAGACATCGACAGTGTCAAACACGGGCAGCATGCGATGGTTCGGTTGACGGCGCTTAATCAGCGCATCACGCCCATGGTCTCGGGTGACGTGATCTATCTGTCAGCAGACACGCTGGCTGACGAGAAGAAATCGCAGCAGGTGGGACCAACCGATATCTACATTGTTCGCGTCAAGCTCAACACCGCCGAGGCCCTGAAGATTCCAGATTTCAGTCCGACCCCCGGCATGCCGGCCGAAGTTTACATCAAGACCTCGGAGCGAACGTTCTTCCAGTACATCGTAAGGCCGATCCACGACAGCATGGTGAGGGCATTCCGCGAACGATAGCTGACGACGTGTTTCAACGAAGAGAATTTGGACGGAAAGCCCGGGTAAGGTGCAATCAGAGACCAAGCGAGGTTATATTGTGCGCGTTGAGGTCATAGAGACATTGTCGTCTTTCAATCGGCTGGAAGAGAACTGGAACGCTGTCTACGACGCGGATCCGGACGCCCAGCTTTTCATGTCCTGGAGATGGCTTTCGGTCTGGCTCGGGCAGATCTCCAGCCCATGGCTGATCCTTGCGGCGAAGGCAAACGACAGCGCTGATGCGCCATATGTCGCCTTTCTGCCGTTGCGAATTCAAGTCAAGATGAAAGATGCGCGCTTTCACAACGAACTGAATATGGCCGGTAATTTCGCGGCCGACTACACCGGCATCCTTTGCGCGCCGGGCGCGGAACAGCAGGCGATCCCGGCATTTGCCAGATATATGAAGCAGATGAACTGGGCGCGCCTGAATCTGGAAAATATCCGCGTCTCGGAGCCGCGCATCCGGCTGCTGCTGGCGCATTTTCCGAAGGCGAATTTTCGCACCAACGAAATCAGCCGCGTCGGGGAGGTCGATGGCATCGACCTCAACCTATGCCCGTTTGCGGCGCTTCCGCCGGACTGGAACGCCTATCTGGAGACCCTGAGCGCGAATACCAGACAGAAGATCAGACGTTTACTGAAGCTCGTGGATACGACTGGCGAATATCGCATCAGTCATTCCACGCCTGAGACGATCGAGCGAGACCTCAATACTCTTCTTCAATTCTGGGAAATCAGATGGAAGCAGCGAAAGGGCGATCTCATCCATACCCTTGTGCGCTCCAACCGGGCGATGCTGACGCGAAGCTTCAAGGCAGGTCTTCTGTTCTTGCCGACACTCTGGAAGGACGACCGACCTCTTGCCGCACTTGCGACGCTGATGGATATGCGTAAGCGCAGCTTCCTGTTTTATATGACCGGTCGGGATGAAACGTTTGACGGGCCGCCGCCGGGTGTGATCCTGCATGCCCACAGCATTCGATATGCCATCGCCAAAGGCTTCACCGAATACGACTTCTTGCGCGGCAACGAGCCCTACAAATATTCGTTCGGCGTGAAAGAGCGGCGTATCCGGTGTGTCGTGGTTGGCACAAAGAATGGACTGAACCTCGGCGGCCGGATCGACCGCCGAAGCCTCCCGGACCTTCTGAAGGAAGCAACCGAGCTCCACCAGGCGGGGAAACTGGTGGAAGCCGAGCGTGGATACCGGCAAATCCTCGATGTCGAGCCGAGGAATGCCGATGCCATCCATCGCCTTGGTCAGCTGTTCGCCGCCAAGGGCGATCAGATCGCGGCGAAGCGGCTATTCAAGACGCTGACGGAGATCAAGTCCGACACCTACAAATCCTGGCTCTGTTTCGGTCAGTCATGCGAGGCGCTCGGCCAATATCTGGAGGCTGCGAACGCCTACCGCGAAGTCATCAAGCTGAGACCGGATCTTCCCGATGTGTTCAGCAGCCTCGGAAAGATGTTGGTCAAACTTGGCCGGATCGAGGAGCTCAATGCAGCGCTGTCCGCAGTCCTAAGTCGCGAAGCGAATCCGCCGGCGCGGAACGGTCGCAAGATGAGGGACGCGGTCCAGCATGCGACTTCGCAACATCAGGCGCCGTCGCTGTAGCGCGGGACGGCATGACTGCGCGGTACTTGCAACGCATATTAGCGCGTGTGAAGGCGGGCGAAGTTCTCATTCTAAGTAGTTGAAAAATATGGAATTTAGTTTGCGATTCTGGCCCGCAGATCTCCAGAGGCTAATTCGCTTTTTCGATCAGGCTCTCAAGAAGCCGTTTTAAGTCGGCGGTAGCCTTGTCGCCGCAGTTTTCAACGATATGGGCTTCCTGTCTGAGCGCCAGGGAGTTTAGTCGCTGGGTAAGCGCCTTGCCTCGATCGGAACTGAACATCACGACCTTGCGCCGGTCGTCGGCATCCTGCACCCGATACACCAGGGACTCGGACACCATTCGGTCAACCATCTTGGTCAAGGTCGGATGATTGAGGAGCACAGCTTCCGCAAGTTCTCCCATCGAGTGACCCTTGCCGTCCGACAAGATCTTCAAAATACGCCATTGCTCGACCGGCACACCCTCCTTGCGAAAGCGCGCGTCCAGCTGACGATTGATTTCCCGGTTCGCCTGCGCGAGCAAATAGGCCAAGTGTTCGGTGATGGGTTTGCTGTTGGTTTCCGGTTTAGCCACGGCTTTAGACTTTGCGTTGATGACGGGGATGAATATTCAGTCGCTTTGCCCGTTCTGTATGCACGCGACTCGTTGAATATTCAATATTTTCCACTAGAATATTTTTTACTCGACGGGGAGGCTGCCGGATGCCGCGTCAACAGGGATAGATCGTTAGAAAGCTGAAAGGAGAGCGTCGTGCTCTCATCCAGGCAAGTTGCTGGCGCGGCTGGGCTGTCGATCCCGCCGGGTGTGCTGCTGAAAACGTTCCCAGGATCAAGAGCGCCAGGTCCGCCTGACCACGCCGATGGCCGGGAGTTGTCCGGTCAGCGTCGCGATCGAAAGAAGCTCAGGGTCGTCAACTTCCTCGGGTTCTCGGGACCGGCAGGAATCTGGGGGCCGGCAGG
>Ga0137409_10004282_pt1 | contig 14997 bp, 12 predicted proteins | sample CZODoug1_16funga_FD_122059 | JGI IMG/M metagenome (GOLD analysis project Ga0137409, IMG submission 122059) | Vadose zone soil fungal communities from Angelo Coast Range Reserve, California, USA - CZODoug1_16fungal (Hybrid Assembly) | ecosystem: Environmental > Terrestrial > Soil > Vadose zone... | reverse complement strand
TACGCCTTTCCACTCCGCACCGTGAATGAGAGGTGCCGAGCTCCCTCTCCCCTCGCGGGAGAGGGCCGGGGAGAGGGGGAGAGGGGGTTCAGGCCGTCGCGTGCTCCCTGTGTTTGGCGAGCATCGGATACAGCGTACCCTTGGCATCGAACTTCATCGCTTCGGGCTGGCCGACGATCTCGAACATCGACGGGTTGGCCTTGACGACCGGCAGCAGCGGCTCGGAAACGTGGATGTCCATGATCTCGAGCGTGTTGGGGATGCGCACGATGCGCGTGTCCTGCGGCTTCATGCGCACCACCGTCTTGACCGCGAGGCGGATGGCCTCTTCGTCGGTGTTCATGATCATCGGGATGGCGGCGCCGTCGAGGTAAGTCGAGGCGATGATGTTGGCGTAGGTCTTGGCGATGTCGATTTCCTGGTACAGGCGCATGGTGATCACATCGGCCGCGCCCAGTCCGGTGGCATTGCCATGAGTCTCCGGGGTGAGCCCGAGCACCGCGATCTTCTTCACCAGCGGCTTCATGTTCCACTCGATGAAGCGGCAGTTGCGCCCGGTGATGTTGGGGTCCATGCCCGAACCGGAAATGTTCTTGCCGATTTTTTCCACCACCAGCACGTCGATTTCATCGAATTGCAGGCGCGGCATCAGTTCCTTCGCTCTCGCCAGCAACACGGGTTCACGCTCGAAAATCTGATCCGATGGAACGATCTCGATGATCGCGGTTTCGTCAGCCGCGTTCTCCACCATGGCGACACCGAACAGCACGTTCTTCCTGGCCAGGATGAGTTTCGCCGTTTTCGGCAGCAGTTCGCCGAACATGTCCATGCCATAGGTATGTAATGTGGTGGCGCCGATGATTTTGCCCATGCCTATCGTCAGCATCTTGACGATGCCGGACTCGATCGGCGCCCGGAAATTGGTGTGCGGCTTGATGCGCGGAATCACCACCACCGCATCGGCCTCGGAGGCGAACTTGTCCATGTACACCGGCATGCCGTCTTCGAGTTTGCCCAGCTCGACCACTTCCATGGTGGCGCGCACCGGGCAGCCGACATAGCTTTCGACGATGCCGTAGCCTTCCAATACCTCGCGCTGCCCTTCCGCGGTGGCGCCGCCGTGGCTGCCCATGGCCGGAAAGATGAACGGCTTCGCGCCCAACGCCTTGAGCTCGGCGACGACCGCTTTCGCGCACTCGGCGATGTTGTTGATGCCGCGCGAGCCGCAGCCGACCGCGATGCTCATGCCGGGCTTTACCTTGGCGCGGACTTCGGGGCGCTTGAACTGTTCGGCGACCGCCCTGGTGACGCTGTCGAGTTTCCTGGTTTGAAACTTCTGGCGCACGTGCACCATCCTTGGCAGCGCGATATCGAGCCCGCCGGCAATGTTCACTTCAATTCGATCTCCGATCATGACTGGCGACCCTCCGTCCGTTGATGTTGTTGCGCCGCAAACGCGAACGAGCGCCGCGGGCAGGAAAATGGCATTTTACTCCAGCAACCCACGGTAGAGGTCCAGATACTGCTGCGCCCTGGCCTCCCAGCTGAAATCGCGGCTCATGCCGTTCTTCTGCAATTGCCGCCATATCCTTTTGTCGTGGTACGCAGCGACCGCGCGCTGGCACGCTTCCAGCAACGCGTCGCGACTCAGCGGGGCGAACATGAAACCGGTCGCGGTGTGATTCTTCAGCGTCTCCGGTGTGCAATCCACCACCGAATCGCGCAGGCCCCCGGTGGCGTGCGCTACCGGCGGCGTGCCATAACGCTGGCTGTACATCTGGTTCAGGCCGCAGGGCTCGAAGCGCGACGGCATCACGAAGCTGTCCGCGCCGGCCTCGATCTGGTGCGACAGACCCTCGTCGAAGCTGATCTGCACCGCAATCCTGCCCGGGTGCGATTGGGCCAGTTCCTGGAAACGCAGTTGCAACTGCGCGTCTCCCGAGCCCAGCACCACCAATTGTGCCGGCAGCTTCACCAGCTCGGTGGCAATGTCGGCGAGCACGTCGTGGCCTTTCTGGTGGGTAAGCCGGCTCACCGTGCCAAACAGCGGCATTTCCGGCTCGTCGCGCAGGCCCATGCGCAGTTGCAGCGCGCGCTTGTTGTCCTGCTTGGCGGCGAGCCTGGAGGCGTTGTAGTAACGCTCGATATACGGGTCGGACTCCGGGTCCCAGGCATCGGTGTCGATGCCGTTGAGAATTCCGATGAGCACATCCTTTCTGTGCGAGAGCAGACCTTGCAGCCCCATCCCCAGCGGTTCACCCAGGATTTCTTCCGCGTAGCTCGGACTGACCGTGGTGATGCGATCGGCGAATTGCAGTCCGCCTTTGAGAAACGACGTCTTGCCATAGAATTCGACGCCGTTCACGGAGAACGCCTGCGGCGGCAGCCCAAGCCGCGCGGCCGTTTCCGCGGGGAAGATCCCCTGGAACGCCAGATTGTGGATGGTGATCACTGTTTTCGCCCGCTCACCTGGTACGTAGTGCAGGTAAACCGGGGTCAGGCCGGTCTGCCAGTCGTTGCAGTGAACGATGTCCGGCTTCCACGGAAACGGCGAGTCCGGCGTGGACAGCAGCGCGCCGACGTACGAAAGCAGGCCGAAACGCAGATCGTTGTCGAGCCAGTCGTTGCCGGCGGCATCCTGATACGGCCCGCCGCTACGCTGGTAGATCGCGCTTTCGATCACCAGCAGCGGCACCCCCGAAGGCAGCTTGGAGGCGATCAGTTGCGCCGGCGGCACGCCCGGCAACGCCGGCAAGGTGGCCGCCCGGCCCTTGGTCTTGAGCGCCTCCATCACCTGCGGATATCCCGGCACCAGCACCCGCATGTCCGCGCCCAGTCCCATCAAAGCCGCCGGCAGCGCGGCGCTCACGTCGGCAAGCCCGCCGGTTTTGATCAGCGGCGCGACTTCGGAAGTGGCGAACAGGACTTTGAGTTTCCCGTCAGGCATCGGCGGCATTTACGCGCATCATCCCTGGTGCACAAGGATGAGCGCGGCAAGCGGGGGCAGCGTGATTTCCGCGGACTGGTCGCGCTCCATCCACGGCAGCGGCTGGGTCTCAATGGCGCCCGAATTGCCGACATTGGCACCGGCGTAAAACGCCGAATCGCTGTTGAACGCTTCGTGCCAGACGCCGGCCTTCGGCAGGCCGATGCGGTAGCCATGGCGGGGCACCGGGGTGAAATTCAGCGCCACCACCGCCACCGAGCCGTCGCGCGCGCAGCGTTCGAAAGCGAGAATGGACTGATCGGCATCGTGACAGTCGATCCAGCGGAAACCGGCGGATTCGAAGTCCTGGTCATGCAGCGCGCGCTGCTCGCGGTAAAGGCGCGACAGGTCGCGCAGCATCGTCTGCACGCCGCGGTGCCAGTCAATGCCGAGCAGTCCCCAGTCGAGCTCCCACTCGGTGCGCCATTCCCGGCCCTGTGCCAGTTCGTTGCCCATGAAGTTCAGCTTCTTGCCGGGTGAGGCGAATTGGTAGCTGAGCAGCAGGCGCACGTTGGCGAATTTCTGCCAGGCGTCCCCGGGCATCTTGCCCAGCAGCGAACCCTTGCCGTGCACCACTTCGTCGTGCGACAGCGGCAGCATGAAGTTCTCGGTGTAGGCGTAGAGCTGGCCGAAGGTGAGCTGGTTGTGGTGATAACGCCGGTGCACCGGGTCCTGGCGCATGTAGGAAAGCGTGTCGTTCATCCATCCCATGTTCCACTTCATCGAGAAGCCCAGTCCCCCGATGTAGGTCGGCCGCGACACCATCGGCCATGCGGTGGATTCCTCGGCGAAAGTGAGCGCGCCCGCAAAGTCGCGATGGACCATGACGTTCAGCTGACGCAGAAAATCGATCGCTTCGAGGTTCTCGCGGCCGCCGAATTTGTTGGGGATCCACTCGCCGGCCTTGCGCGAGTAATCGAGATAGAGCATCGAGGCCACCGCGTCCACCCGCAGCCCGTCCACGTGGCACTCGCCCAGCCAGTAGTGCGCGCTCGACAGCAGGAAACTTTTCACCTCGTTGCGGCCGTAGTTGAAGATGTGCGTGCCCCAGTCCTGGTGAAAGCCGAGACGCGGATCCTCGTGCTCGTAAAGCGCGGTGCCGTCGAAACGCGCCAGCGCGAACGCATCGGTCGGGAAATGCGCCGGCACCCAGTCGAGGATCACGCCAATGCCGGCCTGGTGGCACGCATCCACGAGGAACTTGAAGTCCTCCGGCGAGCCGAAGCGGCTGGTCGCCGCGAAATAACCGGTGGTCTGGTAACCCCAGGACTCGTCCAGCGGATGTTCGGAAACCGGCAGCAATTCGACGTGGGTGAAACCCATTTCTTTTACGTAAGGAACCAGGCTTTCGGCAAGCTCGCGGTAGCTGTAGAAGCGCCCGTCGGGATGGCGCCGCCACGAGCCCAGGTGGACTTCGTAGGCGCTGACCGGTGCGTGCAGCCAATCGTCGCCGGCGCGCGCCTTCATCCACCCGCCGTCCCGCCAGTCGTAGGGAAGATCCGCGGTGACGCGCGCGGCGGTCCCGGGGCGCAGTTCATAGGCGCGTGCGTAGGGATCGGTCTTGACGAGGATTTCGCCCGTGTTACGGTTGCGGATCTCGTACTTGTAGAGCGTGCCGTCGCCCAATCCCGGGACGAACAGTTCCCAGACGCCGCTCACCCCGTGCGTCGCCATCGGGTACGCGCGCCCGTCCCAGCGATTGAAGTCGCCGACCACGCTGACCCGTTCCGCATTCGGCGCCCAGCAGGCAAAACGCACCCCGGCCACACCCTCGCGCACCTCGGTGCGGCTGCCGAGCATGCGGTACGCCTGCTCAAGTCGGCCTTCGTTGAACAGGTACAGTTCGTCGGCGCTGATGGTGGGACGAAAACCATACGGGTCGCAGGTTTCCAGGCTGTGCCCCGGCTCTTTCACGCGCAACCGCACCGGCTGAGGCGGCGGCTCGGCTCCGCGCCATGCGAACACGCCGTCGGGATGCACCTTGTCCATCTTCACGAATCCGGAAGCGGTGGAGGCGGCAACCTCGGAGGCGTAGGGCCGGAACACGCGCAACACCCAGCCCTTGCCGTCGCGATGCAGGCCGAGCACGCCGAACGGATCGTGATGGCGTGCGCCGACCAGGGCGTCGAGGTCCGCTCCGGCGATGGCGGAAACAGGTGCTTTCATGAGCGGTGGCGGGAAACTCTCGACCGGGCAATGCACGGAAATCGTGACTGCGGACGAGGGTGCACCTATTATAAGGGCCGGGGCCTTCCGCTCCTCTGCTTTTTGATACCGGTCAAAGGTTTATGGCAAGCGCGAAGCCCGCGCGTCCGGCGCTTCCGATCCTTCAACGTGTGCACCAGGAGCAACGCGTGGCCAACACTCACTCGAACGTCCGCTTCGTCAGCCTCATCACCAAGAACACCTATGGACTGGTGCTTGCCGGCGGACGCGGCAGCCGTTTGAGGAATCTCACGGACTGGCGGACGAAACCGGCGGTGCCCTTCGGCGGCAAGTTCCGCATCATCGACTTCCCGCTGTCGAACTGCGTCAACTCCGGCATCCGCCGCATCGGCATCGCCACCCAGTACAAGTCGCACAGCCTGATCCGTCACATCCAGCGCGGCTGGAGTTTTCTCGACGGGCGCTTCGAGGAATTCGTCGACATCCTGCCCGCCTCCCAGCGCACCCACGAGGAGAATTGGTACCGGGGCACCGCGGACGCCGTGTTCCAGAACCTCGACATCCTGCGCTCCTACGACCCGGATCACATCCTGATCCTTGCCGGCGATCACATCTACAAGATGGACTACGGCAAGCTGCTCGCGTATCACGTGGACAAGAATGCCGACATGACGGTAGCCTGCCTGGAGGTACCGGTCGAGGAAGCCAGGGCCTTCGGCGTGATGGCGGTGAACGAAGACTGGCGCGTGACTGCGTTTCAGGAAAAACCTGCCAAGCCGCCCTCGATTCCAGGCAATCCGGCGCTGTCGCTCGCCAGTATGGGCATCTACGTGTTCAATGCACCATTCCTGTACGAACAGCTCGCGCGCGACGCCGACACGCCCAGTTCCAGCCACGATTTCGGCAAGGACATCATCCCCCACCTGGTGCCGCGCTATCGCGTATTTGCACAGCGCTTCGACGACAGCTGTGTCGGAATGGACGGCAAGCCGGCGTACTGGAAAGACGTGGGCACGGTAGATGCTTACTGGGAAGCGAACATGGATTTAACCCGCGTCACGCCGGATCTCAACATGTACGACACCGAATGGCCGATCTGGACGCACCAGGAGCAACTGCCGCCGGCCAAGTTCGTCTTCGACGACGACGGACGGCGCGGCATGGCGGTGGATTCGGTGGTGTCCGGCGGCTGCATCATCAGCGGCGCGAAAATCTCGCGCTCGCTGCTGTTTTCCAACGTGCACGTGCACAGCTACAGCAGCATCGAGGACTCGGTGATCCTTCCCGACGTGGAAGTGCACCAGCACGTGCGCCTCAAGCGCGTAGTGGTGGAAAAGCGCTGCACCCTGCCAGAAGGTCTCGCGGTCGGGTTCGATCCTGCCGAGGACCGCAAGCGCTTCCACGTCTCCGAGCGGGGCATCACGCTGATCACGCCGGAGATGCTGGGCCAGGAAGTGTTGCACCAGCGCTGACGAATCGGACGCGATGAGCGGCAATACAAAGCTGGACCTGGTCCTGCTGTGGCACATGCACCAGCCGGATTTCCGCGACCACGCCACCGGCGAGTATGCCCAGCCCTGGGTGTATCTGCACGCGATCAAGGACTACAGCGACATGGCGGCGCACCTGGAGAATCACCCCAAGGTGCGCGCGGTGGTCAATTTCACCCCGGTGCTGCTCGACCAGCTCGAGGACTACGCCGACCAGTTCGCCACCGGGCGGTTTCGCGATCCGCTCCTGCGGCTGCTCGCGCATCCCGATCTGTACCGCCTCGACGCCGCCGAGCGCGACCTGGTGCTGCGCTGCTGCTTCAAGGCCAATCATCACAAGATGATCGAGCCCTATCCGGCTTATCGGCGGTTATGGGACTTCTATACCCTGACGCAGCAGCCCGGAACCGCCGGCGAAACCTATCTTTCCGCGCAGTACCTCGGCGATCTGCTCACCTGGTATCACCTCGCGTGGGTGGGCGAGACCGTGCGCCGGCGCGACCAGACCGTTCCGCAGTTGCTGGCGAAGGCGCAGAACTTCTCGCACGCCGACCGCATGCAGCTCGTCGAGCTGATAGGCCGCGAAACCGGCGCAGTGGTGCCGCGCTATCACAAGCTCGCCGCGCAGGGCCGGATCGAACTCACCACCAGCCCCGCATTTCACCCGATCGGGCCGCTGCTGATCTCCTTCGAGGCAGCCCGTGAAGCCCTGCCCGGTGCGCCGCTTCCGCAAAGCTCGCATTACCCGGGCGGACGCACGCGCGCGTCCGCGCACATCGCCGCGGCCAGGGAAAGCCACACGCGCCGCTTCGGCCAGGCGCCGCGGGGCATGTGGCCGGCCGAAGGTGCGGTATCGCAGGTGTTCGTGGACCTGCTCGCAGAAGGTGGCTGCGAATGGATCGCCAGCGGCGAAGGCGTGCTGGTGAACAGCCTGCGCAAGAACAACGCGCCGATTCCCGAACGGCACAATTTTCTGTACCGGCCTTACCGCCTCGGCGGCGGCCATGCGCCGGTCACCTGTTTCTTTCGCGACGACCGCCTTTCGGACCTGATCGGCTTCGAGTACAGCAAGTGGCACGGCAAGGACGCGGCCGCGCACTTCGTGGGCGAGTTGAAAGGAATCGTCGAGCAGGGCGATGCATCCGAGCGCCGGGTCGTCAGCGTGATTCTGGATGGCGAGAACGCCTGGGAGTACTACCCCTACAACGGCTATTTCTTTCTCGACGAGTTGTATGGCGCACTGGAAGCGCACCCCGCAATCGAGACCACGACTTTTACGCGGCTCCTCGACGAGGGGCGGCACGCGGAACCGATGCCCGCGCTGGTCGCGGGCAGCTGGGTGTACGGCAATCTCGCCACCTGGATCGGCTCCCCGGAAAAAAACCGCGCGTGGGACCTGCTCTGTGCCGCCAAGCGGAACTTCGATCTGGTGGCGGTGAGCGGGCGCCTGAACGCGCAGGAACTCGCGGACGCGACCCGCCAGCTCGCCGACTGCGAGGCATCGGACTGGTTCTGGTGGTTCGGCGACTACAACCCCAGCGAGTCGGTGCTGGCCTTCGATCGCCTGTATCGCAAGAAGCTCGCCCATTTCTACCGGCTCCTCAAACTGCCGGTTCCCGCCGAACTCGACGTGCCGGTGAGCCAGGGCGGCGGCCAGGCCGAGCTCGGCGGCGCCATGCGCCGCGCCTCGTAATCATCACCACAGAGACACAGAGGCACGGAGAAGAACAATAGAAAGGGTTAACAAATGCAACAAAGTCCGCTTCAACAATCGATTTCTTTCGCACATTGCGTTGTCTGAGCGCCTTTAACGCGAGTGATTGGTTTTTCTCCGTGCCTCTGTGTCTCTGTGGTTAGTCCGCTCTAAAAGATGACCAAGACCGTTTCACTCCTTTTCGGAGTGCACGCGCACCAGCCCGCGGGCAACTTCGAGCAGGTGCTGAACGACGCCCATGCACGTTGCTACAAGCCTTTCATCGAAACCGTTTACCGCTATCCGGACTTCAAGCTGTCGATGCACTTCAGCGGTTGGCTGCTGGGTTACCTGATCAAGCATTTCCCGGAAGACATGGCGAAGCTGCGCGAGATGGTGACGCGCGGCCAGGTGGAAATGTTCGGCGGCGGCGACACCGAACCGGTGCTCGCTTCGATTCCCGAACGCGACCGCCGCTCTCAGCTTCTCGCATTGTCCGATCGCCTCGAAGCCGCGTTCCGGCAACGCCCGAGCGGCGCCTGGCTCACCGAACGGGTATGGGAATCGGCGGTCGGTCCTTCGTTGGCCGATTCGGGCATTCGCTACGTCACCGTGGACGACTACCATTTCCTCTGCGCCGGCAAGCGCAGTGAGGAGTTGACCGGCTACTACAGCACCGAGGAAGGCAGCGTCCGCCTCGATCTGTTCCCGATCTCCGAGGCGCTGCGCTACCGGATACCTTTTTCCACCGCCCCCGAGGCGATCCAGTATCTCGAATCGCGCGCTACCGACGACGGCGCGGCCGCAGCGATCTACTTCGACGATATCGAGAAGCTCGGCATCTGGCCCGAGACTTACCAATGGGTGTACGAAAAGGAGTGGTTGAAGCTATTCATCGAGGGCGTGCTGGCATCGCCGCTGATCGAGCCGGTGCTCTACCGCGACTTCGCAAAACAGCAACGCACGCGCGGCGTGGTGTACCTGCCCTCCACTTCGTACATAGAGATGAACGAGTGGACGCTGGACGCCGACCGGGCGGACGCATTCGCCGCGCTGGTAAAGCAGGAGAAGGACCAGCATCGTTACGACAGCAGCAAGCCCTTCCTGCGCGGCGGCATCTGGCGCAATTTCATTTCGCGCTACGCCGAGTCCAACTGGATGCACAAGCGCATGCTGCAGGTTTCTGGCCGGGTTGCCGCTCTGGGCAGAAAGGCGAAGCCGCGCATGCGCGAGCTGCTGCACCTGGCGCAATCGAACGACGCCTACTGGCACGGCCTGTTCGGCGGGATCTATCTGCCTCATCTGCGCCGTTCGGTGTGGAATGCCATCGTCGAGCTCGAGGCGCTGCTCGACAAGGCATCCCCGCGCAAGGAAACGGTACTCGACCTGGATCTCGACGGTCGTGACGAGATCTTCCTGAACAGCGGCAAGATGCAGGCGGTGGTCCGCGATGACGGAGTCGGGGCGATCCACGAGCTGGATTTCTACCCGCTGCGCCAGAACTTCGGCGACACGCTGGCGCGCCGTACGGAACATTACTACCGCAAGATCCGCGAGGGCGGCCACGGCGGTCATTCCGGGGACGGCATTGCGTCGGCTCACGATCGTGTGAACTTCAAGCATCCGGTTTCTCCGGAAGACCTGATTCCGGACGCGTACCCGCGCGCGATGTTCGTCGACCGGATCAAGGATCAGCCGCAACCGATTCGCTACGCACTGCGCAAGGCCTCCGCGAATGCTATCGAACTGGCCGGAGCCGGTCTGACCAAGAAGATTTCGGTGAAAGGTAACACGCTAACGGTCGAGTACCGGCTGGAGCGCGAATCGGCGGGCTTCGAGATCGAGATCAACCTCGCCATGCCGAGCGCCGACGGCTTCCTCGGCCGCTACGTCGTGAACGGCGAAATTCCGGGAGGCTTCGGGCAGGCGTTCAATTGGGAAGGCATCAAGTCATTAACGCTGGAAGACGCGGTGCTTGGCGGCAAAGTCACGCTCACAACGGCCGAGCCGGTCGGTGTCGGCGCGGCGCCGCACAAGACCGTGTCGCAGTCGGAAGACGGCTTCGAGAAAATCATGCAGGCAGTCTGCCTTCGCATTCACGTGCCCGCCGGGAATTCTTCGGTCAAGTTGCAGATCACGATAGAACCGCTGTCGAGTTGACACACTGTAATCGCGGGTCGAACATGGTCCTGTGACGAGGAGATTCGGGGCGCGCAGCTTTCCACCCGACGGAGGATCAGGCATGCAGATTTGCCTCAGCGTGTTCGCATTCGGATTTCTGTGTCTGAGTGCCGTCTCAAGTGTGGCCGACACGGGCGACCGGGTCACGATCCTGTACGACGCCTTCGGCGAGCGCCCCTCGATGAAAAGAGATTGGGGATTCGCAGTGCTGATCGAATACCACGGCAAGCGTATCCTCTTCGACACTGGTAACAACGCCCGGACCTTCGCGGACAACATCGATGCGGCCGGGGTCGATCTGCGCAAGCTCGACTTCGTCGTGATCTCTCACCGCCACCTCGACCACACTGCGGGCCTTTCCCGCCTGCTCGCGGTAAATCCCGGTGTGACGATCTACGCACCCAAGGAGGCGTTCGGGGCATTCGGCAGCTCGCTGCCCAGCGGGTTCTACCGCAAGGACGAATCCCTGCCCGAACCCATGCGCTATTACGGCGGCCACCCGCCGGACACCATGCAGTTCGGCACCGTCTGGGTCGGCGCTCATTTCGAACTGATTGAAAAGACTTTCGAGATCGCCCCGGGCATCACCATCCTTGCGCTGGTGTCCGAAACACCCGGCACCAAAGAACTGCGTGAACTTTCGCTGGTCCTGCGCACGCCTGAAGGTTCGGTGCTGGTGGTCGGATGCTCTCATCCCGGGATCGACCGGATCGTCGAGGCGGCCACCGCAATAGACGGGCACGTGCACGTCATTTTCGGCGGCTTCCATCTGCCGAGCGCCTCCGATGAGCAGATTTCCCGTATCGCCGGCGCCTTGCACGAAACCTTCAAGGTCGATCGGCTTGCGCCCGGCCATTGCACCGGCGAGCCGGCGTTCGCCGCGCTACGCCGGATGTGGGGCAATCAGTACATTTACGCCGGCGTGGGGAGTGTGATCGAGATACCGTAAATCGGCTGTACCTCGAGGCGGTACTGCTGGCGGAACGCGTTGGCATGTTCTATACCTGAAAAGGGAGTTACCCGAGGACCAAGGAGGAGGGGAAATGATCAATCGCGACGAATATGTGGAGCGCATGAAGAAGCAGATAGACGAGTGGAACACCAAGCTGGCCGACTGGGAAGTGGAAGTGCAGAAGGCGCAGAGCCACGTCAAGGCGCGGTACGAAGCGCAGATCAAGGCGATGGAAAAACAGCGCGACGAAACCATCAAGCGCCTGAATGAAACGCGCGAAGCCAGCCAGGCCGCATGGCAGGAAGTCAGCAAAGGCGTCGAGAGTGCCTGGAAGGCGCTGCACGCAAGCTATGAAAAGGCCTGGTCGGAGTTTCACAAGAAAAAGGACAAGGGCTAGCACTCACCACGGAGGACACGGAGGAAAACGCAAAAAAAGGCACATGAAAGTAACTCTCTCCGCGCTGCGGAGAGGGCTGAGGTGAGATGTGGAAAACACGGGGGATGAGGTGATGGATCTCTGGTTCTCCAGACCTTCCTACGAGGAAAAGTAATAGTGGGCTCACGAATGCGGCTCCGTTTTATCCGTCAAATGACGCTTTTTTCTGCGTCATTTGAGGTCTACTTCTAGTTGGGCCCATGACAGCCGCTGATGGCTGCGTTAACGGATATGGCCGGCTGGCTTGATCACATCGTTATCACGGTCTCCGACCTGGGTGTCTCGACGCAGTTCTACGATGAGGTACTGACGCTCATAGGTTTCCGCCGAATCCGCGATGTACCTGAAGGCCCCCTGTGGGCTGGCGAGCGGATCGAAGTCGGGCTTCAGAAAGCTCGCGCTGGCCATGCTCGAAATCACGATCGCTATTCGCCCGGATTGCACCATCTTGCTTTCGGCGCTCCCGATCACGCTGCTGTCGATCACATGTACCAGGCACTAGTGAGCCTAGGCGTTGAGATACTCGATCCACCCACAACCTATGATCGGTACAGCCTTGGCTACTACGCGGTGTTCTTTGCGGATCCGGACGGAATCAAGCTCGAGTACGTGTACACGCCGAAATGGCCGACCGAATGAGTGGCATGCAATGATATGGCCCAACCCCACATTCGAGCGGAGCGCCGAACAGCTGCGCTGTTGGGTACCCTCCGCGCTTCGCGCTCCGGCGCCGCTGAACGGTACGTGGGGCAGGCTGAACGGGACCACAACTTCCAAGGAGAAAATGATGCTTGGTCGTCCAGGAATGTTGGTATTCATCGCTGCCGCGCTGCTTCATTACGCAACACTCTCGATCGGGGCTGAAGAAACCGCGCCGCCGGGCTGCCGGCTCGCTGCGGACGACCCGCTGCGGGCCGAAGTGGATCGGATGATGAAACAGGGCGAGGAGTTCGAGCACCAACAAAGACTGGCGCTCGAAGAGAAAGTGAATCTTCTGGCGCGAACCCGGGGCTGGAACAAAAGGGACGAACACGAGTATCTGGTCGCTGTGATGCGTGACGGGGTTCAGGAGACATGGAATCCGACGCTTGCCGTTGCCGCGGCGTTCATGAGAATTTGCGAACAATCGGCCGGCAACCAGCGGACAGAAGCGGTGCTCCTGTTTCGGGAATTTTATGTCCTGGAGGAAAAGCAGTGGCAGTCGATGCATCAGAGAGTGGACAAGGAGATCGCGTCGGCCGGACAGGAGCCAAAAAACTAGCTGGCTGTTGAAAGCCTGATGGCCGAGCGCAAGCGCGGCACTGGAAATCCAGTCCGAAGTCATCTATAAACCCGATAGCCTCTCAGCTGGAAGAGGACAACGTCATTCCGCCAAATACCATTCGGAGGAGTCATGTCTGAGCAAACTTCGCGACGCGGGTTCCTGAGATCGTCGGCCCTGAAACTGGGGGCCGGAGTGGCGGTGCTCGGCGCCGCCGGCTGCAGCAGTTCCGGCCCGGGCGCCGGGGCAGGTGCGAGCAAACTCAACGAAGTGCTCAAACGCGGAACGGTGATCGTCGGCACCGGCAGCACCAACCCGCCGTGGCACTTCGAGGACGAAAAAGGCAACCTGCAGGGCTTCGACATCGAGATGGCGCGCCTGCTCGCCAAAGGCCTGTTCGACGATACGGCCAAGGTGCAGTTCGTGCGCCAGGCCTCCGATGCGCGCATCCCAAACCTGCAGACCAACCAAGTCGACGTCGTGTTCCAGTTCATGACGGTCACCGCCCAGCGCGCACAACTGGCGGCCTTCTCAATCCCGTACTATCGCGAAGGCGTCGGAACGCTGTTGCCCAAAAACAGCCCGTATGCCGGCGCGCTCGATCTCGCCAAATGGGGAAAGAAGGTCAAGGTCTCCGTATTGCAGAACGTCTACGCCGAGAGCATCGTTCACGCCGCGATGCCGGATGCGGAAGTGTTGCAGTTCGATTCGGTAGCCAACACGATCCTGGCGCTCGATTCCGACCGCGTCGACGCCGCCGCGATCGACGATTCGACGGTCCGATGGCTGGTGCGCCAGAATCCGGACAAGTACAAAGCGGGCAACTACGGCTGGTCGCCGCAGACCTATGCGGCGGCGGTACGGCCGGGCGATCCGGTCTGGCTGCACTTCGTCAACACCGTGCTGCACGAAGGGATGACCGGCGTCGAGTTCGACGCATACGCGGCGGCGTTTCTGAAATTCTTCGGCGTCAAACTGGCTCCGCCGCCGGTGGGCTTCCCCGTGGAGTTCGGAGTCAGGTACTAGTACACCAACACCGCCTCACCCCGGCCCCCTCCACAAGCGGAGAGGGAGGAAACGTCAAGATGCGGAGGGTGTATGAAAAGCGAACATCGCTACGCTGACTAGTTGATCGGGTGCCCTTCCTTTCGCCAGAATAAATAATGTACCAGTTCAACTGGCGCCCGGTTTTCGACAACTTCGATCTGCTGCTGAAGGGACTGCTGCTCGGCATCGGCATCGCCGTGCTTGCGCTCGCAATCGGCAGCCTGCTTGGATTGATCGCCGCCTTCGGCCGCGCCAGCGGTCCGCGGCCGATACGGCTGCTGGTTGCCGGGTATGTCGAAGGCGTGCGCAACATCCCGCTGCTGCTGATCATCTACTTCGTCTATTTCGGCCTGCCGTTGATCGGCATCAGCGTGCTGGACAATCTGTGGTCATTCGTCTTCGCGCTGGCAATTTATTCCGGCGCGTATCTCACCGAGATTTTCCGGGCCGGCATCGAGGCGGTGAGCAAGGGACATATCGAGGCCGGCAAGGCAATCGGATTGAACCGCTGGCAACGGATCCGCTTCGTCACCATTCCGCTCATGTTCCGCATCGTGCTGCCGTCGCTGGGCAACACCTTCATATCGCTGTTCAAGGACACGTCGCTGGCGTCTGCGATCGCGGTCCCCGAGCTGACTTACGGAGCCATCCGCATCAACGTCAATACCTGGCGCGTGATCGAGGTCTATCTGGTGGTGGGGTTGCTGTATCTCGCCACGTGTTACGCCATCGCCGGCGGGCTGCGGTTGCTGGAACGGCGGTTCACCATGATTCGATGATGCCTG
>Ga0137409_10004281_pt1 | contig 14998 bp, 9 predicted proteins | sample CZODoug1_16funga_FD_122059 | JGI IMG/M metagenome (GOLD analysis project Ga0137409, IMG submission 122059) | Vadose zone soil fungal communities from Angelo Coast Range Reserve, California, USA - CZODoug1_16fungal (Hybrid Assembly) | ecosystem: Environmental > Terrestrial > Soil > Vadose zone... | reverse complement strand
GCGCCCTTGAGTTTTTGGCGCATTCCAGGACGCTGCGCCTTGGGAAGATATCGCGAATTCGCCACACGACCAAGGCCGACAGCGGAATCACTGTGAATCGGCACCATCGTTCCATCGGAAAGCACCAGTTGATCGAACGTCACGTGCGCCGTCTTGGGCGGGGTAAAGTCGCCATTAAGGAGCCTTCCGGCACGCTTGCGCATCGGAGCCGTACTAATTGCAGAAACATGTCCCTTGATCGTCGAGCCTGCGGGGATCGCGAGAACTTCTCCGGCATAGACCGGCTCCACCAGCCTCGCGGTAATGGGTTGCCCTGGAGCTTTGAGACGCACTCCTCTTTCGAGCGCGGCACGGAAATCATTGCCGGGTTCTACAACTAAAGTTTTCCCTTCGGACCTTGTCGCTTGTGCGCGCACCGGAATGCCCGTGAGGCCCAAGACTGAATAGGAAAGCAAAACCCACACAGCGCTGCGTTTCATAGTGTCCCTCGTCTCGTATCAAATTTCGGGCGCTTTCCCGGCAAGCGGCCGCCCAGCATTCGAGGAACTTAGCCAGAGGTTACTTGGACGAGACTAGGAGTGCGGCGAGGATATGTGGACGTTTTGTAAGGAATTGAAGGGAACCCAATCCGGACTTTGTCCGAAAAATATTCGGTGACACGACACCACGCATCGGTTCACCCAGACTGAGCTGGTTGGTCGTTCCGCCGATTGATGCGAGAGAGCCTTATAGCGCGGTGCTGTGCACGGGCTTTGAGAGTTCATCTCCGTGAGATGCCATGTCGTATGCGACGGGCAACTGGATTATAATTTCGAGGCCCGTAGGCCGAAGGTTCTCGGCACGGATCGTACCGCGGTGCATATGAATCGCTTCGGAGGCAATGGCAAGCCCCAGACCGTTCCCTCTCGTTGCTTCCCCCTCCCCGTTTATTCGATAGAACGGCTGAAATATCGCCTGGAGAGAACCTTCCGGAACCCCAGGACCATGGTCCCGGATAGAAAGAAATGCCAGCGGTTCCGGAGCACGCCGATCGACCTTCAAAACGATCTGGACATCGCTTCCCGGCCGTGTGAAGCGGACTGCGTTGCGAATAATGTTTTCACAAGCGCTTCTTAGGGCGTGAGGATCAGCATTCCGGAGAATGATCGAACCGGTTGTCTGAAGACTGACGGATTTGCCCAGGGCTTGTGCTTCGAAGTTGCCGTCCGCCGCCACTTCCTCGACGAGTTGAACCAAGTCCACGTCTTCTCTCTCCGCAGACGAAAACCGGGCTTCCAGGCGTGAGAGCGTCAAAAGCTGCCCCATTAGCAGATCGATTCTCACAACATCACGATCCAGACGCTGAAACAGGTCATCGGAATCTGCAGAGAAACGATTCCTTAGAAGAGCCAGAGAGAGATTAATGCGAGCTAGAGGAGAGCGTAGTTCGTGCGATACCGAGTTCAGGAGGTTCTTTTGGGTTTGAATCAGTGAGTCAAGCCGAATAACCATCGAGTCGAAGTCCTTTGCGAGAGCTGCCAACTCGTCATAGCGCCGAGAAACAGAAGACGGCACTCGTGCTTTGAGATCCCCTTGCGCGACTCTTCTAGCCGTCGACTGAATACTGTGGATCGGGGAGGCAATATGATATGCAAGCCCGAGGCAAAGTAAGGTGACCAAAATGATCAGGGAAATGCTAAAAGGGAGGCCCTCGCCCCACAGTATTTCTCCTATCCGGCGCAAATCGGACGTCAGATAGAGCATCAGAATGTAGGGATGCCCTGAGGAAGAGACAAACTTGTAGGCTGCGATATGGGCTCGAAATACGACGAGTTGGCCGTTTTTTGCCGCGTGCGCGACTCGAAGACCGTCGTCTGATAGCGGCCGCGACAGAACATCTTTATAGAATCCGTCGAGCAAGAGGAGTTGCCGCTCGTGATCGTGATACTTGCTCTGCGAAAAACGAGCAAACGCCTCAGGGCCGCCCGATTCATATGCCTTAGCGGCCTCTGCCGCCAGGATAGGCGCAACCGTCGAATACATGTTTGGAGCTGAGACTTGCCTCATGCCTGTCAGGCGACTGCCGAGAAGCACGATAGCGATCATGCCCCAGGCCGTCAGCCAATACCAAAAAAAGATCTTCACGAAGAGCCGGCACATGGGCACTCTGGCTCTCACCTTCAGGAGTCTTGCTTGAAGATTAAGAGGCAAAAGTTCTTCCCTCCTGATCAGAGGTTCTCACTTCGATGTATACAATACAACCTGGGGACCGTGGGCCAAAAAAATACACCTTCCGAAGATCCTTCCTGCCTGGTGGGTTCCGCAGCATCCCCACCAGCCTTAGCATCGTCTGAGCCAGCTGCGGGATGCTCGGGTGATCTACTTAGGCACCACGAATGAGCATCTACCTAAACGTCCATTCCTTTCGTCCGTGGACGGGACAAACCGGACAAGCGCCTTTTGAAGCAGAGTCGCCGAATGTCATGCCGAGTAACGGATTGTATGCGACTGGTCCGCTCTAAGGTGCATCGTATTATTGACAGGGACACGGCATATTACGGCCGGGAAAAGCGATTTCTTCGTTGCGATTTGTTTGGGCAGGTCCGGCATGGTCTAGAAGGGATTCGTCGGAGTCGTCATGGACGATAAGAGCACATCGAGCGCAAACGCAAGGGAAGTTGCCGGTAGGACGACGCACCAGCTCAAGCCGCATCTGCTCATCGTGGATGACGATCGCGAACTCTGCGAAATCCTGAAGCGCTACCTCGAGGCGGAGGATTTCCGGGTTTCCTTCGCGCATACAGGTGACGCCGGCACGAAGGCGGGAATTGAAGGCAGTTTCGAGCTAATCGTGCTGGACGTCATGTTACCCGACAAGAAGGGATTTAACGTTCTCAAGGACATTCGGCAGCGCGCGCGGACTCCAGTTCTAATGCTAACTGCCAGGGGCGAAGAGTTTGACCGCATCCTCGGGTTGGAGCTCGGCGCCGACGACTACCTGGCGAAGCCGTTCAACCCGCGTGAACTCGCGGCAAGAATTTCCGCCATTCTCCGCAGGTCGGGCTGGCAATCCGACAACAAGAACGGGCTTAGGCCGCCCAAAATCAAGTTTGGAGACCTGGAACTCGATTTGGGTGCGCGCATCGTCTCGAAACCCGGCGGGCCTTTGAATTTGACATCGGCGGAATTTGAGCTGTTGCACATGTTTTTCGAATTTCCAGGCCAGGTGCTGACGCGAGATAAGCTGGTGGAACGTGTCCTGGATCGCAAATTTTCGCCCTTCGATCGAAGCATCGATTTTCACATTACCAATCTCCGACGCAAGCTTGGGCCACCGCCCGAGGGCGGCGAGAGGATCCGTAGTATCCGTGGCATCGGCTATCTGTATGCGTGGCCCGGGAAACAGTAAGTCCGATTAGCCCCCCTCTGAGGTACAAGGTCTGAGTCCGACTCGTACCGCAGCAAGTGCTGGGCTGACGAGCCTATCCTCTTTCAACTTCCGAATCTTGAAATAGCCAAGAAGTGGCGATCTACAACTCGGCAGGAATTGCAAGGGATAACCAGCCGGGAGGAGGGGCCGCGCCTGCACACCGAGCAGGTTCCGCTGCACGTCGGCTCGCCTACAAACACTAGCAGGAGAAACACTCTTCCTAGCGGCACTGCCCGTCACAGTTCGCCAGAATGAAGTAGAGAGGAGAACTCTTTATGAAATTCTCGAGTCAAAGGATCAGTGCAACAGCCCTAGATGTAGTAGAAACTTGTAGCGAGTGGATGGCCGCCAGCGAGGTACAGCAGCGGTTTCTGCAGTACCTGGAACCTGCAATCGACACCCTCAGTTACAGCGCACGGTGCCGGCAGGTTCGCGAGCTGGGCGGAGATGCTTATGATTTTGTGCCACTGCCGCATAATCGTTTGGCACTGGCCGTAGCAGATGCCTCCGGCAAGGGGCTCGCCGCGGCACTGATGATTTCAAATGTCCAGTCCTCGCTTCGCACGGCGGTGGCATTCGCCGGAAACGATGGGGCCGCTGTGCTGGGGGCAGTGAATCGTGAAGTACACGCATCGTCGCTCCCAAATCGGTACGCCACACTTTTCTACGGTGTTTTCGACGAAGCAACCCGCGCACTGCAGTATGTTAATGCAGGGCACAATCCTCCGATGGTCCTTCGGCGAGACCGTTCGGTCCTACGGCTTGAATCCGGCGGCCCACCCGTCGGCATGTTTCCGAATTGGACGTATAAGGAAGGCGCTGTTCAGCTTGATCCGGGGGATCTGGTCCTTGCGTTCACTGATGGTGTCACGGAAGCGGTAAATCCGACTGGCGAGGAGTGGGGAGAAGAGGGCTTATTAAGAGCAGTGGCTGAACACGACGCACAAAGCGCCGACGAAATGGTCGAGGGTATCTTTCGATCTATGGATGAATTCTCGCTAGGACACCAGACCGACGACGCGACGGTCATGGTCTTGCGTGTGCATTAAGTTTTCTCAAAGCTCGAACCGTGCAAATCCTGGAGGTTTCGCGTGGGATGGTAAAGTCGGGCTTCTTCGCGCCGATCTCTGCACTGTGCGGGAATAGCGACTCCGATTCTGTTCCCAGAGTCTCCTGGCGCCGCGGCACCTCTTCAAAAGATTACTTTAGCTCCCAATTGCACCTGCCGGGAGGGTGTCGCGGTGGAGTCCAACAGCCCGGCAGTTCCCGGGGACTCCTGGTTGAAGCCGAGTCGCCCCCCGAAGGTGTAATTATTGGTGGGGGCCTGGAAGTTCGTGTGGTTGAAGACATTGAAAGCTTCCACTCTCAGCTGCAGGTTGAACGACTCCGAGATACGGGAAAGACGAATATTTTTGATGAGGGAAAAATCAACATTGACCAAGCGCGGGCCGATGAGCTGGTTGCGCCGCTCATTGCCCTGGACATTCAAGCAGAGCACCTGGCCTCCGGCGGGCGTTGTTCCACCCTGGTTGCAGAGCGGCGCGATCGCTGAGCCCGCTCCGACGGTTGGAAACACGAAGCAGTCCGGGTTGATGTAATTCAAGCCATTGCCCTTGAAATTCCCGTTGATGGGATTGCAGTTTGCGACCACGTCGGGGAATGCCCCAAAGCTCGTTCCCTGTTGCCCCAGGACGTCTCCGGCCTGCAACAGAGTGAAGGGAACTCCCGTGCTCGCGGTTAGGATTCCGGCCACCTGCCATCCTGCGGCCAACGTCTTCATCCATCCATTCGCTGGACTCGGCAATTGATAGATGGCATTTGCAGAGAAGTTTTGGGTCACGTTGAAATCGCACATCCCCTTTCGCTGAACATTGTCGTAATAGATGAGGGTGGCGATGGAATTTTGATACGTTGAAGGAGACTGCGTGCTCGAGCCGAAATCCGTGCACTGGTTCCATGTGTAGGCGCCCTGCGCGGTAAGCCCGTGGTAGTTCCGCACTTTTAGTTGCGTGAGCAGCGAATTGTACTGCGCGGCCCCGTCGAAGCGCAGGCCGAATATGATGAAGCCGTTGGCATCCTGCTGGATAGCGCCCGAAGCTGGGAGTATACGGCGGCCGTCAATGACTTGAGTGTTGGAGGGGGACACTTGATTCATATCCTGTGCCTGAAAAGGAGTATGCAGAGTGTGTGAACCAACATAGCCTACCATCGCCGACAGTGTCTTCGAGAGCTGCTGTTCGACGTTGACGTTGTAATTCAGGGAATAGGTTCGCTTGGGATGTGGTTCGATGTAGTGCCCGAGACGGAACGGCGCAAACCTGGCGGCAATAGCAGCGACTTTGTCGGGAAAGCTCCCCTGCGGAACGCCAACGGCTATCTCATCCTGTGAATAGGGGGCGGAGATGGCTGCGTAGGTGGCGTAAATATAGGGGAGAGGAAGCATGTCGTAGATGCCGAATCCGCCGCGAACGGCAGTGTTCCCGTTGCGATTCGGACTATAAGAGAAACCGATCCGGGGTTCGAAGTTGTGGGTGGTCGGATTGCTCTGCCAGAACTGACTGACCGGGACAACGCAGCCCGGCACCGAGGTCGGACTTATGACTGCCGGGCATGGGCCGGTGCCGGGGGCGGCAGTCAGGTTGGTAACCAAGCCCAGGCGATTCCCTCTGTCCGTCGGAATGGTAAGCATCTCGTATCTTAGGCCCAGATTCAAAGTCAGATTTTTTCGGACTCGCCAGTTGTCCTGGATGTATCCACCGAACAAGCTGTCCTGGGCTTCGACAGGATTAGTTGTTCCATTGGGGAGAACAAGGCCGTTTGAAAGATTGTTGGTAAGGAACCTTTGCAGCCCGGTCGCGTTACCGGCAGGATTGAACGTGGCCGATCCGTTTTGATTTTTGCCTTGCGCGTTTGCATAGATGCGTTCAAAAGCGAAGCCGGTTGTGAGGGAGTGTGCTCCCCGAGAGGCCGCCAGATCGTCGTCGAATTGATAGGAGTTGTAGTGCACGCTGGCCTGCCGCAAACTGCCAAGCCCGCCTGTAGACGCAATGCCCCCTACATTGATTGCCGGGGCGAAAGTTCCGGCGGTGTAACCCAGCGTCGGGTCGCCCGCGGAGGGTGTGAGTGCTTTGATCGGCACGAGAATCTCGCCCAGGCTGCGGTTGTAACCGATGCGCACTATATTCACGACAGAGGGAGTGAAGATGTGTGTCTCTGTGATTCCCGCCAATTGGCGACTGGCGTTCAAGCGGCTCAAAGTGTTCCCGAGACTGTCCGGAATCGTTTCCGGGCCGCTATCGTACAGATAGGTGAGTGACAGACTGTCTTTTTCCGAAAAAGTCTGATCGAACCGCGTCACGAGGAAGTTCTCCGTCAGGTTGAGCAGGCCGGTGGTGTTGAAGGTGCCGGTGTCGCCGAAAGTTCCTGGGTTGAGGCCCGCATTAGGGAGCGGATACAGACCGAGAAAGGGAATGATCTTAGGATCCACCATGACGGTCACTGGGGTGCCATCGGCTCCGTGCAACTGACCTGATCGAGCTGCGGCAGATGGCACAATGCTGCTGAAGTTCTGGCTCTGCGACTGCCGGATTCCTTCGTAGTTGGCGAAGAGAAAGGTGCGATTTTTCCGTATCGGCCCGCCCGCGGCGCCACCAAATTGAACGCGGTGGAAAGGAGGGATAGTCGGCCCATCGAAGAAATTTCTTGCGTCGAATATCTTGTCGCGGTCAAAGACGTAGGCGCTTCCATGGGGGGCATTGGTGCCTGACCGAGTTACCGCGTTGATGACGGAGCCTGATGTACGGCCGTACGCCGCAGTGTAGGAAGTGGTGACGACGCTGAACTCCTGAATGGCATCGACGCCCAGGTTCGCACCAATCACGTTGCCGGGAGCGCCGTTTGAATAGTCATTTTCGTTGATACCGTCCAGACGGTAGGTGTTCTCGTATGGGCTATGTCCATTGCTTGCCAATTGATTGCCGTAGCCGCGGACTCCGCGGTTGGAATTTCCCGTGGTAGGTTGCTGGGGACGGACGCTGGCGACGCCAGGCTGCAAGGTCGCGAGCTGGGTCCAATCTCTGCCATTCAGGGGCAGGTCGACAATGCTTTTCTGCCCCACGGTTGCACTCATCACGGAAGTATCCGTTTCAACGTCATTGGTGCCGGCGTTTACGTCGACCCGCTCTGTTACCTGTCCGGGTATCAGACTGAGGTCGATTTCTCGTGTCGCCCCTACCGTAAGCTCGACGCTTTGCTCGACGTGCGTTGCAAATCCTGGTGCCGAGACAGTGATGGAGTAGATGCCGGGTTGGAGACTCTGCGCGCTGTACAAACCCTTGGCGTTGGTTGTTGCGGTACGAACTTCCCCCGTCGCGTTGTTCTTGATTACCAGGTTTGCCGCCACCACCACGGCCCCGGACGGATCCAGCACCTCCCCGGACAGGGTGGCTCCAGCCAACTGGGCGTTGGCCGTCGAGCTGGCTATCATGAGTGTGGCAAACGCTGCCAAACCGAAGGCGATAGACTTTTCGAGCATTCCATTACTGAACATTGCGCCCCCTGTGTTGCCATAAATTGTATACACTTTATTGAAAAAAGTGTTTACACTTGGCAACCGGGGAATCCTAGGGGATAGTAGATGGTGCTGTCAACCAGAAAGTGGCCGAGGACAAGAATGGCGCTCCGCGAAGGCGGATCGTAAAGATGGGCTCCCCGGTCGTCCCATTCATAGGAAGGTAGGTGTGCCTTGCCCAAAACAGGAATGTCTCAAACGCTCGTCGACGAACTCGTGGCCAAGCTTGAAGGCGCGATCTTCCGGGGGGAGTTCCCGCCGGGCGCCCGGATCCGTGAGGCTAGGGTTGCAAACAGTTTGGGTGTCGGACGCGGCCCGTTGCGAGAGGCAGTTCGCCGGCTTGAGGGGCGGAAGCTGGTGGTTCGCCATCCCAATCGTGGCACTTCCATCACGACACTAACAAAAACAGAACTCGCAGAGCTTTTCGAGGTGCGCGAGGCTCTTGAAGTAGCCGCCTGTCGGTTGGCAGCAAAGAACATCACCGATGAGGCCATCGAAAAGCTGCGATTGACGCTCCTGCTTCAGAAAGATGTGACGGTCGACAAACTCTCAGAAATGTACAGAGAGTGGCATAACTTCGACTTTCACTATCAAATCGCCCTCGCGAGCGGGAATCGCCGATTGATCGACCTCCTCTATGGAGACATCTGGTCCCTCATGCGTCTCTACCGATATCCGGGCGTGCTCAGCCCGGGGCGCATCCCGCTGGGACAGGCTGACCATGAAGCCATTCTCCAGGCCCTGGTGGCACGCGACCCGGACGCCTGTGACCGGCTAATGCGACGGCACCTTGCCCATGCGCAAGAGAACCTCTTTCACGGCCTCGTTGCGAACGAACCTGCCGCGCGCCTCAAATAACAAATGTGGACTCCGCCAAAGTGCACGACCGAGCATAGAGAACTGCGCCGCGCATCAACTGTACGCACTTCTCATTTAAAAGTGCATGCATATTTTGGTCAAACATCCGGCAGTGCAGCCGCTTTATACCTTCTTGCACCATGAAAAAACCGTAGAAGATGGCAAACGAAAAATTACAACAAATTCGATTCATATCACCGGTCGGAAGCGTGGGCGGGGGTATCAGCGGCGATGCTTTGGACGAGGCGCTGGCGCAGGCCCCGCACTTCATCGCCTGCGATGCGGGCACCACGGATGCAGGTCCTTTTTCGCTTGGAATGGGGACGCCCGCTTTTCCTCGGGAGGCTGTGAAGCGCGATCTGTCGCTGATGCTGCGCGCTGGTCGAAAAGCGAACATCCCGGTGATCATTGGGTCTGCGGGCACGGCCGGTGGAGATGTTCACGTCGACTGGGTTCTGGAGATCGCGCGCGAGATCGTTTCCGAAAATGATCTAACCTTGCGGACAGCCGTAATCTATGCGGAGCAGGACAAGGCTTACCTCAAGAGGCTGCTGCATGAGAATCGAATCCTTCCCCTCGATCTGGCGCCGCCGATCAGTGACGGCGTCATTGATGGGAGCACCCGTATCGTCGGCATGATGGGCGTGGAGCCGCTCCAACAGGCCTTATCGGATGGGGCCGATTTCGTGCTGGCGGGGCGGTGCAGCGACTCGGCACTCTTTGCCGCGATCCCGTTGATGCAGGGCTTTCCGCCGGGGCTGGCATGGCATGCCGGCAAAGTATCGGAGTGCGGAACGCTGGTCTGCGAGACCCTCGGCAAGGGCGTCATCTTCACCACCGTCAGCCAGGACGAGATCACTATCCGCCCGTATGGCTTCGGCCTGCGTTGCACGCCGCAGAGCGTGGCTGCGCACAGCTTGTATGAGAACTCCGATCCGTACTTGCATCGTGAGTGTTCCGGGACCTTCGATCTGACGAGGGCTACTTTTGAAGCGATTGACGGCGTAACGGTCAGGATTCGAGGGAGCGAATTCATATCCCAACCATATACTGTGAAGCTTGAGGGTGCCGAGCTGGCAGGCTATCAAAGCATTATTGTCGGCGGGATACGCGATCCATACATCATCCGTCAGTTAGACAGCTGGCTCGCCTCGGTGCGCAGCTATATCGATGAAAGCGTTGCTCGTGTGCTGGGTGACAAGGCAGATAAAAATCTGTACAGCATTTTCTTTCATACCTACGGTATCAATGCTGTGATGGGCGGTCTCGAGCCCGACCCGAAACATCTCCCCCACGAAGTGGGTATCGTCCTCGAAGCCACAGCGCCGACGCAGGACATGGCGCACAAGCTTGCGCAACTCAGCCGCCAGCCGCTGCTGCATTACCCAATCGACAAGTGGGCGGGGTCGATTACGGCATTTGCGTGTCTCCACAATCCCGCGGTCATCGATCGGGGCCCGGTATACCGCTTCAACCTGAACCATGTCGCGGTTCCTTCCACTCCTGTCGAGATGTTTCGCACTCACTTTATAGACTTGTCTGGTTCGAGCAGATCATGATCCTAGCCGATATCGCAACGCTAATTCGCAGCAAGAATGCGGGTCCCTTCACGCTCACGTTTGACATCATGTTCGCTGACCTTGCCAGCTATCGGCGCGTCAAGGATTCCGGAGCGCTGAATCCAGCTGCCTTTGCCAAACTCTTCCGCTGCCCGGTGGATAAGGTGCGCTTCTTCGAATGCGAAAATGCCCTTGCTTTCAAGTTCAGCATCCCGCGCCCGCTTACCCAGGGTGAACTCGGTGACGGCGACACGCACGGCGGCCAGCAGTTCATTCCGCTGATGAACGTGGAGATTCCGTGATTACTTCGGAGATCGCTGAGGAGCGTGGGGCAGAGGTGGAAGCCCGGCTGGACAGAATTCCAGCGAGTCCCTATCTATGGAAACTGATCGCGCTGTTGTCGCTAGGCGGCTTCTTCGAGTTCTATGAACTCTTCATGACGGGCTTCGTGAGTCCAGGTCTCATTCGCGACGGCATCTTCCATGTTGGTCCGAACGGTCTCTTCCATCTGCCCGACCAGGCAGCGTTTGCATCCGTTACCTTCCTCGGTCTGTTTCTGGGAACCATCACTTTGGGGGGAATCGCGGATCGCTGGGGACGCCGCGCCGCCTTCCGAGGCTTTGCGCTCTGCTACGCTGCGGCAACGATCGTCATGGCCATGCAGAATACAGCCATCGCTATCGATGCAGTACGCCTGATCGACGCCATTGCGATCGGTGCGCAACTGATTACACTCGACACCTATGCGTCGGAGATAGTTCCACGCAATCTCCGTGGACGCGTGTTTGCCCTCTCCTTTGCAATTATTCAGACGGCGGTTCCCATACTCGCTCTGCTGGGCTGGCTCCTTGTGCCGCACGCTCCTTTGCATGTTCAGGGGTGGAGGTGGGTTATGCTGATCGGCGGAGCCGGCTCGTTCGTGGTCTGGGTACTCTGTCGCTCCCTGCCGGAGTCTCCACGCTGGCTTGCCAGGCATGGCCACCTGGAAGACGCGGAACGCGTTACCTCCGTTTTTGAGCGGCATGCAGAGGCCCACCTTGGCCATCCGCTGCCTGCACCGAAGCCCTCGACTCTGAAGCACGTGGGCAAAGCAAGTTTTGCCGAGATACTTCGCCCTCCGTACCGCAGGCGCACCATCATGCTGGCAATCTTCAATTTCTTCCAGGCGATAGCGTTCTACGGTTTCGGAAACTGGCTGCCAGCGCTGGTCAACGCACAGAAGAATAATGCGCCGCGAAGCGCTCAGATCTCGTTTCTCATCACCCTCGCTTTTCCCATTGGGCCCCTGCTCTGGAGCACCATCGCGGAAAAATACGAACGCAAGTGGCAGATTGTTGGCGCTGCCGTAGGCACAGCCATATTCGGCATGTTGTTCGCGACCCACACCGCTTCCCTGGGATTGGTGGTACTCGGCATCCTGATTACTCTCATGAACAGCCTTCTGGGCTATTGCTCACATGCGTATCAGGCGGAATTGTTTCCGACCCGTATGCGGGCGCGCGCGGTTGGGTTCGTTTATTCCTGGGGACGTTTATCGACCGCATTTACCAGCCTCATCATTGGATTCCTCTTCCAACGTTTTGGAACTGCAGGGGTTTTTGCTTTTATCGCCCTCGCTATGTTCGTGGTCGTCGTCTCTGTCGGAGTTTTCGGGCCGCGCACGCGTGGCCTCACGCTCGAACAGATTTCTGATTAGCGTTGGCTTCCTTTGTTGACCTCCCGGGAATGGCATCCTTAGGTTCTGGTCTTCGTCTACTTAATGGAAAATTTTGCTCCGGCGGGGTAACGAAAGTATGATCTGGGGTGGCCAGTCCGCTCATTGCGGGCCGGACATTGGCCTCGTTACGGACGGAGCCTCCGGTGACCATTCAGAAGATCTCAAGGCGTGCGTGGTTAGGGCAAGTCAGCGGCGTTGCCGGCGTTCTCCCACTGGGGTTTTCTGCGTCCCTTGCGTCGCAGTTTTTGCAGAACCCAGCACCGCCGCCTGAAAAGGCTTCGCCGTCAATGCAGGGTAAGCCCGCCCCTGAGTTCATCGGCGATCCAACCAATTATCGGTTTTCCTCGTCAGAAGACGCTTTTCTGGAAGAGTTGGAGCGAACCAGCTTCCGCTATTTTTGGGAAGAAGCGAATCCATATACCGGCCTCGTAAAAGACCGCAGCCAGGCAGGCGGCCCGGATGCCCGCACAACCGCAAGCATCGCTGCGACTGGATTTGGGCTCACTGCTTTGTCCATCGCGGACCATCGAGGTTGGGAGGACCGCAAGAAAATCCGCGAGCGCGTTCGAAACACGCTGCGTTTTGCCGCCACCCGCTTGAGTCACGTGCATGGTTTTTTCTTTCATTTCCTCAACATGCAGAGTGGCGACCGCGATTTTCAGTCGGAGGTGTCCTCGATCGATACATCGATTTTCCTTTGCGGGGCGCTGGCCTGCTGCGCGTATTTTGACGATGTGGAGATTCGCGATCTGGCCACGAAGATATACGAGCGCGTGGATTGGGGTTGGATGCTGCAGGGAGAAAAGACGCTGTCGATGGGCTGGAAACCGGAGACCGGATTCATCAAGGCGCGGTGGGACCATTACTGCGAGTTGATGATGATCTATCTGCTTGGCCTGGGGTCTCCGACGCATCCGTTGCCGAAGGAGTGCTGGGATGCTTGGAAGCGTCCGCAGATTGAATTCCACGGCTTGCACTACATCGGGGCGAGTGATCCGCTCTTCGTGCATCAGTATTCGCATGCGTGGTTTGACTTCCGCGGGAAAGCAGATGCGTACGCGAACTACTTCGAGAATTCGGTGATTGCGACGAAGGTACACAAGCTATGGTGCCTGGAGCTGGCGAAACAATTTCCGGACTACAGCGAAGACCTGTGGGGCATAACGGCTTCGGACTCGGCTCATGGATACGTGGCATGGGGCGGGCCACCCCCGATGGGACCGATTGACGGCAGCATCGTCCCCTGCGCGGCGGGTGGCTCCTTGCCCTTTTTGCCGGCGGAAACGCTGCGCGTTCTTCGAACGATCCGAGAAAAATACGCAAAAGGCGCCTGGCGAAAATACAGCTTCGTGGATGTTCTTAATCCGCTGAAAAACTGGTACAACCCGGACGTGATTGGGATTGACCTGGGGATCACGCTGCTAATGGCGGAGAATGCGCGAACCGGCTTCGTTTGGGAGCAGTTCATGAAGAATGATGCCGCGAAAAACGGAATGGCCCGCGCGGGATTCCACAAGCAATAGCGGTGCAATTTTATTTGCTGACGATTATCGGCCTATCTCGATGAGTGCCAGGGCGTGGGGCTGGAGCGTGAGCGCGAGGGAGCCGTTCTTGAGTACCTGCGTTTGCGCAGTGGGTAGCGCGGCGGCTTTGCAAAGCGCCTCGATCTGCGCTGGCGTTGGGAGTGCGGGCCGCCCCATCTTTTCCCAGGCAGGCAGCGGCGAGCCGTGTTCCGTGTCGACGATGGTGACCCGCGCGGATGGCGTCCCGCTGAGATCCTTGAAGTGCAACGTGACGGTTTTCGGTGAACCGGCCTCTTCGGGCAGGAAGAGACTCCACGCGGCGATGGCGAGCGAGCCGTCTTTGCGGCGCGTGACGATGACGCTATCGGAGTTGACGTCGAGGCGTGTGTCGCCGAGCCGATGAAGAAGTGCAAAGTCGTTGAAGGCGGCCTTAGGAATGCTCCGTTCGGCGAGCAAACCAAAGCCGCCGTAGAATGGCGTTTTCACGACGCCCTGTTCTTCAAAAACATCCGAGAACGTCCAGTAGCTCATCATTTCGGCGAGGCCGTCGCACTGGCGGATGGTGTCGGCCATCCACGGTCCCATAAAGGCTGTGTCCGTCACAGCGGGCTCGTTCATATAGCTCGCGTTGAACTCGCTCCAGATGAGGGGCGTATTCGGGAAAGCGGATGCGGCGATCTGGTCATGAACTTTTTTGACTGCGCGGCAGACCATTTGATTTCGTGGAATCTGTTCGTGCGTGCCGAAGACATCCTCGGCCTTGTCATTGCCGTAGACGTGAGTTGAAGCAAAGTCCACCGGGACGTTCTTCTCTTTGCAATGCGCAAGGAAGCGGTCCACCCACGCAGCCTGTGCCGTGGCCGGGCCGCCCACGCGCAGGCGCGGGCTCACGCGCTTGATGGCGCGCGCGGCGCGATCGTATAGCTCGTAGTAAGTGGCCTCTTTCGGATCACCGGCCCAGAAATCAATGTTGGGCTCGTTCCACACTTCGAAATACCACTGCGCGACTTCATCGACGCCGTAGCGCTCGACGAGATGCCGCGTGAAATTCTCGACGAGCTGTTCCCACTTTCCCCAGTCCTTCGGCGGGGAAACGTTCTGTTTGTACCAGAAGGCATGGAGCGCGTTCGAATCGGAGGCCAGCTTTTTCGGGGTGAAGCTGAGCTCGATAAACGGGCGGACGTGATTCTCAAGCAAGCCGTCGTAGATCTGATCCACGTAGGAGAAGTTGTAGACCGGCTTGCCGGCGCTGTCTTCGTCGTAGAAGCCAGCTTCGTCGTGGAAAATAGCGTGGAAGCGGACATATTCGAAGCCGGTAATGCGTTTTGTCTCACCGAGGTCGTGGCGATAGCTTTCGCGGAG
>Ga0137409_10004278_pt1 | contig 15006 bp, 14 predicted proteins | sample CZODoug1_16funga_FD_122059 | JGI IMG/M metagenome (GOLD analysis project Ga0137409, IMG submission 122059) | Vadose zone soil fungal communities from Angelo Coast Range Reserve, California, USA - CZODoug1_16fungal (Hybrid Assembly) | ecosystem: Environmental > Terrestrial > Soil > Vadose zone... | reverse complement strand
TCAGCCTGGGCGCCCAAGAGCTAACTCTTAACGTGTGCGGCGGATCGCAAGGTCCGCCCCACACATTCCATTTACAGTTTTATTGATTACTTTCACCCCTGCGGGTCACCCACATTCCCGGCGCACAACGCTACCCTTTCTTAAAGTACACTATCCCCTGGGCCGGCCCGCTGTAACGCAAGATGCTTTTAGCGCGTCTTAACTTCCAACCGGGTGTTGGCCTCCTTTTATGAGCTGGCTCGTTCGTCAGGTACGCAAAGTAGGCTGTCTTTGTGTTCTCCTGTACTGCGCCGGGACGCTCGTAGCCCCCGCGCAGGAATTTCGCGGCGCACTCCGCGGCGTCGTCCAGGACGCACGCGGAGGTCGTGTGCCCGCTGCGAAGATCGTGGTTCAAGCCGCAGAATCTTCTCTCCGACGCGAAGCATCCAGCGATACGCGTGGAGAATTTCGCCTGGACGACTTACTGCCCGGCGCCTATCGTTTGCGCGTAATTGCTTCGGGTTTTGCAGAAGCCAGCGCTGAGGTGAGCGTAGCCGTCAGCTCCGTGCGCGAAATCACCGTTACACTGAAACCACTGACCGTCCAGGAAACTGTAATTGTGGATGGGCCGGGTTCCATCACCACCCAGCCTCTCGACACCGCCAGTGCGGTGCATCAAGCGATCATCACGGCCCACGATCTTGAAACAATTCCTCTGGCGGCTCGCAGTTTTGCCAACATCGCTTACCTGGCCCCCGGAACGGAGCCGCTTGAGCCCTCTGATCCCACCAAGGCGCGCATCACCGCGGTCTCCACGGGCGGCAGCTCCGGATTGAACAATGAACTTTCCGTCGATGGCGGCGACAATTCCGATGACTGGATCGGCGGATTCCTGCAGAATTTCTCACCCGATGCCATCCAGGAATTTGCCATGCGCACGGCGCAGGAAGACGCGGACACAGGCGGCACTACTGCCGCATCCGTGGTGATCACCACCAAGCATGGCACTAACGAGTGGCACGGTTCCGGGGCTTTTTACGGCCGCGCCGCATCTCTGAATGCGCGTTTCCCGATCGACAACCCTGCCCCCGACCCCAAGCAACCGTTCTCGCGCCAAAACTACGTCGGCACGCTCGGCGGTCCCATCGTCAAGGATCAGCTGTGGTTTTTCTCTTCCCTCGAATACGTCCATGAAAACGCCAGCATCGCCTACAGCCCGTCCAGCCAGACCGAGTTCAACGCGCTCGCGCAACTCGCTTCGCAAGGCTTGATCAGCACACCGGTCGGCGCCGTCAATTCGATTGCGGTACCCAGCAGTGTCCCGGTTCCGTTCCGCGACTATCTGGCCACGGCGCGTCTGGATTGGGCGCAATCCACAAGTTCGCAGTGGTTTCTCCGCGCTGCCATCGACAATTACATCACCCGCAACGCCCTCGTGCAGCAGGCCGCGCTCCCCTCGACCGGCGCGACCTCTCATAACAATTACATGAGCCTGGTGGTGGGCAACCAATACACGTTTGGGCCAAACTGGGTTGGTTCTTTTGTTTTCAACGCCAGCGGTTTGCATCTGACGGCCACGCGCAATGCCAACCTCGGCTTCGCTCTCGCGTTCCCCTTCACGTCCACGTTGAGCACCATCTCCGGCGTAGAGACTTTTGGCGACAATCAATTCTTCACTCCGATTACCGCTTTTCCCGTTTTGCGCAATCAGGAAAAATATCAGCTCCGCTATGACCTCAGTCATGTCCACGGTCGGCATGCACCGCGCTTTGGCGTCAACTTTATTCACGAACCGGTGCTTAGCGGCGCCCTGGCCGCCACTGCCGAGTATGTCTACTCTCCGCCGCAGGATCCGAGCTTCTATCTGTCCAATCATCAGGGCCAGCTCGCGGCCATCATGTCCTGCAATCCCAACGATCCCGCGAACCAGCCGCCGAATCCTCCGTGTCCCTTCACCACCTTTACTCCCGCCGGCGATGGCAGCTTTTCGCAAAACGTGCAGCGCCTGGGAATTTACGCCCAAGACTCCTGGCGCGCTTCTCCGCATCTGACAATTAACTACGGCCTGCGCTACGACACCACGTTTGGCTTCTTCATCGCTTCCGGCCACGACCAGAGCGTGAATCCGGCCCTCGCCGGCAATGGAATTGTCTCCGGCATCCCGCACGACTACCGCAAGGCCTTCGCTCCGCGCCTCGGCCTTGCTTACGGACTGGGTTCATCGGGCAACACCGTTCTGCGCGGCGGTGTCGGTCTCTACTTCAACGACCTCGCCCAAAACGGCTGGGTCGAAGCCTTCAACGCCGTCAACAATTTCAATATCCAAAATGCTTCCGGCCCGCCTTCGCTCATCGACCCGAATTACCACACCCCCTACGCATTGCATGCTACAGCTGGCGTTCAGCACGCCTTCAACGCCAGTTGGATTCTGAGCGCCGAGTACACCCTCGAGACCGGCATGCACGCCTACCGCCGCTACGATTTTCCCAACGTCTCTGTATTTCGTACCGACAACCGTTCCAGTTACAACGCCCTTGCGCTGCATCTTCAGGGCAACGTTGCACGCCGCTTGAATCTCGTCGCCAACTACACGCTTGCCAGCGCAAAAACCTGGGGATGCCAGATCGGTGAACTCTTCGATTATGTCAATGGCGTCTGCGATCCCTTCAACGCCTTCGCCCCAGGAGATTATGGTCCATCGGGAGAAGACGTCCGGCAGCGTTTCGTTCTAGCGGGAACCGTTCACGCGCCCGCGGGATTCGACGTGACCTTCCTCTCGCAGGCGGAGACCGCGCGGCCCATCACGCTGACCACCCCTGTCGGCGATCGAGTGGTGATCAACGGCGTGAAATCCACCCTCGATCAATTCCGCGGCACACCCTACATTCAAACCGATTTGCGCGTCAGCCGCCCCATCAAGTTTCACGAGCGCTGGTCGTTGACACCGTTCATCGAATTCTTCAACCTCTTCAATCGTAACAATCCCGGCAACAACTACGTCGGCGATATCAGCGCTCTGCCCATTCCCGTGAACGATCTCGCAAACGTCACGGCGCTTTGTCCTGATCCAACGTGCTCTGTGCCGGTCACTAGTGGCAAGCAGTTGCTCGTTCCCGCCGGCGCCCTCGGCGATTTCTTCGGTCCCGGAACCACCGTCGGCATCCCCTTCGCCGCCCAACTGGGCGTCAAACTCACGTTCTGACCCACTTTTCCTCTTTGTGTGCCCTCGTTCGACCGCCGCGGCGCCGCAACCTGATATGCTTCATTTCGACTTTGATGACGGCCCATTGTCAACATGCATGACAACCGCAATCCCGAAGTCGCTTGGACCTATCACAACGCGACCAAGCATTCCTACACCAGCATCCGCACCAACCCCCATTTCATGGACTGGTCTAATCAGCCTCTGCCGTTCAAGATTTATCCCACGCTGGAGCTGTTGCGCTTGCCCGGCGAAGTTCGCCAAACGGGCGTCGCGGCCCTCTCCGCCATCGCCGAAAGCGTCTCCGCTGACACCAATGCGTCTCCAGATCTGGAAGCAATAGCCCAGCTCCTTTACCTCTCCGCCGGCATCACCCGCAAGAGGAGTTATTCCGGCGGCGAAATCTACTTTCGCGCTGCCGCTTGCACCGGCGCGCTCTACGAAGTCGAGCTGTATCTGGTTTGCGGCGGCGTCGCCAACCTCGAAGCCGGCGTCTACCACTTCGCTCCCGCCGAGTTCGGCTTGCGCCGCCTGCGCGCCGGAGATTACCGCCGCGTCCTGCTCGAAGCCGCAGGCGACGAACCCGCCATTGCTCACGCCCCACTTAGTATCATTTGCACCTGCACCTACTGGCGCAACGCCTGGAAATATCAGGCTCGCACCTACCGCCATTTCGGCTGGGACAACGGCACTCTCCTCGCCAACCTGCTCGCCGTCGCCACCGCCCTCGGTCTGCCTGCCCGCGTGGTGTGCGGGTTCGTGGACGCCAGCGTCAATCGCCTGCTGGACGTCGATCCTCAGCGTGAAGTGGCTTTCTCGCTCGTTGCCCTCGGCCACGTCGCGGCTCTCCCGCCGCCAGCTCCTGCGGAAATTTCTCCGCTTGGCCTCGAAACCGTCCCGCTCTCTCAGCGCGAGGAGGACTATCCCCTCATGCGAGAAATGCACGCCGCTTCTTCGCTTGATTCCGCCGCGGAAGTGGAGGCGTGGCGCGGCCACACGCCGATGATAGACTTCCCACCACCCACCGAACCAATCGTTCAACTGAAACCGTTGTCCGATGCCGAAATGCCGCGCGACCCCATCGAGCAAGTCATCCAGCGCCGCGGTTCCACCCGCAAGTTTGCCCGCAGCCCAATCACGTTGCCGCAGCTTTCCACCATAATCGACCGCGCAACGCGTGGCGTGCCCGCGGATTTCCTCGATCCGCCCGGAGCCCAGCTCAATGATCTCTACTTGATCGTCCACGCCGTCGAAGGGCTCCCGCCCGGAGCCTACGTCTTCCACCGCAGTCGCGGCCTCCTCGAGTGCCTCAAGCAGGGGAATTTCCGCGCCGATGCCGGTTACCTCGGTTTGGAGCAGGAGCTGCCCGCCGCCGCCGCCGTGAACATCTTTTTCCTCGCCGACTTGCGCCCCATCCTGCAGCGCTTCGGCAATCGGGGCTATCGCGCCGTGCAGCTCGAAGCCGGCATCCTCGGCGGCAAGCTCTATCTCGCGGCGTACGCCCAGCGTCTCGGCGCCACCGGCCTCACCTTCTTCGACGACGACGTGACCCGCTTCTTCTCTCGCCACGCCGAAGGCAAAAGCGCCATCTTCCTGGTCGCCGTCGGCTACAGCGAAAAACACAAACCCACGTAATCGGCTCTGAAGCTTGCCGCCTCTATCTGCGTATAATGTGCCCTCCACACAAGGAGCTTTCCATGAAGCGCGTTCTGAACTTGTTTCCCATCCTGGCTGTGCTCGGCCTGCTTTTCTTCTCCGCTTCCTTTTCGGCCGCGGCGTATGCGGACACACCAGACAAGACCTTCGTCTCGCGCACCGCGGAGATTGATGGCCTCAAGCTGCATTACACCACGGGTGGTCACGGCGCACCGCTGATCCTCCTGCACGGCTACGCGGAGACCTCACGCATGTGGACACCCATCCTTCCTCTGCTCGGCGAGAAATTTATGGTGATCGCGCCGGACCTGCCCGGCATCGGGGACTCGGACATCCCCGCGAACGGTCTGGACATGAAGACTGCTGCCGTCCGCATTCATGCGCTCGCCCGCTCGCTCGGCGTTCAGAAAGCCAGGGTGGTTGGGCACGACATCGGCCTCATGGTCGCCTATGCCTACGCCGCGCAGTTCCCTGCCGAGGTGGAGAAGCTGGTGGTGATGGATGCATTCCTCCCGGGAGTGGGCGGATGGGAGGCGGTCTACAACAACCCGGCAATCTGGCACTTCCGTTTCAATGGGGCGACGCCCGAAGCGCTGGTGCAAGGACGCGAGCGCACCTACTTCGAGCATTTCTGGAACAACTTCGCGGCCGACAAGACACGCTCGATTCCGGAAGCAGACAGGAAAGCGTACGCCGAGGCCTACTCGCGTCCAGGCCGTATGAGGGCGGGCTGGGCGTACTTCGTATCATTCCAACAAGCGGCGAAGGATTTCGCGGAACTGTCTCAAACCAAATTGAACATGCCGGTTCTGGCGATCGGCGGAGAGAAGTCTTTGGGAGAAGCACTGGCGCAGCAGATGAAGCTGGTCGCTTCGGATGTGACCGTCGTCGTGTTGAAGAACACCGGACATTGGATTCTCGAGGAAAACCCCAAGGAAACCACCGACGCGCTCGTGAAGTTTCTCTGACATCCACGGCCTGGACATGGTTGGCTGGTGACCAGCTGCCCAGTCATCCCCTGGCACTCTTCGCGTCCGCTCCACGCACCCTTCATCTGCGCTTTTCCTCTGGTGTAGGGGCACGATCGTGCCCTCTCTGCCGAACCGCCGATCAAGCCGTCTTCCCGCGCTTCAGCAATTGCTGCTTGGTACTACCTGAATTCCAGGCGGGCGGGTCACTCGCGGGAAAAGACTCCAGGGACGCTTCTTCCACAATGTCCAGCGCTTCTTCCTGCGGGGCAGGCTCGCGGGGATCCATCGGCGCCGGTGGGGTCTCTTGGGGATGCTTCGCCATAGCAACCCCAATTCTACTCCGGCGTGCATCGGAAGTGATATGTCCGCTGCGGTCCTGAATTAACCCGCGCCGGGCGCACGTTTGACCCGGCACGATGCGGGAGCCTAATATAGATTTTCACCAGCCACCAATCATGTTTGAGAACCTTACAGAGAAGCTGCAACGCACTTTTAAGAACCTGCGCGGACAGGGCAAGCTCACCGATGAGCATCTGGACACCGCGCTCGCGGAAATTCGCGAAGCGCTGCTCGAAGGCGACGTCAATGTTGGCGTTGCTGACGAACTCCTCGCCAATATTCGCGCGAAAGCGATCGGCAGCGAAGTCATGCTGCAACTTTCGCCCGATCAGCAAGTCGTCAAAGTTGTTCGCGACGAGCTCGCCGCCATGCTCGGCAAACACGCCAAGCCGATCTTCGCTTCGCGCCCGCCTTCCGTCTGGATGATCGTCGGCTTGCAAGGCTCCGGCAAAACCACCACTACCGGCAAGCTTGCGAAGTGGCTTTCGCAACATGGCCATCGCCCACTCGTCGTTTCCACGGACGTCTATCGCCCCGCCGCGCGCGAACAACTCGCTCAAGTCGCGAAAGCCGTCGGCACCGCGGTCTGGCCCGGCACTGGGACGGACAAGCCGCTCGAAATCGTCAAAGGCGCCATCAAGGAAGCAAAACTTTCCGCCAGCGACGTCGTCCTCGTGGACACCGCCGGCCGCTTGCACATCGACGAGGATTTGATGAACGAGCTGAGCATGCTGAAGAAGGAACTTCAGCCCAGCGAAATGCTCTTCATCGCCGATGCCATGATCGGTCAGGACGCCGTGCGCTCCGCCGGCGAATTTCACAAGCGCCTCGGCCTCACTGGCGTGATTCTCACCAAGCTGGACGGCGACGCTCGCGGCGGCGCTGCGCTCTCCATCGGCAAAGTCACTGGCGCACCGGTAAAATTTGTCGGTCTCGGAGAAAAATACGACGCCCTCGAAGGTTTTTATCCCGAGCGGATCGTCTCCCGTGTTCTCGGCATGGGCGACCTCATGTCGCTCATCGAAAAGGTAGAACAGACCGTCGATAAGAAGGCCGCCGCCGAACTGGAGCGCAAGCTCCGCAAGGAAGATTTCACGCTGGAAGATTTCCGCGATCAGCTCAAGCAGATCCGCAAGATGGGACCACTCGAAAAGATCGTGGACATGCTCCCCAAGATGGGTCCGCTCCAGAATCTTCCCAAGGATGCGAAAGTCGACGAAGGCCAGCTCACGCGCGTCGAAGCCATCATCAACTCCATGACCAACCAGGAGCGCCGCGACCACAACGTCATCGACGGCAAGCGGCGCAAGCGCATCGCCAAAGGCAGCGGCACGACCGTCCAGGACGTCAACACCGTCCTCAAGCAATACCTGCAAATGCGCACGATGATGAAGCAATACGGCGCGCTGGCCGCCCGTACCAAGATGAAAGGCCTCGGCAAACTCGCCGGCCTGTCATGAAAATGTAGCTTCGCCGCTAAAGCGGCGAAGGCCCTTTAGGCCGCGAGCGAATCAGTTTTTAGTAGAAAGGAAAATGTCAACAACCTGCAGCGCCAGCTTCTCCGGCCCAAGGTCGGTGCGGTTGCATAGAATAATTACCGTCAAGCCGTCGCCTTCGGTGAAGCGTTCGATCACGGTGCGAAAGCCCATCGTGGTTCCTGTGTGCCACATCCGCTGGCGCCCTTGGTAAGGATCGAGAAACCAGCCGAAGCCGTAAGCAACGGGCTTGCGAGGATGCAGATTGTCGTCGTTGGCCTCGACGGGCCAGTGGGGCTCCGAGCCGTCGGCAAGTCTCACCGGCGTTAGCGCAAGCTGAAATTCTTTTTCACTCAGCAAAGTGTGATTGCGCAGCGCGTCATCCCACTTTGCGAGATCTTCGAGATTGGAATAGATGCCGCCATCGCCGAGCGTCGCGGAAGTTGCGCTCTGATCAGTTTCTTTGAACGCGTCATTCTCTTTGGAGTGGCCGAACGCGCGATTCACGATTTCGTTTTTTCCTTTTTGAAAAACGATGGTGTGATTCATTTTCAGCGGCGCAAAAAGTTTCTCATGCAGAAATTCGCCGTACGATTTTCCTAAAACTTTCGCGACGATGAGACCGAGCAAAACGTATCCGGAATTGCTATACGCCCAGTTTTCCCCCGGTGCGAATTTTCCGTTTTTCTCTTTTTTCAATAGTTCCAAAACTTCGGCGTCTTGAATTTGTTTTTCCGGCGTCCAAATTGCTCCTTTTGTTTTTTCCACTGACTCCATCAAGTCTTCGTAGTCCGGCAATCCGGAAGTGTGGTTGAGGAGATTTCGAATGGTGATGGATTTTCCATACACCGGAAAATCGGGAAAGATCTCCGCGAGCGTTTCGTCGTAACGGAGTTTTCCGTCGTGCACGAGCAGCATGATGGCCATCGCGGTGAATTGTTTCGTGAAAGATGCTAGCCGGAAATTCGTAGGCGTGTCGATCTTGGTTTTCGAGTGCAGATCGCGCACGCCGTAGCCGCGTTCGAAAACAGCATGGCCATTTTTCCGCACCAGCACGGCGAGCCCGGGAGCGTTAGGAGAAGTCACGCTGGAAAATACCGCATCGATCCTGTTGTCCGCCGGTGTTTCCGATGACTGCCCCGACGTTTTGGCTGCCGTTCCCAGAGTGAGGAGAGCAACGATTGCGACGATGAGCTTCAGCTTCATCGAGCCTCCTTCGTTTAACTATCCGACCCTCGCGGAATTTTACACCGCTGCGGCCTTTAATGGCCTAAACCAGCTGTACTGATACTAAATGGCTCCGAGCCATTTGACGGGGAAGTGGCCGGCCAGGGCTTTTGCCAGTTTTTCATCGGCAGTAACCAATTGCGCCTCCGCTTCTACAGCAAGCACAACGTAAATGCTGTCGTAAACGCTCCGCCCGTGCAGGACAGCTTTCTTGAGAGATGGATACAAAAGGTTCAGGGAAGAAATCGTAGGAATCTGGTAGTCAAGCAGTGCGGCCAGCGCAGCAACAGCGGTCTCCTGGGTGCAGCGGCCGCGGCGGACCGCCTTCCACAAGACATTCGTCAATTCGACCCAGAAGAAATCGGGAACAATCAGGTGGATTTTGCTGTCAAGCCACCTTTTCAGAAGACGCAAAGCCTCGTCGCGAAATGGCTCCTCAGGCCCAGGCAGTACCCACTTCGCGGCGACACTGGCATCCACCACAAATACATTCACCGCTCGCGATCCTCACGGATCATGTCCTCTGTTGAAGGGAACGGACCTGGCGCAGGGGAGGGTGTAAACCGCAATTCTTCAAGCTTCTTCAGAAATTCTCGCCGGGCCTTTAGTGTTTTTTTGGTGGGGATATTCTGTTCCAGGAGCAGCAGAACCTCGGCGGCGATGGAACGGCGCTGGCTGCGAGCGCGCTTGCGGAGGGCTTCGTAGAGGTCATCGGGGACGTTTTCGACGTAAAGAGTAGCCATAGGAATATCCTAGGAAAGCTCTATGTAGATACTAGGGAGATGCTAGTGGACTCCTAGACTGTTGTCAAGGGCGGAGGATCTTGCTGAGTACCGCCCGGCAAGGGCCCCCCGGCATGCGCTCACACTCTTCCATTGCTGCGGGGAGCGGCGGCAGGCTAGAATAGAAAGGTTCAGGAGGACTGACTTAGTGTTAACGATTCGTCTGTCAAGGATTGGCAAGAAAAAGAAGCCCTTTTACCGCGTGGTGGTCATCGAGAGGACCCGGCCGCGGGACGGCCGTGTGAAGGAAGCGGTGGGCACGTACGATCCGCTGAAGAAGCCGGCGGAGATCAAGCTCGACGCAGAGCGCATCAAGTATTGGATGGGACTTGGCGCACAACCCAGCGATACGGTGCGCAGCTTCCTCCGTCAGCAGAAGATCGCTTAGTTTTAGCGCCTTCCTGAAATTTGCGCGTCCTCCGGTTTCACCGGGGGCGGCATTCCCAGGTACCCTATGAAGGAACTGGTCGAAGCCATCGCGCGGGCCCTCGTGGACCATCCCGAGGACGTGCAGGTGAAGGCCGTCGAAGGATCGCAAGTCACCGTGCTGGAACTGCGGGTGCATCCCGAAGATCTAGGCAAGGTGATTGGGCGGCAGGGGCGGACGGCCAAAGCCATGCGAACATTGCTCGGCGCGTCGGGGATGAAGCTGCACAAGCGGTTTACGCTGGAAATCCTAGAAGATTAAGCGCTTGGCAGTCATGCTTTCCGTGGAACGCTGAGCGGTCCTTCTTCCCATTGAGCCCTGAAACTCCACGCTGGGTCCTGGTTGCGCGCATCCTACGGGCGCGCGGCAACAAGGGCGAAGTCGCCGCTGAAATCCTCACTGATTTTCCGGAACGCCTGACACGATTGAGGGAAGTCTTTGTCGGACATGCGGATGATGGCAAGCATGAGCCGCGCCGCGTATCGCTGAAAACCTGCTGGCTGAGCCAGAATCATCGCGGGCAGGCGGTGTTTCATCTCGAAGGTGTAAATTCCATTTCGGAAGCGGAAAAATTCCGCGGGCTTGAGGTGTTGCTTCCGTTCGAACAGCGCGTGACTCTTCCGGCCGGACAGTATTTCGTGTCGGACCTCATCGGCTGTTCCGTGTTCGAAAACCCTACCTTGGCTTCGATCATGTCTTCTTCGCCGTGCTCGCTTGCCGAAGCGCCGTCTCTTCTCGGGACGGTCCGCGATGTGCAATTTCCCGGGGAGGAGATTCCCGGGACGCCGCTCCTGGAAGTGGAGACATCTGGGGATGAACTTCTGATTCCGCTCGCGGTAGACATCTGCACGAAGATCGACACAAATGCGCGCCGCATTGATGTCGTTCTGCCCGAAGGTCTCCGCGACCTTAACCGCGAATAGCCCGCTCCGCTTTGGGTATGGCCGCAGCCCCGCGGCCGCCTGCGGTGCTGTCCGAACGCGTATAAGCAAGCAAGTTGAAATCTTACGGGGGACTATTAGCCTGGAGTGTTTCAAATTGAACAGCTTTCCGACATTTCTTGGCGCACCCTGTCCGGGTGAGAATGAAAGACTTGGCGCCAGAAGTGTTCCTCGCCGTCCCCTGTCCTAGGTGCGGGGCAGCCTCTGGGAAGCGCTGTGTTCTGCACTCAGGTAGCCAGCGCTCCGAGCCACACGTGGACCGGAAGCTTTCTGCGGCTGAGGCCGTTGAATCGAAAAGAATTCACCGCGTTACTCGATTTTGAGCAATCCCCTTATCACCAGTGATCCGTTCTTTGGCAAGCCGGATAACTCCCTATGAGCAGGTATTCCTGGGGCTGGCCATTGGTTCTCAGACAGACATCCCGGCTGGCGACTGACCTAGTGTAGGCCCACTCCCCCGCCGGTAGATCGCCCGCCTAATCCACTGCCTCCACCTCAAGCTACGCTCGAAGCTTCCCTCCTGTTTGCTACACTGGCGGCAGATGCGATTTGACCTAATCACCATTTTCCCGGAGTTCTTTGCCGGGCCGTTCGATCACGGAATACTTCGCCGCGCGCGAGAAACGGGACTCGTCGAGGTGAACGTGCAGGATCTACGGGTGTTCACGAAGGATCGTCATCGTACCGTGGATGACCGGCCGTTCGGCGGTGGCGAGGGCATGGTGCTGAAGCCAGAACCGCTTTTCGAAGCGGTGGAGTCACTACTAGGTCAGAGTGTTGGGGACCTGAGGCAACAAACCGCGCGCGATCCAAAAACCGCGATCGTCTTGATGTCCGCGGCTGGAAGAGTATTCAATCAGGAGACCGCGCGGCGCTACGCGCAGCTCGAGCGCATCATTTTTATTTGCGGGCGATATGAAGGCGTCGACGAGCGCGTGGCGGAGCATCTGGCGACGGAAGAAATCTCGATCGGCAACTTCGTTTTGAGCGGCGGCGAACTTCCCGCGATGCTGGTGATTGATGCGGTGGCGCGGCTGATTCCGGGTGCGCTTGGGAACGAAGCGTCCTCGCAGAATGAATCGTTCAGCGAGAGTCTGTCTTCCGGGGCAACGTCTCCTCCAGTAGGGGCGCAGCATCCCGACAAGGTCCCCGAGATGCTCTGGGCAGGCGGGACAGGTGCTGCGCCCCTACGAGCGGAGACCGCGGATGCGCTTAGCCGCAAAAAACACGAGTCACCGATTACGAATCACGTTCTGCTTGATTTTCCGCATTACACGCGGCCGGCGGAGTATCGGGGCTGGGGCGTTCCGGAAGTGCTGATTGGCGGCAATCACGCGGAAGTGGCGAAGTGGAGGCGCGCGGCGGCGCTAGAAAAAACCAAGCGCAATCGTCCCGACCTGATCTAGAGCTTTGCTGGGCGGGAGCCGGAAGCCGCGAGTGTCGCGGTGACAGGGGAATAAGAGCGCGCCAGATCCGGTATGCTGAATAAGGAAGCAGAAAACTTGATGAAAACCAGATGACACTGGAATTCGAGGATTCCGCAGGTTAAGAGAACGTGAGCAGAACCAGTGGCCGATTCTGATTGCGACGAGAGCGATTCGAAAGGGATACGAGAGGTTTCATGAGCACGGAAACGAATGGGAACGGGTATGGGCTCGAAAAGCCCATCGCCATTTACTACGAGCATCCGGACTGGTTCCGGCCGCTGTTTCAGCAACTGGATGAACGCGGCCTGCCGTGGCTGAAGATTGATGCGCGGCACCACAACTACGATGTCGCTTCACCGGAGCGAGAATATTCGCTGCTTTTCAATCGCATGAGTCCTTCGGCGTGGCAGCGGGGGCTGGGACACGGGATTTTCTATACCCTCAACTATCTTGCGCACCTCGAAGGCAAGGGCGTGCGCGTGGTGAATGGCTATCGTTGCTTCAATCATGAGATTTCGAAAGCGCTACAACTGACGAACCTGGAAAAACTGGGATTGCCGTATCCGAAAGCGCGGGTCATCAATCATCCGTCGCAGGCGCTTGAGGCAGCCGAGGCCATCAGCTATCCCGTGGTCATCAAGCCGAACATCGGCGGGAGCGGCGCAGGGATTGAACGGTTCAATTTGGCGGCGGAGCTGCGCGCGGCCGTGGAAGCGAACCGTCTTTACTTCGGCATTGATTCGACGGCGCTGGTGCAGGAAGCGTTTACGGCGCGCGACGGCATCATCACGCGCGTTGAGGTTCTTGGAGGGAAATTTCTCTATGCGATCCAGATTCACATCACCGGCGAGAGTTACAACTTGTGTCCTGCGGACATCTGCCAGAACACCCGAGGCGAAGAGCTGACGCGCAGCGCGTGTCCGGTGGACGCGCCAAAGAGCGGAATGAAAGTGGAGGGCTACGAGCCGCCACAACAGGTGATCGAAGACGTCGAAAGAATCGTGGAGCTTGCCGGCGTCGAGGTTGGCGGCATCGAGTACGTCATCGACGACCGCACCGGGCGGCAACTTTATTACGACGTGAACGCGCTTTCGAATTTCGTTGCCGATCCAGTGCGCGTCATTGGCTTCAATCCCTACGCGCGGCTTGCGGACTTTCTCATCGCGGAGGCGCAGCGGCACCAAGCGAACCGCTCGGAACGCGCGGTGGTGAGCGGAGGCCCGCGATGAGATACGGCTACTGGCTTCCCGTGTTTGGCGGGTGGCTGCGCAACGTGGAAAACGAAAACATGGAAGTAAGTTGGGCGTATGTGAAGAAGCTCGCGCAAAGGAGCGAGCAGATTGGCTTCAACTTGACGCTCATCGCGGAGCTCAATCTCAACGACATCAAGGGCGTCGAAGCGCCTTCGCTGGACGCGTGGTCCACGGCCGCGGCACTGGCCGCGGTGACCGAGCGAATCGAATTGATGGTGGCGGTGCGGCCGACGTTCCATCTTCCGGCGTTGCTCGCGAAGCAGGCGGCCAACATCGATCAGATCAGCAATGGGCGGCTCACGCTGAACGTGGTTTCTTCGTGGTGGGCGGACGAAGCGCGCAAATATGGAGTGGCGTTCGAACAGCATGACGACCGCTACGCGCGCACCAGCGAGTGGCTGGACGTTTTGGATGGGGTATGGAAGCAAGACCATTTTTCGTATTCCGGGAAGTATTACCGCGTGGAAGATAACGTCCTCGAGCCAAAGCCTGCTTCGAAGCCGCGGCCAACGCTGTATGCGGGTGGCGAGTCTCCCGCGGCAAAAGAGTTGATCGCCGAAAAGTGCGACGCGTATCTGATGCACGGCGATCCGCCGGAGCGCGTCGGCGAAAAAATCGCGGATCTGCGCGAACGCCGCGCGCGGCATAATTTGCCGCCGCTCAAGTTCGGCGTGGCCGGTTACGCCATCGTTCGAGAAACGGAACGCGAAGCGCAGGACGAGCTGCGGCGCATCACGGATGTTCAACAATCCGCCGCCGGATATGCGAACTACCAGCAGTGGCTTGCCGGAACGCAACTGGAGCAGCGTGTTTCCCTGGAAGATTATTCCGTTTCGAATCGTGGCCTGCGATCTGGGCTCGTCGGCACGGCGGAACAGCTGGCGGAGCGCCTGGCGCAATTCGAAAGAGCCGGTGTTGATCTCGTACTGCTGCAATTCAGCCCGCAGCTCGAAGAGATGGAGCGCTTCGCTCAGACGGTTATTCGCCGGAATTCGTCAGTCCCGGCCTCGGCCTAGCCGCGGAAAACAACGATTACCGCTGGTAGCGAAACGTTAGAAAAGTCACCGTTTTGCCGCGAAATCCGCTAGGCAAAATGTGACGATTTGTCTATAATTATGGATTGGCTTTGAAGAGTTGGCCCCGCCAGAGTGGGTCTAAAAGGAAACACGAACATGAATCCGGTAATTCGTAAACTACATGAAGCGCAACTGCGCAAAGACCTCCCCGAGTTCCGCGCGGGCGACACCGTGCGCGTCAACGTCCGCCTGCAGGAAGGCGAAGGCGAGAAGGTGAAGGAGCGCCTCCAGGCATTCGAGGGCGTGGTGAT
>Ga0137409_10002565_pt1 | contig 15008 bp, 14 predicted proteins | sample CZODoug1_16funga_FD_122059 | JGI IMG/M metagenome (GOLD analysis project Ga0137409, IMG submission 122059) | Vadose zone soil fungal communities from Angelo Coast Range Reserve, California, USA - CZODoug1_16fungal (Hybrid Assembly) | ecosystem: Environmental > Terrestrial > Soil > Vadose zone... | reverse complement strand
ATCAAGGCGCGGCTGCATCTCAGCATGCTGTTCGTGACGCATGATTTGCGCGTCGCGCTGCAAGTCTGCGACCGCATCGCCGTGATGAAACAAGGCGAGGTGGTCGAGATGGCGCCGACCGCCGAGATCTTTTTCAATCCGCAGCATTCCTATACCAAGGCCTTGTTCGCCGCCGTGCCCGGGGGCACCTGGCAAGACCGGAAAGCGTCATGACCTCGACCGCAGCTTTTGTGCCGGGTTCGCGCACGCAGGTGCCGGGTGCGGCGGCGGGGCCGCTCGCCGGCCTCAGTTTCGCGGTCAAGGATCTGATCGATGTCGCCGACGTGCCGACCGGCGGCGGCAATCCCGACTGGCCCCGCTTCGCCGCAACGCCGGCCCGTCACGCATGGGTCGTGCAGACCCTGCTCGATGCCGGCGCTTCAGTCGTGGGCAAGACGATCACCGACGAAGTGTCGCTCGGCATTCTCGGTGAAAACGCGCATGACGGCACGCCGTTGAACTCGGCGGCGCCCGGCCGCGTGCCGGGTGGCTCGTCGAGCGGATCGGCCTCGGCCGTCGCCGCCAAGGCCTGCGATTTCGCGCTTGGCACCGATACGGGCGGTTCGGTGCGCGTGCCGTCGAGCTTTTGCGGCCTTTACGGCATCCGGCCGACGCATGGGCGGATCGATTTCACCGGCATTGCCGTGCAGGCACCGGGCAGCGATACCTGTGGTTGGTTCGCGCGCGATGCCGCGACGTTCGCGCGGGTTGGCGAGGTTTTGTTCGGAAGCGCCCTGCCCGCCACGCTACCCACGACGCTGTTGGTGGCCGCGGATGCCTTTGGCTTCGCGGATGAAAATGTGCAGCAGGCGCTCGCGCCTTCCGTCGGCCGTCTCGCGGCGCTGATCGGCCAACGGCGCCATGTCACCTTGGCGCCGCAAGGCCTTTCGGTCTGGCAGCGCGCGCAACGCGTGCTGCAAGCAAGCGAGGCCTGGCGCACGTTCCAGCCCTGGCTCGACGGCCAGAATCCGCGGCTCGCTTTCAGCGTGGCGCGGGGCTTGTTGCAGGGCTCTGTCATGTCCGACGCGGAGCGCAACGCCGCGAGCCTGATGCGGATGGAAGCCCGCGCCCGGCTCCGCATGCTGCTGCCATCAGGCACGATCCTCTGCCTGCCGACGACGCCGTTTCCGGCGCCGCAGAAAGGTCTGCCGCTTCACCAACTGGACCCCATGCGCGAACGCATCAGCTGCCTGACCAGCCAGGGCGGCCTCACCGGCGTGCCGCAGGTCAATCTTCCGGGCGCCACGGCCGATGGCGCGCCGGTGGGGCTTTCGATCATCGGCGCTCGCGGGTCGGACCTCGACCTTCTGCGTGTTGCTGTTGCTTTCGAAGCGCAGGCCGCCGAGAAGGCGTAGACGGATCCCCTGGAGAAGAGCGATGAATTTGGAGAATGAGACGGGCAGCTTTGCACTCGGCGATTTTGCCGTGGAAAAAGGCGGTGTGATCCGCGAGGCCCGGCTCGCCTGGCAACGCTTTGGCACGCTCAACGACAAGCGCGACAATCTCATTCTCTACCCCAGCAGCTATTCCGCGCGTCTTGCGGATATGTCCTGGCTGATCGGACCGGAAGGCGTTCTGGATCCCACGCGCTGGTGCATCATCGCCGTGGGCATGTTCTCGAACGGGGAATCGTCCGGCGCGGCGGAGACGTCGGATTATCCCGCGCTTGTCACCGTCGCCGACAATGTGCGGGCGCAACACCGTCTCGTCACGGAAATGGTCGGCGTGGACAAACTCGCCGCCGTCTATGGATTTTCGATGGGCGGTATGCAGGCCTATCATTGGGCGGCGCTCTACCCCGAAATGGTGGAACGCGCCTTCGTCGTCTGCGGCAGCGCCCGCACGGCCGATCACAACAAGGTTTTTCTGTCCGGCCTGTTGCGCACGCTCGAAGCCGCGCCCGAGCATACCGGCAATGGTCGCTTTTCGAGCGAGCCGGTGCTGGCGCTTAGGGCTTTTGGCCACATTTACGCCGGCTGGGGTCTGAGCCAGGATTTCTACCGTGCCGGCCTCTACAAAAGCGCGCTTGGCGCACCAGATCTCGAAACCTTCGTCCGCACCAATTGGGCCGAGCGGTTTTCGCAATGCCGCGCGGCGAACCTCTATGCGCAGGCACTCGCTTGGTTTCACGGCGATATCAGCGGCAACACTCTTTACAACGGCGATCTCACGCAAGCGCTCCAGTCCATAAAGGCGCAAATGCTCCTGATGCCGAGCGAGACGGATCTCTATTTCCGCGTTGCGGATAATGCGGCCGAGCTTCCCCATCTTGCAACCGGGACCCTGCGGCCGATCCCGAGCGTGTGGGGTCATCGCGCGGGCAATCCGAGCGCCAATCCGGCAGATGCCGCCTTTCTCAAGGCGGGGGTCGCGGATTTGCTGCTGGGGTAAGGCCCGGCTACTGCAAGCAGCAGCCACTTTCGGAGCTTTTTCAGACACCGCATGCCACCGATTCAGTCCACAGGTGCCCGCAACGTAGTCACTCGCAGCTACTTCCGTCATTTCCGGCTCCGGCTCGCTTATGCAGCGCGTAGTCGCGATCGAGAGATGCCAAGGCTCCGAAATTCGTCCCCTTCTATTTGCGAAGGCATCGACTTTGGGGACTACGAAATGCGAATCCGCATTTAGCCGTGCGGCGAGAAGGATCGCGGAACGAGGCTTGGCGGGCCATCCGACGCCGCGAAGATCTTGATGTCCGAGGAAGCCACTGCGGATCGTTGAAGCGGTTGGTCAGAGCGCTCGCGCCTAGCGGATTTCGGCACTTTGCTTAATGTCCGCTTTGCGGCTACAGCGGTTATTCCATAGCCGCTCATTCCGCGAATTGAGCCCTCTGCAAAGATTGGAGTTTCGCCAATTCCCGGCCGGCAGGGATCACGGCCTCTCGATATATCGGCCCGCCGCTGGCACTGAGGCGCGCTCAGGGCTCACTTCGGGCAATCGCGTGGATTTGCGTAATACGCTGCAATACGCGGCTGCCTCCCAACACGCAGCGGAATCGAAATTCATTTGCTAAAGGACGCTCGTCAACGGCGGGGCACTACTTTCGATGCGACATGGCCCTATCGCGACCAGATTAGCCCTGAAGACGATCGCCGAGGGCACCGATCCGAAAGTGATTAACGAAGCCTACCGTAAGGCGATCGAGCGGCTGGACAATCCGCCCTGGCTCTATATCGTTCACGACCTCAATCCCCGCGCGATGAGTCCGAAGGTCAAGGGCTTCGTCTCGCCGCAGTCCTAGTTCGTCGATTTGACCCATCAGCGTGTAGTGAAATGAACGAAGCCACCCGTATCACCACCGATCCCTCCCTGCTTCCGGCGTCTGTCCTGGCGCAGGAGATCGCCGCCAAGAGATTGTCGCCCGTCGATGTTGTCGACGCACTCCTTGCGCGCATCGAAGCTCTAGAGCCCAAGCTGCACGCTTTCGTGGACGTCTACGGCCCAAGCGCGCGTCTCGCGGCGGAGGCCGCACACAAGGCCATTCGGGCGGACCATGCGATCGGACCTTTGCATGGTGTCCCGGTCGCGCTCAAGGATCTGATCGAACTTGAGGGGCAAGTCACCACCGGCGGCTCTGCCAACTGGCGCAATCGCCGCTCGGTCGTGACAGCGACCATTGCCCGCCGCATGATCTCTGCGGGCATGATCGTGCTTGGCAAGACCCACACCGTCGAGTTTGCGTTCGGCGGTTGGGGCACCAACCAGCATATGGGCACGCCCTGGAATCCGTGGGATGCGACGACGGCAAGGACGCCGGGAGGCTCGAGCAGTGGGTCGGGCGTCGCCGTCGCAGCGCGCATGGCGCCCTGGGCGATCGGCACCGATACGGGCGGGTCGGTGCGGCTGCCGGCATCATATTGCGGGCTGACCGGGCTGAAGGTCACGATCGGGCGCATCAGCACGCATGGCATTCTCCCGCTCAGCACCACACTGGATACGCCGGGGCCGATGGCGCGTTCGGTCGTGGACGCGGCGTTGCTCTACAATCTGTTGCAGGGATCCGATCCGCTTGATCCGAATACCCATGGCATCATTCCAGCCGATCCGATGCCAGCGCTAACGCGCGGAGTGCGTGGGCTTCGTCTCGGGCGCATGCCGGCGGCCGAGCGCGCGGGTGTCGCAGCCGACATGCTGGCCGCGTATGATCGCTCTCTCGACGTCCTGGCAGGGTTAGGAGCCGACATCGTCGACATCGCGCTTCCATTCCGGTTCGCCGATTGCCTCAACGCGCAAGCGATCGTGCAGGCGGAAGCCTATTTCCACACCGGCCATCTGGCCGAAGACCCGGCGCTTCAATTGGACGGCGCCGTGCGTCGGCGCGTCCTTGGCGGCGCCCGCGTGTCCGCGCAGGATTATCTCGCCACCCGCAAGCTGCAGCGCGACCTCAAGCAGGCGATGTATCAAGCGCTCGATGGCGTCGACGCCCTGCTGACGCCGACGACGGAGACAGCCGCCATCAGGCTCGACGACGTCGACCAGGACAAGATGCCGTCGCGTTTCACGCGATTCAGCAACCTGCTGGAGATGTGTGCCTTGGCGCTGCCAAACGGTGCCACGGGGGCCGGACTGCCGCTGTCTCTCCAGATCGTGTGTCGCGGCTATGACGAAGCCATGGCCTTGCGCATCGGTCATGCCTATCAGCAGGCCACCGATTGGCATCTGCTGGCGCCACCGACCTGACCTCGCTCCGGCTTTTCGGCGCCCCGGCGGCCAGTGATGGCTTCTTGGTGCCGAAACCCGCGCATTCAGTTGGAGTGATCACGTAACGCCAACACTCCCCGCCGCGGTCGCGATGTCCTCGGCACCCGCTGGCGTTTTGCGCCCTCACAAATAGGCTTTGGGCAGCAGCATATGAATGCCCTTGTTGCCGTCGACAAGCTGCGTCACACGAAGGTTACCGGCGAGCGAGCAAAGCATATAGGCCTGATTGCGCGATAGGTTCGTACGTTCGCAAACATGCTTGACCATCTCACGCACAGCCTGCTTGGCCGCGTCGTCCAGATCCTCGTCAAGGCCGATCGACATTAGGTGGGTGGCGCTTTCCGCGAAAGGCCATGACAAGTCCATGTCCTTGCGAACCGTGAGACGAAAGCTGCCGGTCACACCGGTCTCGAGTGCCGTGATGCACACCTCACCGTCGCCCTGCACGCCATGGCCGTCGCCGGCGAAGAAAAGGGCGCCTTCGTTGAACACGGGCAAATAGAGGGTCGTCCCGGAACGGAGTTCCTTGTTGTCCATATTGCCGCCGAAGCTGCGCGGCACCGGAGAGCCGCAGCGTCCCCAGGCCGGCGGAGGCGCGGTTGCGATGATCCCGAAGAAAGGATCGAGCGGAATTTCCAGACCCCATGGCATCACGCAGACATTGCGGGCGTGGTCGACCGTCGGATGTATGGTTTCATATTCGGTGAACTCGTCCGGCAACGTGCCGAGCAGCGGCAGGATCGACACGAAGCCCCAGTTCTGACGCACTTTCACGTTGAGAATATCGACTTGCAGAACGTCGCCCGGGTGCGCGCCCTTCACATAGACCGGCCCGGTGATGAAATGGGGTCCGGGCCCCTGCACCAGCGTGTCCAGGGCCGCGAGATAATCGGCCGGCACCAAGCTCCGGTCCTCTGGCAGCGATTCCTTGCCGCCGGCCGGAAAGGAATGCAGCGTCACCGTGTCACCCGAGGCGACCTCTAGTACCGGCGGCGTGGCGCTGTCGATGTATCCCCAAACCATATTCTCGGGGGCCGAGGAGATTTCATGACGGCGAGACATAAGTTTGCTCCGTGGACGGTGGCTGTCAGATAGCGATGTGCCGGCTCAGAAGTTCGCGGCTGGAGGATTCGGTGCGGCCTGCTTCGATGACGCTGCCGCGCGACAGCACCACGAAGGCGTCGGCGAGGCTAAGCGCGAAATCAAGGTATTGCTCCACGAGCAACAGGGAGATCTTGCCCTTGAACGAGGCCAGCACGTCGCGAATAGCCGCGACGAGATTGGGCTGGATGCCCTCGGTGGGTTCGTCCAGGATGAGCAAGCTCGGCCGCGTCACCAGGGCGCGCGCAATAGCGAGTTGCTGTTGCTGCCCGCCGGAAAGTGCGCCGCCAGGGCGCCGCCACATCTGCCTCAGTATCGGGAACAGCGCGATGGTTTCCTCCATTGTCGCTGTGCCGAAAGTGCCATGGGCGCGTGCCGCGGCATCGATGTTTTCACCGACTGTCAGTTCCGAGAAGATCTCGCGGCCCTGCGGGACATAGGCAAGGCCCGCGACCGAGCGCCGGTACGACGACCAACCCGTGATCTCCGTCTCGTCGACCAGCACCCGGCCGCGTGTGGCCGGCAACACGCCCATGAGGCATTTCAGCAGGGTGGTCTTGCCGGCACCGTTGCGACCAAGCACGGCCACGCACTCGCCCGGTGCGACCTCGAATCCAATGCGGCGCAACACCTGCGCGCTGCCATAATGCTGATCCAATCCTTCGACGCGGAATCGCATGGTCAACGTCCCAGGTAGACGTCGATGACGCGTTCATCCGCCCGCGCATTCGCCATGGAGCCCTCAAACAAGGTTCTGCCCTCGTGGAGCACGGTGACCCGGTCGGCGATCCGTTCGACGAAATCCATGTCGTGCTCGACGACGACGATGGCGCGGTCAGAGCGCTTCAGGTTGCGCACGAGCGCGACGGTGCGTTCGGTTTCCTCTTCCGTTAGACCGGCCACCGGCTCGTCCAACATCAGGAGTTTCGGGTTCGACGCCAGCACCATGCCGATCTCCAGCCATTGCTTCTGTCCATGCGCCAGCTCCGACGCCGAACGCTGGGCAAGATCGGCGAGTCCCACCGCCTCCAGCATCTCATCTACCCGGTTGATGAGCGCATCCTCTGAAAGCGAGCGGCGCAAGGCGCCCTGCGCCCCAATGGCGATATGCTGCTGCACGCTAAGGCCCTCGAAAATACTCGGCTTTTGGAATTTGCGTCGGACGCCGGCTCGCGCGATAGCGGATTCGCTGGCGCGCGTGATATCAGTCGCTTCATCGAAGATCACCCGGCCCTGCTTCGGGCGAGTGATACCAGAAATCACATCGAGCAGTGTTGTCTTGCCGGCCCCGTTTGGGCCGATTACGGCACGGACCTCGCCGAAATCGATCGCGAGCGACAGCATGTCGATGGCTCGGAAACTGCCGAACTCGACGGTGACGCTATCGATCAGCAAAGCGACGCCGCTCATCAGCGCAGCTCCGGCGTTTCGGAAGACAAGCGCTGCACGCCCATCGGTCGAGCCAGCTTCAGTTTGGCCAGATCGATCAGCCCGTTCGGGAAAACCAGCACCACAAGCACGATCAGCCCCGACAGGATGAAGGGCCACAGCTCCGGCGCGGCCGTCGAAAGCCAGAACTTGACCGCATTGACAAGGACCGCGCCGATCACAGCGCCGATCAGATGGCCACGACCGCCGATCGCCACCCAGACAGCGATTTCGAGTGACAGTTCGGGCGCCAGCAGCCTCGGGTTGATGATGCCGACCTGCGGCACATAGAGCATGCCGGCGAGCGCCGCGATCAGCGCCGACAGGCACCAGACGACAAGTTTCAACCGCAGCGTCTCATAGCCCAGCGTACGCAGCCGCACCTCATCGTCGCGGGCCGCGATCATCAAGATGCCGAAGCGGCTCCCGAGCAACATGCGGCAACCCAACAAGGTCATACCCAGCACGAGGACCGACCCCGCCGCCATGGCAATGACGACGCCGTTCAGGCCAATGGGCCAGCCGAACACCACGGCGAAACCCGTCATGCCATTGTTGCCGCCGAATCCGCTATCATTCCGGAACATCAGCAGCATCGCCACATAAACCAGCGCCTGCGTGATGATCGCAAAATAAACTCCGCCAACGCGCGAGCGAAACGACACGTAGCCAAACACGCCGGAGATCAGCAGCACCACAGCCACCATCATTAGCAGCGCATAGGGGAAAAAGCCGAAGCCCGCCCAGTAGAACGGAAACTCGGACCATCCCATGAACTGCATGAAGTCCGGCACCCTGCCGGTGACCTCGTAGGAATGTTTCAGGAGATGCATCGCGACGACATAGCCGCCGATGCCGAAGAAAAGGCCATGTCCAAGCGACAGGATGCCGAGATAGCCCCATATCAGGTCGAGCGAGAGCGCGAGCACCGCGAAGGCTGCGAGTTGACCAATGGCATTGGACAGATAGGCGGAAAGACCGAATGGGGTCGCGATAGAAATGATGAGCAGCAAAGCAACCGCAAGTACCGCGGCCAAGAGAAGCAAGAAGGCACGATCCGACGCCAGCGGTTTCATTTGCGGCGTCCCTTGATGGCGAACAAGCCCTCTGGCCGCCACTGCAGGAACGCGATGATCATCAGCAGCACGATGACCTTGGCCGCGACAGCGCCCCAGAGCGGCTCGATCAATACATTGACCTGCCCGATTCCAAGCGCGGCGACTACGGTACCCACGATGGTGCCGACGCCACCCAGCACCACGACCATGAAACTGTCGATGATAAAGTTCTGACCCATCTGCGGATTGACGCTGTAGATCGGCGCAAGCGCCAACCCGGCGAGGCCCGCGAGGCCAGAGCCCAGCCCGAAGGCCATCATGTCGACGCGCCGCACCGGGATGCCGATGCAACCCGCCATGGTTCGATTTTGTGTGACCGCCCGGATGTTGAGGCCGAGCGGCGTCAATCGCATCAAGCCCCAGGTAAGCGCGAGCGTCAGAACCGCGAATACGATCGCAAACATCCGATTCCAGGTGAAGATGAAATCGCCGATCACCGGGACCCCTCCGGTGACGTAGAAAGGCGTGACGAAGTTGAGGTTCTGGGTTCCGAACGTCACACGCACCAGATTGATCAGAAACAGGCTCACGGCCCAGGTGGCGAGCAGGCTCATCAAGGGCCGGCGATAAAGGTGGCGCAGCAGGATCGCCTCAAGCCCAATGCCAATCGCGGCCGTGACCAGGAACACCACCGGAATAGCAACGATCAGGTACCAGTCGAGGAGGCCCGGCACGAGATGGCGCATGGCTTCCTGCACCAGCCAGGTGACGTAGCCGCCAATCATGATCAGTTCGCCCTGCGCCAGATTGATCACGCCCATCAGACCGAAGATCACAGCAAGGCCGATCGCCGCCATGAACAGGATGCTCGCAAAGCTCAGCCCATTGTACAGCGTGGCCAGAACGTCGCCGGTTGCGATACCTCGCCCGATCGTTGAGATGGCAGCATCGACCGCGCGTTTCAATTCAGGATTGGCGGCGTAGGCGGGGTCGGCGATGAGTGCACGGACCTGCGTCAACGCCCGCCGGTCCGGCGTGGCCGCGATGCGGGCGAGCGCCGCGATTCGTTTGACCGGATCGGCAGAATTAAGTGCGGCGGCCTGCGCCACGGCCGTCATCTGCGCCTTCAATCCGGGACCGTTCTCCTGTTCGGCCGCAGCCTCAAACAAATGTTCGGGCATGCTTGAGGCTTGACGCTCAAGCGCACGCAACGCCGCACTGCGTCGCGCCGCATCGGGCGCGGTACGCAAAGCAAGGGCCGCTTCGGCGGTCTCGAACAGAGCCCGGTTCTTCAGGCTGAGAAGCGGCGATCGGCTTTGTTCACTCGCGGTGCGCTGCGCATGGGTAAAAACATCGAGCGATCCTTCGCTTGAGACCACGACGGCGCCCTTGCTGTCGCAGGACAGTTTGCGATCAAGCACGGCGCGCGCGATCAGTGCCGCCCAAGCCCGCTCGTCCGGCGAGCCGTCCGCGGCAATGCCGGTTAGGGCGCGGCCTCCGTCGCCAAGCGATGTCGCATCGCCGCAGAGCTTGCCGATCAAATCCGCGCGCTCTGCCTCCCCGGCCATCGACAGCGAGGGCGCGCACGCCGCGATGGCGAAAACCGCAGCAACAAGGAGGCGACGCATTATGCCCACCGATCGCGTCCGCCGGACCAGGCCGGCGGCGCTCGAGCCGATCACGAACTAGCCATAGGGGCTGAACGGAACAGGCTTGGATGCGTCCTTGGATTGCCACAGAACGTCGAAGCCCTGCTTCTCGTTGACCGATCCAATAAACACGCCGCGGGACACGTAGTTGTTCTCGGCCGTCATCCCAAGCTTGTAGCCCGACGGGCAATCGAAGCTCAGGCCCGCAAACGCCTTACGCACTTCAGGGACATCGAATGAATTGGCCTTCGCTGCCGCCATTGCCCACAAATGCACCGCGTCATAGGCGGAAATCATCGGATCGATGGCCACGTCCCCCTTGAAGGGCACGTTCTTTGCCTTCACATAATCCGCCCATTGCTTAAGGAAAGCCGCGTTGGCGGCGCTTTTGGCGTTCTGCAGATAGGCCCAGCAGTTGAGATGGCCGACCAGAGGCTCCGTGTTGAGGCCCTCAAGGTCGGCTTCGACCATGTCGAGCCCCAGTACCGGTACGTCGGTCGCCTTGATGCCTTGATTGGCAAATTCTCGTAGAAAGTCGGGAATCGACGAGCCCACGACTGTGAGAACCACGATCGGTTTACCGCCTCCTTGATCAGCAAAGGCACGAATCTGATTCACCAAGGTCTGGAAGTTGGAAAAGCCGAGCGGAACGTATTCCTCCTTCCAGGCCGTTTCCGGGATGCCCTTCGACTTCCAATAGCCCTTGAGTTGTTTGTTGATGGTGCGTGGCCAGACATAGTCCGAACCGAGCATGAAGAAACGCTTGGCGCTGACGCCGTCTTCGCCCATCAGATAATCGACAGCCGGCAACACCGAACTCGCGGGCGGCGAATTGACATAGACAATGTTCTTGGAGTTCTCGTCGCCCTCGAAGTGAAGCGGATAGAACAGCAGTCCGTTCGCCTGTTCGACTACGGGAAGCACCGACTTGCGAGACACCGAGGTCCAGCAGCCAAACAGCGCCGCGACCTTGTCTTGCTCCAGCATCTGCTTGCCAACCTGTGCATAGAGCGGCCAGTCCGAGGCGGGATCAGAGACAGTGACTTCGATAGTGCGGCCATTGACGCCGCCCTTTGCGTTGATTTCGTCGGCCGCCATGCGAACCACATGGTTCAGGCGACCTTCGATGTTGGCCATGGTTCCAGACGAGGAGAAGAGGCACCCGAGCTTGACCGTGCCGCTCGCCGCGTGGGCGGAGCGGATGATCGCTGGTGTGCCGACTGGTGTTGCAAACGCCGCGGCTGTGAGCCCAGTCGCCTGAAGAAACGAACGCCGTGAAAACATGCTCATGAATCGCACCCTTCGTGTAAGCCCGGTTGGACTTCAATCCGCCGTCAATCGGGAAGCAACGCCAAATAATGTTCAAGGCTGCTCAATGAAGGAGCAAGAACGCCTCTTTTATGGTTGTGGTGTCAATTTTGTCATTTAGGATAGCGGCAGTTTCGCTATAGTATTGTTGGCGTCACAACGGACGATCGCTCATCCAAACACGCGCACCGCAGATGGCAGAATGCCCCTCCGATCCGGCCGCTGTTCGTGCATGCCCGTGGAAACTGTTGGCTCTACCAGGCGCAAGACAATCCTTACGATCATGCAATCGCAGCGGATTCACTCCTAGCTGAAGGAAAACCGCAACCCAGCCCCTCCTGAGGAACGGACCGGAAATCCAAAAGTACAGCTTCGCCCGATAACACATGAAAGCATGAGGCCGATGCGACACTCCCAGCATACTGACAGCGAGATTTTGCACCTTCTGTACGAAGCCGATGCGGGTATCTCCATTGCCGAAATTTGCAGCACAGCCCGCATATCGCCGCGCACATTTTATCGGTGGCGCAAGCGCTATGGCAGCCTGACCCCACCTGCTCTGCTCCAGATGAAGGAGATTCAGACCGAGAACCGACGTCTTAGAGCTCTCGTGGACCTGCTTTCGGAACGCTCGCATGAAGCTGTCGCCAACGTGTGGCCCTCGACTCGGCCGGGACCCCATCGGTCAGATTACGGATGCGGCATACAATGCTCGCCGGCGAAAGCTTCTGAGCCGATACGTGGCGCATCACTTGGCCGCTTCGCATCCGTTCGCGGCACGCGTTGATACCCCCATCGATCGGCTGGCTTAAAGAAGTGGGATATCCGAAAAATCCGGATTTGGCACTTCTTCAAATCTCAAATATCGGAAGGGTTTCATCTCAACTGCTCGCAATTCCCTCAGCGTGGATCAGACTCTCGAAACGAACGCGCTTCATTCCATTGCCAACATTCGGCGAACTGCGACCTCGCAACAAGGATACTCCGGCTTGCCGAGCGAAATAGCTGCCTCTTGAAACTTTCATCAACCGCAGAGACCGAGCTGCGTTCTGTTCAGCGTTGCTCACTTTGGCTGTCTCTAGATTTTCTTTGAGCTCTCGGTGCACACATCGTGCACGCGTCGCCTTCTATCTATTTTGAAGAATTTGTTCTTTCGTTCCAATCCATCATGAGTAAGTTTGAGTTAGCTCCAGCAAACGGGAGCTAACCGGTCAAGCTTGAGATAGAACCTCAATGTCCGCTTTGCACCACAAGCGGTCGGTCATTCCGGAAATACGCCACATCGCAAATCCGCGCGCTCCAGAATGTCATACGAAGGCACGTCCATGAAGCTGGCGCGATCGCAACTCCGTCAGAGCCAGCGCCCGATGTAGCCGCACCCAAAACCGTGCCGACCGTGGCGCTTTAATCAAGTTCGGGGCCAACCGCCGTCCCGCCGGACATTGTGAACGCAGGTTGATCGTCGAATGCCGCAATGCACACTACCTGAGCTGCAGTCAGATAACGGAAGTAACGCATATGCACCGACGCAGCGCATTGATACCCTTGATCGTCGCGGTCGTGGGCCAAGGCATTATCCTCTTGCACGACTTTGGGCCGGGCAATCACTCGCACGGCAACGGAATGATCGCGGCTGCAGCGGTGGCCGGCGCGATCGAATTTCCGGTTGGGCCGTGAAACGCACAACCGAACTTAAAAATGGATTCCGCCGTGCCGCTCTCACAATGCGATCCCGCCGCCCCATCGCGGAACATTCCACCCTGGCATCCATTGGCCTATCCGAGCGCCGGGCCGCTCATGATCAAGTCATTGAACTGGGTTACCCAGCCGTGTTCTTTCGGGCCGGGATTTGCTCGCATTTGCGAGGCCTGACCAACCAGGATCTCTTCCGCATCGGTGGCAAGCTGTGCCATGGCTTCCTCGATGAAATCGTCGAGCGGTACTGCGCGTTCGCGCGAAATCGTGATCACCGGGTTTGAAGTTGGAAGCCGTTTGATGCGCCCCGCGGGACCTTCAGATAACGAGAGCTGTAGAAAGTGTCTTCCTTACGATACCTTAGGGACTTTCGCGGACCTCGTTGAGCAATTTCTTTCGGTCATGCCGGGCCGCCAATGCCTGTTCCATCGTAACCGGCGTGAAGCGCGCGGTCGCGTTCGGCTGTAATTGCCCGATCAGGTCCATGTCGGCGGAAATGATCGTGCCTATCATGAAGTAGCCGCCGCCCGAGACCGCGTCACGATGCAACATGATCGGCTCGGTCCCGCCCGGCACCTGGACGGAACCATAGGGGTAACAGGCGTCGACTATGTTGGAGGGGTCGGAGCCCGCGCCAAATGGCGATTCCCGGGGCACGAAGTCCAGCGGTCGCCCGCCACGGAATCGGTAACCGATCCGATCAGCCTCCGGCGCCACTTTCCAGGTGTCTTCGAAGAAGTACCGGCCCGCCAGTTCCGTAATGCGATGCCAGTAAAGACCGGGCATCATGCGCAATTCTGCGGGAGAACCGGGTGCACGACGCAACCGCGCCGGGACCGTACGGCTCTCGGCGACCTCTCCGCTGGAGCCCAGAGGCAGTTCGTCTCCCGCGGCGAGCTTGCGGCCATGATATCCGCCGAGGGCGCCAAGCGCATAGGTCGAGCGCGAACCAAGAACGACCGGGACATCGACACCGCCCGAGATTGCGATATAGGCGCGCGCTCCGGCCTTCAGATAGTCAAATGCCAGTGTTTGGCCCTTCTTGACCCTGAAGGAGGTCCAAGTTGCGCGCGACTGCCCGTTCACCTTCGGCGGCAATTCCGCGCCAGTGACCGCGACTGTCGCATCGGACATGAACTCCAGCTCGGGACCCAGGAAAGTCGCTTCGAGAACAGCGGCGTCTTGCTTGTTGCCGACGAGCCAATTGGCGGCGCATAGCGCGAACCGGTCCATGCCGCCCGAGATCGGAATGCCGATATGATAATATCCGGGTCGGCCAAGGTCCTGCACCGTGGTCGAAAGACCGGGTTTGACGACTTTAATGGCCATAGAGCGCCCCCGTCAGCTTGGCGTTGGTCCCGTCGATGTCGGTCTGGAACTCGTCCAGTGAAAAGGTGACGTTAGTTATCCGCGGTGTAAATTTTCCAGCCTCGACGTCTGCGACCGTCTGATCGTATTCGGCGCGGTCGATCGGCCGCCACTTCACGATGTCGCCCGGGTTGAACAGGCACATGAAGTCTTTGAGATACTTGATCTCTTGATTGGGATCGTAGATCGGCATCGGCGTGATGCCGAACATCTGATAGCCGCCGGCGCCTCGCACCGAATAGATACAGCCGAAACACCCGCCGTGCCCGACGGTCAGCTTGGGCGTATCCGTGCGTGGCCGTAGATATTTCGGCGACTGGATTTGTCGTTGACGCTCGACCATCTGATAGAGGAAAGGCAGACCCGCCACGAACCCAACCATCGATACAAACCAAGGGGCGCCCGAATGCGCCTTCACAAAACCATCAACACCGTCGAGGTGATTGATTTTGGCAGTGTATTCGACGTCGGTCATGTCCGGCGCCTGATGGCGATCGCGAAAACGCATCAGCGTTTCGTGCGTCCAGGGATCATTGTACAGGACGGGGATCTCGATAATGCGCGTCTTGAGCGAGGAATGCCCGCCAGTTGCGGCGGCTTCGATCGATTTCAACTCGCGCAAGAGATCGTCGGGCTTGATGACGTCGGGATCGAACTTGAT
>Ga0137409_10004277_pt1 | contig 15016 bp, 13 predicted proteins | sample CZODoug1_16funga_FD_122059 | JGI IMG/M metagenome (GOLD analysis project Ga0137409, IMG submission 122059) | Vadose zone soil fungal communities from Angelo Coast Range Reserve, California, USA - CZODoug1_16fungal (Hybrid Assembly) | ecosystem: Environmental > Terrestrial > Soil > Vadose zone... | reverse complement strand
GACGGAACCGGTCAGGCGGATCGCGCGGCCACGCGGATCGTGCAGCGCGAAGCCGTGCTGGCGCGCCCAGCGCCACCTGTCATGCCGGTCACGGTACCGGTAGTCACATTCGAAGCGGTCAGTCCTGCGTCTGAAATGATCGACCAGCGCGGTGTCGTAACGCGGCAGGTCCGCGGGGTGGATCCGGTTGCGCCAGTCGGCCGGAGTACGCAGCGAGTCGGGCGTGAGCAGCAGCACCTGGTACACACGCTCGGCGCAATAGAGGCTGCCATTGAGGACGTCCCAGTCGTAGACGCCTTCATCGATGGCGCGCATGACCAGCTCGTAACGAGCCAGGGTCGCGCGCATTTCTTGTTCGTTGCCGCGCGCCTCGATGATGGTCTGATAGCTCATCGGGATACCGTGCGAGCGGGTCGGCTCGCAGGCGATCTGGGAGCAGGCAGAATACTCTGGGTCTCTGTACGCTCGCGCCATGGCACAAATCGGCCGCCCACCTTGCGACGAAGCCGTCATCCTGCACGGCGCGCAACCAACACCGTGCGCGCAGTCGGCGCGCCGCTGGGTGCTTGGCGCCGCCATCGTCGGTTCCAGCATGGCGTTCGTCGACGGCACCGTGGTCAACGTCGCGTTGCCCGCGATCCAGCGTGATCTGAGCGCCACCGCCTTCGACGCGCAATGGGTGGTCGAGGCGTACGCGCTGTTTCTCGCCGCGCTGCTGCTGGTCGGCGGATCACTCGGCGATCACTACGGCCGGCGCAGGATCTTCGCTTATGGCGTGGCGCTGTTTGCGCTGGCTTCGATCGGTTGCGCGCTCGCACGCGACATCCACCAGCTCATCGTCGCGCGCAGCGTGCAAGGCGTCGGTGCAGCGCTGCTCGTTCCCGGCAGCCTCGCGCTCATCAGCGCGAATTTTCCGACCGACGAACGCGGTCGTGCGATCGGCACCTGGTCGGGATGGACCGGTATTACCGCCGCGCTGGGCCCGGTACTGGGTGGTTTCCTGATCGATCATTACGCGTGGACGTGGGCCTTTTTGATCAATGTTCCGTTGGCCGCGATCGTGCTGGTGCTCGTCGCGCTACGCGTGCCCGAGAGCCGCGGCGCGTCCGCGCGGACGCCGGTGGATCCTCTTGGCGCCTTGCTCGCAACGATCGCGTTGGGCGGGATCGTGTACGCCTTCATCGAGGCGCCGATCCAGGGGTGGAGTGCGATCGTGGTCCGTTGCGCGTTGGCGATCGGCATCGTTGCGGCCAGCGTTTTCCTGGTCGCCGAAAGACGCATGCGATCACCGATGCTGCCGCTCGGGTTGTTCCATAACCGCAATTTCGCCGGCACCAACCTGCTGACCTTGCTTCTCTACGCCGCGCTCGGCGGCAGTCTTTATTTCTTTCCGCTCAACCTGATCCAGGTGCAGGGTTATCGCGCGACCGCGGCCGGTGCCGCGTTGCTGCCGCTCATCGCGATCATGTTCGTCGGCTCGCGTTGGGCGGGCACGCTGGCGGACCGGCTCGGGCCAAAAAAACCGCTGGTGATCGGACCGGTCATCGCTGCCTGCGGGTTTGCTCTGTTCGCATTGCCCGGGGTGGAGCAGGGCGCGGCCAGTTACTGGTCGACCTTCCTGCCGGCGGTAGTGCTGCTGGGCACCGGCATGACGGTCACGGTAGCGCCGCTGACGACAACCGTCATGAATTCCGTCGGCCCCGAACAGGCCGGGGTCGCTTCGGGCATCAACAACGCGGTGTCGCGGGTCGCCGCGTTGCTGGCGATTGCGATCTTCGGTGTTGTCCTGGCGTGGATATTCGACAGCAGGCTGCATCAGCATTTGCAGCAGGCCGGGGTTGCGCCGCAGATCGCTGCACAACTCGCGGCCCAGCGCGACAGACTGGCCGGCGCGGAAATTCCCGCCGGCGTGGATGCCGCAGTCGCGGCGACTCTGAAGGGCGTGGTGCAGGAATCGTTCGTTGCGGGTTTCCGCTGGGTGATGCTGCTCGCCGCGGCGCTGGCGCTGCTGAGCGCAGTGGCTGCTTCGATCTGGATCGAGGGAAAGCCCGGCGCATCGAAAACCACGCGCGGAACCTGACAGCGCGCAATCCGCACTCTGTTTCAACGGAAATCTCCGACCGCCGTCCCGAAATGGGACCGCAACGTCCGGTGCGCACACTGCATCCATCGAGAAGCAAGACATGGCTCCCCGACGTTTCAAGCGAGTCCAACCAATCTTTCAAGGAAACCATCATGAACCTGAACAGCTTCGCAATCGCAGCCACGCTGCTGGTGTCGGCCACCGCTCAAGCGAACGACGTGGACCCCAACGGTTTCGAGAAGCAACACTTCATCAGCTCGGCGACGCGCGCCGAAGTCAAGGCTGACCTGAAGGTTGCGCAACAACAAGGCCAGTTGCCGGTCGGCGAACTGGGCGTCAAGGTTGTGGATGCGCCGTCGACCAGGACGCGCGCGCAAGTCGCTGCCGAAGCCCGCACCTCCGTGCACAGCTACGGCGAACTCGGCCAAGCGTCGGTCGAGTAAGCGCAACCCGCAAAAGCTTGTCTCCTCCCTCCGCGCTTCCTGCGCGTTAGGCCCCCGGCATCCGTTGATGGATGCCGCGGGGCCCTTTCTTTTTCGGTCCGGGTTCGGCGCGTTTCATCTGCAATCTGCGGAGGCTGCGTTGCAATCGAACCGAAACCGGACCCGATCAGACTGCAAGTAGCGAGAAAGCTCCAGTCCCCCAGCGCGCGCCCCCCCGCGCGCCAGGCCCCGCCGTCCACCTCCCCCGGATCGTGCGGGGCCTATCTTTTTTTTCGCGGCCGGTGTGCGGGCCTGCGCAAACCCCGTTTCATTCGCAATCTGCGTGGCGCCGGTCGCAATCGAGTCGCAACCGGCCGATCCCAAACTGTGTTCGTTCAGCAAGGGGAGCGTGATGAATCGGATTCTTTTGCTTGCGTTGATGCTTGTTTCCACGAGCGTCTTTGCCGACGAGGCCGCAGTGGGGTGCGACGTCAATTTCGCGCGTCAGCAAGGCATGCTGGCCGAAACAATCGACGATACCCCGGTTGTGTTCGTTACGTCGTCGAAAACGCGTGCTCAGGTTGCCGCGGAAACGCGTGAAGCGGCCCGCCTCGGCCTGCTTCGTTATGGCGTGCTTGGTCCGCCCCAGGCCACCGCCGAGCAGGAACGCCAGATCAAACTCGCCGGCATGCGTGCAGCCAATCACAGCGCCGCCTCCGAGTAGCACCGCACACAGTCGAGATTGTCATCATGAGTTCCGCCCGCCAACTGCTTCTGCGCCTGAACGCCATGTTCCTTCTTGTTGCCGCATCAGGCGGACTGGTGACGGACCTGGTCGGCGCATTCTTCGCGAAGGGACCGCAAGCCATCGTCCTGGCGCGGGCGCCGCACGCGGCGATCGGATTCGTCGAGGCACATGGGCTTGCTTTGATCCTCGGCGTGTTGCTTTGGCGCGCGCTGCCTTCACGCGCTTCGCACTTCACCGCCGCCGCGGTCCAAGTCCTGCTTGGCACCGCCAACCTGGTCTTCTGGCAGGTCTTCGGCGCCGCCGACATGCTGGTTACCGGCTACGTCACGACGATGTTGCACTGGATTTTCGTCGGGCTGCAGCTCTTTGCCGCATTGACGTTCGAGGCGCCGCGATTCGCGAAACTCGCGCCGCGTGGCACGCAGCCGGTTTGACACCGGCCGCGGGTTTCCTACTCAAGCGCCGCGTACACCGCGTTGCGGAACATCACCCGGTAGTAGTTGCGCGGCGCCGGCGCTTGCATCATCCAGATCGCGATGAGCTTCTCTTTCGGATCGACCCAGAAGTACGTTCCGCCCCAACCGCCCCAGTTGTAGTCGCCCGGTGACCCCGGTGTGTTCGCTTCGCCCGAGGCGATCCGTACCGCGACGCCAAGGCCGAAACCATAACCAGCCCCCGGCAGATAGACGGGGCCGCGCACCCCACCGAGATGATCAGAGGTCATGTACTCGACGGTCTTGCGCGACAGGATGCGCGTTGCGTCGAGCGATCCACCGTTGAGCATCATTTGCGCGAACCGCAAATAGTCCGCCGCCGTCGACACCAGTGCAGCGCCCCCGGACAGACGTTTTCGGGTTTCGCGCACGCCGCTCCAGTGCAACTGCCCTTTGGTGTCCGGATCGTCGGCGAACGACTCGGCAAGGCGCCCTTGCTTCGACGGGTCGACCTGGAAGGCGGTGTCCTTCATCCCGAGCGGCCCGAGAATCCGCGCCTGCAGATAGTCCGCGAGCGACTGGCCCGTCACGCGTTCGATCAAGTAACCGAGCACATCGGTGGACAGGCTGTAGTCCCACGTCGTTCCGGGCTGGAACTGCAACGGCAGCTTGGCGAGTTTCTGCACCATCTCCGCGCTGGTCTGGTCCCACGCGTCGACACCGATCTTCTTGTACTCGCGTTTGACCAGCGAATCGCCGAAGAAGTCATATGCGATGCCGGAAGTGTGGCGCAGCAGGTCGTGGATCGTCGGTTCGCGCGACGCGGGCACGACCTCGAGCGTGGCGGTGCCGCTCGTGTCCTTCTTCTCGACGCCGACCTTGAGTCCCTTCAGTTCGGGTACGTAACGCGATACAGGATCCGAAAGCTGGATACGGCCGTCTTCGACCAGCATCATCGCGCCGACCGAGACGATCGGCTTTGTCATCGAGTAGATGCGAAAGATCGAATCGGTGGTCATCGGCGCACCACTCGACGGATCGCGCGCACCGATCGCGTCCTGGTACACAACCTTGCCGTCACGTGCAACCAGGATGACTGCGCCGGGAATGCGGTGCTTCGCGGCGTCCTCGCGCACCTGCGCGCTGAGTTGCTTGAGCCGGGCTTCGGAAACCCCGCGCGGGGTCTCGGTGGTCTGCGTGGCGCAGCCGCCGAGCGCGAAGCCAATCAACAGAGAGCCGACCAACGAACGCCTGCGCATGCGGGTCTCCAGTTCCTTGTGGCGACGATCGTAGTGCAAGTGTTGTGCGAATCAACGCGCTGAGGGGCGCTCCCAGCGCTCGCGCCCAACTTCTAGGAGAAATCCTTGTGATTGCGCCCACGGACAGCGGGTGCGGCCGTGGTGCAGGCATGGAAAAGAGCCGAGAATCCCGGCGCGCCCGCTCACGCTCTGAGCCTCCAATTCCGGAGAATCGCGCATGACTGAATACTATGCTCCGACCTTGCCGATGCGCATCCAGGTCCGTCCGGGTTCGCGCGCCGAGGCGCTTTATTACCACCGCTCCGAGTTGCCCGGAGTGGCATTGCCCAAGCCGAAATCGATCGCGCCGGGCATCAGCCCCGCGCCGTTGGACGATCTGATGTTCCACGGCGGCAAGACAGTCGCTCAGATGGAGTTCCAGAACGTCTACCTCGGCGGTGCCGGCGTCTGGGCTGAGAGCGACATCACGTCGATCGACAAGGCGATCCTCAACGCGATGCGCCACAAGAAACTGAACAATGTGATGGCGCAGTACTTCCCCGCGGCCAAGTTGAGCTGCGACATGCGGTCTTCGTTCGTGCTCGACGAGGCGAAACCGGCGCGGCTGGACGAACCGGACTTGCAAGCGCGTGTGATCGCGCTTTATGACTCGGGCAGCTGAAGAAAAGTTCGTTGGCCAGTTGCATCTTCAACCTGATCCTTCCCGCGGGTTCGATCCTCAAGCTTGGCCGCTCGACTTCGCTCAACGGACTGGGCGGCTTCCACGGTTCGTTGCACATCAAGCGCAAGGGAAAACAGGTCACGCTGTACTACTCGGCGACCGCGTATTCGGAGATCCGCAACGGCAAGGAAAACGGCATTGCCGTTTTCAACCGGTCCTGGAAGAACGTGGTGGCCACCCTCTACCATGAGATGAACGAGTTTCGCACCGACGCAGATGTGAACGATGCGATCGAAAAGAACAGCAACGATCCGCTGGGCTGGGCTTCGCGCGACGGCCAGGAAGTCGGCGACCAGCCGCTCTTCACGGCCGGTGAGCTCGACAACCCTAAACTGGTGTTCAAGGAAGTGTCGGATGCGCCGCGCAAGACCAGGCTGCCGGTGCAGTTCCTCTATTCCAACGCGGTGCATGGTGCCGAAGGGCCGATCACCAAACCGCACGCCTGAGCCCTGCCCGGGGAGGTTGATCTGTGAGTGTCCTATTCACGCCGTTCAAGTTGCGCGGTCTTACGCTGGCCAATCGCATCGTCATTTCGCCGATGTGCCAGTACTCGGCCGAAGACGGGCGTGCCACGGCGTGGCACATGATCCATCTTGGCAATCTCGCGCTCTCGGGCGCGGGTGCGCTCGTCATCGAAGCAACCGCGGTCGAAGCCGATGGGCGCATCACCCCCGGTTGCCTCGGGTTGTGGAACGACGCAACCGAGGCCGCGCTGGCGCCGGTGGTCGCGGCGATCCGCAAGTACACGCGCATCGGTTTGATGATCCAGCTCGCGCATGCCGGGCGAAAGGCATCGAGCGAAGTTCCGTGGCGCGGCGGACAGCTGATCCCGCTTTCAGCCGGCGGGTGGGTTCCGCAAGCGCCGTCGGCGGTCGAGCACAAGCAGGGCGAACCGGCGCCGCACGCACTCGATAAGGACGGCTTGCGCCGGGTCCGCGAAGCGTTTGTCGCGGCCGCGCAGCGAGCTGCGCGCCTCGGCCTGGATGGCATCGAGTTGCACTGCGCGCACGGTTACCTGCTGCACGAGTTCCTTTCACCGATCGCCAACCAGCGCACCGATGAGTACGGCGGGGCGCTGGCGAACCGGATGCGGTTTCCGCTCGAGGTGTTCGACGCGGTGCGGGCCGCATTTCCGGCCGACAAGCCGGTTGGCGTCAAGGTGTCGTCGACCGACTGGGTCGAGGGGGGTTGGGACCTCGCGCAGACGATCGGGTTGGCGCAGGAGTTGAAAAAGCGCGGTGTCGACTGGGTCGACGCTTCGTCGGGCGGCGTTTCGCCATTGCAGAAAATCGCGCTGGGCCCGGGTTACCAGGTGCCGTTCGCAGATGCGATCAAGCAGGCGACCGGGCTCAACACGATTGCAGTCGGCCTGATCACGCAAGCACGCCAGGCGGAGGAGATTGTCGCCAGCGGCAAGGCGGATCTGGTCGCACTGGCGCGGGCGATGTTGTACGACCCCCGTTGGGCATGGCACGCCGCGGCCGAACTGGGTGCAAGCGTGGAGGCTTCGCCGCAGTACTGGCGCGCGCCGCCGCACGGGCAGGCGACCGTGTTCCGGGACACCACGTTCGGCATGCGCTAGCGAACTCAGCTCTTGCGCACCAGGCCGGTGAAGCCGGCCACCGCCAGCGTGGTGATGATCCAGCCGAAGACCGTGTGCAACCACAGGTAGACGCGTAACCAGTAGCCGCACTGCTGCGACCCCGGGCCGCACGTGGCCCGATCGTCGGCGATCCAGTTCTCTTTCTGCTGCAGGCTCAAGATCGGCACGAACGCATCGACCGAATACGCGATCGGATCGAAAGACGGATAGTTCGGCGGCAGCGGGTTGTTCTTCATCCACTCCACGCGCGCCGCATCCTTGGCCGGCACCATCAGTGAACTCGCACCGGCATAAAACGCGAGCATCAGCCCCACCAGGAAGACCGGCGCGTAGATCAATGACCACTGCGGCTGGTAGCCATAGCGCATGGTCCAGCCGTAGAACGCGTGCAGCAGCGCGGCGCGGCCGCTCAGTGCACCGGATCGGCGCAAGGCGTCCTCCTTGGCGATAGCGACCTTGCGTGCGTCGCGGTCGTGGCCGGTGCGGCGCATGGTTTGAATCAGCTGCTCGTACGGTTGCGGCAGGAACGTGCGGCGGGCCGCTGCCGCTTGCGGCGTCCGCGTGGGCTGGTCCTGCAACTGCAACCAGCGCAAGCGGGTGTCCGCGTCGAGCGGGTCGATGATGTTGTAAATCAGGCCGTCGAGCTTCAAGCCACCACCGTCCGGCCACGCCTGCGTGTCATCTTCCAGCCGGGAAATGGACGCGTCGCGCAGATCGATTTCGCCCCGAACCTGCAGGCCGTCGCGCAGCAACGCCGAACCACCGACCCTCGCTCCGCCCAAGTGCAGCGCGACGCGCCCGGGACAATCGAGCGACGCCTGGCGCAGATCCAGGTGGCTGCCGATCGACGCGCGTGGAAGATGCATCGAGCCGGCTGCGCGAAAACCGCGGATGAACTGCGCCGATCCGCCGACCTTCAGGCCGCTGGCGTCCAATGCGCAATTTCGCCGCCCGAACAGGATCGCGCCATCCATGCTCAGGTTGCCCTCGATCGAGGTGCCGAACAACCGCACACCGCCGATCGCGCGAAATGCCCTGGCGCCTGGCCCCAGGTCGCGGCGAAGCAGAAGAGCATGCCCCACCTTGACGCCTTCGACCTGCAGGCCGAAGCCGCCGCGCGCGGCGAACCGGCCGCCGTCGCAATCGAAACTGGCACCGATCGAACCACCCAGCAGGTACACGCGGCCGACCGCGCGAAACCCGCGTCGCATGAACACGGCGCCGCCGATCCTTGCGTCTTCGAGCGCAAGGGCGTCCGCGCCGCGTGAGCCGATAAAAACGCTGCCCTCGCAGCTGAACTCGCTGTTGATCGACGCGCGCGAGAAATCCGTCGTTCCGCGCACGCGCGCGCCGTCGCGAATCAGTACCGAGCCGCTGATGCGTACCCCGCGCCCGTCCAACGCGCGGCCGCCGAAGGCGGACACGATCGCTCCGTCGAGGTCCAGGTTGCCCTCGACCGAAGTGGCGTAGAGCCGCACGCCGCCGATCGCGCGAAAGATGCGCGTCGAGCGTCCAGGCCGGGCGCGCCGGAGCAGCACCGCTCCCCCAACCTTCACCCCTTCCAGCAACAGCGCGTTTTGCCTGCGCGCTGCGAACCGGCCGCCGTCGCCCTCGATGCCGCTGCCGATCGAACCCGCGTAGACGCGCACCTGGCCGACCGCGCGAAACCCGTTGCGCATCAGCAATGCACCGCCGATCTTCACGCCTTCCAGCAGCAGCGACGGATCGCCGCGCAGGCCGACGAACACGCCACCATCACAAATCAGATGGCGTTCGATCGTCGCGCCGGAAAGATCGGTCATGCCGCGCACGCGCAGGCCGTTGCCAAGGAACACCGAGTTGCCGACCTTCGTGTCGCGTGCATCCAGCGCGAGGCGCGCGTGCGCGCGCACCTCTGCACCGCCGACGTCAAGGTTGCTCGCGATCGAACTGTTGTAGAGCCGAACGCCGCCGATCGCGCGAAACCGCCGCCCGGGCCTGCCGTCCCGGTCCTGCCGCAGCAGCACGGCGCCGCCGACCGCGCTTCCCTCGATCAGCAGGGCAAAGTCCTTGCGCGCCGTGAACCGGCCACCATCGCATTCGATGCTGCCGCGGATCGAACACTCGTAGATGCGCACCTGGCCAAGCGCCCTGAACCCGCGGCGCAGGAACAGGCTGCCGCCGATCGCCGAAGTCTCGATACGCAGCGCCGGACCGGAGGCGGGACCCACGAGCACACCGTCGGCGACGACGTTTCCGGCGATCCGCGTGCCATGGATTTGCACCGCCCCATCGGCGCGGAAGCCGTTGCGCATGAGCAGCCCGCTGCCGATATCGGCCTGCGAAAGATCCAGCGCCGAGGAGTCGCGTGACGCCAGATGCGCGCCATCGCACGAGACGTTGCCGCCGATGCGCGCGCCGCGCAAGTCGAGCCCGCCGTTGCTGCGCAGTTCATCGAGCAGGATCGAACCGGCACAAGTCAGGCGCACGCCGCCTATCGCGCCGACAAGGCTGCCGCGCAGGTCGACATAGGGAAAACCGGCGTAACGCAGTGACATCCCGTCGGGGATTGCGCTTTCGTGGATGGCCAGCGGCAGGCTCGACTGGACCAGTTCGAGGTCGAGCCGGCCGGTGACATGGGCGCGGAACACCTCGAATCCTTTCGGATCCATCCGTTCGCGCGCAGCCTCGGTTACGAAAAGCCAGCGCAGCAACGCGGCACGGACGGTGCGGTGTGCGGGCCAGGTCGAAGGATCCGCCAGGTCGAGCGGCGCCGGTTCGTTCTGCGCGGCCTGCAGGTCAGTGCCGGCTTCAGCCGCTTGCAGCAAGTCGCCTTCGGCCTGGCTCAGTTCTCCGAAGCGTGATCGCGCGAGGTCAAGAAGGCTCGCTTGCGCTGGATGATCGTTCGCAGTCGCATCGGGCACCGCCGTCATCCCGACCTTCTCCTCGTGCCGTCGTGCAGGAACACGTTGGCAGGGAGTCTAGACGGCGAGTCTGGCTGCCTCCAGCGATTTCTCCACCAGGAACAACCGCGGCTCGTGCGGGTCGCGGCGCTGCTTGAAACCGAATTCGCGCGCCAGTGCGAGCATCGGCTGGTTCTCGGGCAGCACGTCGCCGAACAGGACCGCAACCTGGTTTTCCACCGCGCGCCGCATCAGGCCGCGCAGCAACCGTTTGCCCAGGCCAAGTCCCTGCGCGACGTCGGCGACGGCAATCGCAAACTCGGCTTTGCGCGCCTGGTTATCGATGACCACGTAACGCGACTCGCCGATCACCCTTTCGCCACCCGGGCGGCGCATCACTGCCACCAGCGCAACCTGGTCGTAGCCATCCGGTCGCACGAACCGGGCCAGCACGTCTGCGGGCAGTTCATTCATCACCGCGTGAAAGCGGCAGTGCCGTGAACGCTCGGACAGGCCGCGGAAGAACGCACCGAGTTTCTCTTCGTCATCGGCCCGGATCGGCCGGATGACAATCGGCGCCACGTAGTCGACGGATCGATCCTCGATCCGCGTCAGCAGCGTGCTGTACAGGTCCAGCAGCATCGGCTCGGGTCCGGCCAGGGTTGACGGCGATCAGGCCGCTTGCAGCATCGGCTCGGTCTGCGGCCACGCCGCTTCGTAGCCGATCGACTCGGGCGCGGGCACCGCGTCAACCAGCAAGGCCAGGCTGGTGGGCTCGAGCGCTTCGACGAGCGCAAGTCCCCGTCGGTCGAACGTGAACGATTCGCCGCTTCTTACGATGTGGTCGCTCGGGTCGCCCTGCTGGGTGATCCAGACGCTGCCCTGGAACACCACGACGCAGCGGCCGCGGGCGGCTTCGACGCTGAACAACTCGTCGGCCTCGAGGCGGACGAGCGAATGGCTAAGGCTGGTTTCCATGGCGTCTCCTGGAAGGCGTTTGCGAGTGAACGCAGCATGCAAAACGCCGGTTGCGCCGGCGTGACGGCGCAACCTTCGGAGATTTCATCTGCAACCTTGGCGGCGTCCCGAGCGGAGCGAGGGATGTCTGGCTTGCGCCTCGCCGCGATTGCGCGCTGCACCCGCAATGCCAGATCAGGCGGCCAGTTCCTTCACATGCGCGGCGACCAGCGCGGGCAGGGCGCAGGCGCGCCGTGCGGACGTGTCCAGGTGCACAGCGACCAGCGTGGTGGTGGCCGCGACTTCGCCGGAGTCATCCTCGCGCATCTCGTGGAGGAAACGGATCGATTTTTCCTTCAGTTCGACCACGTTCGAATGGATGGTCACCAGGTCGCCGGCGACCAGCTCGCGTTTGTACTGGATCGTCTGCTCGACCGCCGCCATGCCGCGGCCGTTTTCGCGCAGGAACGACGGCGTGAGCCCGAGGCGAAAGAAGAATTGCCAGGTTGCCTCGTCGAATTTGCCTACGTACCACATCACGTTCATGTGACCCATGTGGTCGCAGTGCCAGGGATAAACGGCGCCGCGGTAGGTGAGAAGCGGCCTGGTCAACTACCGCACCGCCGTGACATCGGCCGAGAAGACATAACCGGCGCCGCGTTCAGTGACGATGAACTCCGGGTGCGCAGGGTCGATTTCGATCTTGCGGCGCAGCCGCAGGATCTGCACGTCGATCGAACGGTCGTACACCTCGGCGTTATGCAGGCGCGAGAGATCGAGCAACTGGTCGCGCGTGAGGACCCGTTGCGGCGACGACAGGAAAGCGGTCAGCAGGCTGAACTCGCCGTTGGTGAGCTCGACCGACTTGCCTTCCGGGCTCTTCAACCTGCGCAGGCCGATGCTCAGCTCCCATTTGCCGAAGCGGTACGCACGCACCTTGGCGATTTCATCGGCCACCGATGCCTGCGCGCGCGCGCGCCGCAGCAGGGCGCGGATGCGCGCCAGCAACTCACGCGGGCTGAACGGCTTGGTCAGGTAGTCGTCGGCGCCGAGCTCGAGTCCCATCACGCGGTCGGCCTCGTCGGCGCGGCCGGTCAGCATCAGGATCGGGATCGACGATTGTTCGCGCAGTTTGCGGGCGATCTGCATGCCGTCTTCGCCGTGCAGCCGCAGGTCGAGCACCACCAGGTCGATGGTCTCCTTGGCCATTACGGCGACCAGCTCTTTTCCGGTGGCCACCGCCGTGACGCGCAACTCGTTTTCGCTCAGATATTCAGCGACGATCTGGCGGATCGACGGGTCATCGTCCAGTGCGAGCACATGAGGCTGGATTGCAGCGTTCTCCATGAAGGCTCCGGTTAGGGCGAGTGCAATCGTAACGCGTGGTGTGTCATCCGGAGCGGAGCGCAGCGAAGTCGAGGGATCTCAGCGTTGCGAAGGACGGGATTGCTCGCCTCTGGCGCGGAATGGCAACAAGGAAGAGCAATGTTCACGGGCGCAGTGCTCCCGCAAGGCTGCGCGCGATATCGCGTCTTACCAGCGGCTTGTTCAGGACCTCGACAACGCCGGCATCACGCGCGCGTGAAGACAGCGCGGTCGTAACGTACCCGCTCATGAGCACGATCGGAATGTCCGGCCGGATCTTGCGGATTTCGCGTGCCAGCTCGGAGCCGGTCATGTCCGGCATCGCCTCGTCCGACAGCACTGCGTTGAAACGCTGCGGTGCGGCGCGGAACGTGGCAAGAGCGGCGACGCTCGACGTGAATCCAACCGGTTCGTACCCGAGTTCGGCGATCATCTCCTCGCCCAGCCGTACCAGCGTCTCTTCGTCATCGACCAGCAGGATCGTCTCGCCGGTGCCGGGCTGGACCTTTTCCGGCACCGCCGCGGGCGCCGCGACATTGTTCTGCCACGGCATGTAGACCGTGAACCTCGAACCTTCACCGAGACGGCTTTCGATGTCGATGCCGCCGCCCAGGTCCGTGACGATGCCGTGCACGAGCGATAACCCGAGCCCGGTGCCGACCCCTACTTCCTTGGTGGTGAAAAACGGGTCGAAGATGCGTTCGAGCACGTGCGGCGCGATGCCGGTGCCGGTGTCGTGCACCTGCAGGCGGACGTACCGTCCCCCGGCCAGCACGCTGGTAGAGACGATCTTCTCCTGCTGCTCGACCACGTCGAGCTTGACGGTGATTACCCCCTTGGACTTCATCGCCTGGATGGCGTTGGCGCACAGGTTCATCACGACCTGGTGCACCTGGATCGGGTCACCGAGCACGGCCGCCTTGTCGGCGTTGAGAAAACGTTCGAGCTGCACCCCGGTCGGCAGCGATGCCGCGACCAGGTCGAGCGTCTCGTTGACCACCGATTGCACGTGTACCGGCACCCGCTCGCCGATGCCGCTGCGGCTGAACGCGAGGATCCGCTCGACCAGCGACTTCGCGCGCATGCCGGCGCTCAGGGCCGCGTCGATATGGCGCCGCAACGAGGTGCCTTCCGGCGCATCCTTCTGCGCCATCTCGCCATAACCGAGGATGGCCGCGAGGATGTTGTTGAAGTCGTGCGCGATGCCGCCTGCCAGCGTGCCGATCGCCTCCAGTTTCTGCGCCTGGCGCAGTTGCACCTCGAGGCGGTCGCGTTGCTCTTCCGCACTCTTGCGGTTGGTGATGTTCTCGAGCGACCCGGCCATCCGGTACGGGCGTCCCTGCTGGTCGCGCACCGCGATGCCGCGCTCGCGATACCAGTTCCAGCCGCCGGCGGCGTTGCGCATGCGGTACTCGACCACGAAATATCTTGTGCGCGCGCGCAGGTGGTCGGATACCGCCTTGCGGATGACGGCGACATCGTCCGGGTGGTAGGCGCCGCGCCGATTCCATTCGCGGCGTGGCTGCATCGGGTCGTCGTGCTCGAAGCCGAGGATTTCCTGGGCGCGCGGCGAGAGGAAAAGCATGTCGCGCACCAGGTCCCAGTCCCACAGCCCCTCGTTCGAGCCATCCACGGCGAGCTGGTAACGCTCTTCCGAAACCCGCAGCGCTTCGGCGGTGCGCGTCTGCGCATCGACGTCGCTCAACGAGCCGACCCAGCGGATGGCGCGCCCGTTCGGATCGCGCACGTGCTTGCCGCGGATGCGCACCCAGCGATACTCGCCGTCGGCATGGCGCACGCGGTAGTCGCCCTCGCGCACTTGCGTATCGCCGGCCTGCTTGTGGCGGAACGTTGCGTCAAGGCTTTCGATGTCGTCCGGGTGCACGTTGATCAGGTCGAGCACCTCGGCGCGGGTACGCACCCTTTGTTCCTGGTCGATGCCGAGGATGTGCATCGCACGCTCCGACACGAACATGCGATCGGCAAGGATGTCCCAGTCGATGATGCCATCGTTGGTGCCGGCGATGGCGAGCGCATAACGTTGTTCGCTTTCCCGCAGCGCTTGTTCGGCGCGCCGGCGTTCGGTGACTTCGACCGTCGCGCCGGCCATGCGCTCGGGTTTGCCGGCCGCGTCGCGGAAGACCTGCGCGCGCGAATGCACCCAGCGCATGCTGCCGGTCGATTTGTTGACGGTCCGGTATTCGACGTCGAGACGTGGCGTGACGCCGGCGATGTGGTCGGCTACCGCCTTCTCGACCCGTGCCAGGTCTTCCTTGTACACGGGCGAATGGGTGAAGAATTCCTTGATGCCCTGGACGATCTCGGTGTCCGGCGGCAGACCGAACAGCTCGATCAGCAGCGGCGAAACGTAGATCTGGTCGGTCGCCAGGTTCCACACCCAATGCGCTTCGTGGGTGCCGGTCATCGCGATCGCATAACGTTCCTCGGAGCGCCGCAATGCATCCTCGGCTCGCTTGCGCGCATCGATATCGCTGAACGAGCCTGCCATCCGATGCGGCCGCGCCGCGCCGCGCCGCACGCT
>Ga0137409_10004275_pt1 | contig 15016 bp, 12 predicted proteins | sample CZODoug1_16funga_FD_122059 | JGI IMG/M metagenome (GOLD analysis project Ga0137409, IMG submission 122059) | Vadose zone soil fungal communities from Angelo Coast Range Reserve, California, USA - CZODoug1_16fungal (Hybrid Assembly) | ecosystem: Environmental > Terrestrial > Soil > Vadose zone... | reverse complement strand
AATGTCCGCATTCTTCAACGAGGCCTGCTGAACTTTCACATCCACTTCGTGCTCACGCAACGAGCACGAAACGTATGCCATCCGAATCGCCCTATGCCGGCTGTCCGCGCCAGCACGAACGCTGATTTCGTCGAGGGCCCGCGCAAGACGGTCAACCGCCGCGGACAAGACGCGCTGCTCTTTCACCGGCGTATCTTTGCGATGCTGGTGTCGCTGTGGAGTGCTCACCATCCTCAGACCCACGTTCCAGATCACCAATCAGCAGACCCAAAACACTCTCTTCCAGCACGGCCTTCCCACGCGAATGCATCTGTGAGGAAAGTTGATCGTCCCATATCGCATCGAGGGCGCGGCCGCGGAGGGATGGGCCAGCGGTGCTCACGGCGGAAACATAGTCGGCGGCGCTCATCCGCCATGGGTCGACGGCGAACCGCTGCATCAACATATTCGCGATAGCGATTCCTGGCGGGTCCAGATCGCCGTGGTAGCGAAGCCGGCAGCCGGCTCGGCACAGAAGGTCGAGCAGAAGCTGTGCCGCGGACGCGGGTTGCCCCGCGGTGCAGATGAGCGGCAGGCCGCGCGGACCGAGACGCTGGGCCGCGGCTGCGATGACGCTGGGATTCTCGCAAACCGAGACCGTGCGCTTGTTCCATTCTCCGAAGACCGCTTCGTCCGCCCTGCGAAGCTGGCGAACGGTGAGATGACATGGTTCGCCCGAGTCCGCCATCAGATTGAGCAATTGACCGACGAGCGTTGAGGCGGCGCCGCGCAGGTTGAGCACCAGCACAGGCGCAGAGAGTTCGTCGACCACGACGCCTACAGAGTCCCACAATTGGCGTCGGCAATCGGCAGAACGGGACAGCTTGAGCCCTTGCTGCTGCGCGATCGCCTGCAAACAGAGCGCCGACAGTGGTTTCCCGGCATCGAGCGCGTGGCTGTCGCCGGTCGTGCGCGTCGCAAGTTCAGCCAGTGGAACCGCGGGCTGGGGAAGCTGGCGCAAGACGAACAAGGCCTGACGGAGAAGCATGCCGGCGAACACGCAATCGTCACCGCTGTATTTTTTGAGCAGGCCGGTCGAGCGAATCCTCGCGAGCCAGTCGCGGTGCTGGGGCAGGTCCGCCATGGCCGCTTCGATGGAGCTAAACAGGTCCGTCCATCGGTGCGAAGCGGAATCACGAGCGCGGCGTTGGTCTTCAATCGGGCCGGCAATGGCCTGAACCGCTTCGGCGAGCGAATCGCACATGCCACTTTCGCACAGAATGCGTTCCATTTCGGCCAGTCGCACGACCAACGGTGTTCCCGAGGAGGGGCGCCGCGCAAGAAAGTGATCGATTGCGGAACGCTCATCCGCAGATACGTCCGGCAAGGTCAAAGTGCCGCCAAGCGATTGGCCGAAGCGCAGACGCGCCGCAATGCCTTGGATGAGGCGGGCCAATGTGGCCTTGCCGAGTGCCTGCTGGAGGCGATCTGGATCGTGGATCATATCGAGTGGCCGGCGCTGCGGTCGGGAAAGACCCCGACCAAAGAGATTTCGGCGGTCTCCTGGGCCTTGCCGTTAACGTTCGCCATCCTGAGCACCGTTAGCCTGCAAGCGTTCGCGGCCATTCCAGACCCAGCGTGAGGTCCATACCGCATCAACGCCCGCCCGCGCGGAAAGCTGATAAATCGCCAGCCCCGGCAGCGTGGCATAACAACCCCATTCACGTTCGCTGGTCATGACGAAATCGAGGTCGAATTCGTGCAGCATGCCCATGCACTTGCTGCGCATATCGGAATCGATGCCCACAAAGGCCTCATCGAGCAGGATCAGCCGCGGCGCGAACTTTCCCGCGCTGCCGTAATATGCGGCGGCGGCGGCGAATTGCGGGATGGTCAGCGCCAGCGCCTTCTCGCCGCCTGAAGCAGTGCCGTGCGTGCGCTTGGTGAGTCGCTGCCAATCGCCATCCTGTTTCCGTTCGACATAAAATTGATGCCAGCGGCGATAGTCGAGGGCGATCGTGAGTTGTTCCGCCCAGGTGCCGGTCGTCTCGGTCTCTCGCACCAAGCGGATCTGCTCCTGAAGGAAATCGCCGAGCAACATGCGATCCGCCTGCGACCATGTGGAACTTTCTCCCATCAGCTTTTTTCTGGCCTCGTTAAACGCAGTAGGCCCCTCCGACAGCGCCTCCCACTTGAATTGCAGCATCATGCCGGTGCTGGTCGGGCGCAGTTGCAGTTGCTTGCTCATATCGCGCACCAGTTCCGCGGCGCGGCGGATGAGCGATCCGAGCTCGACAGCGACATCGTGAATGAGATAGTTCTCAAGCACCTCGCGTTCCTTGGCGGTCAACAATGCGCCGCGATTGACGATTTCCTCAGCCAGCAAGAAACTGAAGTCGTTCATTCGTCGCCGCTCGCCTTGAAAAAGCACCGTCACCACCAACACATCGTTATCCGTCGTGTGCTCGGGGCGATAGTCGTGACTTTGCAGAGCATTGGTCACTTCCTGCACGTGGTGATAGATCAATTTCTGATTCCTTTCCCAGGCACCGTCGCTGTAATCGACCGCCTGGAGGGTGACATCGATTCGCCTTGCTAGATCGACCGCCGCGGCGACGGAAAGTTCACCCTGCGCTTGCCCCGAAAGCGGCCGCTCCCCGGCGGCAGCGAGATGGAGCAGGCCCGTGTTGGCGAAGCGCAACAGATGTTCGATCGCCCGCGCGCGGTTGGCCATATCCGCCGCGATCTCCCGCTCAAGGTCGCCGATGGACGATGCCATCAGTCGGACGCGCTCTTGCGCCCCGCCCAAGGTTTGAGCAGCCTCCTGTTGTTCCCTTTGAATGCGCTCGAAACGCCCCTCAACCTCGCGCAGCCGTCGCTGCACCTCCTCGACCGCTGCGCCAACCGTCTGATTAAGCACGGCGAGTTGTGCATCAGCAGCGGCGGTCTTCCGCTCCGCCTCCTGCTTCGCCGAGTGCAATCGATCCTCGCGAAGGCGGTTGTTTTCCAACCGCGATTGCTCCTCACGCAAGGCCTGGTCCGCAAACATCCGCTCGCGCGCCGCAGGCCAGAGCGAGCTCAGGGCCTGCTGGTACTCACCGAGGGCATCTTCGAGCGACCGCAAACGGTCGATCCACTCGCGCAGGCCCAGATCGACCGCCGTCGCGTCCCTCTCGGCGGTCTTGCGTTGGAACACTTCTGCGGCCGCACCAACACGCGCCTCCGTCTCGCGCAAGCGAACTCGTCTCTGGGTCAGCTGCTGCCGCTGCGCATCCCGTTCGGCAACGGACAGGCGCACGCCGCCGTCATCGGGGACGAGTGCCGCTTCCGCTTTTGCCGCGGCGTCCCGTTGATCGAGTTCCGTCAGAGCCGCGCGAATCTCCGAGAGCGCCTGTCGCAAGGTCATCAGCTCGCCATCCAACTCTCGCAGCCGCCGCAACCGCGCGGTTTCGCGTGCCGCCTGGCCAATGTGTTGCGCGGCGGGCTTCGTCCACCGGCCAAGCTTCGGCCCAATTCGCCATCGTCCCGCGAGATCCACCCACACTGGACCGCTGTCTTCGCCAAGCCCGATCCGGTGAATAATGCGCCCAATCACCTCCACAGGCACTCCTGCAGGGCCGCCCGTACGGTCACCCGACGGACGAAGCACGTCCGCCAGCGTCGGATAGTTCGGCAACACCGCCTGCGGCTCCTCATCCACCAGGAACGTGTCTAAACGCTCTTCCTTGCTTCGGATCGCTCCCTCAGAATTCACCCACGCGTCCAGCAAACCCGACGATTCCATGGCCGCCTCAATCGCGGCCCTGTGCTCGGCAGGCACATGCTCAAAGAACTCACAAAGCATCCAGAATGGTGCCCCATCGCGCGCGCGGCGAGATTCGGGATCGCGCGTATACGGCGGTGGCGGAGGCTGATGCTCACCTTTCGAAAGCCGTTCCTGTTCGTCGCAAAGTACGCGCAGCTTTTCTTCAACCGACCGCAATTCCTGCTCTTCCGCTGCCCGCTCGGATGCCACGCCGCAGTGGAAGTTCTCCATCGCCTGATCCACGGCCGCACGCACAGGGCTGGTTGCGGCGATGTTCTCCTCACACCACGAGGAGATGTCGGGCACGACTTCCGGAACCGACGCCGGCGCCAACACAACGACAGCGGCACACCACTGGCGATACGCTTCCGCCAATGCGCCAACCGAACCAAGGACCTCTCGCTCCGCGGCGCTGACCGCCTCGGCGGCTTCGGAGACCCGCCCTTGTTCCTGGTCGTGCTTGTCCGATTCAGCCTGAAGTACCTGCCTCGCAGCATCCACGTCCGCATTCAGCTTACCGAGCAGCCGAGCCGCTCGACGCCGCTCGCGAACCGCCTCAGTCAGCGAGCGATGGACTTCCTCCAGGAGCGTCGCGTTGTTCGTTTCTGCTATCATGCCTTGAAGAATCCCCTCGTCGTGTTCTTTATCCATGCCGCAGGCAGCCGCGCCGAGATGCGCTTCATCAAGGTATTTCTTTAGGGCGGCAGTCGCTGTCTGAACTCGCTCCTGGTATCGTTCAACCGCGCGCTCACAAAATTCCCGCTCCCGCAACGACTCCGCATGCTCGTCGGCAGCGCTTTCGGCATCGCGTCGCCGTTCCGCGGCGCGTTTCGCGGCGACATCGAGATCCCGTGCGGATCGCATTTCGGGACTGCTCTCCAGTGTCTGCTTCTCTCCCAGCGCAGTTGCCAGCTCCATTGACAGCTCCTCCTGCCGGGCCAGCAATGACTTGCTTTGTTCCTTTGCCTGATCGCAAGCGCTCTCCGCCTCTCGGAGTTTCCGTTGGCGACTTTCATACACACTGTGCGCCTTGCGCACTTCTGCGGATCGTCGGGACGCGAGTATCGCGGCATATTGGCGATACTCCTCCAGAAATGCATCCGCCGACCGCTTGGCCGCGACCAGGTTCTCGAGCGCCAGCCGATCTTCCTCCAGCCCGCGCATGGCCTCGGCCACCTGCGAGATAATCGTTTGCGACACCGGTGGCAGCGCGTTGCTCAGCGCATTCGACAGCCGCCCTTCATCCAACTGGCGCGCTAGCTGAGGCTGGCGCAGCTCAATTAGCAGATCGACCAATGCCTCGTAGCGATCCTGCCGCAGTTCAAACATCCGGCGGTTCACTTCCACCCGATATTCCGAAGCGGTCGTGAACAGCTGGCCGGCGCCGTCGAGCGCTTCGAGCAGCGCGTCTTTTGACAGCGGGTTGCCTTGCGAGGAGCAGAGCGCAAGATCACTACCAATCCTTTGCGGCGTGACGAAAAACCACCTACCGGCGATGCCTTTCCCGCTCACCGCGCGCACGCCGCAACCGAGTGTGAGGTAATGGTCGCAGCCGGCATCGTCCCGGCGGCCGAACTCGATCCAGGTGTAACCAAGACGGTCGTCATACTTGCCCATTAACAAGTTCCACTCAAATCGCTTGGCAGAATCGCCGTCTGGCTCGACACGATGCGGCGACGTCTCTCCATCGAGCAGAAACGGGAGTTGCAGAGCCAGCACCCGGCTCTTTCCCGTGCCGTTGTTTCCCCGCAGCAGCAGCCGACCGCAATGGAAATGAAATTCCTGATCGTCGTAGCGATACAGATTCACCAGTCCCGATCGTAGCGGCTGCCAGCGCGCACTGGCCGCCTGCGGCAGCGGAATCCCCTGAGGTCTCACCGTATCCATGTTTTCCACTATTTTCCACTCAATCCGCACAGACCCTCAGTAATGTCCTGAAGTCACGGAGTCCTTTCTCTGATCGGTGATGCATCGTCGTGTGGAGTACCAACCGCAAAACGGCCGATCGCCGGCAAGGGCGTGACCACATGATTCTTCGGGTCTACATCAATCAACCTCAACATTTCCATGCGACCCAGCGCTTCATGCAGCAATACGCTGGCTGCGCCTGGCTCGCCGACGTCCTTCCGCCAGTGATGTCGATGTTGCCGAATCAGCGATTCGACATAGCCTTCCAGCTCGGAAATGCTCACGGGGTCCGTCCGTTCGTCACGAAGCCGGTTCGCCAGATGCTCGGCAATCAACAGCGTGGCATGGCCGTCCGTGCCTTCTTCCGGCATCTTCACGTCGGTCATCAGTTCATCCGGGTCGATCATCGCCACACCCTCGCGCCGGGTCTCCTGAACCAATCCGGTTGCGCCTTCAATTTCTTTTACGATCGAGGGGCGCTGCGGCACAAAATACGCGCGTTCCTCCTCGCAGAGCCGCGAATAGTAAGTTACCGGGTCGTTCAGCAATCTGCGAAACAATCGCGTGCGCAGCCGGCGATTCCGGCCCTCTTCGGTGTCCGGAAACGGCTCGTCCACGATAGCGTTGATGCGCTCTTCGGTCGATCGTGCGGCCATCGTTGACGGCCCGCGCCGCACGTTTAGCATCGCCGCCAATGCCGCGCCGTTGACGTTGTACAGTACGTCTTGGTCCGGAGAGGCCAGGAAGTACTGTTCGTCGCCATCCACCCGCGTCAGAACACGCAGATCGATCAGGTGCTTGATGACTTCCACCAGATCCCGGCGATGCTCGCGCAGCGCCAAGTCAAAGGAAACTCTGTTGCGGTCCAACTGCGGATCGGAAGCAAACTCGCCGGCGATGGCATCCGCCAACCGCCGCAGCACCGTTTGCCGCTCGGATTTCTCCAGCACTGCCAGCGCCAGACACAGCACCACGTACCGCCGCCGCGTGAATGACTGCTCCTTGGTATCGAGCAGCGGCCGCGTGGAATCGTTGAGGTCGCCAGGCGTCTTGCGCAGGCGCGCCAGTTCGCTTTCGACGTGCAGCGTCCATTGGCAATGCCTCATGAACCACTCCCGCAGCCACGCCGTATGCCGGCGAACGAGCATGAAATCGGAAGCCCCTTTCTCGCCCGGCGTCAGCAGCGGCCGCCGCAACAGCGCTGCAATCGCACGCCGCCGCTCATGCACGATTTGGGCCTGCAAGCTGCTCGGTATCGTCTGCCGCGGCAAAGAGGTATCCATGTCCATATCTATCCCCCCGCCACCAGCGATTGCGCAACTTCCAGCCCCCACGCTTCTTCGCCATCCTCCACCAGGGGACGAATCGTCAGATAGTGGTCTTCGCCGATCAGCACACCGGCAGTCGCGCGGATAACAGCCACGGCACCATCCTCGGTTCGCTCAAGATCGATCTGCAGAACGCCATCGCTGGATGTCACCGAGACCGCCGCTGCGGATCCTGTTTTGGCCGCCAGCGCATCGCCGAGCAGATCGAGAAACAACTGAAATGCTCCCTCCGGCAACTCGTTAAGCTGCGACAGACGTAGGCGCCGCCCTGTCGCCAGCATCCGCCGCCACCGGCGGATCTCCCCCGCCTCCTGAACTGCCAGCTGGCCGAGCTTCGCTCTTTCCGCGCTCCGGTCAATCACGTTCTGCGGCCGTCCCCGCGCGGCGTATCGCCCGGAATTGTGCAGCCGCGGCGAAATCCGTACCGGCGGGGCATCAATCCAACGCGTCGTTGAGGACACAGGCTCGGCGCCGCGCTGGTCCAGCGTGTCGCCGTCAATCGACAGATGCCGACAGGAATCGAGCGCAAACGCGCCCCGCCACAGCCGATGGGCCGCCAGATCATCCTCCGCTTCTGCAAACCACAGAGCCAGTGCCCGCAGGTCGGCCGCCCGGTCGCTCCGCCCCGCTCGCCGGTCATTGATCCCCGTCACTGCCGCTACGAGAGACGGTATCGCCGCCCGTGCCGCGCCGCGCAACTCCTCCGCTTGCGACGGCCGTGTGTCGCTCCCGACAAACCAGGAACAAAGCCCCTCCCAGCGCTGCTGCCACGCTCGCCGCGCCACCGCGCGGTCTTCGTCGGTTACCGTCAGCCGATCAACCAATTCTCGCTCCGCCACGCGGTGTAGCAGGGGTGCGATCCTCTCCGGCTCTATCGACCGAATCGTCATGGCTATTTCATGCGCCGCCAGAACGAGCTGCGACAAGAACCGCTCCAGGTAGTCGATCAGGCGTTGTTTGTAGGTAAGAAAGGATTCGACATTCAGCCCCTGCAGCTCAATCCGCCGCTGCAAGCCGCCAATGAACCGCTGCGCCTGCGCCGTGAGCTCATCAAACCGTTGCCTCAAGAGCGAAAACGCATCGAATACGTCCGCATCGTCAACTTTTACCTGCTGCGAAAGAAAGATGACCTGGTCGAGCTGTTTGCGTATGTCGTCGAGCGCCGCCGCCTGCAATTCGCCTGGCTGCCGGAGCGATTGCTCGAACACCGCCAGCGCCGCTTCCGCCGCCTCCCCCGCAGGAGACATCTGATACAGGTTCCGGACCCGCCAAAAGTCATCCACCGTCAACACTTCCGCAGTGTCGGGATGCGCCTCCAGATTCCCCCACGCCATTAACTGCTGCAACATCATTTCAACTGCCGTCCCATCCGCGTACCTCACGCCATCGTCCGCCAAGTGCCGTTCCACATCCGTTGGCCGGAGATGTATGACAAACCGGGCCTTGGCCTGCACAAAGACATTCAGAACGGTGCGATACATCACGCACTTTTCGGCTGAGAGATGTGCAAAGACGTTGTAGTTTGACGACGGTGTCAACCCTAGCCCTCCTACTTCCTCATCATCGACGCGAGTGGAATCCTTGCTTTGCCTGCAGATGCGGGCCAAAAAGTATCGCCATTACGAACCTCCTCTCGCCCGCTATCAGGTCCGCACGATTTAGCTTTCATCGTCGTTGCTGGATACAACAGGGGCGGCCGAGGATTGATCGAATTCAGACAGTCACTTACCTCGCGTGGCGAGCCGTCCGTTTCTTCGAACCACTTCGTGAAATCCATGGTCTTAACCTCATGCTCGACACGAACATCCGCGACCGACACCTTAACGGCGTTTGAGCCCCGGGGGAATTCCGGGAACCTATTCGTCGCCGCGAGACATGGTGCCACCGCTTCATAAAATGCAGCGGCAGTGATCTCAACCGTATGCGAAACGCCATTCATGTCTGGATCGTCACGCGGCATGAGCGCACCGGCATAGCAGGAAAATATCATATTCGTCTTTTATTCGCCATAGCCGTGCAAGTTTAATTGAGGCAAGAGTAGGTTTTGCAAAGCACCGGGGATGTGCGGCAGAGGGTCCATGAAGAAGGATACGTTTCAATGCAATGAAAATACATCAAAGCTACAGATCTCTTCTCACGGTTTCGCGAGTCATCCGTTCACAGCACTTTTGCGTTTTTAAGCAACTCTTCCTCTCTCACAGTGGAAATCTTTGCATGCTTGGGAGAGTGGACGTAGGTGAGCCGAGTAAGGAACCTAGGCTAGCTGGAGCGTACGACGCTGACCTTAGCTTTCGGTCCTGCGTCGCCCGCGTGCGGAATCTCGATCAAGTAGAAATTGCAAGAGCTTGCCGTCGAGATAGAACCCGAAAGCTTGTAATCGCTGAAGCGCATTAGGCAGGTCAACCAAGCCGGCCTCCGCCGCATCGTCCAAGACCCGCACTGTTCCAATCACACGTAATTCCGACGCTCCGCTTCCCTGCGCCCGATCTTGTCGTCGATAATCAAGGCGTCGGCGCGAAGCGTTTCTGCCAGCGCGATGGCTTCACGTTCGCCGGGATCAAGTTCTGCCGGCGCTGGGTCCGGAGGTACGGCGATGTGCCGTACTTGCAGCCATTGCGGTAGGCTTGTGATCCACTGGTGTTCTCTGCGCTTGCAATTCGCGGACAACGGCTTCCGGGATGAACAGAAAAACGTCAAAGCGAGGTACGCGCGGGGAGAAGGGGCGTGAAAAAGGACGCAGGTGTATCGAGGCAAATCATTGAGCAAAGGTTGCGGAATGTGCGACGCCAATCAGCGCCGTGTGCGAGGCTGAACGCAATTCGCAGGACATGCCGGCATGAGCTAGGCGTGCTGCAGGATTTCCCGGCACGCGGCAGCGCGCGCCGTGAGCGCGTCGGCGAGCCGTGCAATGACCGGATGGGTGAGGCCTTCTTCGGTCATGCGGCGTCTGATGTCGGGAACATGGTCAGCGAGTTGTCTTGCGAATTCATCCACGCGCTGAATCATGGCATCGGGATTGACGTGCAGCTCTTCGCTCAACCTGCGCCAGTGATATCGCCGGATATTGCGCAGGCGGTATTCGCCGCCGAGCTTCATGGAAAGCGTGACGCGTTCGATGTCGATGTCCGGATAGGGAAGGACGCTCGCCACGTCATAGAGCGGCGCGAGACGGACGCGGGCTTGAGCACCGATGAGCAGAGCGTAGTTCTTGCCGTGAGCGTCCGCGCCGGCGATCAGCCAGTTGTACGCGATGGCATCGAGGAAGGTGCGTACGTCTTCCGGTGCGTCTGCTGAATGGGTTCTCAACAGGTCGACGATGTCGAGGATGCCCGGTCCGCCCTCGTTCTGATATTTGCGGGTGGGGGGAATGGCGAGCGCCTGGCACATGTCCTCCTGATGGACGCGGCGCAGACCGGCGGCGGTGCGGACGCGGTCATAACGCTCGACGACGATGGCAACCTCGTCCTGAAATCGCATGATTCTAGAATCCACGACGGGAAGCCCGAGTGCGCGTCCCAGCTCCAGACAGAAATGTTCGTTCTCGGCATGACCATCGAACTCGCCAGTCGGCGGCTTGAGAATGTGAGTGGTCGGCACGCGGCCTGAAGGCACGCCCCATCTGTTATTTTCGAAGAGGAGAGCGGTTTTCGGCTGCGCACCGGCAAGACTGAACTGGCCGGTATCGCGCGGGAGGCGCCACGCAGAGTGGTCTTCCCGCAAGGCGCGGAGGCGCTGCGCAATCGCAGCATCATCGAGCCACTCGATCGGTGGCGGGGCTTCTCCCAGGATTGCTTCAAGCCTTTCGGGCCGCACGAACTGGACCGCTCCGGCGCAGTCCTCGCCGACGCAGGCGATTAGCGCAAAGGCGTTTCTTGCCGAAACGTGGAACTTGCGCGCCCAGTGGTCGAGCACCATTTCGTTGTCGGGCAGGAGTCCCCACAGGAATGGATAGATTTTCGCGTTGCTGTGCTCGGCGAGGGCGAGCGGCATCGAGATCGACAGCGGGTAGGCGTCGGCGGCGGCACGCCGCGCCTCATTGTATGTAAAGGATAGTCTTCCCCTGTCGTCCTGCAAGACGCGGCCTGTTTCGCGGCCGTCGAGGATGGCGACCAGTTCTCCGCTCATTTTCTTTTCCTGCGTGCGGAGGCAACGATGGAATCAATATCGACATGTGCATCCGCACCGTGAGACACGCTGGTGTCCTTTGGTTTTCCTGGACCTTCTTTTTCTGCATCGAGGGTGATGCCGAGCGCACCGACGGTGCGGAGCACCAGGCCGATTTCGGCCCGCGCTTTCCCCCTTTCTACGTCCACGATCCACTGCCGGCTGACGCCAACCTTCTGCGCCAGAGACTTCTGGTCGAGGCCAAGTTTTGTGCGGTGGTCGCGGATGAGCGCCCCGAGATCAGCCGGCGTTCGAATGCGCATGTTTTTCCTCCCGCCGAATGTCAGCGTATGACGACATTGTATCAAAGTCAGCGATCGGCGACATCCCGGAATGTCAGCGAACGGCGACATGCAGGTAACTGCGGACTGTGGTCCCGGTTAGCGCTCGTTCCTGCCCGCAAATTGAGACCGAATTCATCTCGCAGTTGGTCAGCCGGTATTACTGTTGGCAATGGCGATTCAGGGATCACTCCCTGGCGAAGCAAGAGGTTCAAGAGTCTCTTTAAAGCTGCCAGATCACTTCATCCAGGGCATCGATGTCGCGCTCGGAATCGCAGATAGCGTTGACAATGTTCGGTCGTGATTTCCCGTGGGATGATCTGACGTTTCGCCAGCCATCGGCTGAAGTCCGCAACAAGCCGGATCTGCGACTCCGCTGTCGGTGAGGCAAAGCTTTGCTGGTGCATTTCATAGGAATCCAGATAGGGACCCAGCGGCCCCTCATGCATGCGCTGGCGTGTCTCGGGGTTTTTGAAAATAAGGTTCATCGGTGTCCTCCTGGCAGAAGAATCTGTCAGGAAAACGCCGACCGAAGTATGCCGGCTCAATCTAAATCGTCACTCGAAAGGGCGGGCCAATTTCAGATCCACCCTGCTTGATGAAACCGGGGCTCCGATGAAGGTGCAGCAGGAACTCATGCGCCACGCAGGCATCCGTACCACGATGAACGTCTACGGCAAGGACATGGACGAAAGCAAGCGCGCGGCGCACGGTAAGGTTGTCCGCCTCGTATTGCCTTCAGGTGGCTTAATGCCCCTTAGTGCCCGTCGAAGTTTTTGCTATCGGATTGAAAAGAAGACCCAAACAAAGTTGGTGGAGCCGATGGGATTCGAATCTGCCAGCTGTATGGAAACAAAGGAGTTGTGTGGCGCACCCTGGCCTTCCAAGGTATTGAAAGGAAAGGGAGGGAATCCTTAGTGCCCCTTTAATGCCCCTTAGAAATTCATCGTGGACCAAGTCTTATCCCAGCATATTCGTAATCGAGAGATTGCGGACTGTCCAGAGTTTTTGCTACGTGCACGACGAGCAGATTCCTCGGACGATTCGACCTTCTGGTCCCGAACCACGGAACTACTAAGTGCTCTTATTCATAAATACGATAACGTATTATTTGTGACTTTGTGCCCTCCCTGTTATGCTGCCACTGGGAGGGCACGAATTTGCCGCGAAGGAGCCCGTACAATATAGTCCTCACCAGGCAAGAACGAGAAGAGTTGGAGCGACGCGCCAATAAATATACGTTACCATATTTTATGGTCGCTCTCACCAAGATGATCCTCTTCGCCCAGCAGGGCCTCTCGAACGACGAGATCGCCGACCGGCTCAGCACGCGACGCAAAATCGTCAGCCGCTGGCGAAAACGGTTCTTCAAAAAACGACTGGCCGGTTTGGAAGACTCCGAACGCCTCGGCCGACCCCGGGTTTCCCCCCCAGAACTGGTCGTGCACGTTAAAGCCATCGCCTGCGAATTGCCCAGTCGGGTGGGCGCGCCTCCTTCTCGCTGGAGCGTGGCCGAACTTGGCTCCCATGTCCGCGCCTGCGGGTTGACGGCCTCCCTCAGTGACAGCACCATCTGGCGATGGCTGAACGAGGACGCCATCCGTCCTTGGCAGCACCGCTGCTGGATCTTTCCGCGCGACCCGGATTTTGCAACCAAGGCCGGACGCATCCTGGATTTACCAACGCCTCTGGAAGGGTCGCAAACCTGCTCCAGACGAGTTCGTTCTCTCAGCCGACGAGAAAACCAGTATTCAGGCACGGTCCCGAAAAGCAGAATCGCTACCTCCACAGCCCGGTCAGCCGATGAAAGTCGAGCACGAATACGGGCGGCTGGGAGCCTGGGCCTATCTGGCCGCCCTGGACGTCCACCAGGCCAAAATCTTCGGCCGCTGTGAAGCCAAAACCGGAATCGCACCCTTTGACCGCCTGCTCCATCAAGTCATGAGCCAGCATCCCTATCGTCGGGCACGAACGGTCTTCTGGATCGTCGACAACGGTTCTTCGCATCGAGGTCCCCGGGCGGTCCAAAGGCTCCGGCACAACTATCCTAACCTGGTGCTCGTTCAAGGGCCGGTCCATGCCAGTTGGCTCAATCAAATCGAAATTTTTTTCTCCATCCTCCAACGCAAGGTCCTGACGCCGAACGATTTCTCTTCCTTGCACGAGTTAGCAGAACGTCTGCTGGCTTTTGAACGACATTACGAAACTATCGCTCAACCTTTCGAGTGGCGGTTCACGCGACAGGATCTCATGCGAATGCTACGGAAACTGGACCATGCTGCGGCCAAAGCCGCCTAGAAAATACGTGACCGAACATATGAAACGGCGCACTTAGCTGTTGAATTGGCTTAAGTTCCCTGTGCTACCAGCTCGGCAATGTGTTGGAGCGCTTAAGCGTATCAGTTGCAGCCGTCAAAAGCGTTCCCTGATAGGACAAGGTAATGATATTTCCGTTCGTATCTTCTGCCGGAGCATCCCCATTCTTTACCCTAGCTAGAATGCCGCCGAAAGTTCACGCACGAACCGGATCATCGAGATTATTGCGCCCCTTTTGCCCCTCGCGTTCTTGCTAAGTTCCCACCAACCAGAACGACGGTTGGTAGAGGCGGTGGCGATCGAAAACACTGCCGACCGGAATTTCAAGGAGTTAGGAGGAATGCTGGGGAACGCAAAGGCATTGAAAAGGAACAATAAGGAATGCAAAGGAATCCTTATTGGCCCCTCAATGGCCCCTCGTTTTTCTAGGCGCTGAAATTCCGTGGTTGTGGCCTTTCTCCCTGTACAAAGTCGGCTTCGGGCCAAATTTCGCGGCACGGATGGCAAGCCGACGTGAACAACGTGCGTGGTTGCGGGGCTTGATTCGAACTGGCAACCTTGGGGTTATGAGCCCAACTTTGAATGGGCCCGTCTTTGCTTCTCAATGACTTACGTATATGTTGTTCTACCTATTTCACCCCGGATCTTCGATACTTTGTTCCCAATCTGTTCCCAGTTCCCTGGGGTCCTGCCACGATTACAATCTCGTTCTCTTTCATCGGAACAATGATAGCAGTACGGGAGAACCTCGATTGGTAGCTCAGAACGGAGGCGGAGCCATGGGCAGTTGTCCCCCAACCACGTTTATTAGGTACCGGCCCGATACGCTCTTTACGAAATACGCAATCGGCCGCTCGCGAGCGATTGACTCCCACTTGTACCTTTCGCTTATCATTCGGACATGGAAATCCCAGCTCACTTCCCCACACATCCTTTATCTAAGAGGAGTATTTCCGGATGCCAACCGACGGCCAGCGAATCCAGAAGCGGATCCCTGCTAGCGTGGCTTTACAGGTCTCCAGTGCGACGCAGCCGTTCATCACGGAATTGGCGTTTGCTGAAAACGTCAGCTTACACGGCGTCCGGGTTGTAACGGAGCGGGCGTGGAAACCAGGAGAGCGCGTGATCGTGAAGTCTTACCACGGCAGCATCCAATCACGGGCAAGGGTAATTTATTGTCATCATCTGGCGAAGAAACGATACGCCGTTGGGTTGGAGCTACATTCAGCGGTTGG
>Ga0137409_10004274_pt1 | contig 15017 bp, 17 predicted proteins | sample CZODoug1_16funga_FD_122059 | JGI IMG/M metagenome (GOLD analysis project Ga0137409, IMG submission 122059) | Vadose zone soil fungal communities from Angelo Coast Range Reserve, California, USA - CZODoug1_16fungal (Hybrid Assembly) | ecosystem: Environmental > Terrestrial > Soil > Vadose zone... | reverse complement strand
ATCTTGCCGAGCCAGTTTGATGAGGCTTTCCGCATTCCTCGAAGCATGGGTCCAACTTGTTTTGCAGGAGGGAACCGGGTCGCGCCCAAGGTGAATTCGGTTTCGAATTCCGCGAAAGGGCGTCACCGAGTTGAGAAAGCATCATAAAGTGGCAGCCGCCCGGTCGCAACCTTGGCGGGGTGCCTCAGATAGGGACGAAGTGACGCCGTTAACGGCTCGGGCGCCACAAAACCGGTATCTGGAACTAGCGCGCCAGCTCTGCTAGCGCATATCGACCGAAAATTTCTCGAAAATTTCTTGAAAATTCACTGGGGAATCCCGCCATGACCGACGCCATCCGGCCGCTGATTGCCGGTAACTGGAAAATGAACGGCCTCAAGGCCTCCTCGGCCGAATTCGAGGCCATGCTTGCCGGTGCCCCCGGTGTTGCGGCCAAAGCCGATCTGCTGGTTTGCCCGCCCGCGACGCTGATTGCCGCCTTCGCTGAAAAAGCGCGCGGCTCAAACACCATCGCGATCGGTGCGCAGGATTGCCACCCCAAGGCGTCGGGGGCCCATACCGGCGATCTTTCAGCCGAAATGCTGGCGGATGCCGGCGCCAGCGCCATCATTGTCGGTCACTCCGAGCGGCGGGCCGATCATGGCGAGAGCGACGCGCTGGTGCGGCGGAAGACTGAAGCTGTTTGGCGTGCCGGCCTCATCGCCATCGTTTGCATCGGCGAGACCCGGCAGCAGCGCGATGCCGGGCAAGCCCTCGACATCTGCCGCGGGCAGCTCGACCTCTCGCTGCCGGATCAAGCCAGGGCCGACAATCTGGTGGTGGCCTACGAGCCGGTCTGGGCGATCGGCACCGGCCTGACTCCGACGGTGGGAGATGTTCAGCAAATTCATAAGTTTATCCGGGATTTCCTGATTGCACGATTTAACGGGGAGGGGGCCCGAACCCGCATCCTCTACGGCGGCTCGGTGAAACCCTCGAACGCCGCTGAATTGATGGCAGTTGCCAACGTCAACGGCGCGCTGGTCGGCGGCGCCAGCCTGAAAGCGGCTGACTTTCTTGCGATTGCCGCCGGCTGTCCCTAGCTGGCTGCCCGGGCGCGCTTCCAATAGATCATCGTTCCCGAGAGTCCGCCGTGCGGCTTGAAGGCGTAATCGGGAATCACTCCCGCCAACTGGAAGCCCAGTCTCTCGTACAAACCCGCGGCACCGCCGTCGGCCGCGGTGTCGAGCACCAGCAGTGTGCGTTTGCGCTCCACGGCCATGCGCTCGGCCACGCGCATTAATGCCGTCGCCACGCCACGGCCGCGGTGACTGATCCGGGTCATCATCTTTGCGATCTCGGCCCGGTGCGGCTGGTTCGGTGGACAGTCGAGCAGCAGGGTCACCGTTCCGATCAGGCTTTCATCGTCGAAGGCGCCGAGCACAATCCGTTCGCCGCGGGCAGCCGCCGCGAGCGAGCCGCTCCAGAACGTGTGAGCTACCTCTACCGCCAGCGGATGCATGAAACTGACCGAGCCGCCGTTCGCCACCGTCTCCACAAGGATTTCGCTCAACGCCTCGCGGATATCGGGCGAGGCGTTCAATGCCCTGATTTCGATCTCCGGCATCTCGGCAAGCTCCAGGCGAATGAAAACGGATTTCCGAACCGACACTCAAATTCGATCATCAGGCCGTGAAGGCCGCGAGCGCGCCTTCTTGATCTGGGCAATTCGTTCGACGTCCTCGATCTGAAGATGGCGGCCTCGCTCAAGGATCTCCAACGTGTACTCTTCGTAAGAGAGCCCCAGCCGTTCGGCCCTTTGCATGCGAAACAGGATCACGTCGCGCGACGCGCTATGCCAGGCCTCGCGATGCGCAGCCTTCCAGTAGAAATAGTTTCCGATCGGCCCATGGCCCCATTCGGGTTTGTGCTCTTCGTCCAGCGGCGGCCCGCCATTGTGGCGGGCGGTAACGCCGTTGGCGTGACTCGCTGGCTCGGCTGCAGGGGGTTTGATGTCGACCTCCGACATGACCGTCAGCTCCGGGCGAGTGCGACGACATAGACGCACCAAGCCGTGGTTTCGTTGGCGAAGGTCACTTCGGATGGCGGGCCAAATCCAAGGCAGTCGCCGGTTCCGAGTTCGCGCCGCTCGCCGGCTTCGATGATGACGAGCTGGCCTGCCTGCACCCAGACGGCCTGACGAATATGCGCGTAAGACGAGGCCGGCAGCACCACCCGCTGTCCGGCCGGCAGCTCAACCCTGATGATTTCGAGGGGATGGTCGGGCCGGCTGAACACTTGCTTGCGCAAATAGCCGGTGTCGGGGTCGCGCCAGACCGGCTGTTCCGTGGCCCGGGTCAGCCGTCCCTGGTCTTCGGCCCGCAGCAGCAGGCCAGCCAGGGTCAGGTCGAACGCGCCCGCCAGCCGAACCAGGATCACGGCGGTCGGGCTGACCTCCTCGCGTTCGATCTTGCTGATGGTCGCCTTGGACACGCCTGAGTGTTCGGCGAGATCCGCCAGCGACCAGCCGCGACTTTCGCGCTCAAGCCGCAAACGGCCGGCGATGCGGGAAGCGGTGTTGTCCAGTAAAAGAGACATACATCTACTATATTAGAAAGGCAACGGCAAGGCAATAAGCTTGCATAAAGTTGTTTGGCTCAAGGACAGATTTAGTCGCCGCAACCCGACCCAGGATGCGATGAAATGATTATATTCGAGGGGTCGCTGCAGGGGTGACAATCCCCCGTTTAATCGTGTAACACCGCGCGACTTCAAACCCCGCAAGCCCAATCGAGCAGCCGAACCTCGGCGCTTTTGGTTTGCGACGGAAGGTAGAGATGCAGACTGTCGTTATCGTAGTCCACCTGATGATCGTTGCGACGCTGATCGCGACGGTGCTGCTGCAGAAATCCGAAGGCGGCGGCTTGGGCGTCGGCGGCGGGGCCGGCTTCATGTCGAGCCGCGGCACCGCTAATTTGCTGACGCGCACGACCGCGGTTCTCGCGGTGGGCTTCTTTATGACCAGCCTGCTGTTGTCCTGGCTCGCCAGCTACGATCGCAAGCCCAGTTCAATTATCGACAATAGTCCTGCCTCGCAGTCGCAACCGGCAGGTCCGGCGACGCCCGCGCCGCCATTGTCGCAGGGCGGCGGCATTCTGGATTCGCTGAAGAAGGCGGACGAGCGGCAGCAGAATCAGCCGGCGCCAACGGGCCCGCAGGCGCCCCGTTCGCAATAAAGCAGGGTGGCCATGCAGGACGGTAGCTACCGTCCTGCATCAGGAACCCCCATCAACCTCCTGATAACGCTTTTAATTTCAGGTCACCCACAGCCTGACAGAATGTTCGCTCGGGAAAGCGATTCGCTTTGGCGAATCGCGCCGGTAGCCTTAAAGGTTAAGCCCCATGGCGCGGTATATCTTCATCACCGGCGGCGTGGTTTCCTCGCTCGGAAAAGGTCTGGCTTCAGCGGCGCTTGGCGCCCTGTTGCAGGCACGGGGCTACAAGGTCCGGCTCCGCAAGCTCGACCCCTATCTCAATCTCGACCCAGGAACGATGTCGCCGTACCAGCACGGCGAAGTGTTCGTGACTGACGATGGCGCCGAGACCGATCTCGATCTCGGGCATTACGAGCGCTTCACTGGACGTCCCGCCACCAAGGCGGACAACATCACCACCGGACGGATCTATCAGGACATCCTCACCAAGGAACGGCGCGGCGATTATCTCGGCGCCACGATCCAGGTGATCCCGCATGTCACCAACGCCATCAAGGATTTCATCCTCGACAGCAATGACGATTTCGACTTCGTGCTGTGCGAGATCGGCGGCACCGTCGGCGACATCGAGGGGTTGCCGTTCTTCGAGGCGATCCGCCAGATCAAGAACGATCTGCCGCGCGACCACGCCATCTACATTCATTTGACGTTGCTGCCGTTCATCCCGAGCGCCGGCGAGTTGAAGACCAAACCGACCCAGCATTCGGTGAAGGAACTGCGCTCGATCGGCATTCAGCCGGACATCCTGCTGTGCCGCACCGACCGGCCAATCCCCAAGGAAGAGCGGCGCAAGCTCGGCCTGTTCTGCAATGTGCGCGAGACCGCCGTGATTGAGGCGCGCGACGTCGACAACATCTATGCCGTGCCCGAAGCCTATCACGCCGCCGGCCTCGACGACGAGGTGCTGGCGGCGTTCGGCATCGAACCCAGAATTCCGCCGGCGCTGCAGAGCTGGAATGTGATCAACGAGCGGGTGCGCAATCCCGAAGGCGCGGTGACTATCGCGATCGTCGGCAAATACACCGGCATGAAGGACGCCTACAAATCGCTGATCGAGGCGTTGTCGCACGGCGGCATCGCCAACAAGGTCAAGGTCAACCTCGACTGGATCGAGAGCGAGGTGTTCGAGAACGAGGACCCCGCGCCGTTCCTCGAGCACGTCAACGGCATCCTGGTGCCCGGCGGCTTTGGCCAGCGCGGCGCGGAGGGCAAAATCCGCGCGGCGCAGTTCGCACGCGAACGCGACGTGCCGTATTTCGGCATCTGCTTCGGAATGCAGATGGCGGTGATCGAAGCCGCGCGCAATCTCGTCGGCATCGAGGAAGCGAACTCCACCGAGTTCGGCCCGACGCCGGAGCCGCTGGTCGGCCTGATGACGGAATGGCTGCGCGGCAACGAGCTGGAGAAGCGCTCAAAGGTCGGCGATCTCGGCGGCACCATGCGGCTCGGCGCCTATCCGGCGGCGCTCAAGCGCGGCAGCCGGGTGTCGGAAGTCTATGGCGGCGCAACCGAGATCTCGGAGCGCCATCGTCATCGGTACGAGGTCAACACCGCCTACAAGGACCGGCTCGAACAGCATGGCCTGCGTTTCTCCGGCCTCTCGCCCGACGGTGTGCTGCCGGAGATCGTCGAATATGAGGACCATCCCTGGTTCATCGGGGTGCAATTCCATCCCGAACTGAAGTCGCGGCCGTTCGAACCGCATCCGCTGTTCGCGTCGTTCATCCAGGCCGCGATGGTGCAGTCGCGGCTGGTTTGATGCCATGCATTGGCGGCCTTTGACGAACGCCGCGATTGTTGCGACAAAACGATCCTCCATACCGCAAGAAGAGAGATCAGGGAGTTAAGTCGATGATCTACGAGACCCGTGTCTATCGCTGCCTGCCGGGACGCCTGCCGGCGCTGTTGAAGCGCTTCGAAACCATCACGCTGAAACTTTGGGAAAAGCACGGCATCAAGCAGGCCGGGTTCTTCACCACGCTGGTCGGCGAATCCAATCAGGAATTGACCTATTTGCTGGCGTGGGAATCGCTTGCCGATCGCGAGAAGAAATGGACTGCGTTCCAAAGCGATCCCGAATGGATCACGGCGCGCGCCAAGACCGAGGAAGACGGCCAGATCGTCGGCAACATCGTCAATCAACTGCTGGTGCCGACCGCCTTCTCCTCGGTGAAGTAACCGGCCTTTCGAAGGCCTGAGTTCTCGTCGAATGCCTCATGGTCTCGACCATATCGTTCACGCCATCCGCGATCTCGACGCGGCTGGCGAATTCTATGGCCGCGCCGGCTTCACCGTCGGCGCGCGCAATCGTCATCCCTGGGGAACGCACAACCGGATTGTGCAATTCCCCGGCGTGTTCATCGAACTGGTCAATGTCGGTGAGCCCGAACTGATTACGACAGGCGGGCCGGGTTCGTTTTCATTCGGCGGCTTTATCCGCGACTTCCTCGCGCGCGACGAGGGGTTGGCGATGCTGGTGCTGGAGGGCAGGGGCGCGGCCGCGGATGCCGCAGCATTCCGTGCCACCGGCATCGGCGATTTCGACGTGTTCGATTTCGAGCGTCAGGCCAAACGTCCGGACGGCTCGACCGTGAAGGTCGCGTTCTCGCTGGCGTTCGCGGCCGACGCGAAGGCGCCGGACACCGGATATTTCACGTGCCAGCAGCATTATCCGGAGAATTTCTGGAATCCGGCATTCCAGGCGCATCCAAATGGCGTGACGGGGATCGCAGGTGTCATCCTGGTCTCCGAGAAACCGGAAGACCATCGCCACTTCCTCGGCGCGTTTTCCAGTGTAGGAGAAGTGATGTCGACCGCGAGCGGAATTTCCGTCCGGACCGAGCGCGGTGAAATTCAGGTCATGAATCCGTCGGCCTACAGGGCGTATGCCGGAACCGAGCCGCCCAAGCTGACGCGTGGGGCGCGTCTTGCAGCGATACGTTTCATGGCCGGCGACAAGGCGAAAGCCATGTCCACGCTCAAAAAGGGTGACATCGCCGTTGTCGAACGCGACGGCAATATTGTCGTTCTGCCGGATACAGCCGTTGGCGCAACCCTCATATTCGAAACGTCCAAAGCGGGTTGATCCGGCTGGCTCAGCCCGGCATGGTCGGGCAGGAAAATAAGGAAAATGCCTTGAACGACAAAACCTCGGCCGCGGCAATTGTACCCGTGGGATCGGTCAAATTCGGCAATGATCTGCCGATTTCGATCATCGCCGGCCCATGCCAACTCGAGAGCCGCGCGCATGCGCTCGAAGTCGCATCCGCGCTGAAGGAGATCGCGGCGCGGCTGAAAATCGGTCTCGTCTACAAGACGTCGTTCGACAAGGCCAACCGCACCAGCGTATCTGCCGCGCGTGGTATCGGTCTTGCGCAGGCGTTGCCGATCTTTGCCGAGATACGCTCATCGCTGGGATTGCCGGTGTTGACCGATGTCCACGAGGCCGCGCAATGCGCCGAGGTCGCGCAGGCGGTCGATGTGCTGCAGATCCCGGCGTTCCTGTGCCGGCAGACAGATCTGCTGTTGGCGGCGGCGGCGACCGGCAAGGTCGTCAATGTCAAGAAGGGGCAGTTCCTGGCGCCGTGGGACATGGCGAATGTCGTCGCCAAGATCACCGGCGCCGGCAATCGCGATGTGCTGGTCACCGAGCGCGGCGCATCGTTCGGCTACAACACGCTGGTGTCGGACATGCGGGCGCTGCCGATCCTGGCGCGCACCACCGGCGCGCCGGTGATCTTCGACGCCACCCATTCGGTGCAGCAGCCCGGCGGCAAGGGCACGTCCTCCGGCGGCGAGCGCGAGTTCGTGCCGGTGCTGGCGCGCGCCGCCGTCGCGGTCGGCGTCGCCGGCGTCTTCATCGAAACTCATCCCGATCCCGATCACGCGCCGTCGGATGGTCCCAACATGGTGCCGCTGCGCGAGTTCGAAGACCTGGTGAAGACATTGATGGCGTTCGATGCGCTGGCCAAGAATGTAGCGCGCTGATGTCGCCAACAAGGGCTGCGGCCTCGCTGAGCCGCGTATGCCGCCGGTCCTGAATATCATTGCGCTTGCGACGTTCGCGGCGAGCCTGTCGGCGCGGGCGCTCGATCCGGTGCTGCCGCATGTCGCCAGCGATTTCAACGTCAGCATTGCCGCGGCGGCGGGTTTCGCCTCGGTGTTTGCATTCACCTTCGCCGTCATCCAGCCGGTGCTGGGCGCCGCGGCGGATTTGTTCGGCAAGGCGCGCCTCATCATCGTATGTCTGGTGCTGCTTGGCCTCGCCAACATTCTCGGCGCGCTGTCGTCGTCGTTTTCGCTGTTGTTCTCGACGCGGATTCTCGCGGGGATCGGCGCCGGCGGCGTATTTCCGATCGCACTTGGGTTGACCAGCGACCTGATTGCGCCGGACAAGCGTCAGGTTGCGATCGGCCGCACGCTGGCGGGCGCGATGACCGGCAACCTGCTCGGAGCATCGCTGTCGGGCCTGATCGGCGATTTCCTCGGCTGGCGCGGTGTGCTCGCCGTCCTCGGCTCGCTGGCGATCATCGCGTCGGTCGCCGTCGCCATCGGCTTTCGCGGCGGCGCATTGAAGCGAGTGCCGGCAAAGGTCGATCTATCGATGCTCCGGCATGGCTATCGCACCATCTTTGCCAATCCGAACGCGAAAATCTGCTACTCGGCGGTGTTTATCGAAGGCTGCTGCGTGCTCGGCCTGTTTCCCTATGTCGCGTCGTTTCTGTTCGAGCAGGGCGTCACCAGCCTTTCCATCAGCGGGCTCGTGATCGCCGGCTTTGCGGTCGGCGGACTGTTCTACACCTTGAGCGTGTCGCGGTTTCTGCCGCGGCTCGGCGTCAACGGCATGATGATTTCAGGCGCCGTGCTGATGGGCCTGCAACTCGTCATCGTCGCCTTCGGCCCGCGCTGGCAGCTCCAGGCCCTCAGCTTCATCGCGATGGGCTGGGGCTTCTACATGATCCACGGATCGCTGCAGGTGTTTGCCAGCGAACTCTCGGTGGAAGCCCGCGCCACCGCGCTGTCGCTGCATTCGTTTTTCTTTTTCATGGGCCAGACCGTAGGTCCGATCGCGTACGGGTTTGGCATCCTGCATGCCGGCAAGGTACCGACCTTGCTGACGAGCGCGGTCATTATCACCGCGCTGGGCTTCGTCTGCGCGCGGTTGCTGCGCCAGACCAAACCTGCGGATGCGGCTGCAACATGATGCCGATATTCGTAAGTCGGTATCAGGTGGTGGCTGCCATGAGATATTCGATAATCGAGACGACCGTCACGTAGGCGATGGCGCCAAAAGCCAACAGCGCGAACGCGAGCCACACCCATAAGGGTGACGGTTCTCTGGCCTTCTTGATTGCCATTTGATGGCCCGTATCCGCTGCAGGGCGTTGGTTCAGAAATGAACTTCGGGTTTCCCCGAGCAAGCGATCACGATATCGAAGCAATTCGGGTGCCAGTGGCAAGCGAAATAGGTGAATAGCGTCAGGATGACGCATATGCGCATGCGAAGGCATCATTTGGCTGCACCCATGGCATGGGGATTGCTTCGTTTCGATCGAACAAGGAAGCGATCGTGGACGTCCAGGTTACCCTTTCGACCAGCACCAGCGCCAAGGCCAGAAATACCGGTTACGCCACGCAACCTCCGCTGCAGCGCTTCCTGACCCGCTGCTACGAAGAATTCAGGGCAGACGATTCCGGCGCCGTCGCCGACTATATCCCCGAGCTGAAGCGGGCCAATCCGGCGCATTTCGGGATCGGCCTCGTCACCATCGACGGCCATATTTATGAGGTCGGCGACAGCGCCGTGCCTTTTACCATTCAGTCGGTTTCCAAGGCCTTCGTGTTTGCCCTTGCGCTGGAGATGGTGGGGGAAGAGCGCGTCGCGGCTGCGATCGGAGTTGAGCCCAGCGGCGAGGCCTTCAATTCGATCCGGCTCACCAACGACAATCGGCCGTTCAATCCCATGGTCAATGCGGGCGCGATCGCATGTTCCGGATTGATCCATCAGGTCGACGGCGCGGCGGCGTTCGAGCGCATCCGGGAGAAGCTGAGTGAATTCGCCGGCCGCGAGCTCGGCGTCGACGACGCCGTACATGCTTCCGAAGTTACCACCGGCAATCGCAATCGGGCGATCGCCTGGCTGCTGCGGAATTATTCTGTCGTGCTGGGCGACGTCGATGCCGTGCTGGATACTTACTTCCGGCAATGTGCCGTGCTGGTCACCGCGCGCGATCTCGCGGTCATGGCGGCGACATTGGCCAACCGCGGCGTCAATCCGGTTACCGGCGTTCAGGTGATCACGCCGCATGTCGTAGCCCGTACGCTTTCGGTGATGACGAGTTCGGGGATGTATGACTATGCCGGCGAATGGATTTATCGCGTCGGCATTCCGGCCAAGAGCGGCGTCGGCGGCGGCATCGTCGCAGCGCTACCGTCGCAGATCGGGCTTGGTACCTTCTCGCCGTGTCTCGACAGCCATGGCAACAGCGTGCGCGGGCTCAGGGTATGCGAGGCGCTGTCGGCGCAGTTCGATCTCCATATGCTCAACCGCAGCGCCGATGTTCGCACCTGCATCATCGCGGATTACGATGTTTTCGGCATTTCCTCGCGCCGCAGCCGCCAGCCTCACGAACAGCAGATCCTCGACGAGCATCACAGCGACATCCGTGTCATCGAACTGGTGGGCGCGCTCAACTTCGCGGCCATCGATTACGTCACGCGAAGGCTCTCCGGCGAGCCGCCGAACGCACCGCTCCTCATTCTCGATTTCCGCCGCGTGCCCGACATCACCGCGGCGGGCGCGCGGCTGTTGGGTGAGAACCTCACGATCCTCGGCAATAACGGCATCACGGCGATCCTGACAGGTTTCGAGGCGGCGTCGCCGGTGTGGGAGGCGGTCCGCGCGCAAACCGACGAACCGCGAAGGCTGCGACGCTTCGCGCTTCTGGATGACGCCATCGAATGGGCCGAGGATCAGGTGATCTACCGGCACGGCGGCTTCACGCCCTTGAAGGAGACCTCGCATCTCGGCGAGCAGGCGCTGCTGGCGGAACTGTCCGCGGATGAGATCGCGGCATTGGCCGAACTTTCAACCGCGCGCCGCTATGAAGCGGGCCAGCGCATCATCAGCGCCGGCGAGCCGGCCAATTCACTGTTCTTTCTCCAGAGCGGCATGGTCAGCGTCAAATTGCCGAGCGGCGTGCGTCTCGCGTCGCTCGGGCCCGGAATGGAATTTGGCGAAATGGCCATCCTCGAGCACAAGCGCAGCGCGGATGTCTGGGCCGATACGCCGGTCAAATGCCTGGAACTGCCGCTCGACGCCTTTGCCGACTACCGCAAGCTCCGCCCCCAGATCGCGCTGCAGATCATGCGCAATCTTTCCGCGCTGTTGGCGCGGCGTCTGATCCTTGCAAACGCCAAGGTCGATCTCCTCAGCGCGTATTAGCTGTTCCGATTATTTGGGCAGGATCATCCGCGCGCTCGTTCGACCTCTTCGAATGCATTGCCTGCACGCGTTGGCTGCCAGATGCGAAGGTAACATAGGACGGATGGCGGCGGGCTTTCGCCAGTAACCATTACAGCCGTTATTTGCCTTGGCCCGAATTCGATTGGCAAATCGTGCTACTATCTCCCGCTATTTCTAGGGGAAATGCGCGGCCGGCCAGGGGTCTCAACGTCGAAGACGTCAGATCATCCGCGCGGAACATAGCTTTTCATCCAAGTGGAATTACGATGACGACATTCGTGACAAGGCTTGCAGCCGTATTGATGGCGACGCTTGCGCTCTGCGATCTAAGTTTCGCGCAATCGCGTCGAACGCGGAACGAAGCGCTGCCTTCAGAGGCGCAGCTCCGGGAAAAGCTCAATGCCTGGACGATTGGTCTGGCCGGGGGTCTTCTGGAAGGTGCACCCATCCGTTTCGCGACAGACATTGCGCGCGTCGTGAATGACGGCGGCACCATGCATGTTCTTCCAATCGTAACCCGCGGCCCCACCGAAAACGTCAATGATCTTCTGTATCTCAGGGGGGTCGATGCGGCCGTCATCAACAGTGACTCACTCGAAGAGTACAAGTCTCAGGTGCCGCAAATTCAGCAGCGCATTGTTTATTTGCTGAATCTGTTTCCTTCCGAATTGCACGTCTTCGTTCGGCCGGAGATTAAATCGCTTGCGGACTTGGCCGGCAAGAAAGTCAACTTCAATACGCAGGGCACCGCCGCCGCCTATTCCGGTCCCCTGATTTTCAGCCGCCTCGGCCTCGAGGTCGAGAAGATGTTTATCCCGCACCCGGTAGCGCTCGAGCAAATGAAGCGCGGAGAGATTGCCGGCGTCGTCTTTGTGACGTCGAAGCCGGTGGACGCGTTCGTCAAGGGAAAATGGGAGGAGGGCTTCAAATTCCTGCCGGTCGAGTACGGTTCGAAATTCGAAGACTATTATCTGCCCTCGTATCTTGACCCGGCGGATTATCCCAACCTTGTCGCCAAAGGCGAGCGGATCGCCACGATTGCGGTTCCCACGATTCTTGCTTCGTATAACTGGCGCCCTGGCTCGCCGCGCTATCGCCGTGTGTCGCGCTTTGTCGAGGAGCTCTTCAGTCGATCCAACAAACTGCAGTCGCCCGGCTTCGACGCCAAATGGAAGGACGTCAATCTGACCGCACGAGCCCCGGGCCTGGAGCGCTTTCGAGCCGCTCAGGAGTGGCTCGATCGTGCGAATTCTACCAAGCAAAGTGGGAATCCGTGATGCGGGCGCCGCTGATCGCCATCGTTCTCTCGGGTGTCGGCGGTGCCGTTTGCGCTCAGCCTGTGAGCGATGTGGTCAAGGACCTGGAAGCTTGCTTTCAATTAGCTCGCGCCGCGGACGCGATTTGCTCCGACCCGAAAAATGGTGCGGCGGAGCGCCTGGATTGCCTGCGAAAGGCCCGCACATCCCAGCTTGAATGCCTGGATCATGTTTCCCGAGGAATGTCTGCTGAATCTGCACCGGCGGAAAAGTCCGCAGGAACCGGCGCGCCGGAAATGCCCTCAGCGGCTGTCTCGCCGAACAAGCCCGCCGGGAGTGGCGCGGCGGAAATGCCCTCGGCAGCCGTCTCGCCGGACAAGCCCACCAGCGCCGCCGCGCCGAGTTCGTCTCAAGCAACAGTTCCATCTGACGTGGCGACTGGAGCGGTCTCGCCAGACGTGCCTACCAGGGCCGTTAATGTCCCGTCAAAACCACCGGACACCAACTGGCTCGTCAGTGAAACGACCTCACCGGTGGATTATACGCCTCTGCTCACGGCCATGACCCGCTTGCCGGCCAGCTTGAAACACACGCCGAACACGCTCGCTGTTCGATGTCGTGGAGGACACACCGAACTCCTGGTCCGCACGGGAGGAACATGGCGGGTGTCGCGCGCCAGGGAAGTCCAAATCGAATATCAAATCAACGACCAGCCCGCTGTCAGGCTGGCTTGGGCCGCGTCTGCTGACGGAAAGACCGCGATTTACAAGGACGATGCGGTCGGGCTTCTGCAATCGCTGCCGGAAGGCGCACGACTGAAGATCAATGTGCTCGATGGGCCGGATACCAGCTACGAAGCGACGTTCCCGCTCGCCGGACTGGATGCCGTTCGAGAAAAAATTGCAGCGGCGTGCAAGTGGCCGCCAGCAGCCAACAAGAAGTCATCGGAGAAACGCTAAGCCGGGATTGTCGAAATCGACATTCCAGGCTTGGCGGTCGGCAGGCTTAGAGCGTTTTCCAGCGAAGTGGATGCCGGTTCGCGTGAAGAAAACGCGTCAAAAAAGAAATAGAGTCCCGTTCCGATTCAATCGGAACGGAAAAGGCTCTAGCGCTCGGTACGTCTGTTTACGGCCGGACGTAGCTCCAGCCCTTCTCCTGCAGCTCCATCAACCGGACGACGCCTGACGGAACGAGGACGGCCTCGGAGAGTACATTGACCGGCTGGCCCTCTTTTTTCTCCATGCCTTCCTTGGTGTTGTTGCAGGCGGAGAACTGAATCTTGCTGGGAAATGCAGCATCCTTCAAACTCTTGATGCGGTCCTTTACCGGCGACGTATCGGCACGCAGCATGTGCAGGCCAGGGCCGTAGGTGACGACATCCACGTCTACGTCCTGGCCCTTGGCGCGGTAATATTCGATGACGTTGGTGGCGTTGTTCAGCGCAAGGTTCATCAGCGCCGCATCGTTCTGATCGACTTGAATGGCGACACGATGAGGTTTTTCAGAACCCTGCGTTTTCTTGTCAACTGCAGAAGCTGTTGAGATCAGCGATACCGAGGCAATCACTACGAATATCGCCTGACGAAACCATTTTTGCATGGCAAACTCCTTTAAACTCAAATACTTGTCTTGAAGCGAACCAGAGTAACATCGTCCAAGTCAACAGGAATCTCACCCGCGTCAAGCAAGATGATACCGGCGTTGCTTCATGCTGAACGCGCCGATGTCCGTCAACGATCACACGCTGAAGTCGTAGCCTCATCGCGACGTGAGCTTTGCGCGTTCGCCGAGACAGACCCGCGCGGGCGGACGTTGCCCGGCACATTCACGTCAACATTGGCTATCGTTCACGCCTTGATGGCCGGCGTGATCACCCCCGCCCGCGATAGGGCGCGACGCCCTGGTCGGGAATCCACATGCCCTTTGGCAATTTGCCGGTCTGCCAGAACACGTCGATCGGGATGCCGCCGCGCGGATACCAGTAGCCGCCGATGCGCAGCCATTTCGGCTTGATCTCGGCTGCGATCCGCTTGCCGATCATGACCGTGCAGTCCTCGTGGAACGCGCCGTGATTGCGAAAACTCGCGACATATAGTTTCAGGGATTTCGATTCCAGCAGCCATTGCCCCGGCACATAGTCGATCACGAGATGCGCGAAATCCGGCTGTCCGGTGACCGGGCAGAGCGAGGTGAATTCCGGCGTGGTGAACCGCACCACGTAGTTCGTATCCTTTTGCGGATTGGGCACGCTGTCGAGCGTTGCCTTTTCGGGGCTGTCGGGCCATTCCACGGCGCGGCCGAGCTGCAATGATTTTCGAGCCATCGTTATATCCATGTGCAAGCGGTGACATGGACGCAAGCGGGCATCGTCGTCAACCGTCAACGGGACAAAGGATCTGCCAGGAAGCGCACCAATGATCGGCGCTCGGCCGCATCCTCGATGCCGCGTATCGACATCCAGAGACCCGGAAACATGTCGGCGGGATCGGCGAGGAAGGTTTCGAGGCGCTGCGCGTCCCAGCGCTGACCGGCATCGCGCGCCTTGCGCAGCACCGGCGAATAATCGAAGGCGGCATCGCCGCCGACCTTGCGTCCGATTATCCCAGCGAGATTGGGGCCCGGGAGGCCTCGCTCGGCCGGGTCGAGACTGTGGCAGGCGCGGCAGGGCGCGAATAAACGCGTGCCGTCTTCCGCTGCGGCTGACGGAGCGGCCGTCAAAATGAAGAGCAACAATGAGGCCGCTAAAAATCTCACGCAGGCGCGACAGTCTGTATCACGACCAGGCGGTCGGTGCCGGACTCGGCGCCCCAGGTTTCGCCGGGTTTGCCGTCGAGCTGCCGCACATTCGCGCCAGGCCTGTCGCTGGGGAAGATTTTGAATTTCTCCGTTAGCGGATCAAAGCGCACGATCGCGTTGGCCGAGAAATCGGTGAGCCAGACCTTGTCCTTGTCATCGACATAGACCGCATAGGTGCGCGGGCTGTCGCCCGGCAGCTTCCATGCCTTCCAGGAACCGTCCGCGGGATCGTGCACCGACACATTG
>Ga0137409_10004272_pt1 | contig 15020 bp, 11 predicted proteins | sample CZODoug1_16funga_FD_122059 | JGI IMG/M metagenome (GOLD analysis project Ga0137409, IMG submission 122059) | Vadose zone soil fungal communities from Angelo Coast Range Reserve, California, USA - CZODoug1_16fungal (Hybrid Assembly) | ecosystem: Environmental > Terrestrial > Soil > Vadose zone... | reverse complement strand
GGCTGAGTTGACGGGCGCCGAATCCGGATTGATTACTTCTGGCGCGGCCGGGTCAATGGCTGCATCAACCGCGGCATGTATGGCCGGCAGCGATCCGCAAAAGATATGGCAGTTGCCGGACACGACCGGAATGAAACACGAAGTCATCATGGCTGGTGGACGCAGCGCGTTCGATAGCGCCATTCGGTTGACTGGCGCGAAGTTGGTGCTCGTCGAATCTTCCGAAGAAATTGCGAACGCAATCAACGACAAGACGGCGATGATTTATACGACCGATCTTGGCGATAAGCTCACGCGCCAGCTCGGAATCGCGAAAGCGCACAATGTGCCCATGCTGCTCGATGATGCCGCGGGAATTCCACCAGCCGACAAACTCAAGCTGTACGCTCAAATGAAAATTGATTTGTACACATTTTCCGGCGGCAAGGGATTGCAAGGCCCGCAGTGTAGCGGCGTTCTTTTGGGTAGAAAGGATTTGATCGACGCGGCGTTGCGCAACTCCGCTCCTTGGGAAGGAGCCGTTTGCCGCTCGATGAAAGTTGGCAAGGAGGAAGTGATTGGCGCCCTGACCGCGGTGGAAACCTGGCTGAAAATCGATCCGAAAAAACTCTACGACGAATGGAATGCGCGCGTGGATCGCATCGCGAAACTTGTGGAAACCGTGCCCGGTGTTACTACCAACATCTATATTCCGGACGATGGGAATCGTTTTCCGACTTTGAAGGTTTCCTGGGACCAGCAGGCTTGGGGCTTTACGATTACGGACTGCGTTCAGAGATTGAGGGCTGGTGATCCGGTAATTGAAGTACTTGGTGCGGACAACCCAAGTCTTGTGCCGGCTGTGCGCGAGGGAATTCAAAAGGCGAAGCCCGATAGAAAGGAACGACCGCAGGTTGATCACATTGAACTCGTGTCCATGACGATTCAACCGGGCGAAGAAATGATTGTGGGGCAAAGGTTGCGTGAGATTTTGAGCGCAGCGCGCAAAGGAAAAGCCGCATGAAGCCGCTCGCAGCAGCATTGCTTCTGTTTTGCGCCACAAGTGTTGCCGCACAAATCAAGGCCGTATCGCCAAAGAGCGCAGCCAACTCGGCGAACACATTAAGCTCTCCCGGCGTTCTTGCCGATGGCTATCTTTACCTTTCCGGACAAGGCCCGCGTCGCGCAGACGGCAGCTTGCCCCCCGATACAGCCGGGCAAATTCGCCAAGCCTTGGACAACGTAAAAGCCGTTGTGGAATCCGCTGCCCTTACGATGGACCACATGGTCTATCTTCAGATTTATCTGGAAGACATAACCGCTTCCGCCGAAGTGAACAAAGTATTCGCAGAGTATTTTCCCAACGCACCGCCGGCGCGTGCGGTTCTCGGCGTAGCCAAGGTGCCAGAGTCGCCGCTCGAGATCACGGCCGTCGCCGTTGAAAACGCCGCCGATAGGAAATCCGTTGTTTTTCCCGGTGATAAACAAATGCCTGGCTACTCCAGCGCAGTCCTGACCCACGATCGATTATTTGTTTCAACGATGCTGGGGACGGATCCGTTGACGGGGAAAATTCCAGACGACCCAGCCGCGCAGGTCAAACTGGCGCTCGATAAGCTGCGAGAAGTCGTCGAGCGTGCAGGCTTAAAACTGGCCAATATGGTCTTCGTCAATCCTTACTTAACTCATGAAATTCCGATGGGCGTTATGAACAAAGAATATGCGAGCCGCTTCGAATTCGGAAATACTCCCGGTCGCGCGACGATTCAAGTGTCGAGCCTGCCCGATGGCGCGCACATCGCCTACACCGGCATCGCAGTGCGTGACTTGAGCCAACGTCACGCGATTCGCCCGAAGAATATGCCGCCGAGTCCGACGGCGAGTCCCTGTGTATTTGCAGGCGACACGTTGTACTGTTCCGCGAAGAGCGGATTCATTCCCGGACCCAACTCCGGCGTCTATGCCGCGACGACGTCCCATCAGGCGCATCAAACGATGCGAAATCAGCTGGACAATCTGGAAGAAGCGGAGATGAAATTCGATCAGGTTGTTTTTACCACGGTCTATCTCGATGATCTGTCGGACATGCCGCTCTTTGAAAAGGTCTATCGCAAATACTTCACCGCAATTGCTCCCGCGCGAGTCAATGTGCAGCAGATTGCGCCGCATGATCGAAAACCGAATGACGAAGAGGAATATCCAGACTTGGAGCAGATGTCGCTGATCGCGGTTCGCACCCATCCCAAACAATAGCTAGATTGCCGGCGTACTCTGCGATCAGTTGGTGGTCTTTCGCTTTTGCGGTTCCTTTTGCTGAAGTTGTGCCAGATACGGGACAAACCCGCGCACTTTTGTTCGTAGTTTGTAGACGGAAGTCGTCGCCGTGATGTATAGCGTCCGGTAATCGTTATCACCCCAAATCAAGTTTGCGGGTTGTTCTGGCATTTCGATCGTGCCGAGGTGATGTCCTTCGGCGTCCCAAATCCAGATTCCCTTCGGCCCGGTGACGTAAAGGTTGCCCGCTTCGTCCACACGCATGCCGTCCGGAACTCCTTCGTGCTTGCCGCCCGGCTCCGCGCCGAAAATGCGACCGTTCGAAAGCGAGCCATCGGAGCCAACGTTGTACGCCCGAATGTTGCGCTGTTCGCTGTCGTCGACGTAGAAGCGCTTTCCATCAGGCGAGAAGGCGAGGCCGTTTGGCTGCGTTAGCTCCTTCGTGAGCAGACGGACATTCCCCTTGTCGTCCAGCCGGTACACGCCTTGAAACGGTATCTCCTGCGCTTCGCCTTTTACGAGATCGAGCGTCGGATCCGTAAAATAAATCGCTCCGTCCGGCCCGGTGATCACGTCATTGGGGCTGTTAAATTTCTTTCCTTCGAATTTGTCCGCAAGAATTGTGTATTTCCCGTCAGGCGTTACGGCAATAATCGCGCGCAGCACGCTAGCGCAATCTATCAGCCTGTGTTTGCGATCGTACGCGTTTCCGTCCGGATCGCCCAAGCCAATCAGGTCTTCCTTCTGGCCAGCCATCGTGACTTTATAGATTTTGTTCTGCTCTTCGTCGCTGACGTACAGGAATCCTCGTTCGTCCCAAACCGGACCCTCCGTGAATCCAAAGCCGCCAGCGACTTTCGAAAGCTGCGCCTTGCTGTCAATCAAGTCCCAGAATGTCGGGCTCTCCGCTTTCAATGAAAATGTGCGCGTCTCGGTTTGCGCTTCCGCTGTTGAAAAAATCGGAACCACGGCGCAAAGCCAGAACAAAGTCGTCGATGCCCGGCGGCTACAAAAATAGCTCATTCGTTTCCCCTAACTTCTCATCTCTTGTGAGTTCAGGCGCGATACGCCTGCGTTCGCCTCGACGCACGATTTCAGTCTTCTTCCCGATCGTCCTTAGTACTCCGGCCGGATTTTTCTTCCGCCAAAGAAAACAGAAAATTCACCAGATCGTCGAGCTCCGCCGAAGAAAGTTTCGTTCCGTAATCGGCAGGCATTGGCGATTGTTCCCGATAGGTCAAGCTTGCGAGCGACGACTTGTTCAAGAGATGGAGCGTACCGTCGGGCGTCAGCAGTTGAAGCGAAAAATTATCTTCATTGCGCGCGATTCCTTCCAATGTGCTGCCTGCGGAGAGAGTCGCCACAACCGTTCGATGACGCGGGTCAAGATCACGGTTGGGTGCGACGATTGCATTGCGAACCGATTCCGGCGACCGGCCGCGCGCATATCCATCCAGATTGGCGGCAAAAAATCCACCTTCGCCGCGCGCCATGTGGCAGCTCGCGCAGCTGCCCTTGTTGAAGAAAATCTCGCGGCCGTGTCGCGCGTCGCCCGTCAGCTTTGCGGCGGCGGTTGCCCCTTGCAGTGTTCGAAGGTGGGCGACAACCGCGTTCCGCGTTTTCGTGTCCAGGAAACGGAACGAGGGCATCGACGTGTTCGGAATACCCTTTTGCAAAATCTGCACCACCGTGGCATCGGAAAGCTGGCGCACTTGCGGCCGCGTCACAATGTCCGGCGCACGCTCGCCGCCTTTGCCGTCGAGCCCGTGGCATCCGGCGCAGTTCGCGGAATAGGCCTTGGCGCCTGCCGCCGAAAAAGCGGATTTGTCTTTCGAAGGAGAAGAAGGAGTGGCCTTGCTTTGGCCCGACGCATCGATGCGGTATATCAGCAGCAAAGCAACGCCAAGTACGAGCAAAGCGAACAATTTGCGCGGCCTCGCCGGCACGAACCGATTTTGTTCAATTCTGAACAGCCATTTTCGGCCAATGAAAGTCGTCAAAAACAGTCTCCAAGCGTCAACGCGAATGCCACCTCGTCTATACACCAGGTGACCTGAACCGTGTCAAATCATTTCGCGCATCGTGCGAAAAGAAATGCCGGCTGCACCGTGACCGGATTCGAATTTAGCGGAATCGCATCCGAGTTTTCGTTTGCCTCTCCGTTACGCGCCGTCGTGCCGAAATCTCCTCTTTCAATCGATTTAAGAGTAGTGATAAAGTGCGCCATCCAAATCTTTTCTGGGGGAGCCATGATCCATCGCCCGCGCATCACGCATCGTTTTCTGGCCGGCACTCTCTCTCTTGCTCTCGTCGCCATGCTGGCGGCAATTGTATCGACCCAAGGTCGCCGCGTTGCCGCCCAGGGTACCGTTGCGTCCGCGCCTTTAGCACCAGAACAGCTGCTCAACGACTTTCGCCATGTGGAAGTCGCATCCGTTTCGGATGCGGCGGAGCAGATCCTTGGCAAGAAGATCTACATGTCTCACCGCATGCAGGCAATTTTTCCCACGAAATTTGCCGGTTACGCTGTGACGGTCCTCCTCAAGAAAGACGAGGGTAACAAAGATCCGAACGCGTTGGCAGGCATGATGGCAGCTATCGACGGCGGCGCAAAAGATTCCGTCTATGTGATGACCGTCGAAGACGGAGCGGACATTGCGGGCATGGGCGGCCTGATGGGCACGACGATGTACTCGCGCGGGTATGTCGGAGCCATCGTGGATGGCGGCGTACGGGACGTCGCGCAGCTCAAACGCATTGGATTTCCGGTCTATGCCCTGGGGCCCGTGCCATCCACTTCAGTGGGCCACTACAAATTCGGCGGCGCGAATGTTCCGCTGATGTGCGACGGGGTTCAGGTGCAGCCCGGCGACATCGTGGCGGCCGACGCGGACGGCGTAGTCGTCGTGCCTCGCGCCAGGGCGGAAGAAATCCTGGCACTTGCGCAGCAAATGGATTTCAAAGAGCACTCGATGTATCCCTTTATTGAAAAATTCAGATCGCTTCAGGAAGCCGTAAAGAAATTCGGAAGAATTTGAGTTGGATTGAGGAGGCGCGCCATGCCAGTTTCTCCAAAGCGAACGTACAACATCACGTCGGTGCAGCGTTGCCTGCGCCTGCTGAGTCTATTTTCCGAGGCGCCGGGCGGTTTGTCTGCCACCGAAGTAACGAAACTTTCCGGCTTGCCGGTCAGCACGGTTCACAGGTTCCTCGTCAACCTGCAAGAGGCGCGCTTTCTCGATTGCAGCGCCAAAGGAAAATACCATCTTGGTATGGCATGTTTTTCCATCGGCCACGCAGCCTTAGGGCAGTTGGACATTCGAAGGCTGAGCCTTCCGTACTTGCAGGCCCTCAATCAGCACACACGCGAAACAATCCACCTGACCGTGCGGCAGGGACAGACCGCTGTCTACGTCGAAAAACTCGACTCGCCGGAACATCTTCGAATTTTTTCGCGGATTGGTGCCCTCGTTCCGCTCTATTGCACTGCAGTAGGAAAGGTCCTGCTGGCCTACATGCCACAAGCCGAACTCGAAACAATTCTCTTGCAAATTGAACCGCGGCGTTTGACTGCCAACACGATTGCCAGCCGCCAGGAGTTGGAGCAGCATTTGCACCGCGTGCGCAAGGCCGGCCATGCCTTCGATTTGGAAGAGCACGAGCCGCACATTCGCTGCGTCGCTGCGCCCATTTGGGATCACACCGGAGCCGTGAACGCGAGCCTGAGTCTGACCGCGCCCGCCGTGCGAATGGCCGTGCCGCGCCTGCGGCAACTCGCTCCGCTGATTCAGGAAGCGGGACTTCGAATTTCGCGCGAATTGGGCTATCAGGGTTCCGAAGTTGCCTCAGCGCGGAGCGCTCCAGAACGTTCCTCGAACCGGCTTCCCGGGCCGATTCAACGAGCAGCGATGGCGGCAACATTTCGATAAGTGAATTCTCCTGGAGCAAATGAAGACACGTCGGCGTATTTTCTAAACGGAGAGCACTGAGTGAGCGTTTGCTGTCACAAATTGGCCGTACTTGCCCTCCTCACAAGTGCTATTTCAGCGGAGTCCGCTGACGCGCAGGCGTCCGCGGATGCTCCCGTGTCTGCCGTCATTGATATAACCCACGCCGACTTGGTCGCGGCTCCTGTAGCCGCGAATTGGCCTTCCTACAATGGCGACTACACCGGCCGTCGCTTCACGAGCTTGAATCAGATTTCCCCATCCAACGTGGACCAAATGCGCGCGCAATGGGTTTTCCACGCAGCCAAGTCCGATGCGCTCGAAGTCACGCCGGTCGTGGTCAACGGCGTAATGTTCATCACCGTTGCGAATGACGCTTACGCCGTAGACGCGCGAACTGGCCGCACCATCTGGCACTATTCACGGCCGATTACGGAAGGCCTGATTGACGACGCTTCGAGTCACCACAATCGTGGAGTAGGTATATGGGGCAAGCGCGTTTTCATGAACACGGACAACGCCCACTTGCTGTGTCTCGATGCGCGTTCCGGAAATCTTTTGTGGGATGTGGCCTACGCGGACTGGAACAAAAATTACGGCGCGACCAGCGCTCCTCTGGTCGTTAAGGGCAAAGTTTTGGTGGGAACTTCCGGCGGCGATGATGGCGTTCGCGGGTTTGTCGCTGCCTATGACGCCGCGACCGGAAAACTGTTGTGGCGTTTTTGGACGATTCCCGGACCAGGCGAGCCTGGTTCAGAGAGCTGGCCCGGCGACATGTACCTGCATGCTGGCGGCACCACCTGGATGCCGGGCACCTACGACCCCGAACTGAACACTGTCTATTGGGGAACGAGCAATCCCTCGCCGGATTTCAATGGAGACCCGAGACCTGGCGACGACATCTACACCTGTAGTGTCGTGGCGCTCGATGCCGACACCGGCAAACTAAAATGGTATTTCCAATTCACCCCGCACGATCTCTACGATTACGACGCCACCGAAACCGCGGTTTTGGTCGACGCGGAGTTTAAAGGGAAACCGCGCAAGCTCCTTGTCGAAGCCAACCGCAACGGATTCGTCTACGTATTGGACCGCGTGACCGGCGAATTTCTTTCTGCCACTCGATTTGCAGAGAAGTTGAATTGGGCCAAAGGCATCGACGAAAAGGGCCGCCCAATTATTGATAAGGACAGCGCCAGGCCTACGCCGGAGGGTTCCAAGGTCTGTCCGGGATTTTCCGGCGCGACCAATTGGTTCTCGCCATCTTTCTATCCAGAAACACGCACTTTATTTTTCATTTCGCAGGAAGAGTGCACCATTTTTCTCTCCGGTCCGCAAACGTTCAAAGAAGGTGAAACGTATTACGGCACTGGTTCCCGCCATCCACTGGGCGAGCACGGTCAAAAAACTCTTCTGGCCTACGACCTCGATACCGCAACAATTCGCTGGCGGTATCCGCAGGCCAACGGCCGTTGGTCCGCCGCCGGCACGATGGCGACCGCCACCGGGCTCGTATTTTTTGGAGACAACAGTGAATCCTTCGAAGCCGTCGACGCAAAAAGCGGAAAACCGCTATGGCATTTCAATACTGGCCAGCCGATACACGCTTCACCCATGAGTTACGCGGTGAACGGCAAGCAGTACGTTGCCATCGCCGCGGGAAGTGACGTTCTTAGTTTTGCCTTGCCCTAGGAAATCAAATCTTGCTGAATCGCATTTCAAAGGAGGATTGCACATGTTTTCCAATCTAACGACTCGTCGCGGTTTCGCCGCAAAGTTGGCCGCTCTTCTGCCAGGCTTCGGACTCGCCGGTGTGGCTGCGGCGTCTCCGGCTCCTGAGCAAGCGCCGGGAGGGGTGCAAAAACTGAACGGTGACGGAAAGCCGTCCGACGGAAAGAGTTTCATCACGCCGCTGATTATTCACAACGGCCTCATCTATATCGCCGGACAAGGCGCGCATTCGCGCGGCGATAAATCTGACGCTGGAAAAACTCCCACCATCGAAATGCACACCAAGATGGTCATGGACGGCGTCAAAGGAACCATCGAAGCGGGCGGCGGCACCATGGACAGCATCCTTCAGCTCACCGTATTTCTTGCAAAGCTCGACTATTACGACGGCATGAATTCCGTTTTCAAAACGTATTTTCCAAACGGCGGTCCCGCGCGGACAACTGTCGCCGTCGCCGGACTTCCCGGCGAGTCGCTCGTCGAAATTAACTGCATCGCTGCGGTCGTCAAGAAAGGGGCATAGCTCCATGGTGTTCAAAGATCAATCGAATCGCAGAACGTTTCTCGGAATGCTCAGTGCGCTTTCAGCCGCCGTGCTCAGTCCGATCAAAACTTTCGGCATGCCCGCTGGCTCGACTCCTGCCGCGAGCAAGAAACTCACTGGCTTCGGGTCCACCGGAAATGTTTTCGGAGAACTCGGCGTCACGACGGTCATCAACGGGCAGGGAACCATGACCGTTCTTGGCGGCTCGCTCCCGCGGCCCGAAGTCGAAGAAATCATGGCCCTCGGTGGAAAACATTTCTGCAGCATTCCGGATCTCGAAGTCGCTGCCGGCAAGCGCATCGCCGAAATGTTGAAGCTGCCCGAAGGCTACGCCGCACTTGTCACCAGCGGCGCCGCGGCCGCCATGCAATCCGGGCTGGCCGGCATCCTCACTGGAAATAATCCGAAGTTCATCGAACAAATTCCAGACCTCACCGGCATGAAAACGGAAGTCATCATTCAAAAGTCGCATCGCAATCCATTCGATCATCAACTGCGCACTACAGGCGTCAAGCTCATCGTTGTGGAAACCGCCGACGACGTGAAGAAAGCCGTCAATCCGCAAACGGCAATGATGCATTTCTCCAACTTCGCCAATAACGAAGGCCAAATTAAAGTTGAAGAGTGGGTCAAGCTCGCTCATGAAAACAATATCCCGGCGTTCATCGACGCGGCTGCCGACACGCCTCCCGTCTCGCATCTCTGGGACTACGCCAACATGGGCTACGACCTGATCGCATTCAGCGGCGGCAAAGCAATGCGCGGCCCGCAGTGCGCCGGCTTGCTTATCGGCAAGAAAGACCTCGTCGCCAACGCGCTCCTCAACAATAGCCCGCACGAAGACACCATCGGCCGCAGCCAAAAAGTCGGCAAAGAAGAAATCGTCGGAATGGTTAAGGCAGTGGAAATGTTCCTGAAAGACGACCACGAGGCCCTAAACAAGGAATGGCAGCGCCGCCTCGAATATATTTCGTCTCAAATTACAAAAGTCCCGACGGTGACGACGTCCTATCCGCCCATGGAAATTGCCAACCACGTTCCCCATATGCGCATTAAATGGGACTCGAAAAAAATTCCGATGACCCCGCATGAGGTCGGAAAGGCTCTCCGCGACGGCAAGCCGTCCATCGTGCTCTCCACCGGCGAACACGGTGAAGCCCTTTCCCTGAACTCATTCATGCTCCAGCCCGGCGAGGAAAAAATCATCGCGGCGGAGCTGGTTAAGTTTTTCAAGGCCCATCAGGCCTAGCCCCATATTCAACGTCGCAACGACTCGCATTCGAATGCAGGAGCGCGCTTGACCGTCGAAAGAACGAGCCAGTTCCGCTGGTTGTTGATTTTTTGGTTGTTTGTCCTCAGCGCGGTCGCTTACCTCGATCGCGTCAATATTTCGATTGCCGGAACTCTGCTGGCGAGCGAGTTTCACCTTTCCAAAATTCAGCTCGGCTGGATTTTCAGTGCCTTCCTCGCCGGTTACGCCCTGTTCCAAACGCCCGGCGGCAGGCTGGCCGACAAATTGGGCGCGCGTCGCGTTCTCGCACTCGCCGTTCTTTGGTGGGGCATTTTTTCCGCGCTCATCGTTGTCGTTCCCAGCGGATTTCGCTTCGCATTATTCGCGTTTATGTCCCTGCGGTTCACATTGGGCGCGGGCGAAGCCGTCATGTACCCCGCATCCAATCAATTCGTCGCTCGCTGGATTCCCAGCTCCGAACGCGGCCTCGCCAACGGCCTGATTTTTGCCGGCGTAGGCGTTGGTGCCGCATTCACGCCGCCTCTAATCACCTACATCATGTTGCGTTACGGCTGGCGCATCCCTTTCGTCGTCTGCGCCGCGCTCGGCTTGGTCGTCGGCCTGGTCTGGTACTTCATCGCGCGCAACACTCCCGAAGAACACTCTCTCGTTTCTCCAAATGAACTCGCCAAAATCAAAGCCGGCCTTCCCATTTCATCTCTCGCAGAGAGACCAAAACTCATTTCCTGGGGACGCATGCTCCAAAGCAAGGAAGTCCTTGCCGTCACGATCAGCTACTTCACCTACGGTTACGTCGCTTGGATATTCTTCAGTTGGTTTTACATTTACCTCGCCGAGGTGCGCGGCCTTAACCCGAAGGCTAGCGCGATCTACTCCACGCTGCCTTTCGCCGCCATGGCAGCTTGCTCGCTGCTCGGTGGATTGGTGAATGACGCTTTGGCTAAGAAATGGGGCCCACGCGTGGGTCGATGTAGCATTGCGGTGTTAGCGCTTACTCTCGCGGCGATTTTTCTCATCGTCGGTTCCCGAGCTGAAAACACGCAAATTGCTGTATTTGTCCTCGCCGGCGGCGCTGGCGCGCTCTATCTCTCGCAGAGCTCGTTCTGGTCGGTGACGGCGGACATCGGCGGCACCTCAGCCGGAAGCGTCTCCGGCTTCATGAACATGGGCAATCAAATCGGTGGAATGATTACAGCCGTCTCGACCCCATGGATCGCGTCGCGCTTCGGCTGGACGTCCGCCTTCCTCGTCGCCGCAGGTTTAAGCTTGTGCGGAGCATTGGCTTGGCTGTTCGTAGACCCGCGCAAGCGGCTCGACACTATAGCTCCGTAACTCAAATCGTTGTCACATGTTATTCACATTTCCGAAATTCGTTCACAATCCCGTTACTCGCTGCAAACAAAGCACTTCGCCCGCCTACCGCCACCTTTTGTTCGCTCGCGCCCCCATTTTTAACATTCCTGAAACATCTCCGTAAGTAGTTGTTCACGTCCGGTTTGCTACTTTTCCCACGTTAAGTCTTGCATTACTCTGAATACGTCGTTGGTTCCATCCGGGGTGTAGCTATTTGCGAAAGTCATATGGAGGATCGAATGGGTAGGATGTTGTCAGCAGTGCTCATCTGCGCGCTCTTGGCCTGCGGGCCGCTGCGCGCCGACGATTCAAACACAGGAGACGCGGCAGCCAAGAATTCTCCCGCGGCTGCCACGGACAAGAAGGCCACCACACCAGCCGCAAAATTTGAAACCAACAAGACCGACGCCGCCAAGCCGGCGACGGACTATCGTGAAGAGATCGAAGAATTGCGCCAGTTGATGCGCGAACAATCGCAGCAACTCTCCGAGCAGCAAAAGCAGCTCGAACTTCTCCGCGAGCAGCTCAGCTCCACTCACAAAGCCGAAGTCTCTGCCCCGTCTGCAGCGGCCCCGGCTATGCCTGCCGCCGTTCACGTTGTTACGGGAGACATGGCCACCGCCATTCGCCCGCAAGCGGGAGCCTCGACTCCGGCCGCGCAAGACAAGCCGAAGACGGACGACTCGCCGAGCTCGATTCGCTATAAGGGAATCACCATTACCCCAGGCGGCTTCTTCGCCGCGGAAACGGTGTACCGCACCCGCGCCATCAGCGCCGACGACAACACGCCCTTCACCAGCACTCCGTTCAACGGCAACAGCCTCTCCAAAGTTTCCGAACTCAACTTTGGTGGCCGCCAGACCCGTATGAGCCTGCTCCTCGAAGGCAAACTCGGTAGCGCAAAAATCGGCGGCTTCCTCGAAGCCGATTTTCAGGGCGCCGGCACCACCTCCAACAGCCGTCAGAGCAACAGCTACGTTTTCCGTCAACGCCAGGCATTCGCGCAGGTCGCGATGGACAACGGTTTGACGATCACCGGCGGCCAGCAGTGGAGTCTCGCCACGGAAACCCGCAAGGGCATTACGAACCGTCAGGAAACGACGCCGCTCGTAATCGATCACCAGTACAGCGTCGGTTTCACCTGGGCTCGTCAATACGGACTCCGTGTCGTGAAAAGCTTCGGAGACAAGTTCGCTCTCGGCTTCTCCGTGGAAGGTCCGCAGACCACCCTCGGTGGCCGCGGCTTTTCGTCTATAGCGAACCGAATCGCTCTGGGCAGCAACACATTCGCGCTCGGTTCCACCAACACGAACTTCTTCGTCGACGCTCCGGGCCAAAGCGGCGGCTTGTTCAACGCCTTTGACCCAACCGGCTACACTCCCAACAAAGCGCCTGACTTTATCGTCAAGGCGGCTCTCGATCCCGGCTGGGGTCACTACGAACTGTTCGGAATCGTCAGCGAATTCCGCACGCGCATCTATCCCTGCGCCGTCGTTGGCACGAACGTTAACGACACGACAGCGCCGGGAACGCCAGCGACTGTGAATTGCGCCCCAGATCCGACGAACCCGGCTCCGGCCCCAAGCACGCTCGGTGCATTCAATGACTCGCGCACCGGCGGCGGCGCGGGCGCGAGCGCGCGAGTCCCTCTGTTCAATAAGAAGCTGGACGCGGCCCTGAAGTTCACCGCCGGCAGCGGCATCGGCCGCTACGGCTCCGCACAGTTGGCCGATTCGACGGCCCGTCCAGATGGCACGCTCGCTTTGATCAAAAGCGCGCAATGGTTGGGCGGTTTGGAGTTCCACCCCAATCCCAAGCTTGACCTCTACGCCTATTTCGGACAGGAATATGCCGGACGCGCTGCTTACACCGGTTACACCACAATCACCGTGACCAAGACGCTCGCGATTCCCGCGACGTCGAGCTCGACAGCGATCCCTGCTACGACAACAACATCCATCAACACGGCGGCCATCGGCGGTTACGGTTCGCCATTTGCCAACAACAGCGGATGCAGCTCAGAGACCCTTCCGTCCACACAATTGGCCCCCGGCACCGGCGGAAGCTGCGCTGGCGACATCCGGACCATCAGCGAAGGCAGCCTCGGCTTCTGGCACAAGTTCTACGCCGGGCCCAAGGGCGGTCTGCGCTGGGGCATCCAGTATTCCTACTTCACGAAGATCGGTTGGTCGGGCAACAACAATACTCCCGCAAACGTGGGAATCTCACCGAAGGCCGTCAACAACATGGTCATCGCGTCGTTCCGCTATTACCTGCCTTAAACCCTAACCTAAGCTTCGCGCGCTGCCCCCGCAGCGCGCTGGTTTAGACCAAGCAGCCCTGGACCGTTCACCCCCGGTCCAGGGTTTTTCTTTTCGAGTCGTTTTCCTCTCAGCTATTGAATATTGCGGCTCTTCAGATTGTTCGGCTCAATCTCCTTCGTCTCCACCACTCCCACAAACTTGTCCGCAGCCCCGTAATAGAGCAGCCACCGACCTCTGCGCCGGACCATTCCTTCCACAAACACCACGTTCGGCACCTGCCCTGTCTTCTCCCATTCCAACTCCGGCGCAAATACCGGCACCTCACTCCTATAAAGCAACTTGCTCGGATCTTCGCGGTCGAACACCGCAATTCCCGTCCGGTAAACCAGCTTGTCGTCCGCGCCGTTATAAATCAGCACGATCCCCGCGTCTGTCAAAATCGGCGGCGGCCCCGGTTCCACCACGCGCGAATCGAATTTCCCCGCCCGCCGTGGCAACACGGGCTCGTGCGTTGCCTCCGTCCAGTGAATCAAATCCTTCGATCGCGAAAGCCCCATCTGGTCCGTCTTGTCTTCCGCTGTCCCCAGCCAGTACATCCAATACTCGCCGCGAATCTTCGTCGTCAGAATCGCGCCCGACTTCGTCCACGCCTTGTTCCAATTCCCCTGGTACGCGGGCAAAATCACTCCTTTCCGCTCCCAATGAGCCAAATCGCGCGACGTTGCCAGGCACAGTTGCGCATCCTTCTTGTTGTAGCCCGTGTACGTCAGGTAGTACGTCGTGCCGATTTTCACAATTCGAGGATCTTCCACTCCGCCATCTTTTTCATACGGAGCTTCCGGCGTTAAAACCGGCTCCGCGCGCCGCGTAAAATGAATCCCGTCCGCGCTCTCCGCGTATCCCAGCCGCGACGTCCCGCTCGCATCCTGCGCGCGATAGAGCATCACAAACTTCCCATCGCGCATCACCACCGCCGGATTGAACGTCCCCGCGCTCTCCCATCCACTCCCTTGCGGCAAAAGAATCGGCGCCTCCGAAACTCGTTCCCAGCCGGAACCGCCGCTCGGTCCTTGCGCATGCGCCACAAAAACAAAAATCCCCGCCACGCAACAAACCGCAACCCATCTCCGCATAATCCTCGCGGCAGCCATATCTCTATCTATCACGATTCCCGTCTCAAGTTCCCATTCCGCCCCGCACGAATCCCAGTTCAGAATTCTCTCTTCGTTTTCCAGCAATTTCTAGGCACCAGTTCGGGGCACGATAAATCGTGCCCTCTTCGCGAGATCACCACGCGTGCTTGCCGCCAATCGCGCCACTGGGCAAAATCGGTTGTTGTAGGGGCCGGCTTTCTGAAGCCGGCCTTCTTGGCTCTCCTGCCGCTTTTTCCATGTAGGGGCCATCTTCTGAGATGGCCCTCTTGGAGTGCGGCGGCATCTTCTTTTTCTTCCTTGTGTAGGGGCACGATAAATCGTGCCCTCTTCGTGAGATCACCACGCGTACTTGCCGCCAATCGCGCCACTGGGCAAAATCGGTCGTTGTAGATTCTCTCTTCGTCTTCAAGTGATTTTCGCAGTTGGGAGGACGAAGACACGGGATCCGTCATAGCGTTGTCCAGAGCGAAACATTCCGTAGATGGCGTGCAACAGTTTGCGGGCCACGGCGACCAGCGCTTG
>Ga0137409_10004270_pt1 | contig 15024 bp, 14 predicted proteins | sample CZODoug1_16funga_FD_122059 | JGI IMG/M metagenome (GOLD analysis project Ga0137409, IMG submission 122059) | Vadose zone soil fungal communities from Angelo Coast Range Reserve, California, USA - CZODoug1_16fungal (Hybrid Assembly) | ecosystem: Environmental > Terrestrial > Soil > Vadose zone... | reverse complement strand
GTCTACTACCTGGCGCCCGACGCCAAGCAGAAGTTCCGCTGGGTGACTCCGGGCGCGACCCTCGCGGTTCTCCTCTGGCTGGCGATGTCGTACGCGCTGCGCCTCTACGTCAGTCACTTCGCCGACTACAACGCCACCTACGGCTCGATCGGCGGCGTGATCCTCCTGATGCTCTGGCTCTATCTGAGCGGCGCGGCGCTGCTCCTCGGCGCCGAGATCAACGCGGTGATCGAGCAGGCCGCCGCGGAGCGCGGCGCCGCCGACGCCAAGGCGGAGGGCGAGGCCGTGCCCGGCGAGGCCGCGCTGCCCGCCAACGTCTTCCGGTTGCCCGTGCGGCCCACCGTGCGCGCGGCCGCGTCCGTCACCGAGGGCGTCGCGCGGCTGGCGCGGCTGGAGGTCGAGCTGGCGGTCAGCGAGACCAAGCGCGTCGCGTTCGATCTCGTCCTCGCGTTCGGGGTGGCGATCGTGGCCGCCGTCGTTCTCGTGACGGGGCTCACCGTGACCCTCGCCGCCGCGCTGGCGCCGACCTTCGGCGCCGACTGGCGTCCGCTGCTGAGCGCGGGCGGCGGCGGCGCGTTGCTGGCGGCCGGCGCGCTCGCGTGGTCCGTCTACCGCGTGCGGCACCTCGGCCTGCTGCGGCACACCTTCGCATCCATCAAGGAGACCTGGCAATGGGCCGAACGGCGACTGAAGTCCGGAACGACGTAGCCCTCGCGGGGCGTCTCGTGGGAGACGCCCTGGAGGCCGCGCGCCGGCGCGGCTGGCTGCCGTGGATCCCGGTCGCAGCCGCGGTGGTGGCGGGCCTCGTGATGTGGCGGCGGCCGGTGGCCGACGTCGCGGAGAAGGCGGGCGCGACGGCCGAGCGCGCGCTGCAGGTGGCCGGCGCGCTCGCGGCGATCGAGCGCTTCCGCGAGGCGACCGGCCGGCGGAAGGCCGCCTAGCGGCCCTGGCAGTCACGGTCGGTGCACCGTTACTCGACACTCGCGGTCTCGGCCCCCGCTCGATCATCGCGACGGTTCTCAGTAGCAACAAACTTTTAGGTCGCACCCCTACAGCGGGTTCGTCTGGCTCGCTCCTTGCCTCTCTCACCCCCTCCCCACGGCCGCCGCGCGTCATGCGGCGGACGGTGTCGAGGGGTGCACCGCAGTACGATGATCGGCCGGGCACGGCCGGAACGGGAGCGGGTGACGACGCAATGGATACCCACAACAACGCTTGGGGGCGCGATATCGGCCGCGCAATCAATCGTGCCAGGTGCGGCGACCTGTGCGACGACGGGTGTAAGACCGCACTCAACGCCGGCTTACTCACAACGGCGGGATTTAGAAAAGGCACTCTCGCCCCTACTCTCTCCCAGTTCTGGGGAACGCTTTGTGGATGAGCGGAGGCCCGATACCGTGATCTGGCGGCTGGCATCATGGCGTGGGCATCCATCCAGCGTCGGATGGTCGTGGTCTCGACGTCGCTGAGCCGGGCCAGTGGAGTAGGTCGTCGTGGAGCCGGCAGGCATCGCTCGCTCGCAGGGCCTGCCAGACTCGCTGCCTCGCTGCCAGAAGGCACTAGCGACTAACGCTCGGCAGAGCCCGAAGGGGCAGCCTCTCGAGGGTGGCTCATCCCCAACGCCCGGGCCGACCTTCGCCTTCTGACGAGTCCATCTACCGCCAGTGGTCCCGAACCACCCAGGACAAGAGCGGCGAGACAGGCGAGATAGAGAAGATTCAATTCATAGCCCGGCGGCCCGAACTGCGCGCCGGCCGCCGTCACTGACAAGAGCTTGATGGAGCTGAACCCGTAAGGCAGATGCACGGTAAGGGTCGCCACGACCAAAAGCGCAGCCATCGGTAAGGCGACCAGCACCACGAACGCACCCAGAATCACCGCCAGACCGCCGATGACTTCGGTCAGTATCGTGGCCCACGCCATGACATGCGGCCCCGGCACGCCGATCGCGTGCAGGATGTCCGCAAATGCCTCGGGGCCTCGGCCCAGCTTCGCGAAACCGTGCTCCATGAATCCATAGCCAACGATCAGGCGCAGGGGAACGGGAGCCCAGCGGGCGGTCCGACTGCCCAGGGGAGACCGGACCTCGTGAAGGCCCGCCGCGTCCGCGCACGTGGCTTTAATGCTACCTGGGCGCATGACTGGATCTCTCTTTCGGCTAGCCGCGGGGACGCGGTGTCACGAGTCCAAAGCCGGTTCTCGGCGCCTCGAACAAACGGGAGAATCGATTGAGCAGCGTAGCGTCGTCGCTGGACAGCGTCGTCGATGTGCTCCGATTGAGAACCGCAGCGATGAAGCTCGCGCGATCGACTCTCAATGTGCGTGCGCGAGATGCGTCGACGCTCCGGCCGTCGATCTTCTCGTGAATAAGCACGCCGTTACGCACTTCGATGGATTGCGTATCATTTTCGCCAATGAGCACCAGATCGAATCGCATCGGGTCTTTGAGCGCCCGGTCGGGCACCAGGCGAACAGCCAGCACGTCGAGAATGTATGCCACGGGCAGGTTTCGAAAGGTTTGGCCCGAGGCATCGAACGTTCCCGGGCTCGGGCCACCCCGGCGCAGCTCTTGCGCTCCACTCAGATACACATTTCGCCAGCTACCGCTCTCTGCCTGATAGCCGAGTTGCTCGAGCGTATCGGCAAGCATGTCACGGGCAACGGAGTGCGTATCATCGGGCGCCGCAAACACCAGCCTCGAGAGCAACTCGGCAGCCCACCTATAGTCGCCCTTGTCAAATGCCGCCTTGGCTTTGGAAAGCACTGACGCTTCTCCGCCCATGGCGTCGACATAGCGCCGTGCGGCCTCGTCGCGCGGGAGAGGATTCAGGTCAGCGGGGTTGCCATCATACCAGCCGAGATAACGCTGATAGACCGCTTTCGCGTTGTGACTCACGGTGCCGTAGTTGCCTCGATTGAACCAACGCTTCGCAAGCGGGTCGGGCAGCTCGAGCTGCTCGGCAATCTCAGCGCCGGTCAGTCCCTTATTCATGAGGCGAACAGTTTGATCGTGCTCGTATTTGACAGCATCCCGCTGTGCCGAGATGTAGTCGACGATCTTCTCTGTCCCCCAGCGAGGCCAGAAGTGGCCGGTAAACAGAATGTCCGTTCGCGACCCATACAGGCGCAGGGACTCGGTGAGATCATCCGCCCACGCCTTGGCATCGCGAACCTCAGCCCCGCGCAACGGCAAGATATGGTGAAGCGTGCCACCCACGTTCTCGGCCAGACAAAGCGCGCGAAGATCCGGAAAGTAGATATTCATTTCCGAAGGCGCTTCCGTCCCAGGGGTCACCTGGAATTCGATCCGAACCCCATCGATGGTCATGGTTTCGCCGGTGCGTGCTATCTCACGCGTCGGCGGGATGAGCGATAGCGTTCCGGCGGTGGCGATCGGCCCGCCTCGACTGGATGAATACGTGGGACCATCCCCCGATGTGATGAAGCCCGTCGCGTTGAAGGGCAACCCAAGCCCGAACTGATAGACGCCTCGACGACCCCAGGCCGGCAGCGCAATCACATTGTCGGTGACGATCGCATTCATGAAACCGCGAGGCGCGAGAATGGGCACGCCTCGAGATTTGGCATCCTGTTCGTCGATGACGCCTTTCACTCCACCGTAATGGTCCATATGACTGTGCGTGTAGAGAACGCCGACCACGGGACGATCGCCAACGTGCTGCCGCAGTAGATCGAGCCCGGCTTGAGCCGCTTCGGTGATCATGAGCGTATCGACAACGATGAACCCTCTATTGCCAAGCACCACGGTCATATTCGCGTAATCGAGCCCGCGAACCTGATAGATCCGATCGGACAGCTTGAAGAGGCCCGATTTTGCTACCAGGCCAGCGTTTCTCCACAAGCTCGCATTCACCGTGGACGGCGCGACCTGACTGAAGAAGGCGCCGACATCCAGGTCCCGAAGGACCTGGCCGTGTGCATCGACAATCCGATTACCTGGTACGCCAGCAATAAAGCCACGATTGACAAGATCGAAGTCTTCGCGATCGGCAAACGGCAGGCTCGCTGCAACCCTATCCAGATAGGCGCGAGTTGCGGCGGTCGCTGGTTTGGGGGTCAACTCGGAACCGGTTTGCGACCAAGCCGGCGACTTCAAGGAGATCAAGGCAAAGCACAAGGCGATCGTCCAGATAAGCGACACTCGCGTGCAAACTTCCATTTCGCTAGCTCCTTCATGAGTCGGTAGTCCAGCTCCCGGCCGACTTCCGCGCCAGGAACTGAACAATCGGCTGCCGGCCGGAGAGAAACTCCGCGCGATTGGGCCACACGCTGTCCGAGGCATGGTCGGTTGCGATTCTTGCGGGGTCACGAGTATTCCAGGCGTCCTCAGCAAGCCGGACTTTCTGGATCGCGACGGCGCGGTCGAAAGGGGCAAGCGGCCTCCGCGGACTTGGTGACGTCGTCATGGGTCAGGTGGCGGGTGAGCTGCTCGCGCAGTGCCATGCGTGCCCGGTGCAGCCGCGATTTCACCGAGGCGACCGATTCACCGATCACCTCGGCCACCTGCTCGTTCGAGAGGTCTTCGACGTCACGGAGGACGAGGATCGCGCGATAGCGAGGCGGCAGCGCGTCAAGGCCCCGCTCGAGGACGCGGCGGGTCTCGCCGGCGAGCGCGGCGCGCTCGGGATCCTGCGACCAGTCGGTCAGCAGATACGCGCGCCCGCCGCTGCGATGGCCGTCCGGCTGGAAGGTCGGCAGCTGCTCGTCGATCGAGATCTCGACCTCCCGGCGCTTGCCCCGGCGCTTGTTGAGCGCGGCGTTGGCGGTGACCCGGTAGATCCACGTCGACAGCGCCGAGCGACCCTCGAAGGAGTCGCCCTTCTTCAGAACCGTCACGAAGACGTCCTGCACGACTTCCTCGGCGTCGGCGTGATTGCGCGTGATCCCAAAGGCGAGGCGGAACACGCGCCCGGAATATTCCTCCATCAGCCGCTCGAGCGCCGCCGCGTCGCCGGCCCGCGCCTGCGCGAGCGCGCCGCTGGATCCGGCGATCATGTCCGGACCTTCAGCAGCTCGGTCACGAAGCTCGAGCAGTTGACGAGGGCGACGTCGCGGTCGGCGAGGCGATTGAGCAAGGCGCCATCGTGACGGTCGACGAACGAGACCTCCGTGAGATCGAGGCGGACCGCCGTTGGCGCGTCGAGCGCGTCTCGAGCCACGCGCTGGAGCTCATCGACCCAGGGGCCCCGGAGCTCCCCCGCCAGCTCGAGGACCAGCCCGCCGTCGTTGCCGTGTCTGCGCTCGATCTTCAGCATCTCGTCCTCTGCCTGCGCCAGACTTCGCAAGGGGCGTGCCGCACGCGCGATGGCAGCCTGTCCCGGGAAGTCGTTGAAATCCAATGCGCGCGCGGGGTGAGACAGACGGGGCAGCCACGAGCCTTCGTGGTCGCCTCCGAGCGGAAGTGGGCGAGCTACGAAACTTCGGAGTCGGAGCGCCGGATCCCGAGCTTCTCGATGCGGCTTCGGAGCGTGTTCGGGTGCAGGCCCAGGATCCGCGCCGCCCCGCGCGCGCCCTCGATGACCCACCCCGCCCGCTCGAGCGCGGCGCGCACGTGGCGCGTCTCGACATCTCTGAGGACGGCGTCGAGGCCGCGGCCGCTCGGCTCGGGCGGTGGCGGCGAAGCCGTGGACTCGTAGCCGACGCCCTTGCCGGTTCCGAGCAGATCGGGCCCGATCTCGAGCGTCGGTCCCGTCGCCAGAATGACCGCGCGCTCGACGACGTTCTGCAGCTCGCGCACGTTGCCGGGCCACGCGTAACCGACGAGCCGGTCGATCGTCTCCGGTGAGACATGGTCGGCCGTCTTGCCGAATCGCGGGGCGAAGCGACCGACGAAGAACGCCACGAGCTGGGGGATCTCCTCGACGCGCTCGCGCAGCGGCGGCGTACGGATCGGGAAGACGTTCAGCCGGTAGAAGAGGTCGGCGCGAAACCGGCCGCTCCGCACCGCGTCTTCGAGGTCGCGGTTGGTGGCCGCGATGACGCGCACGTCGGCGCGCGAGGGCGTGCTGGCGCCCACGGGCTCGAACTCCCCCTCCTGCAGCACGCGCAGGAGCTTCACCTGCGTGTCGAGCGGCAGCTCGCCGATCTCATCGAGGAAGATCGTGCCGCCGTCGGCGACCTCGAAGCGTCCCAGTCGGCGCTCCAGCGCGCCGGTGAACGCGCCCTTCACGTGCCCGAAGAGCTCGCTCTCCACCAGACCGGCCGAGATCGCGCCGCAGTTCACCTTGACCAGGGGGCGGCCACGGCGGGCGCTCCGCTCGTGGACGGCGCGGGCGACCAGCTCCTTGCCGGTGCCCGTCTCGCCGGAGATCAGCACGGTGGCGTCGGTCGGCGCCACGCGCTCGACGCTGCGCAGGACCTCCAGCAGGGCCGGGCTCGAGCCGATCATCTCGACGACGTTGTGCTCGGTCCGGACCTCCTCCTGCAGATAGACGTTCTCGCGCTCGAGCCGCGCCTTCAGCGTCGAGATCTCCTCGTAGGCTTTCATGTTCTGGATGGCCATGGCCACCTGGTTCGCCACTTCCTGCAGGAAGACCGCGTCGGCCATGGTGTACTGCCCGAGCGCGGTGCTCGACACGCCCAGCGTGCCGATGCTCGCGCCGCGGACGATCAGCGGCACCACGAGTAGCGAGTGGACGCCATCCGCGACGTTGAGCCGCTCCAACGCGTACTCGTGTTCGACCTCGACGTCGCCGCGAAGCAAGGGTCGTTGCGACCGAAACACCTGCCCCATGTGCGTGTCGGTGACCGCGAACTCCATGCCGACCGTGAAGCGTTTGACCGGCAGCGACGACTCGACGATGGCGACCCGGAGGACGTCGCGCGCGGGGTCGTGCAGACAGAGGGCCGTGCGATCGAAGGGGATGACGCGACGGACGGCGTGAGCGATGGCGCGGAACAGGGCGTCCTGCGTGAGGTTGGAGATCATGAGGTTGTTGATCTCGAGCAGCGCGCGCGCGCGCGCGGCGGCCTCCGTCACCTGAGCGTTGAGCGCGCTGATGCTCGCGTAGGCCTTCATGTTCTCCACGGCCATCGCGATCTGCGTGGCCACCTCGCGCAGAAAGCTGACGTCGGTGTCCCCGTACTGGTTGGGCTTGCTGCTGGCGACGCCCAGCGTGCCGAGGCTCTTTCCGCGCGCCACCAGCGGCAGCATCACGTACGAGCGGAAGCCGCCGGCGAACACGCGGTCCTCGATGGGAAAGCGCAGGCCCTCCGCGAGGTCCTGGCGCACGAGCGGCTCCCGGTGCTGGAACACCCAGCCGGCGTGGCTGTCGGTCGCCGACACCTCCGTGCCCAGCGGCAGCTCGTGGCCGACGACCGCGGAAGTTTCCAGAATCGAGATCCGGAGCACGTCCTTGTCCGGGTCGTGGAGGAAGATGGCCGTCCGGTCGAACGGCACCACACGTCGAACGGCTTCGGCAATGGCCCGGAACAGGGCATCCCGGGTTAGATTTGCGATCAACGCGTTGTTGATCTCAAGCAATGTGCGCAAGCGTTCCGTCTCGCCTACCGCTGCCGCGGTCGTCATTGTCGTGGGTGTCGGCAACATGGGTCCTCCCCCGGCACATCTCACCGCAGCTGGGGCCGAGTCGATCCCACCCGCCGAGGCTTCGCTCCCTCTTTAGGGACGGGATCGGCGGTCGCGGTGACTGGCGGGGCGGCATCTTCCGCAAGAATCCGCAACCGTTCGATCGTGAGCGCAGCGGAACTCACGGTCGTGCGTGAGGCCACCCGATCGATCGCGAAGCGAACGAGCAGGCTGCTGAGCGCGATGCACAGCGCCGCGCCGAGCATTCAGCCAGGAGCGGCTGGGCGCCGCCAGCAACGCCAGCGGAGGCAGCACCTCCCGCCGAGCGACACGGGCGCGGGATTAACGCCGCGGTCGTCGGCTTGGCCCGCGAGGCTTGTGGCAGCCGGCAAAGTCCGCGAGGCATTCAATAACTCAGCAGAACGTTGAACTTCAGCGGCCGCGTCCACAATTCAAATCGGGCCCGCGATTTGAACCAGTTACCGGCTCAAGTTTCAAGGAACTCCGGGCTGCGTGTTTTAGTTGCTGAGCGAAAACGTGATCGTGACGCAAACACGGGTTCGAATCCTGTTCGGAAATCGAACCCGTGTTCCCGCCGTCACGTTGCTCACGCGGCGCTCAGGTGTTCTCGCGGCTTCTTGGGGAAGCCACAGCAGGGCCAATCAGCGCCCCTGCCAGTTGGCCTTGCGCTTCTCGAGGAAGGCGCGCGCGCCTTCCTTGAAGTCCTCGCTCAGATAGCAGGAGAGCAACAGGTCCTCGAGGCTGCCCGGCGAGTTGGCGGCGATCATCCGCCGCACCGCCTCCTTCGTCGCCGCCAGCGTCAGCGGCGCCAGCTCCGCGATGTGCGCGGCCAGCTCCTTGACGCGACCGCGCAGCGCCGTCGCCGGATGCACCTCGTCCACGAGCCCCATCGCCTTGGCGTCCGCCGCGCTCACGAGCCGCGCGGTCAGCACGATCTCGCGCGCGCGCACGGGACCGACGGTGGCCGCGAGCAGGCCGAGGCTGAAGGGCGCCGCGAAGTTGCCGAGGGTGCGGGCCACCGGCGCGCCGAAGCGCGCGTGCTCGGCGACGATGCGAAGGTCGCAGGCGAGCGACATGAACATGCCCCCGCCCACCGCGTCGCCGCCGACCATGGCGATCGTCGGCTTGGTCATGTTGGCGATGCGGCTGAGCACCCGCGTGACGCGCGCCTCGTAGCCGAGCGCGTCCTCCTTCGTCTTGAAGCTCAGGAACTGGCGGATGTCGGTGCCGCTCACGAACGCCTTGTCGCCGGCACCCGTGAGGACCATCACGCGAACGGCCGGATCCGTGTCGAACTTCTCGCACAGGTCGTGCAGCGTCTCGTACATCTCGAAGGTCATGGCGTTGCGCGCCTCGGCCCGGTTGAAGGTGACCGTGACCACGCGGCCGTCCTGCTCGACGAGGATGGGTTCTTGGTCGCTCATGGCCCCGACGATAGCGCACTCGCCGTCCCGCCTGCTACCCTTGGAGCGATGCTGAATCGACTGGCCGAGCTGCTGCGCTGGCCGGGGCGCGTTCGCCGCTTCGACGTCCCCACCGCACCGGTCGACGTGCTCATGCAAAGCTCCCTCGTGCTGCGGGGCCTCGGCGTCGCCATCCGGCGCCTCGATGTCGACACCGGCACGCTGGAGGCGCGCCTGACCGTCGGCGGCGTGCTGCGCCTGCGCGCATCGGCGGAGGGTGACGGCAGCCGGGTCGCCATCGACGTCGATGGCCGCGACTGGGGCGGCGTGGCGCGCCTGCTCGCGCGCGAGCTGGCGAGCGGAGCGGCGGCGTGATCCTGCTCACCGGCTTCGAGCCGTTCGGTGGGTTCACGGCCAATCCGGCCGGCGAGGTCGCCAAGGCGCTCGACGGCCGAGCGTTCGGCACGGAGGTCGTACGCGGCGCCATCCTGCCCGTGCACCACGCCGACGCCGCGTCCGCGGTCAGCCGCTTGGTGGACGAGCTGGCGCCGCGCGCGATCGTGCACCTCGGGCTGGCCGGCGGTCGCGCGCGGATCGCGCTGGAGCGCGTGGCCGTGAACGTGATGGACTTCGAGATCGCCGACAACGCCGGCTACCGCGCGAGCGGCGAGCCGTGCGTGGCCGGCGGGCCCGTCGCGTACTTCAGCACGCTGCCGCTCGGCGCGATCCTCGAGGCCCTCGTCGCGGACGGCGTGCCCGCGTACCTGTCGAACACGGCCGGGACCTATCTCTGCAACCAGACGATGTACACGACGCGGCACCTGCTGGAGCGGCGCGGGCTCGCCATCCCGGCGGGCTTCATCCACCTGCCGCAGTCGGCGGCGATGGTGGCGGCCTCCGGCCTCGATCAGCCGAGCCTGGACCTGCCGCTGATGATCCACGCGATCGAGACCGCGCTGCGCGTTACCGTGGGTGCTCTCCCGTCCGGTCGCTGAGGAGGGCGCGCAGGCGCCCCTTCATCTCCTCTGGCATCTCGACGTCCGCCGCGCGCCCGGCGATCCGGATCGTCGCGCGCAGCGTCCGCAGATAGGCGCGACAGGGAGCGCACGTCGAGAGGTGCAGCGCGATCCGCGCGACGTCGAGCGGGCCTAGCTCGCGGCCGAGGAACGCCGACATCCGCGCGATCGCCTCGCGGCACGCCAGCCTCATCGCCGCGTCTCGATGAGCGACTCGAAGAACCCGCGCAGCGGCGGCAGCGTCGCGAACAGCGCCTGAAACGCCTCGCGGTCGACGGCGAGCACGTTCGTCGCGCTGACGGCGCGCACGGTGGCGCTGCGCGGCCGGTCGCTCACCAGCGCGATCTCGCCGAAGCACTCGCCGGGGCCGAGCCGGCGCAGCGGCGTCTCCTGGCCGGCCGCGTCGCCCTTGAGCACCTCGACCTCGCCCTCGCGGACGACGTAGAGCCACTCCCCGTGATCGCCCTCGCGGAAGATGACCTGGCCGGGCTCGAAGTACTCGCGGCGTACGCCCGGCACGCGCTCCGTCTTGAGCTGGACGATGTCCGGCTTCAGCACGAGGTCGAGCGTCCAGTCCGTGGCCACGCGGATCTTGCGATCGAGCCCGGGCAGCTTGGCGAGATAAATCGTCCGCCACAGCCACCAGGCCAGAAAGCCCGAGACCTTCAGGCCGAAGATCTCGGCCACCGCCGAGCGGCGGCCCAGCGCGCCCATCTTGCCCAGCGCCTGGAACGAGAACGCGCGGCGCGCCTCGCCCCGCAGCGTGGCCATGATGTTGCGGGCCACGCACTGCGCCTCGCGCGTGGCGTGCTGCGCCGTCGGCGGGCAGAGCTCGCCGGTCTTCGCGTCGCGGATCGCCGCGCAGTCGCCGACGGCCCACACGCCGGGATAGTCCGGCACAGCCAGCGTCGGGTCGACGGCAACGCGCCCGCGCTCCATCTTCAGCGGCAGCATGGCGATGAGCGGGTTCGGTCCCGACGGCACCGTGCTGACGAGCGTCCGCGTGGCGATGCGGTCGCCGCCCTGCAACAGTGCGGCGTCGGCGGTGGCGCCGGCCAGCAGCGTCTCGAAGCGGATCTCGACGCCGCGCTTCATGAGGATGGTCTGCGCGAACTGGCCGAGGGAGGCCGGCAGCTCGGGCAGGATCACGCGGCCGGCGTGGACCAGGACCACGCGGATCTCGCGCCGATCCACGTTGCGGAAGCTCGCCGCCGCCGCGCGCACGAAGTCGTTCAGCTCGGCCACCGCCTCCACGCCCGAGAACCCCCCGCCCGCCACCACGAACGTCAGCAGCGCGCGCCGGATCTCCGGATCCTGCTCGATGTCGGCCTCTTCCAGCGTCTGGATGGTGCGGTTGCGCAGCGCGAGCGCGTCGCCGAGGTACTTGAACGGCAGCGCGTACTCGGCCAGGCCCGGCTGGCCCGCGAAGCTGGTGACGTTGCCGAGGGCGAGCACGAGGTGGTCGTAGTGCAGGTGATGCTGGCGGCTGCCGAAGCCGGCCGTGGACGACACGCTGCGGTGGTTCAGATCGATCGACTCGACCGTGCGCGTGTAGAGGTTGGTGTTCGGGCACAGGCGCCGGATGGGCGTGATCGTGTCGAGGATCCCGATGCTGCCCGAGATGACCTCCGGCAGCATCGGCTGGAAGACCATGTAATTCTCGCGGCTCACCAGCCCCAGCTCGACGTCGCCGCGCCGGATCTCGCGCTTGAGCAGCTTCTCCAGCGTGAGCGCGGTGTACACGCCGCCGAAGCCGCCGCCGAGGATCAGGATGCGCGTGGGGCGCTGGCTCATGATCGTTCCTCCGCCCCGTTGGACACGCCGCGCGCACTGGCGGGTGCGGGCGCCAGCGCGGCGATGGTCGCCTCGTCGGCGGCGTCGACCGACGTGAGATGGATGCGCGTGAGCCCGTCGCCGCCGCCGGTGACCTTGCCGTAGAGGTCGCCGGAGCGGCGGCCGTCGGGCCACGTCACGCGCAGCCGCACGTTGGTGAGCGTCGCCAGCGGGGTATCCAACGTCGCCTCGACCCACCGCCGCGTCAGCCGCAGCACGGTGCCGGCGAACTCGCCCTCCACGTGCTTGCCCTCGAAGATCGCGCCGCCGAGGGCCAGCGCGACCTCGACCGCCGTGTCCTCCGCGGTGTCGAGACGCTGGGCCCAGGCTCCGCCGATGGCGCGCAGCTCGTGCAGCGCGACGGGCGCGTCCAGGCCCTTGAGCTCGGCGTGGATCGGCGGCGCCGTCTCCGCGAGGCCGCCCAGCGCCTCGCGCGTGGCGTCCGTCAGCAGCACCTGGCCGCCGACCGTGCAGCCCTCCACGCGCGCGGCGAGGTTGACCGCGGCGCCGACCACTGCGTACTTGGTGCGCTGCTCGGAGCCGATGTTGCCGACGACGGCCTCCCCGGTGTGCAGGCCGATCCCCATCTCGAAGCGCGGCCGCCCGCACGCCACGTTCTCCGCGTTGAGCGCGTCCATCGCACGCTGCATGGCCAGCGCGGTCGCCGCCGCGCGCTCGGCGTGGTCGGCGTGCTCCACCGGCGCGCCGAACACCGCGAAGATCGCGTCGCCGATGAACTCGTTGATGGTGCCGCCGTGGGCGATGACGATGTCGGCCATGCGCCCGAGGTAGTCGTTGAGCACGGCCATGACGCCCTCGGGATCCCCCTGCTCGGCGAAGCGCGTGTAGCCGCGCAGGTCGGACATGAGCACGGTGATGCGCCGCTTCTCGCCGCCCAGGCGCAGCCCGTCGGGCGACTCCAGCAGCGTCTTGGCCACCTCGGGCGAGACGTAGCGCCCGAAGGCGTTGCGGATGAAGTCGCGCTGGCGCAGGCCCTCGACCATGTCGTTGAAGGCATTCGTCAGCAGGCCCACCTCGTCGCGCGAGCGCACCGGCAGCGCGGGCTGCGAGAGGTCGCCGCCGGCCACGGTCGCGACGGCGCCGGTCAGCGCGCTGATCGGCCGCGTGAGGCGCCGCGCGAACAGCAGGCCCAGCCCGAGCGCGCACAGCGCGCCGGCCGCCGAGGCCAGTGCGATCGTGACGTCCAGCTCGCGTAACCGATCGAGGAAGACGTCGACCTGGTAATCGACGCTCAGGAACGCGGTGGCGGCGCCGCGCGCGTCCACGATGGGCGCCACCGCGCTGATCCAGGTGCCGCCGGCGTTGCGGTAGGCGCGCGTGTAGCGGGCCACGCCGTCCACCAGCCCCGAGGTGATCGGCTCGTCCAGCTCGGGCCCCAGCGCGTAGGCGGCGCCCGGGCGCTCCGTCTCGTCGGTGGAGAGCACGATGCGAGCCCGCCGCGTCCTGGGATCGTAGTCGACCAGCGTGCGGATCGGCGTGGTCAGCAGCACCTCGCGCTGCACGGTCCCCAGCGACGCGCGCAGCCGGCGATACGCCGGCGCCTCGGGCCGCGCCGTCCGCGCGAGCTCGGCGTGCTGGGCGGGATCGACGAAGAGCACGGCGACGCGCGCGATGTTGAGGAGCTGCGTGCCGACCGCGTCCTCCAGCTCGCGCTTCTGCCGCTCGCGCACGAGCACGCCGACGATCACCACGCTGACGAACGTCAGCAGCGCGAACGCCACCGCCAGACGGACGGCCAGCCGCCGCCAGACCGGCAGGGGCGATCGCCCGCCCTTCAGGGGGAGCCTACCCGCGGCCGGTCTCCGCGGGCTCGAGGCCCAGCACGCGATCGAGCGACCAGGGACCGCCCCCGCGCGTCAGCAGGAAGAGCAGGATCGAGGCCCAGGTCAGGTGCTCGGCGTACGCGTTCGGATAGACGGTCGTCTGGATGACGAAGATCATGCCCAGCAGGGGCAGTGTAGCGAGCCGCGTGCCGAGACCGAGGATCAAAAGCGTCGAGCAGCCGATCTCGACCGTCGAGGCGAGCGTGGCGGCGATCTCGGGCGACAGCACCGGCACCTTGTACTCGTCGGCGAAGAGCTGGACGGTCAGCTCCCAGCTCGCGATCTTGTTCAGGCCCGCCTTGAGGAACACGCTTGCGATCGCCAGCCGGAACATCGCCTGGATCACGGACAGCGGAAAGCGGCCGGCAAAATCGACGGCGTGGGCGATTCGCCCACGCACGCCGGTCTCCGGCACCGTCGTGGTCATCGTCGGTGCCATCATGGCGATCAGGCCTTCTTGGGCTGGGTGCTGCCGCCGACCAGCTTCTCGCAGGCGCCGGCCGGCATGTAGATCCACGCGTCACCCTGCTGGTCGCGCTTGCTGGTGCCGGCGCACGAGGAGTTCGCGGTCTGGCAGTCGTTCTTGCCGGCCTTGGTCACGCCGTAGCACTTCTCGGCGTCGAACTTCGGCTTGGGCGCCGGGCCGGCCTCGGAGGCGAACGGCAGCGCAAGTGCGGCAGCCACGGCGGAGGCGATGAGCAGCTGGGACGTCTTCACGATGCACTCTCCTTTGTTGGGGGCCCGGGTCAGTTGCCGTTCGCGCCGGGGCCGCTCTGGCGGCGCGATCCGGACGTTCTGCCCCTAGGACACGACCCCCGTGCGTCACGGTGCGCCCAGACGCCGCGCACCGGCCGGCCGGGTGGCCGTGTCCAATGCCTGTCATGGCCTTCCAGCCCCTCTCCGGCGCCGGCATCGGGCTGCGCTCGCCCCACGTGGAGGAAGTCCTGGCGACGCGACCGGTGGTCGGCTGGCTGGAACTCCACGCCGAGAACTACATGGGCGGCGGCCCGGCGGTGCGGGCGCTCGAGCGGCTCCGCCGGGACTATCCGCTCTCGATCCATGGCGTCGGCCTCTCGCTCGGCAGCGCCGACGGCCTCGACGCGCGTCACCTGGAGCGTCTCGCGCGCCTCGTCGAGCGTCTCGAGCCGGCGCTGGTCTCCGAGCATCTCTCGTGGAGCGTGACCGGCGGCGCCTATCTCAATCACCTGCTGCCGCTGCCCTGCACGGAGGAGAGCCTGGCCGTGGTGAGCGAGCACGTCGAGCGCGCGCAGGCGCGGCTCGGCCGGCAGCTGCTCGTGGAGAACCCGTCGGGCTACTTGCGCTTCTGCGGCGCCGAGATCCCGGAAGCGGACTTCCTG